>ENA-UOVY01000522-UOVY01000522.1-plant-metagenome-genome-assembly--contig:-NODE-522-length-16918-cov-4.950068_pt1 | contig 16918 bp, 14 predicted proteins | sample MGYA00249840_ERZ761561 | MGnify/ENA primary metagenome ERZ761561 (study PRJEB28882, sample SAMN05720143) | plant metagenome | isolation source: Guanajuato, Mexico | place: Mexico:Guanajuato, Mexico...
CATCTCTTTTAAGGAAGTTTTAGCAAAAGGAAAAAAATCCATTTTTTGTCCGGTTGCTTTAAAAGCTTCTGATACAGCTTTTTTACAATATACTGGCGGAACCACAGGTGTATCTAAGGGGGCTGTCCTCTCCCATGGGAATCTTACGGCTAATTTCCAACAATTGGATCCTGTGTTGCGTCTTGCTTTAAAAGAACAAGAAGAACGAACCATACTTCCGCTACCACTTTATCATATTTTAGGATTATGTAGCCTATTTGCCATGGCTAAGCTGGGCGCAAAGTGTTCGCTGATTACGAACCCTAGAGATATTCCAACCCTTATAAAAACATTGCAAAAAATCAAACCTACTTGTTTAATAGGCATTAATACACTGTTTGAAAAACTATTGGCACATAAGAAATTCAAAAAACTAAAACTTCCTTCTTTAAAGCTTACCATGGCAGGTGGTATGAAAACAGAAAAAAAAGTTAAAAATCAGTGGGAAAGTTTGACAGGTAGTAAGCTTATAGAAGGTTATGGCCTAACGGAATGTTCGCCCGGTGTCTCGACCGATATGATCCATGGCATACATCATATACCACTCCCTGGCACATTTGTGATCATAGCGGACGAAACAGGTAAAGAGGTGCCTTATGGAACAGCTGGTGAACTACTGATTAAAGGACCTCAAATTAGCCAATCCTATTGGCAGAACCCAATTGAAACAGCAGGTGCCTTTGTGAATGGATGGTTTAAAACAGGAGATATTGCCACTATGGATGCAAATGGATTTGTATCTATTGTGGATCGCAAAAAAGATATGATCAATATTTCTGGCTTTAATGTATACCCGAATGAAATAGAGCAAATTTTAATAGGCTATCCAAAAGTGCTAGAAGTAGGGGCCATTGGCGTTACTGATATGGTCCAAAAGGAAGCCATTAAAGTTTTTATTGTAAAAAAGGATGCTACCCTTACTGCTGATGAAGTTATAGCCTATTGTAAAGCAAAAATGACTCCCTATAAGGTACCTAAATATGTGGAATTTTGTAATAGTTTACCCAAATCACCTATAGGTAAAGTATTAAGGAGGTTATTAAAGAAATAAACAGGAAAAAATTCCTCCATCCCATTCATGTATTGTCGTACGACTTGCAAAAAGTTTCGATATGCTATACTATTTATTTAAATATTTACATGCTGCTTTTCAATGGCCTGGAACCGGCTTATTTAAATATATTTCCTTCCGAGCCGCTATGGCAACGCTTAGCTCTTTTACCATCATTTTTCTACTCGGTCAACGCTTTATAGACGCTTTAAAGGGGAAAAAAATAGCAGAATCCAATCGACTATTGGGGTTTGAAGCCAAACAAAAAATAGATACGCCTACTATGGGGGGTATACTTATTATACTGGCAACCGTTGTGCCTACTTTGCTCTTTTCAAAATGGCATAACATATATATTATTTTACTATTAATCACTACTATTTGGATGGGGTTAGTCGGCTTTTTGGATGACTATATCAAGGTATTTAAAAAACAAAAAAATGGACTAAATGGATGGATTAAACTATTGGGCCAAGTTATTTTAGGTCTTATCGTGAGTACTACCCTTTATTTTCACAAGAATGTAGTCATACGTGCGTTACCCATGGCGCTTGACCAAACCGCTACTATACCACCTGATCAAGTAGTCTCTCCTACCTATAATGACACAAAGTCTACTAAAACAACCATTCCTTTTTTAAAAGGAAATGAATTAGATTATGCAAAAATAACAGCTTTTTTACTAGGCAATACAAAGTATACATCGATCATTTATATGTTGGTAGTTGTGTTTATCATTGCTGCTGTCTCCAATGGTTCAAACTTAACCGATGGCCTTGATGGATTAGCCGCTAGTACCTCTGTAATAGTTGGTACTACATTAGCCGTTCTGGCTTACTTATCTGGCCATATTATATTTGCCCAATATTTAAATATTATGTATATCCCAGATTTAGGGGAGCTGACTATATTTTGTTGTGCCTTTGTGGGGTCATGTATGGGCTTTCTTTGGTATAACGCCTATCCTGCACAAATTTTTATGGGTGACACAGGCAGCTTGACCATTGGTGCGGTTATTGCTGTAGTAGCCATTTGTATTCGAAAGGAATTGATGATTCCTATGCTATGTGGCATATTTTTGATAGAAAATCTATCGGTAATATTGCAAACCAGTTATTTTAAATTTACCAAGAAACGTTATGGCGTGGGTAAGCGAATTTTTAAAATGGCACCTCTACACCACCACTATCAGAAACTAGGGTGGCACGAATCAAAGATTGTGACACGATTTTTTATTATCAGTCTTTTATTAGCGATTGCCACCTTAGTGACGCTAAAGGTCCGCTAGTAATGGATTAGCTCCTGTTTTTTTACTTTCATAACCATAATAAAAATAATTTTGTATAGCTTTTACGCCTGCTTTTTCTTATTTCTTAATTTTTAAATCTCTATGAGATACCTGGGTTTACCCACTACACATGACACACTCTTTTGTCGCTTCATTCGGTCCTGAGAAAAGCGTTTCCATTTTTTCTCCCTTTTGTATGGTAAACTTAATCGCATCTGCTGCAGCTTTGGTACGTAAATAATACATCCCTGTTTTCAACCCTTTTTTCCAGGCATAAAAATGCATAGAGGTTAGTTTAGCCATCGTAGCATCCTTTACATAAAGATTTAGACTTTGGCTTTGACAAATATAAGGTGCACGGTCTGCTGCCATATCAATAATAGACTTTTGAGGAATCTCCCAAACGGTTCTATACATCTTTTTAATATACTCAGGAATACATGCAATCTGTTGGATAGAGCCATTACCCATTATCAACGCTTCTTTCACCTGTTCATTCCAAAGGCCAAGCTGAATCAGATCTGCTAATAGATATTTGTTGACAACAATAAATTCCCCAGAGAGGACCCTTCGGGTGTAAATATTGGCCGTATAAGGTTCAAAGCATTCACTGTTACCCAGTATTTGGGAGGTAGAGGCAGTAGGCATCGGTGCAACCAATAGTGCATTTCTTATACCGTGTTTAGCTATTTCTTTACGTAAATGGTCCCAATTCCACCTGCCAGAAGAAGGGGTTACGTCCCACATGTCAAATTGAAGGATGCCTTCCGACATGGGTGACCCAGGATAGCTTTCATATACCCCCTCTTTTTGGGCCAAATCTTTAGAAGCAGTTAATGCGGCAAAGTAAATGGTTTCAAAAATTTCTTGATTCAGTAACCGTGCTTCTGAGCTGTCGAAAACAAGCCTCATTTTAAGAAAAGCATCTGCTAATCCCTGTACGCCAAGGCCGATAGGTCTGTGTTTTAAGTTAGAATAGCGTGCTTCTGGCAAAGGATAATAGTTTCGATCGATCACTTTATTAAGATTTTTAGTGACCAGATAGGTTACATCATATAATTTAGTATGGTCAAAGGATCGATTGTCATCTACAAACATCGGTAATGCAATAGAAGCAATATTGCAGACTGCGATTTCATCAGGTGAAGTATATTCTATAATTTCCGTACATAAATTACTAGATTTTATGGTGCCCAAATTTTTTTGGTTAGACTTTTCATTGGCCGCATCTTTATAAAGCATATAGGGCGTTCCCGTTTCTATTTGTGCTTCCAGAATTGCAAACCAAAGCGTTTGTGCTTTAATAGAAGTACGGGCTCTACCTTCTTTTTCATACTGTTTGTATTTTTGTTCAAATGCTGCCCCATAGCAGTCCGAAAGCCCTGGTGCCTCGTTGGGACAAAAGAGTGACCACATTTCATCTGCCTCTACACGTTCCATAAATAAATCTGGAATCCATAAACCATAAAAAAGATCTCTAGCCCTCCTTTCTTCTTTGCCATGGTTTTTCTTTAATTCTAAAAAATCAAAGATATCGGCATGCCAAGGTTCTAGATAGATGGCAAAACTACCTTTTCGTTTACCTCCTCCTTGATCTACATAGCGAGCAGTCATGTCAAAGTTGCGGAGCATCGGCACAATCCCATTTGATATCCCATTGGTTCCTTGAATATAAGAACCGGTCGCACGTATGTTATGAATGCTTAGTCCAATGCCCCCGGCAAATTGTGATATTTTCGCACATTGTGTAAGGGTGTTGTAAATGCCTTCAATACTATCATTTTGTGTCATTAATAAGAAACAGGAAGAAAGCTGTGGTCTAGGTGTGCCTGCATTAAAAAGGGTAGGTGTAGCATGTGTAAACCATTTTTCAGACATAAGTTGGTAAGTGTCAAGGACAGCGTTCAGGTTATCACCATGAATCCCTAGTGCAACACGCATCAACATATACTGAGGCCGTTCCACGATTTTTCCATTTATTTTTAACAAATAAGAACGTTCCAGTGTTTTAAAGCCAAAAAAATCATAGGAAAAATCACGTTCATGTACAATCGCATTGTCTAAAGTAGCTGCATGTTCCGAAACGATCTTATAAATGGTTTTGTCTATGAGGGAAGCATTCGTTCCATTTATAGGATTTACATAGGTATAGAGCCTTTTTATGGTACTAGAAAAAGATTTACTGGTTGCTTTATGCAAGTTAGAAATGGCTATTCTAGCTGCTAGAATAGTATAATCTGGATGATATACAGCCATTGCCGCTACAGTTTCTGCTGCCAAGCTATCTATAGCTGAAGTCGTTACCCGGTCGTGAACCCCTTCAATAATCTTTTTGACAATAGCAATTATATCGATATAGTCCCTATTTAATCCATAGCAAAGTTTCTCTATTCTAAGGGTTATTTTATCGAATTTAATTGATTCTAAGCGTCCATCTCGTTTTACAACTAACATCTACTTTTTATAAATTTTTGATGATGCATCAAATCATAGGCGATGCTATACTAAGCTTATAGCTTGCCTATATAGCATAGCTAAAGCGGTACAAATTTAATGTTTTTAGATTACCCAATCCAATCTTATGTATGAATGATACGGTTCTTGAATGGTTTGGCTACTTTTGGATTGATTAAAAGATAGCCTATATATTCATTTGACATTGTGTGTAAAATAGTAGCGTTTAGGAAACATATTGGGTATGCGAACGGATTAATGAAACCTAAAATGGCTCATCTAGCTTAAATCGTCCTTTATCTTTATCCTCAGAGATACTGTTCATCACACCTGATTTTTGGTATTCTCCTACTCTTTTTTCAAAAAAATTTGTTTTGCCTTGTAGAGCAATCATTTCCATAAAATCAAATGGGTTGGTTACGTGATAGATTTTTTTACACCCCAACTCCAATAGCAACCTATCTGCAACAAACTGAATATACTGGGTCATCAATGTTGCATTCATGCCAATTAACTTAACAGGCAAGGCATCAGATACAAATTCACTTTCAATAGCTACTGCATCGGCTATAATTTGGGCCACCTGTTGTTCTGGGAGTTTGTGTTTGATGTGCCCGTTGTATAGCAAGCAAGCAAAATCACAGTGTAATCCTTCATCTCTAGAGATAAGCTCATTAGAAAAAGTGAGTCCTGGCATTAAACCCCTCTTTTTTAGCCAGAAAATAGCACAAAAACTACCCGAAAAAAAGATCCCCTCTACTGCTGCAAAGGCAATTAATCGTTCTGAAAATGATCCTTTACTAATCCAGCGTAGTGCCCAATCTGCTTTTTTACCAACCCATTCAATGGTTTCTATAGCATTGAATAATCTATGGCGTTCTTTCGGATCTTTAACATAGGTATCAATCAGTAAAGAGTAGGCCTCAGAATGGATATTTTCAATAGCGATCTGGAATCCATAGAAAAACTTTGCCTCTGTATATTGTACCTCATTGGCAAAATTTTGAACTAAATTTTCATTTACAATGCCATCACTAGCTGCAAAAAAAGCAAGCACATGGGTAATAAAGTGCTTTTCGTCAGATGTGAGGTTTTCCCAGTCTTTTATATCTTGACTAAGGTCAATTTCTTCTGCAGTCCAAAAACTAGCTTCGGCTTGTTTATAAAACTCCCAAATATCTTGATGTTCAATAGGAAATAAAACAAATCTATTTTTATTCTCTTTTAAAAGTGGTTCATCTACATACGTGTCATTGCGCATCTTATTCTTTCGTTTTATTTAGTTGGCAAGTACCATATAATTTTAGGCTATAAGCTGTGTCCACAACAAACTTAGTCAAATGCAACCAAAGGTTCAATATTAGGCATAGCTTTGGAAGCTATTTACCTTTTTCTTGCCTTTAAAAATTATCATGTAAAATAATTAATGATAAAACATTTTGATGGTTAATGATAAAGGACTAGATTTGACATATATTTCTTTATCTTCTGATGTAGACTAAAGTTAGGTATATCAAATGGTTTAGAGATTAATAGTTATTGCTGTTATTGCTTTAGAATCTTTAATCGTATCACTATGGTTGTTGCGCAGTTTTATTTCTACCTTTTTTTGATCGCTGGGTGTCTTATATTTTTTTATTTTTTCCCCGTTGGTCTTTGGGTTACGGCCCGTTTTTCAGGGGTAGAAGTTGGTCTATTTGAGTTGGTTTTTATGCGGATTCGTAAGGTGCCCCCTGCTGTTATTGTAGATGGACTTATTGTAGCTACTAAGGCAGGTCTCAAATTGACTTTGACTGAGGTTGAAACCCATTATTTAGCCGGTGGTCATGTACCATCTGTGATTAAAGCACTTATTTCTGCAGATAAAGCCAATATTGGTCTTTCATTTAAGCAAGCTACTGCGATTGACTTAGCTGGTAGGGATGTATTTCAGGCCGTCCAAATTTCTGTTAACCCCAAAGTGATCGATACGCCTTCTGTATCGGCTGTGGCTATGGATGGGATTCAGCTGATTGCCCAAGCACGGGTTACCGTTAGAGCCAATATTCAGCGGTTGGTAGGGGGAGCTGGAGAAGAAACCATTTTGGCCCGTGTAGGAGAGGGGATTGTTACCTCTATTGGTTCTTCTGAGAGCCATAAAGAGGTATTAGCCAACCCAGATAAAATTTCACAGTTGGTATTGAATAGAGGTTTAGATGAAGGAACTGCTTTTCAGATACTTTCTATTGATATTTCGGATGTCGATGTAGGTGACAATATTGGAGCCAAACTCCAAATTGATCAAGCCAATGCCGACTTGCGTGTAGCTGAGGCCAAGGCAGAAGAAAAGCGTGCCATGGCGGTGGCTTCCGAGCAAGAAATGAAGGCTAAATCTGAAGAAGCAAGGGCTAAGGTTATTTTATCTGAAGCAGAAGTACCACAGGCTTTGGCCTTTGCTTTAAGAAATGGTCAGTTGGGTGTTATGGATCATTATCGTATTCAAAATATAAAAGCAGATACTCAAATGCGTGCTAGTGTAGCAGCAGACGATATGCTTCCAAGTAAGGGGGGGCATTAACTTAATAAAATAACCAATAGCAAAATGCTAGTCCCTTTTTTATTTCAGTAACTATCCCAATAGAAGGGGGTATACAGCTGTAAGCTTAAAAAATGGCTCTATCTCAATTTCTTCAGATTAGGGGTAGCAGTGTATCCCATTATTCCACAAATGTTGGTTAGTCTATTTAGCTTTTGTAGCCATTGGTTGTTTTTTGATAGGCTTTATGCATCAATTGTCCTATACAGCACCCCACTACAGCACCTGCGAAAATATCCAGTGGATAATGTACCCCGCCATATATTCGACCATATGAAATAATAGTAGCCCAGATAAAAAATAGGTAACTAAATGGATACTTATTTTTATAAATGCGCCAAAAAAGCATCGCAAAAGCATATGTATTACTCGCATGAGAAGATGGGAAACCATATAGACCCTTATAGGTACCAATAAGATGAACCTCTGTAATAGGCAGCATGCAACAAGGCCGATATCTTGCAAAAAGTGGTTTAAGCCATGTAGCAGAAAATTGGTCTGCTATAGTAATCGTTAAAATAAAGCAGAGTATACCATTCCATCCCAGTGATTTTTTAATCAACCATATAAGCAAGATATAAAGGGGGGTCCAAAAAAAAGTACTGGTTACTAGTTCAAAAAATAAATCTATGCTAAAATGGTTGCATTGGTTTAATATAAGAAACAATGCATGATCCATGCTATCCACAATGGTTAAGCTCAATGGGTTAAACCCTATGGATGGCATCTTATCTATCATGTGTTGATTGGTGATACACATAAACAGAAGTGTCTTGCTAATCTTTCAGAAGATTTGGTCTTCTTTGTTTTGTTCTGTCTATTTTTTTTTGCTCCATCCACTCCTGAATAGCTTTATGATTACCAGAGCACAATACCTCTGGAACTTTTTTACCCTCAAAATTGTAAGGTCTTGTATAAGCAGGTGGTGCTACACATCCATCTTGAAAAGAGTCGGTTAGTGCAGAAGAAGCATCTGATATAACACCTGGTATAACCCGAACCATTGCGTCTGCTAAGATCAGTGCAGGAAGTTCTCCCCCAGAAAGGACATAGTCTCCAACACTGATTTCTAGGGTAATAAAGTGTTCACGTATCCGTTCATCTATGCCTTTATAGTGGCCACACAATAGCATCAAATGTTGCTTGAGTGAACATTTATTGACAAGATTTTGATCTAATAGCTCTCCATCTGGGGCCATATATATAACCTCGTCATACCGTCTTTCTTTTTGCAGGGCTCTAATGCAATTCGCAACTGGCTCTATCATTAACAACATCCCAGCAGCTCCACCATAGAGTGCATCATCAATTTTACCATGTTTACATGAAGTATACGAACGTAAGTTATGTAGGTGGATCGAAAGCAGCTGCTGTGCTATAGCTCTTTGAAAGGTAAAATGTTTAAGTGGGCTTTCAAATAACTCAGGACAACAGGTTATAATATCAATTCTCATCCAAATAAGAAAAATAGGTCATAAACCGCCAATCATATAAAAAAGAGGTGTAGCGAGGAGGGGAGTTGAACCCCTGACCTTCGGGTTATGAATCCGACGCTCTAAACCGCCTGAGCTACCTCGCCATAGATTATCTTTATTAGGTTGTATAGGTATAGTAAATTGTACTTATATTTACTGTAAAGTTAGTCACAAATTCACAAAAATGAGCAATATTTTTATCAAAAAAATTGATAAGCTATTATTACGGACCTTTATACCTACCTTTCTGCTATTGCTTGTACTGGTACTATTTGTAATGGTTATACAAGCTTTTTTCATGTGTTTTAGTGGAATTGCAGGTAAAGGATTGGGGATGGATATCTATATGAAGTTGTTCTTTTACTTGTCTTTATCTACATTACCTGCAGCCTTTCCTATTGCCATTCTAATCACCTCTCTTATGGTTTTCGGTAATCTTTCTGAAAGCTTTGAACTAACTGCTATGCGTTCTGTAGGCCTTTCGTTACAACGTATCTTACGGTTACCTTTTATATTTATTCTCTTTTTAAGTGCATGGTTCTTCTATTTTCGGAATTATATTCATCCAAATAGTAAGCCTAAAATATTTAGTTTAGTTGAAGATATTCTTGAAAAGAAATCTGCTTTGTTTATTCAAGAAGGTATTTTTTGTAATAATATACCAGGATATAGTATTCGGGTAGACAAAAAAAAAATAGATAACGAGCATATGGAAGGCATTATAGTCTATGACTATACCAAAAAATATGGAACCGTTTCTATAACCATTGCAGAGGAAGGTAGGCTCTACACTACACCAGACAAAGGCTATTTGGTTATGGAACTAACCAATGGACATAATTATCTAGAGCCTTTGCCTGCTGAAAATAATGGTAAAGATCAAAAACCATCTTTTTATAGAAATTATTTTTCAAATCAAAAAATAAGGATTAGCTTGGAAGCTTTGAAATTTGGCAAAACAAATGAAAAATATGAATATGATGAAAGAACAAGAACCCGTCCATACCTCAAAAAAATGATTAAAGAAAGAGGAACGCAAGTGGTTCACTGGGCGCAAAAGATTAAAAAGTTACTTGCCGAACAGGCTATTCAGTACCATTTTGTAGAACAACTTAACGGGGTATTAGATGGCTATACAATGAAAAAATTGCCATTACCTATCCCACAAGCAACCCAAGATGCTGATTTTATATTATTTAGAGACCAACTTATAGCCCGTAAAACGCATACAAATATAGTTTCTGATCGCCAATTTAGTGACTATACCTTTCAAAGGGTTGTGCAGGAGGCTTTGCATAGCGTAAAGAAGATAACCCATAGGTTAAAGCTGCAAGAAGATAATAGAAAGTTATTCAATGCTGCATTAAATGAAGCTTTGTATGAACAAGAATTTCGATTTGCAGTAGTTGTACAATGTGTTATTATATTTTTGTTAGGTAGTTCGCTAGGTTGCCTGATTAGGCGAGGTGGCTTTGGAGTTTCTGTAATGATTAGCTTCTTTTTTATACTGCTGGAATATATTCTTTCTATGGTTGGAAGAGACTGTGCAATAGCAAATACCTGCTCTATGTTTATCTGTGTTTGGTTCCCTAATTTCGTATTGTTGTTTTTTTCTGGCTTGTTTTTAATAAAAGCACAGCATGGTAGGGGGGTATCCTCAATCAATTGGCATGGCTTGTATACAAAAATTAAAAGAATATTCCGCACTAAAATAAATAGGGTGTCAAGTACATAACCCACTGGATCCATCAACTTTATATAACGCTCCACAACCATTTCTAAAATAACTGTTGTTTAACCTCATTCTAACCTACTAAATATATTTGCAATTTGTTTTTAAAAAAAAACAAGCCTAACTTTCACTAAAATAAGGGTTTTTTCTAAAAGTATAGTTAACAATATTGATACAATATATGTGCATTTTATTGTCAGTTGTATCAACACATTTAAACAAAAATGGTGCTTTTTTTGTATCTATTATCGTCACTTATATTGTGTTTATGGAACAGCTGGTAGAAAGGCATAAAGGGGAAATAGTAAAAAAAGCTATTAAAAAAACTGGTTATCAAATAAAATCAGTAGCTAAGCGATTAGGTATTGTCCGCAATACTCTTTATACCAAATTAAAGCAAGCAGAGTTAGAGGATTCCTTTATTATACGTGTGGGCAATATCATACACTACGATTTTTCTGATATTTTTCCAGAAGTCTATAAAAGAGTAGCTGCTAAATTTACAAATAGCTTTGAGCGCATCTATCCAGATAAGTCTGTAGTGGTTCCTGACGCTGATGAATTGCCACTTTATGACCATCTATATAAAAATCCATATTTTTTTAAATTACACGTTTTAAGCGAAAAGTATATAAAACTCATGGAGGATTACGATAAACTGTTTAAAGTTTTAATGCTTTTGGCCAATAAAAGCGAATCGGTAGACCTTAAAGAGGAAATTATAAAGTTTATAGAAAATGAAAGAAAAGAAGATTAAATAAAATAACAATAGCCCCATTTGCTATAGCCTGTTTATAGAGATCTATCTGGAGCGCATACTGCTCTAATAGCCATCTTCAATTTTAGCATAAAATAACAGACTTAACTTCGCAAGTTACGCTTTTATTATTTTTTTTTCTAAATTAATCAATTTTTATACAAAATTTGTACATTTAATAAGCAAGTTTGTATAAATCTATTGTGTAACTATACTATTTTTTGTTTTATTTTCGGAGATTTATATTCTAGTCATGGAACAACATAAAGGAAAAATAGTGGAAGCGGCTATTAAGAAAAGTGGTTTTCGAATGAAAACATTGGCTAGTAAGCTAGGTATTGCCCGGAATACGCTTTATATTAAGCTAAAAGAAGCGGATGTAAAAGAAGATTTTATTATACAGATTGGTAGAATAATACACTATGATTTTGCCAATGATTTTCCAAGTATATATGCAAAAAACCAAAAACAAGATGACGATGAAAGCCGTCATTACGTCCCTAAGGGAGATGGATGTAAGTATAGCGATGAGCCAAATGATATGATAAGCGACCCCTATTGTATTCGATTAAATAAGTTAAACAAAAAATATTTGCGACTGATGGAAGATTACACTAAGCTTTTAAAAATTTTAGTTGTATTGGCCAATAATAACGAGTTAGCGGGTGTTAAGCAAGAGATTATGTCATTCATAGACCACCAAGAAGAGGAAGATTAAAAATATCCGTTTACCTATATCAATGGGACCAACAAAAGATTTTAAGTTAAGATAATGAAATGATTGACCACTCAATAAATTTAAAAACAGGATTTGCTGAAATGCTAAAAGGAGGTGTCATTATGGATGTTACCACTTCGGATCAAGCGAAGATAGCAGAAGAAGCAGGTGCCGTTGCTGTAATGGCTTTGGAGCGGGTTCCCTCAGATATCCGGGTACAAGGTGGAGTGGCTCGTATGAGTGATGTTCAGAAGATACGAGAAATCATGGAAGCTGTTTCTATTCCAGTTATGGCTAAAGTTCGTATTGGTCATTTTGTTGAAGCAGAAATATTAGAAGCATTAGAGGTTGATTTTATCGATGAGAGTGAAGTTTTGACACCAGCAGATGGCGCTTTTCATATTAATAAGCATCCGTTTAAAGTTCCATTTGTTTGCGGGTGTTGCAATTTAGGAGAAGCGCTTCGTCGAATCGGAGAAGGCGCAGCCCTTTTGCGCACAAAAGGAGAAGCCGGTACAGGAGATGTGATCCAAGCGGTTAAACACATGCGGACTATCCAGCGTCAAATTCGATCCCTTGCTAATTTGAACACTGAAGCACTTCAACGCACCTCAAAAGAGTGGTGCGCTCCTCTACATTTGGTCGAAACAGTTGCAAGGGAGGGTAAGTTGCCTGTACCTAATTTTGCAGCCGGAGGTATTGCTACTCCAGCAGATGCTGCTTTAATGATGCGTTTAGGGGCAGAAGCCATTTTTGTCGGGTCTGGAATTTTTAAGTCAGCAGATCCGAAAAAGCGAGCAAGTGCGATTGTACAAGCAACCACCCACTTTCAAGATCCAAAAATTCTGGCAAAAGTATCTGAGGCTTTAGGAGCGCCTTTATTGGGAACGCCTACTGATCATCTTTCAGAAAAAGAGCTCTTTGCCAATAGAGGATATTAAAATGTTTGGCATACTTGCTTTGCAAGGAGGGTTTGACCTGCATCAAAAGGCTTTAGAACGATTCGGTGTGCAAAGTCAACTGATCAAAAAACCAGAAGAACTGGGGCAAATCCAGGGTTTAATTATTCCTGGAGGAGAATCAACTGCACTCTTGAAGCTTATGAAGCCTTTGAACTGGAGAGAAGCCATCATAGCCTTTGCGCAACAAGGGAAACTAATTTTTGCCACTTGTGCGGGTCTTATTATCCTATCTCGCCCCACGTCTGTTGCAAGGGACTATTTAGGGCTTATTGATATCGAAGTAAAGCGCAATGCTTATGGTCGGCAAATCAATAGTTTTGTCGGACTGGGAACTGGTTTATTGGGTATACCACCCTTTGAAATGGTCTGCATTAGAGCTCCTGAAGTTGCTTTTGTAGGTAAGGATGTAGAAGTCCTGGTTTCCTTAGCAGGTAGACCTATGTTGCTTCGTCAAAATAATATTGTTGTGGCTACTTTTCATCCTGAGTTAAACCCAACCCATTCGTTTTACCATTGGCTTGTTTTAAATAAGATTTAATTAAAAATTTTTGTTTTGTATGATTCCGTTTTTATATTCAAAGTTTATAGTTCCTATTTACTTTTTTTGCTTTCAAACCATAGAAGTAGGGTTGGTCGATACTATAGAGTTTAAATACGTTAATCCTACCGTGTTTTATCACCATAATTTTCCCGATATTTTAGGTATTCCCCGTGGAGGAGCATTTGACGCTTTTATTTCTGGCGTAAAATGCTGTCCGCCCTTATCAATACCTTGTGGCCTTAAGATATTGGCATTATCTATGAATAAAAACATCTCTGCGAAGCGGTTGTTTAAGGTACATGCATGGTTATCCGTCGGTCTGTTGGCAGCAGATTTATTGGTATTGTATACTTTTAATCCCAATCATTCTGATATATATCGTAATCATGATTGGTTCTATGGATTACATGGAGCAGCGGAACTTGCTTCGATATCTTTATGTATATTTTTATGATGCACCCAACTATAATCATAACTTTTATAAGCTTCTCTTCTATAGTTCAAGGTCCATTAAGTAAATTTAATGCCCATTGCTTCTCGTACCATTTTCATCGTTTCTTTTGCCAATTCAGCTGCTTTTATAGTACCATGATGTAGTATTTCTTTTACCATACTAGCATCTAAACAATTTCTTTTTTCTCTGATTGGAGCCAAAAAAAGTTGTAAGCTATCGTTTAAGATATTTTTAATGGCTACATCGCCTAGCCCTCCGCGTCTGTAGTGGGCTTTTAAAGAGGCAATAGCTTCTTGGTCGTTATGAAAAGCATCTAGATAAGCAAATACAACATTCCCTTCTACACGACCAGGATGGCTCACTTTAATATGATCAGGGTCTGTATACATTTGAAAGACCTTTTGTTTGATCACTTCTGGTGGATCAGAGAGCGCAATGGCATTGCCCAATGATTTACTGCACTTGGATTTGCCATCTATACCTACTAACCTAGATGTTTTACTTAAAACCGCTTTACATTCTTTCAAAACATTGGTACCATAGATTCTATTAAAGCGTCTAACGATTTCATTGGTCTGTTCAATCATAGGCAACTGATCATCCCCAACAGGTACCCATTCTGCTTGAAATAACGTAATGTCTGCCGCTTGACTAATCGGATAACATAGAAACCCTAGCGGTATGGCTTCATCATATCCTTTTTGGTCCATTTCATGTTTTACAGTGGGGTTTCTGCTTAATCTGTTTAAGGTAACAAGGTTTAGGTAATAGATCGTTAATTCTGCAATTTCTGGTATGCGCGATTGAATAAAAATAGTGGTTTGATTGGGATCAATGCCAACACTTAAGTAATCCTTTACAACTTCAATAATATGCGTAGTAATTTTTTCTGGATGATCAAAATGATCTGTTAAAGCTTGTAGATCTGCCACTAAGATGTACTGGTCATATGTATGTTGCAGTTGGATTCTGTTCTGTAAGGAGCCTATGTAATGGCCTAAGTGGAGGCTGCCAGTTGGCCTATCACCGGTTAAAATTTTTTGTTTCATACTTTGGGTAATCGAAGCGCGCTTTATCCAATTTTGGCCTTATATAAGCCATGTAATATATATAACCAAAGGCTACAAAAAAGCCCTTCAATATGCATTGTAACGATTAATACGATAGATATCCCAATCAACAAATAGCGTGATCGATTTGCTTGAAAAGAAAATCCTTGAAATTTTAAAGCTATAAATGGAATATTGGCAACCAATAGATAAGAAAGGAGTATCGTTAATAAAGGCAATACCTGGGTTAAGCCATGCACCAAAAAGGGATAAACAGAATGCTTTATCATTATAGGCAATATAGCGATTAGTATGGCATTAGCAGGGGTCGGCAGCCCTATAAATTGACCTACTTGTCTGGGATCTACATTAAATTTAGCTAGCCTAAGCGCAGAAAAGATAATAATGAACAAAGCGCAATAAGGGCGATATGGGCAGGTTTCATAGGTTTTAATCAACATATAGCAGATTGATGCAGGCACCATGCCAAAAGTAATAAGATCTGCCAATGTATCTAATTGCTTACCAAAGGACGATTGCGCACGTAGTAGTTTGGCAGTAAAACCATCTAAAAAATCAAAACAACCCCCTACAAAGATAGTGTAAGCAGCATATATCAAATGGCCGTTTAGTGCCAATAAGGTACCTATTGCACCGCTGATTAGGTTTAAAAGCGATAAGCAATTGGGAATATGTTTTTTCATATTTTCATGGATTAAATAAAGCACCACATAATCTTTTATGGTGGCTGTTCCCTGTAAATATCATCTATTTTTGTGATAATCTCAAGATTAAAAAAATAAGCCATTTGCATTATTTGCGTTAACCTTTTCCAATTTTACATCCTTTAAACCGCCATATGTGGACGATAACTGGCTTAGTGTTATATCATGAATAAGGCCAAGACTATTTTAGTCTTTGCTGATGAATGAAAGGCTTATGGTATTGCTTTTCATTTGAAGCTTTTCGTTTAACCTGATAAAAATCAAATACAAGAAGATAAAATTAATATTTTTCTCTTCTAATGCTTCAGTCCAGTAGACTTTTTAGGTTCAATCTGCTTGTGTAAACATGATAAAATAAGTAAATTGCCACCTAATAACTAGTTTGGTGATGTAGCTCAGTCGGTAGAGCATCGGACTGAAAATCCGTGGGCCGGAGGTTCGAGTCCTCTCATCACCACTTTATGCCTTACATCTAAGCCTAGCACTAATTTTTTAAGCCTATTTGGCTTTGGTAAGCTACAGCCCTTTTTCGTTTGTCTGCTTGGCATAATGTGGATGGTCCATACAATAAGTACTAGCTTACCTTTGATCCCATTTTGCTTTAGTATGGCATCAATGTTTATGGTCCCTAGTTTTGTACTCACTCATACAAAGATGTTCAATCAACTTTTTACCAGAATTTTTACTTCAAAAAAAGAAAAACAACTCCGTTTTTATAAGCAAAAAGTAGAAGAAATCAACCAAATTTATGGATTGTTACAGTCTCTTTCTCATGATGCATTACGGGAAAAAGTTACAGCGATTCGTCAAGAGATAACGGCCTATTTACAGCCTATTAGGTCTGAAATGGAACAACTCAATAAATCAGCGGATGAACCATTGACCGATGCTTTGGCTATAGCCAATATAAGGATAGACCAGTATAAACGGTTAGAGCAGTTAAAAAAGCAACACAAAGCAGCATTGGCCACCATTTTGGATCAAGTATTGCCACCTGTTTTTGCCATTGTAAAAGAGACTGCGCGTCGTTTTAGGGATCATAACCAGTTAACCGTGTCGCTGCATCCCCATGATCAAGCCATTGCGGAGAGTAAGTCT
>ENA-UOVY01000525-UOVY01000525.1-plant-metagenome-genome-assembly--contig:-NODE-525-length-16749-cov-17.584102_pt1 | contig 16749 bp, 9 predicted proteins | sample MGYA00249840_ERZ761561 | MGnify/ENA primary metagenome ERZ761561 (study PRJEB28882, sample SAMN05720143) | plant metagenome | isolation source: Guanajuato, Mexico | place: Mexico:Guanajuato, Mexico...
ATTTTTCCATTAGCTGGAGTAGGAAGGGTGAAGATAGGAAAATAGAAGGGCTGACGTCGATAAGTCATTATATATAACTATATATATATGATAATTGAGGCATTAGGAATCTGGGTGATCACGCGCTTCACGTGGTATTAGGACTGACCAAAATTACCGCTTATTTCAGACAGCCCAGCCCGGACCATCGCTTTTATCGTCAACAGAGAGAGCCGCTCGATAAAGGAAGTCGGCTTTGGGAAAAAATCATTCCTTTGCCGGGCGCTAGTCAAAGTAGTAAAAAAGGGCAAGTGGGCAAGTAGCGAGCAGGAGCAGTTAAGGGCTTTGTGGTCGTTAACGGGAACAAATGAAGAGGAGCACTGCACCCCCCGCACTCGATTGGCTAATCAAAGTCAAAGCGGCCAGCTTATTTTGAATGGGTCACCAATAGAACCGTCGGTTCTTGAGAATCTAACATCGGGACCACCTTTAAAGTTACCCGGTCTGGTTCCAAACCTGCCGTTCATTCAACACTGCTACAACCGGAGCACGCATTCGTCGACCGGCAGAAGTGCTTTTTCAGTTTGTTATGGGTTCCAACCAAAGGCCCCATGGACTTGGTAGCAGACGGTTCGGACGATGGTTGTGTCCTGAACCCAGTCAGCGGCACATCTCCTATCTCCTAGAGAAGCGGCTGAACAGCTGCGAGCCGTTAGTTTCCTGGAGAACGGCGGTACCATGGGCAGGTTGCGGATACTCTGGAGAAAACGCAGAGGCAACAGAAGCAAAGGCACGACCGAGACGGAACCGATCATAAGTTCCAGGTGGGAGATCGACTGTGGTTAAAGTTGCCTAAGGAAGGCAACCGCAAGCTTAAACCATTGCGGGACCATTCACTCTGCAAGAGAAGGTCAGGGAGAATGCGTTCAAACTAGAACTGCCCGCCACCCCGTCTTCAATGTTGATCAGCTGAGATTGAAAGAGCCCTCCATCTTGGATGAGGCGGCTGAACCTGAGGTTGAGTTGGAGATCGACGACCTCATTCCTGATCGACAGCCGGTGTTAACCGAAGACCGGCCAAACTAAAGAGAGCCCGAAGAAGAGGGAAAAAGCTCTCTCTACAGAGTGGGGTGGGAAATGTTCTCGCCACAGAAGCCAAGTGGTTCACGGCTGAACAGGTACGGAAGGAGTTCAAACAGACAATGAAGTCAAAGTCGTGTTGGGCTGCGAGAAAAGGGAGGTTCGGAGGATCTACCGCGTCCAGTCTATTCCGAAGGTGCAAGATAGGTTCCCGATCAACAAGAGGTGGCAGTCCCCTCGCCCGATAGAGATTTCAACTACATTGAGCCCCGGATTGGGGGAGAGTTTATAGTTTCCCGACAGGTCGATGTACAACCGACAGGTGAATGCTTTACCAAACTCGTGTACAACTCCTTTCATGTGTATTGATTTCCGCTTATTAGTTTCCTAAACGATTTCTCCACAGCACCCCCTGACCAAACAAAAAACCAGAAAGCCAAGATCTCTATAAAGCGAGGGAAAGAGTACAGACGTGCAGCAGAGAAGGAAGAAAGACGAATGCTATGAGAGCTTGGACGGAATAAGGTCTAGGGGAGACCGCCCATTTATTACATGTGAGGGGAAGACTAGTAAAAGATTCGAGCTGTAAACTCGCAATATAGACTGAAAAAAAAATATTAAGACGGAATATGAATGAAGGATTGAAGCTTCTGACCGGGCTCTGGAGATGAATACCGAAAGAGCTTACCGGATGCACCATCGACCTCAGACAGCTCGACCGGGCGGGGGAAGAACTCAAAAGAAAAAAACGTAGTGGGTAAGCCAAAAGTAAATACCAATGAAGACCAGACCTGGAATTTCAAACAAGAAAACGTAGTAGCCTAACCGAGGTTTTTATTCCAGCTCAACTATATATAGTTGAAAATAGAGTGGAAAACTACGCTTCAAAATCAAGCCCAAAAAACGATCCCTTGACCTATTCAAGCCATGAAAGTGACCTTTTGGATTAGAAAAATGGCCTCTGAGACCGGTTGATCGAAGAGCTGCTAACAAAAGGGCGAAGGCAGGATTGAACTGATTGTTTGATTGCTCGGAGGATGCAGAACAGCTTCGCTCGCTTCGTTCTTCTCCTTCCCAACGATGCATGGCAATGCATGGCAACCTCGACGGATTTGGTAGGGCTGAGTTCGTTTTGCTCAAGACGGCCGTGTTAGTTACGTGGAGGCTATCCCTGCTTCAATCAGCTAGAAAAGCGGAAGAGAAGAAGGATACTTAAATACGTTGAAGAGGTCGAAAAGACTATGACGAGTGGTGGGTCTATACAGAAGTACGCCAACCGAACGGCTTTCTAACGAGGAAGAGAATGGGAGTGGGACACGGCTAAGTAGGCAGGCTTTTGGGGTGAAGGGACAATAAGGTCTTAGGGCATTTGGTAGTGCGCCAACACGGATCCTTTTTTTCCCTGTGCTTCCATCAAGCGAAGCACTAGACTCACTATACAGGAGAACACCTAAAGGAACTATTCCTGCTTCAGTCAAATTCAATGCATTGTTTCATTGCCTGTGTATCAAGCTTCAAATCACCACTTTTCACTTTAATGTATGCTTGGGTGCATAACATGCAGATTTCTGTCCGCCTTAAAAAGAATCTAAGAGTTGAGAAGCAGCTTAGCGTTCAACCGTTACCTCTGACTCGACCTCTTCACCTTCCACCGTCTCTGCGGTTAATTACAGGTGTCTGGCATTTGCTGTTGATAATGCTTTTATTTTCTCGCAACTTGTAAACAATACCATCAACGTCAGGAGTTGCATTTGCTGTTTCTCATGCTTATATCGATAGTTTTCCTTCAATGACCGATGAGACGAGATAGAATCCCCAGAGGGAGTGAACGGAGCGATAGCGCAGCGGGGTGTACGAAGCGAGCAAAGAGCAGATACCCTGCAAGCGGGGCCCCGGAAAAGGAAAAACGAAAGCCTAGGATCATTTCATTACTACTCCGCGGGAAATTGGACCGTACGAATGAAGAAGACTGACCATTTTTGGATCATCCTTTTCCTAGCCGAACGAGCGAAGCGCTTTAGTCAGGTCGGAAGATTGGAGTATACAACTATCAATGGATAGGAGACCACAAGGTGTATCATCAAAAAGGGCGGCGCCGGGCAAGTCCAGTGGTCATACCGACGAAGCATAAGAATTAGAAGTACAGAAGGAATCTTTGACAATCAACTATGGGGTACTCCGAGCCAACCACCAGCCCTAGTAGGGGCTCGCTGCCTATGCCAAATGATCCTTCTTTGGTACTACCTTCCTCAGCATTCGTCGATTGGTGGCGTGGGAAAGGGGCATTCGATCACGGGCAAAGACGTCGATGCAACTCATTATGCAAGTTATGAATTCCTGGTAGAGGGGTTGCCTGATTCACCAGTCTTTCCTCCAGACTCATCGGTAGGGTGATGCTAAACTATCTTCTAAGGGTTGATACTATTACATAGGCTTGGGGCTCCCATGCTTTCCCACGGGTATTTTTCAGTTTGTTGGCTCCTCTTATTCTCAGCACATAGGGGGATTCCCCATCCATTTATCTTTCCATTCCTTCCCCTCATTCCAATCTTGGGGCGTACTACCATGATTCCTTTCCCAGTGTCTATATTCCCCCCTCATCCGAGGCTCAGACTTCACCTCCATCCCCTTTTATATCAATAGGGAGCTCATCCATCCTTCCTGCCATAAGCTGATGATCTCCTAGCGCGAAAGCCATTGATCGATAGTTATACAAGGCGATCGGAGATCCCTACAGAAGATAGCTTTCAGAAGCCCGATGCTTAAACTCAAATTGCGCAATGAACTCATCAGATGAACTACTACAGGAAAGAAGACAAATTCGACCGAAGACCCTAGAGACCGTTACAAGACAGCTCGACCGGGAAGTAGCATATCTTTCAAGAAAAAAATTCGGTTACAAGGTATTCGCCCTAATTGAATAAAAGCTATCTTGAATAAAAGAAGGGAACCGTATTCGTGGACAGATGAGCGTTTGCGACCGTTTACAAGAGTTAATACCGAAACAGACAATTCCAGATGCCCTCAGACAGATGCCACTAAACAAGTAAAGGACAACGGAAAGTATTCGTGGATCGGGAAGACCAACTCTCATTCAAGGAAGCGGACCGTTGACGACAGCAGGCCGGGAAGGACAGATGCTACTAAAAAAGCCGATTATCGCATGTTTTTAGAGGCTGACCCATCCGACCCCTTAAACTCGCGATTTAGCAAATAAAATAGACCATTCCGGACCTTTTCCTCATGTCGCTACCAGCTACAGATCAGATATGACCGGTTGAAGAAAGAAGAAAAGATCGATGAACGATTAAGCGAGACTTTGCCTTAGAGACCAATGAAATGCTACCTTATTACACAAAAGTAATTTGAAGACCTCTTGCTTCTGCTTCCCTGCTTACTTTTGCTATTACCTCAACTGCTTTCGACCTGCTCACTTAGAATGAAGATCAATAATGGGCGGAAAGGCTTTACACAAGACCACAGAGCGAGAGAGAGAGCCTTCGCTTACCTGCTTAACCGTGCCCTCCTATCGTACCTATATCCCCTTTCTTTCAGTTACATCCAGTCTCAGTTCTGCTTCCAACTACCGATGGGAGAAGGCTTGGACGTATAGCAAGATTAAATAAGAGGTATGGCATACGGGAATGGTATATGAAATGAAAGGCTGGAAACAGAGCTGGAGATGAGCGCTAGCCAATGGTTAATACTGAAGAAAGCACCTTAGCAATTACCAGTAATGCCCCTATCGACCTCAGTCTTGTTTTTTGCTAGCTTGAGTCTAAAACTTGACTATCTCATTAAACGCCGAATATCCAAAAATATAAAATATATATATTTATATATATATATATTTATATATATATATTTAAATATATATTTTAGATACTAACTCTTTGGTTGGATCGGACAGGGACTTCTATAAAGATCTTTCCACTCATTCATCATACTCAAAGTCGAAGTCACGGCATGGGGGGCTCGGAAAAATAACAAGAATCGGTGTCGTGGTGGTGCTACGAGATGGCGATTTCTCGTATAGAAGAATAGATCCGCGGACCTATTGATTGACCATAGATGCGAACCGATCGACCGCTATCTAAGAGAAGATAAGTAGTTCTTCTATCGTTCAAGGGCAAGGGGAGAACATGTAGCGGCTTGCCTAGATCTCGTATTTCCCACGTAGTCCGTCGGTCAAACCAACGATTCTCTTCTCAAAGTAATAGAGAGATTCTTTTTCTTTTTCCGGTATGTAGCTCCGCGAGCTAGGAGCGCATCATCGGGGCAGGGCGAAAACGAACATAGGATCATCATCATGGCCCTTTTCTTGTTTCTTTTGTTTGTGTCCGGTCCGTTGTGTGTGTTTTTTTAAGGCTTATCCGGGGGCTGCTGCTCTGGGGCATCCAATTCCTCTTGACTTGATATGTCAAGAAGAACCTATAGTTGATCACCTTTTATGAGATAGATATTAATATAAAGCAAGACGTTCATCAATAAAAAAAAGATGTTTCTAAATAAAATAAAACACTTTGCTTCATCAAGACTGTCATGAAAAAAAAAATATGTATTATATAGTAGAAAATACAAAGCTAGCTTTCGAGCTTTCTTTCCTATAGTAATTCAGTATCATTGTACTTCCCTAATTTCCAATCCTTCTGACCGGACCCAGAGTGAGATGGGCTTCCTACGTATCTCTCATAGAGGGCTTGGTATGAGAGAATCAGGTCATCGTAGTTCATCTATTTATTTTCACCCTCAAAATATTCGATACGAAAGACATGAAAATAGTAAGAGGCCGCGCCCTTGTTCGCATATCTTTCGCAATTTTCGCTAATATTTGTTTCTGAAACTCATCACTCCCTTGGGAGTGGATGTCGGTAGCCGGATCAGGAAGTTCATTTTCAAACTCCTCCAACGGCTGATTGAGAAAAGAGACAATTGCCTCATCAGTCGTTGGAAACACACATTTTTTATTTAACTCGGGCCGTTGGTTAATTGCTTGTTGAAAAAGATGAAAACAGTCTTGTTTAAGTTCTCGTACTTGGAGATCTTGATTCTCCAAATCGAGAAAGAAATTATACTCTTTCTGGGTGGAAGCCGACCGCAGAGTATTTTGGACTTCTCGAAAGTAATCGGCTGGCTCTTTTCCCATGAGGAAAGGAGAATCTTTATCGAATAAATTGATTCTCTGGCCTAACGAGGTTTCGAGACTGCGGTTTCTCTCGACCCTGTGGAGCCTTGCATTCTCATTCTCATTTTCATCTGGGAAAGGCTCCATTAAAACGTTCATAGAAAAGGAGCTCTCCGAAGAGGCCGAGACTCCTGAGTCGTCGGCTCGATTTTCAGAAGAGGCCGAGACTACTGAGTCGTTCGTCATATGTAGAACGAAAAGTCCCAAACAACCAAAGTATGGTAAGACAGAAAGTTTGATAAGTTGGCCCAAAATGAAAATTTCGAAATAAAGTACGATATAGATGGTATCCGCTATCACAAGCGAAAGCTTTTTGGATGATTTGAAAAAAATACGGATGCATCGGCGAAAAATCACAACTTGAAGAAAAATTAATAAGGAAAAGAGAACGACCGTAGTGGCCTTTCCTAGTCCTAGAAAATGTCCGAAAAAACCGGCTACTCCACTACCGAGTACGGGACACAATATAATACGAATATAGCGCGCCCTGTGAAAAAAAAGAATAAACCCACCGGAATCCCTACTACCGCAGCTTTCCTCCCTCAATAATTGCAAAAAGTCGCGCGGTTCTTTATGTTGGCTCATTGCTTGCATGATCTTTCTTTTCTCTTGTTTTCTTTCATTTCCCTCTGGACTACTTGACACACATGCGCTGAGTTACTTATGAAAAAGCCGTCTACTCATTTCATTGTTAGCGAGTAGGTGGCAGCTAAATTGAGCCTCGTGTCTCCATCGGGGTACCCCACCTGACCGATATATGAGGCCCGCGGACTCACGTTTTACCCTTTAGAGTTATGGTTGGGCTGCGGGATACTTGGGGGGTCGGAGGATTTACCGGTCACGGGCAACCGTAGAACCAACGAGCATCCCGCAGGCGAGGAACCAAACAAGCGAATAGAAAAGTTAAAAGAAAGAAAGCACCCAACATCAAAATTTGTTCAAGTATACTGATCTTGAGCCTACCCGAGCGAAAGCGGAGTCTCCAGAGATCAATCAACCGAACGCCTCCAAAGCTGTATCAAAGTTGTAATAAAAGAAACAAGAAAGAATAAGAATCCAACTAGAGAACTGAAGCTTCCCAACACCACTTACGGTAAGGTGCGCAGGGCACGAATCCAGTAGCCAGTATCCCTAGCAGGTCACACGTACTATAACAATCATTTATAAAAGAAAAAAGAAAATAAAATAAACAAACAACAGACTAACTATACTAGCAAACCAAGAAGGCACTACACAGACAAGTTGAAGAAGGGTTTGGGTTCCGAGGAGCTACCAGAGCAGGGGGTTTTAACAGCCCTGATAGCCGGGAAGAGCCTTAGACTTCCGCCGGAGTTCCCGCAGGGACAGGGTAGGGCAGGAACTTCGCCAGCAAACTCCACACGTCGACCCAGGAGGTGAGGTCTCCCAACGCTGCCGATTGGATGCCCTGAGTCATTTGGTTTTGACGCGTGTCTGTTAGTGGATCACTGCTCGACTTGCATGTGTTAAGCATATAGCATCGAGACATTCTTTGTGGATAGAGGACAGACCGATCTGTACTTCTGTACTGAAGAAGAAAACTTTGACTTCGCTACGCACCTTCTTCTATATTAAATTCTGACTCCCATGCAACAAGAGAGAATTCCGCCTTTGCTCTTTAACTATGATTTCCAGAACCGAGCTTCGGATGTCACTTCGGTTGACCGATTCGAAACCCCATGCTCAAGTCAAGACCTGCAAGTCCAACCCACCCACACCACCACCTGTGAAGAAGGATAATGAGTGAAGATCTGCCCCAGCCGACGTCGTCGACCGCTGCGGTACCTGAACTGAAAGCAAAATGCTCTGAGGTTGAAAGGCAACCTAGCTAAGCTGATTCCTACCTGTATTTTTATTGTCTCGATTCGTCCACTGCTGCTACTGATAATGGAAAAGGTTATGAAGTTGACTTCCTTGCCTTCTTAGATGAGGGTGGTTGGCCATTAACCAACACAAGAGTGAAACCCGATCAAGAGACAGAATCTCTGGCTTCTTTTCGATTTCCTTATTCTTTCCTTGGGAGGAAGTCCCCTGACGGTAGCGAATTTCGTCTCGCTTCGCTTGCCCCTGGGTCGTCAGTGCTCTTTTCTTTCTTTCTTAGCTTGTCCTAGGGCTTAAGAGAACCTCGCCGATGTAGTGGGAAAAGCCTGTGATCAATAAAATCCAGTTGTTCGAGATGTTGATTCTCACTTCAGAGACGTGACCAAGTCTTATATGTGCCCATTCATTGTCATTGACCTTGTAGAGAGAAGTTACCTTTTTTTAGAGTCTGTGTCCTGAGCCTAGTGAGTGGAGCCTTCCCAGCTCTTTCTTGTTTTAAGCAAGCCAAACCCGCCATTCCTACTTTTGAAGAAGGAGCGTCAGCGAGTATAGTACGCCACAGAGCCGACGGCCTTCTACCGGAGCGTCTCCGCAGTTGAATCGGTACGGGTCAGGTTCATCTGTCTATACGCCTTCCCCATCCCCCCGGCTCCGCGAAAGAGGGGTGTGTACCATACATAGCATAGAGTGGGGCGTACCGCCCTGTCCTCCAAAGGGCAAGATAAGCATGATAAGCTCCTTACCCTCTTTCCCTTGATCGGAAGTCAACACGCTTTGCTGGATCAAAGCGAGTTGCTTTAGCTGCTCTTGTATGCCCTGGCACATCTGCTCTTGCACCAGCTTAAGATGTGGAGAAGAACCAGCCAGCCCGGATTGGACCTGTAGCCAGGCTTAGCTGCGTCGAGTGGAAAGAGATCTCGGTGATCAAAGACAGTCTTTCTCCCGCTTGTACGAGTCAGTAGCTAAAGGTCAGTCATCTTTCGATATCCGAGTTCAGGTAGTAGTTCCATCTCTTCCCGTAACGTACCGTACCGAGTCGACGTGCTATAGATTCAGTGGCAAGTCTAAGATCCCGTACTAGTGCTTCTTCTTGCGCAAGAGTCTTGCAGTAGAGGGGATGCGCGGGATCGGCAGTATAGAAAGAATATAGTAATAAAGTACTGGCTAGTGCGAGTTGGAGTTAGCAAGTAGCAAGCATCCCGCAAGCAAAGCCGAGTTCGATTCCGTAGCTAAACAGGGTACCGAAAGAGGTTATTACCGAGGTGCCGATCTTCTAACTGCGATATCGGTTAGAAATCGAAGGTCGAACGTCGAAGATGCCACTGACCAATGAAGATCATCTTCTTACCTTATTTCGACAGATGCGTCTGTCGAGTCAGAGTAGTTGATAGAGCGAGTCAAAGAAAAAGTAGGCAATCGACCTTTCAGAAAAGAAAAACGGGGTGGATTTGTTTCAGATTCGGACGTCGGCCCCTGTGATCAAGAAAAAGTAGTTGTTGTAGTGGAGTATTTATTGTCCGAGCCTTCCCCCTACGTCTGTGATTCGACGAAAGGTAGTTAATTACACAAGACTAGTTCTTCTTCAACTCAGATAGGGAAAGCAAAGATGTCCAACTGAATCTCCGGAAAGAGAAACTAAGAGGTCTGCTTTAGCTGTCCATTCGAGGTCACCATCCCTCTCCTACTCCAAAGACGAATAAGACTGCGAAGCCGGTACTTTTGAATAGGGATATCTGGATCCCTAATCTGCGCCAGCCCTACGGAGTCCTTAGACCGCAGCGTCCCTGAATTCCCCTCTTTCCGGGTCTGCTTCTTCTGTCCCTCCTAGGCAACAAACAGGCTACTAAAAAGAGGGTGGGAACCGGAGAGTGCTAGTTTTCAGAGACTTTACCTTTTTCTGTGATTAGCAAATGTATCCCGCTTCTTTCTCCTTGCTTGTTTTCGTCATCGAATGAAAGAAAAGAGAGTTCCAGTTCTTCCTCTTCTTTGTTTGCGGGATTCTTTCGAGTAGTAAGGTAAGCAGGGCAGGTCAGGAAAGTCGGAAAGGGGATAGCGGAGGCCAGTCGTCGGACGATTGAAGTTCTGCAGAACGCTACGAATCTATTTATCCGGCTTAAGAGCTATTCTCCGATTGAGTGGTTTGGTTCTTTCCCATGTGAGAAAATCAACCTAGTCTTTCTTGTCCGGTCTTTCAGGTGATGATGAAAGAAAGCCTGTTGTTTCGTATCTTTATCCTCTTCTTTCGGGTATAAAAGAAAGTCTCACTCAATACAGAGCGCAGAGAGAGACCACTGCGGAGTAATACTAATTGCGTAGGTAGAAAGACGCATCCCTAGGGTTGGTGGAAAGGCCATGCCATGTCCGAACTCGGATTTCTCTTAACTTAAGCAAACCAGGCCATACATACAGACGAAATACCGCGACAGACAAGGAAGAGGGCCACTAGACAGTCTTCGATTCCACCCTACTTACTCGAAAGAACAAGACTCCGAATGCTAAAACAAACAAGCGGGATACTTGCTTTTCTTTGGTCACCTCTTACTACAGGGAGAATGCGCAACAATGGTACCTCCTGTTCTCTAAAAAAGAGGTTTCTTGGACAGCTTCAAGCCGACAACAACTCTAGTTACTAAAAACATTGATTTTCTTACCTACTCAGGGCTGGCTAAACCCCCTGGGGAAAGGAGACAGTCGATCGAGATCTTCAATCATAGTCAGTTGAGGGACTAGGGAAGACTATACTGATAAGAAGAAGGTGCGTAGCAAGGAATGAATGCCTTGCTCAAGCACTGACTCGACACAAACGCACTGACTTGAATCACGGAATAGTCCTTACTTCTTACAACTTAACTCGCGCTACGCACCTTGCTCTCTCGGTACTCTCTCTTGCTTTAGGGCGTCTGACGGTACTAAGAGGGGACGGACATCGAAGAGTGGCTCTATGTCCCCGGTTTCTTTTTCGGAATCTCTTTTCAATCCCTCTCATGGTTCGTGGTACGGGTACGATAGGTCATTGAGATGTGAAGAAAGTGCCTACAATTTCCCTCCTTTTGATTTAGGAGGTGTTCCCTAGGACTCTACTCCTCTCCGTGAATAGCAGCAAGCCAAGTCAGAGCCATAAGCCTTATCCTCTGCAGGGGACTCAGTCCGATCAGAGCAAGAAGCGTCGCTATAAGAAGAAGAGAATGGAAGTTCGTCCTCGATTCGACGTAGCTTTCTTTTTTCGTGTATAATTATAAAGAAAAGATTCACAAGCAGAAGCATCCGAAGATGCTTCTGCTTTCTCTTCTTCCCCTTACTAATCTTATATCCCGCCGCCGACGTTGTGATTCTAATGAACGGCATGGACAACATTACATATGCTGACTTTCATCTTGATGTGAACTCTGCTTTCTTTTCTGTTCTTTAGCTCTAGTGTAGTAATAGCGCTTGATCCACTGTGTTTCAGTCTTTTTACGAGGTCATTTCTTTCAATCCTCTTTGATCAGATCCCAGTCCCACTAGTAGGGATGATGCTTCCTACCGCTTTCCACCGAACTGCTTCCTGACCTTACCGCTTCTGCTTCAACTGCATCCGCTCTCTTGCCGGTCTTACTACTCTACCCGCGACGGCTACTCTGACCGCTTATTCCTCCCACTGACTGACGAAGAGGATAACGAGGACGAACTACAGCTGCTTACCTTACTACTGCTTGGTTTACCGCTCTGATTGGCTGACAGCTTTGGCTACCCGACACCGCTTACAGCTCTAACTGGCTTACCCGGCACACTGATTCTGACCTCACTGTTCGGTCTACCGGACCTGGCTATTACCGTCTGGGCTACTCCTTAAGGTTAATGCAAAATGGGATACTCCGCCCTTACTGCTCTGGTTGAACTACCACAACAAGATTACCGTGAATCTGACACTTATGTATGACACCTTTGCGCATACAGGCAGCAATCAGTCTCCATTGTTTACCAGTAAGACCCGTCGCCTTAATCTTTTCTTGGCCATCATTAGCTCATTCACGTGTGCTCCACGGATTCCATCGTGCATTTCTTGCATAACTTTCTGGGCTTCGGACTCATCAATACACCTCTCAAATCGAATTTCTTTCTATTTCTATTTTATGTAGAAAATGCAAACACACACACTAAATACTGTCTTGCTAATCTCCGAATAAACGTAAGGCTCTTCGAGACCTGCTACTCGCACTTACCTCGATCTCTCAATGGCCGCCTTCCTGTGCTGAATTGGAACCTTAGGATTCCAATATGTCCACTATTGCCCAGAGACATCCCGGTTAGCGACGCCGTACCGGATTTGTTGATGAACAACTGGGTTAAGCAACACGGCTTTCATCGCCTCAGCGTTTTCGACAATCTCTCTACGAGAAAGATTGTTTGAAAAAAGTAAAAAAAAAGGAGTGAAGTGAGTAAGCGAACGTAACGAATCCCTTTTTTTCACGAAGATCGTCACTAAAAATACCAAATGATATCCTACTTTTTTCAAAACCTCACTCTTCCCCTGAGGAATCTCCCCTTGTGTGTCGAGGTAGTGAAGAGAGTCGAGGCTCCTCTCTCCACCTCTATTCGACGTTTGCACCCATTCCTCTCTGGTTTCTTGGCTCCGGTGCCTGACCGTCAGCCATTCCTTTCTGGTTTATAGGTTGCCTTGCCCTCACCTTCTCCCAAAAGAGGTAGGGTTGGGCGCTATATATTTGGGCGTCTATACCTGTCCCCCACAGGTCAGTATGCTAATTTTCGTTGTTGTCTGCAGGCGCTTTCCAGCCCTTCTTCTTTCCTTTACTAAAGCAGGGCGGGGATATCTCCTTCCTCCCGCTCCGGTTAGTTTAGTACGGTCAAGCCGGTTTAAGTCTGTCTTTCCGATCTCTTCCCTTCCGTGTCCTTCCGGTCTCTTTTCTTCTTTCCGTTCGGTTCGGTAAAGCTTGTTGAAATCGGTACGGTACGTTCCGTTTTGTTCCGAAAGTCTGGTGGATCAATCTATACTTGGAGTAAGCGGTTGAGGCCTATAGAGAGCGAAGCGACAAAACTCCTCTTCTTATTGCGGGAAGCGTACCGTACCATGTACGGCTTTTCTATAAGCCGGCTTTGTAGATCATATCTCTTTCCGGTAGCAGGGGAGGGTTTGAGACCGGGTGAAGGGTACCGAATTCCTTGTCTGGTTTCCTCGCGTGCCAACCCCAAAGGGGAATTCGACGAATGCCCGCCGTACTTCCTTTGACTACTCCTGAGATATGGTCGAAAAATTGGGTTATGGTGGAGAGTGGGGAGTGAAAACACCAATTGCAGCAGAAAACGACCGCATTACAACATGAATTAAGACAGACGACCGAGAAAGAAAGGCGACGCCTTTTCCAAGTGGTTTATCTTAGCGTGCGGGACGCTGCTTCATTTCGTATAGCGATAACGCTTTCTCTTTCTTAGCGCTCCACCCCGCGGAGAACTCTGGTTGCGCTTTGGTTGGCTTTCTCTTATAGTCTATTTTCTCTGACTTGACTCAGCTTGACCTACTTGACTCAGCGGTTAGAGTATCGCTTTCATACGGCGAGAGTCATTGGTTCAAATCCAATAGTAGGTAAAACCGGCCGAAACCCCCGCTTTTGCCAGCATGACAGCAAGCACAGACTGGCATCAAGGAGTCAACTGAATGACCAAAGCATCGGTTGCTTCCACGTCTTTTGTTGCCTTCTTCGACCGCCTTGACACCTTAATATCAAGGAACCCCCCTCTTCTTCTCTTCATGTATGTGGGCTGCCTGCCCCGTCCCGAATGGACGAACAGGAACAAGCAAGCTGAAGAAAGGCGCGAGAGAGAGAGTTGATACTCCACTCACCTCCCCTCTTCCACAATTAGGTGAAGACCAGGCTCTTCGACGACCTCACGTCAACATCTGCCTTCCCTCCCCTCGAGAGGTCCCAAGTGGGCGGACGAGTGCGACCCGGAACAGCCGGATGAGCCTCGGCCTCCAAACGCTCTGCTAACAGAGCATCAAATCTGGAAGATTCTTTCCGACAAATGACGCGCGTCAGGCGACGATACCAACCGACGGCTATCGTAAGCCTGACCCTCCCCCACTGCATCCGTCCGTTTTCCTTTAAATGTTGTTATGCCCCAGTGACGGATCTACGATGGGACCGGAGACCCGGTCGAGCACATCGCTCATTTCGAGACCGGCTGTGGAGACACGGCTCACGACGAGCGTCTGTTACTCCGCCAGTTCTTGGCCTCGTTGTCTGGTGTAGCCTTTAGTTGGTATGGGAGGCTTCCTCCCAACTCGGTACATTCATGGCAGGAAATGGTCGAGGCCTTTCATAGGCGCTTTTCTTCAGTCTCTCGAAGCGTTTCCTATTCGGAGCTCCTTGCAACAAAGCAGACGAAGGGAGAACCGTTTGACGCAACTCGTCGCCCGATGGCTGAAGTGGAAGCTTCAGTGCGAAAAGGAGCTCGATGAGCCTGAAGTCCAGATGTGCATCGACAACCGTCTCTTCGATCTCCAATATGCTTTGCATACGACCCCAGTTTCCTCTTTCGCCATGCGGTGTTCGTTGGCAAACGGGTGGGTTAGAGCGAGCGCTGGCAGAGCGCAATGCTGATCAAACAGCCCGGGATACTCGCCGCTTCGGTGTTTCGAGCAAGGGTTGTCGCCCTAAAGAGCAGACAGCCGTCGCTGACACATACGCACCCCAGAAGCAGACGAAAAAGAAATCCGACAAAGAGAAGCCGAAGGAGAATCTTTCTTCAACTGCGCCCGAGGCCTTGTTGGAGAAGCTCTGACTATCGAAACTATACAGCCTAAAAGAAAGAGTCTTCTGTTCCTTTTCTCCTCGGTCTAGCCGGTAAAGGCTGATCGCGGTAAGGGCTGGTTACGATTGAAAATACACACTATTTAAGCGCTTAAGCTTACCATGATGATTGCAGAAGAAGAAGTACGACGGGTACAGTATGAAATAAGTTGGCAAAGAAGACGGAGGGGGTGAAAGGGCGTAGCAAACCCGACAGAACTCTTTCTTTCCAGGAAGCCGGTACCTCTTTTTATGTATGATACCAGTTGAGTACAAAAACGTAGCTTAAATTGCTTGTAATTGGCCGTTTCCCTTCATCGACAAAATACGTTTCCAGCGAGAGAACAGGCTTAGACGGGAGCAGAGCCGAAAGCAGATCCATACGTTGATCCAGTCAAAGAACTAGTTGATCCCAAACAAGACTTTGATTCTACTGTCTCGAAGAGTAAGATAAAGGCGCTGTTAAGCGTCAACCAACTACTCTTTCTCCACTTTAGGGATATTTCATACTTCTTCCAACTACGGTAAGGAGCAAAGGAAAGCTTAAGAACTACATTCTTCGCCCACTCGTCCCGGAAAGAAGACAATTTAATGAAACGTCAAAGGTAGGTTTACCGGATTGAGCTTGAAGCCTAGAAGGCCAGAATGTACCGACTACCCTTTTTTTTTTGATTGCCGCCTACCTCTTCCTCGACGCTCTCTCCACTTCGTCGTAGAAGGCTTTTCCTGGCTTATGGGCTTTGGGCTTTGAACCTCGCAAACACCTGTCTTCTATCAAATGGGGCTCAAAGAACTGCCAGTTCGTGAACTCGATTTTGGCGACTCTACTGGTCCCGAGTCGCTCCCGAAAGAAACCTCCTGCCGCTCTGGTAACTGCGCTCGCATACTCGTGTCTAAACTCTCCGAGTCTGGCAACACTACATTCTCGGTAGACCACCATGATGCCTCATCAAAGACAACATGCGGCGAGACGTATGCTTTATTGGTGGTGGGATCAATACATCTCCACCCTTTCTTCTGCTCATCGTACCCAGTAAAGATACACCGTATCGCCTTCTTTTCCAACTTTGTCCTCAACTGGTCAGGCACAAAGACGTAGCAAATGCACCCAAATCAAAGACTCTGAAATGTGAAACAGTCGGCTTTCTCTTGTACAATACCTGGTATGGCGAGAGAAAACCAAGTGCAGTTTCCATGCTGCAAGAAAGCACGCAACTGCTGACTGTTTGGCTTTCACTACGTGAAAGACCACGTCGATAACGGATCATTTTCATTCATTTCGACGATCTGAAGAAAGAGATGATGGTCGATCAACAGCCATTCCCTCGATCAGTGGATGCAGCCCCTATCGGTATCGATTGGGAAGATAATGAGGATGACCAAGAGTTGGGTGTCTTATTCCTCGAAGCAGAGGAAGAAGATCAGATGATGAACGATCGCCACCGATCGGACACACTGTCAACACATTGTCGGTATTAAGGCGTCCAGACCGACTAAGGTGGGTCACCAAATCGATCATGCAAGTCCAACAACATGATCGATCAGTAAGAAAGAGAGAGGAAGATGAGAAAGCAGTGACTCACAAGCAAGGACTCGATCAACAAAGAGCCGTGAAGCCTCGAGCAGGGGAAAGCACTCGTATCAAGACAGAGCGAAGAGTGAAGAGCGCAGAGAGAGACCACTGCGGAGACTAATTGCGTAGGTAGATACCGAAAGACGCATCCCGCCCGACGTGCTTGCTCCAAATCACCCTACGCGCGCTAGCCCGCGTCAAGCGGGCCTTCTTTTTCGCCGGGTTGGTGTTCTAATAATATAGATAGAAGAGAGTGGTTAGGAGAGAGAATCAATGTTTAGTAGTAGGCCCGGTTCACCAGGTTC
>ENA-UOVY01000527-UOVY01000527.1-plant-metagenome-genome-assembly--contig:-NODE-527-length-16625-cov-642.892517_pt1 | contig 16625 bp, 9 predicted proteins | sample MGYA00249840_ERZ761561 | MGnify/ENA primary metagenome ERZ761561 (study PRJEB28882, sample SAMN05720143) | plant metagenome | isolation source: Guanajuato, Mexico | place: Mexico:Guanajuato, Mexico...
CGAAACTCTGCTTATGTTATGTTCTCTTTGCAATCGTAGCGTACAATTTGGCTGTTAACCTATTGGACAATTCTCGATGAGATTTAGAATTGAACTGAACTTTATTGATCGTTGTGTTTACTTATATAGTGGGGCGGGAATCCCAATTGGGGTGTGTCTGCGATCACCACTATGGGCGTGTTAGTGCTGCCCGAGGGTTGCATGTCATTTCTATCTAACATAAACGTTCGTACACAAGCCACATAAAAACTAGAATGGAGACTCTTTATATGCCTAGAACCATTTTTGGGGAAGACTTTAAAAAGGTTTATGAGCCATCAGAAGATACATTCCTTCTCTTGGACTCGCTGGAGCAAGATCTTCCTTCTCTTGAATCAACTGCTAGTATATGTTTGGAGTGCGGCTCTGGTTCGGGATTGGTAATAACGGCTCTCTCTAAGGCTCTTCAAAACACGGGGTCAACTAGACGGTTAATGATTGCGACCGATATAAATGCAGCAGCGTGTAAAACGACAAGAAAGTGTGCCGATTTCCACCAACAAGAGGGCATCCAGATAGTAAGAACTAATCTCGCCGAGTCATTAGTTGATAGGCTCAAAAATTGTGTGGACTTGTTGATATTTAACCCTCCATATGTTCCAACAGAACTAAGTGAGATCGAAAGCGCAACTAATAATCAGCTGTGCCTATCATGGGCCGGTGGCCAAGATGGCCGACGAACAACTGACGTTTTCCTCCGACAATATGTACCCCAATTGCTGAGCAAGCCACATGGAGTTGCCTATCTTGTTGCCATAGAGGCCAACAATATAGAGGCTCTACAGGGATTGTTGCTGACCGATCACGGAATCGATGGCTCCGTTATTATGCGGCGAAGAGCAGGTATAGAATCGTTGTCTGTCATCAAGTATACGTGGACGAATCAAGAGTAACACCATCAGAGAGGATATGGGCGGGGGTCTAATTAGTGCGATTTATCAAAACACAGTTAGCAGCGCGAAAACAGTGTAAAATAAGGCGCATGGATATGCAACTACCAGTCTCGAGTTTGACATTTCGATCGCCGTTACCAATAGATTAGAGGCTCCGATAGCACACCAAAGGACTGCAATTACCGAGATCAGATTGCCGGCTAAGTTCGCCCGCAAGTTGATCAGTATTGAGAGTCCAGATAATATAACCATGGGTAATAAACAGTACCCCAATACGCTGACTGTACACATGAAGGATAAGTTCTTCGGTGACATCAAGTAAACTACAAAATAAATAATTAAACAACCGAGCGTTCCTAGTCCATAGATATATCCAAATTGTATCTTACCAGTTAGTAGAAGGAGGAATCCAAAGGCTAACAAAAAAACCAACGGTCCTGCAAGGTCTGGCTCGTGCAATATGTTCTTGTGGTCATCCAAGTTTTTGAACGTCAAAACTGCCCATGTTTTCTGCATAATTTGGTCAAGATTAATCTCCAATTCTTCCATCAACGGTGGCTCGTTGGCATATGGATCATTACTGTCATAATTTGCATAGTAAGATGTTGAATTCATGGGAGATTGCATTTCTCCTGTAGCAATCGGTTGTTCAACATTTTCATAAAATTGGTCATAGTTTTGGAACTGAGGAGCCGCAAGAGGGTCATAGGTGTATGACATGTCGGTGAAATGTGTGTACTGACTCATTGGTGCCGTATAAATCTTCTGACAAATGTTGTATCATGGATATACCTATCGTGAACTGAATTTTATCAACTGGTAGCCGAACGGTATCATCAAGGCCAAAACAAGAGTGACAGCGAGAAAATTCACTCGCAGCAAGTTGCACAGCTGACGTCCATCCACGCTGTGGACAGCGCTTCGGTGATGATGCCTCTGCCAATGGGCGAATTTCAAACCTTACATGTAGGCTTTCGCGTGGTCCTGTGATTTCAGTCTGGAAGTACTGGTCCACATTTGGACCTCTTAATCACTTATTTATTTTAGTCGTCTGGTACATACTGTAGTGAGAATAGAAAACTGATATGCATTCCGAGTTGGATAATGGCAATCTCGGATATCAGTCTCGCTAACCTTTCGCTCGATTCAAGCACTTGCGCCGACATCGTCTGCGGATCAAATGGGTTGCCATTGACCCCAAACTCCATCAGAATTATTGGAGACTTCAAAGCTCAAGTGGAACATGTCGAACATCCTAACTTAATCAAGTATGTCGAATGCTTCAGGAACAAAAACGGTAAGATATCATGCCCGTAGCCCAGTTCAGCCTTAGAAATTTGTAGATGTTAACCTCCGCAGCAACAAAATCTCATCCCTAGAGCGTGTGACTCTAGTCTTCGAAAACCTCCCTCGAGATCCACCCTCTAAACTTAATCCATTCAAAGTTGCTAAACAGATCCTTGATGCCTTAAATTATTTGCACCAGACTGTAAATTGTGCACATGGTCTGCTCACAACTGACAGTATAGTTTGGTCAAATGAAGACATAAAGCTAATTGATTGGCCAATCAACCTCCTAACTGGCGGAGGATCCGCAATAGGTTCTCTCACTATACTACCAGCCAACATCTCATTTACCGCTCCAGAGCAAGTGAGAGAGCCACACAAACAAGCAACTTATCAGAGTGATATATGGTCCGCTGGTTTGATTCTTTTGAAACTTATTAAGCCTGATTGTAGGCTGCCAGACAATCCATTTCGATTAGCATTCTGTGATAGCTCTGTGCAGGTTATAGAGCAAATTGAAGGTGGGGTGGACGATTCAAATGTACCGGATCCTGCCAGATGGAACCAATTCTTCAGGTTAGCGCTCCATCCAGATCCAGGGCTCAGAGGCAGTCTAAATGATCTTTATCCAGTTCTTGGTCTCGACTATTTCCCCAGAACTTTGAGCGATCCTTTCAAACCGATATTAGTAGACTTTTTTGAAACTCAGCAATCATTGATATCGAATCTCAATATTGCAGAGGTCTACTACCTTTGGCGCTTGTCTCTCGGAAGAAACTTCGAATCAGAACAGAAACAAGATGATTACCCTCCGATATTCAAAATACCCTATTTGATTGTAACTGAAAAGCAGATAAACTTAGCAACAGAATCAAAATTCAAAGATCACATAATTATTGATACTCGGCCCAAGCTCATTCCCCTGGACAAGTTTAAGCTCGACATTGGCAATTTAGATCAGAGAATACTTTATCCATTAATATTAACAGACGAAGAACTTCTCATAGGGCAGGATCGTAGATTAGAATCCATAACAGAAAGCAACACAACTTTCAAAGAGTGCAATAACAATCGAAAGCAAAACGATTCTTTCACGTTTGCTGATTTGGATTATCTCAGCACTAGATCGAGCATTCAGACACAACTCGATGAAAGCTCGAAAGCTCTACCTCTGGTTATAAAAGAAGCTGACTTTGCCTATCAATGCGAAAGGTTAGTACTCTTTAAGAGATTAATCAGTGGTTGTCCGTATCTCAAACCACAGCTGAGACGTGAAGCCTCAATAGATATACCACCATATTATAGGGCACAAACTTGGGCGATCCTGCTCGATGTCTCAAGATCTAAAAGCGAGCGATTGTATGAATCTATCGACAAGACAACACCAATAGCAACAGACAGGCAAATCAGTGTAGATATTCCCAGATGTCATCAATATAATGAACTCATGGCGTCACCTCAGGGTCACCAAAAGCTGGCGCGCATTCTCAAGGCCTGGCTAAATTATAATTCTGAAGAGTATGTATATTGGCAGGGCTTGGATTCTCTCGCAGCGCCTTTCCTCCTGTTAAACTTCGACAACGAAGCTATGGCCTTTGCGTGCTTTGATGCATTCGTGAACAAGTACCTTAGGGGCTTCTTTCGGAAAGATAACCAACTGATTGTGCAACAGTACTTAAACATGTTCTCGGAACTCTTATCATATCATGATGCCTCGCTAGCATTGCACTTGGAGAGACTAGGATTTCTGCCCAACCTCTATGCCATTCCATGGTTCTTAACCATGTTTACCCATGTGCTACCACTGCATAAAGTACTCCACGTTTGGGATTGCCTTCTGCTAGGCGATGAAAAGTTTCCCCTCTGTATTGGCCTGGCCATACTCAACCAACTGAGGCCAGAACTGATGGAATTCAACTTCAATGATTGCATTGTGGCCTTCAGTGACCTACCTGAAATCGATATAGAGCGTTGTATTAGGGAGGCGTCCCATTTTTACAATTCAACTCCAGACAAGCTGATCAACTTTGCCGATATAAGAGATTCTCAGGATTCTTGGTGATCATAACTTAAATCGAAATTAAAGGCATAAGGCTTATGAACTCCAGAACGTGAACTAGGCGATACAAGATGCAACCTCACTGCCTGACAAAACCTGTAATTGACGTTCTCTTGAAAGCAAGCTGTCCTCTGAGGTACAACATTGAAATTGTCCAACTCAGAGCGCTAACTCTGTCCACTAATCCTACAGCTTATTCTCAGTGGATTTTGTAGTCGAAAGAAATGCATTGTAAAGTTTAGAGCTAGCTGCTAGTACTGTGTGAGGTATAGTAAGCTTGTTTAAGTCATGATCAAGGTTTAGTCTGATTTTCAAACCAGAGTTCATCTCGCTAAAGTGTTTGAATGAAGTGCAATTCGCCCTCAAGACTGATCCAGGACTTACGATTCGAATCGTTTAATCATTATTATGAATGCAACACGATGAGCAGCTTCATCAGGCGAAATCTATAAGATTTACCAGGCAGGTTAGGTCCTCAATAGTGAACATTTAAACATACATCAATCAATTATTGTGTTGAATTTGATGCGACCAATTTTTGGCTGAAGCTCTCCTGAGCTTTGGCTGATGTCTTCTTAAACGTCTCAACAAACCTCTTCCACAGGTCCTCCACTCCGTTCATGTCGTACCGATCCGTTATATACACGCCCAACACGAATCCAACAACTAGACACAAAAGTATCATAAAAGTTACCTGGCAGCAAACCATCTTGAATAATTGATGATTTTGTTTGGTTTCTAAGGTCTAAATTCTGATTCAACTCCTCTATGGACCGCTCAGATATGAACCTTTTCCTCTCTACTTGACTTGGTTGCTTTCTGGATGATTGCTTCGGTGGAATTCAACCGTCAATATTCAGCTGAATTTAGGTCCAATCGGTGTTTAGTTAACAAAATACATGTACATGTCGCAGTATTGGGAGAAAATTCGTATAGAGAATGAACAATTGTTGCTCACGGGAAAAATCTCGTAGAACAGTGCATTGATTTTGGTGCCGTTAAAATTCGGTACTGAAGTGCGCTTGTATCAATAGGTTTGCCTCCATTGCCCGTTGGTTGTTAGCTCACTTGGGAGGCGCCGACAGCGTTTTTCCCGTGCCCGAAAGTTCAGGCAGAGCTAACACGCAGCAGCACAACACCAAGGCTCCCGACTTACACCCCTCCAGCCGCCACCTGGGTGTGTCCTGGACGCTCTCAGTGCCCACCAATCTAACCTGTTTCGCACCTGTTCCACCCTGAGCCAACAAAACTGCCTGCTTTTCTAATGACAAAACTCGATGGCCAGCCAGCTCAAGCAGGACACAAAGCGAGAGAGCGAGAGATATCCGTTAGGCTCTACTACCAGCTCTCACGAACATGGCCGCTTGTAACGAAGAAACGAGGCGCAAAGCAGGTAGCTTCCGATCACGCCCACCCGAAAGTTGGACGGGATCGATCGTAACGTCAACACTTAAATCCAATTCCGAGCCACTCAAACAATGGAGCTTGCAAACTGGCCACCTCCTATTGAACTGAGGCTGCGGGCAGCGAATCTGGTTTGCTTGTCTCCATCATGCTACTCTGTGTACGCTTTGCAGCCCTCTCGCAGCCAGGGCGAGCTAACATTTGCCCATCATCCATTTGTCCTCTCAGAGTTCGAGCTCACTGATGGGGGCAGCAGTGTCAAAGCCTGCAACTGCTGTCGAAAGGCAGCGCTTTGTCCCAGTCCCTGGCTGCAAATTGCAGTTGCTACGGAAGCACGCCAAAACCATAGGGAGAGAGAGAGTGAGAGATGTCTAGCTAGTCTGCTGGGCTAAAAAGCTGGCTAGCCAACAAGCCGCAACCTCCAATATCAGTCTGCCGGATAGAGTGAGAGAAAACTCGAACTCGACGGTTTGCCGCTCGCTTCAATTAGCTTTCATCCAACGGATCTCCAGCGACTCGAGTCTGCTCACTCGTCTGAGCTCGACGTCTCGGATTGAGAGAACACATCAATAGGGCTCAATTTGAAGCTTTGTCTGGCTAAAGATTTGTCAAAGCGCACAGTCTAATCCTGAAAATTGTCCGTGACTACAAGGAGTCGTTTGAATGCCCTCAATACCAACCAAAATCGGTTCGACGAGAGTGTGAAAACTTTATTTGAAAAAGCTTCCGGCTTGACAACCCTCGACTCAAGGGCCCCAATATTTGTTCAGCAGTTGTGGCCATGTTGTTTTTAGTTGACCTGCTGCGGGAAACAGCGCCATATCAGCACTACCATCCGGTTGCCTATGATCCAGCAAGCGATTCATCAGTGCCGAGCCAGCTCTGGTCGCCAAGGGCGCGCTGACTCAAGGCTAGTTGTTTACGTTGTTTGGAATCACGTTAATCGGACTAATCGGGTTGACATTGTTGGGAGCGTTATTGTTGTTGTTTAGGTTGTTGATGTTACCGTTAAGGTGTGTTGGATTTGCGTTGTTTTGGCCAAATATCTCTCGCTGCAAATCAGGGTACAAATTCAGCATCTGTTGAATCCTCACTCTTGCGAGCTCAGTCCTATTTCTACATGATTCCACCTGGTTCAGTTGGCTCAGTGCAAACACGAGCAGAAGGACAAGACTGACCAACGAGCTTCTCTGAAGTGCAGACATCTTAGCTTGGTGAATCGATGATTTGTTTGGCTAATCAGAAGTAGAACTGGTGGGACAGGCGACTGGTTAGAACTCGAAACTCCAGCGCCGGCTTTTATATGCACCAAGTGAAAGATTTCTGCTCGAAGCGGCGAGTTGCGACATTGGCGCCCAGATCTCAAATCAGAATTTCAGATGAGAGCGCCCAAGTCAGACGAACCAGAGACAAGTGTCAAGCGATTGAAATAGGTGACTAATTATGCCCTCCCTTCGTGATGATTTCGAGTTTAGTGTTGATCGATCGAAATGATCAATTCATCTTTTATTGGAGTAACTGGTAACAATTGATTGGTTCAGGATGGCTCACAGGCGCGAGCGTTGTCAGAGACCTGAGCCAGGAGCTCGAGTCTCTCCCTACCCCTCAACCTAGATCAGATTCGATGGTTGAGTTGGGTTCACCTGGTTGTTCGGGTTAACCGGCTGTGCGTTGTTGTTGCTGTTTGGATTCAAGTCCTGGTTATTCAGAGGATTGAGCCCATTGTTTCGGTTGCCCTGGTTGTTAGCTGGATTTAGGTTCTGATTGTTGGCCGGGCCCATTCGTTGGTTGTTTGCCGGATTGAATCCCTGGTTGTTGGCCGGATTGAGTCCCTGGTTGTTTGTCGGAAATTGGTTTTGTGGAAACTGGCCCTGGTTGTTCTGCGGGAAGAGGCCTTGGTTGTTTCCGTTCTGGTTGTTGAAGGGGTTTAGGTTCGAGGGAAAGAGGCCTTGGTTGTTGTTGTTAGTTGGACCAAGTTGGCCATTCCTAATTTCGTTTGCCAAGTCGGGGAACATGTTGAGCAACATTTGGATCCTAAAACGAGCTAGGTTTTTGAATATGTTTGGCTGCAAACAGGCATCGCTGATCACGAAGCCTGCAAATATGACCACAACGATGATTGCTGAGGAAGTCTTCATTTTGGATTTAGATACTTTGTATACCTGATACTAGTTGGACACTCTGGTTTGGCTTTTTTCGAATTGTTTCTCATCGGACTAAATCGACAGATCACCCATCAAACCCGCATATATATATACATACGGACATGCAGACACCGAATCGGTCCTTTGACAGAGGAAGTGGATAAAAGCTATCGCGATCGTTTGTTTGGTCTAGCCATTTGCGTCATCAATCCGAATGCAGTCTCATTTTGGGGGACCATAGCGATGGAACTGAATCATGGTCAATTGATTGAGCAGCGGTTGTTGCCATTGGATGGCCCGTGATTAGAATTCACGGGAAGCCGGAAATTATTCATCTACCGTAAACAAGAGAGATCCGTGTGTCTAAGTGCGAAACAAAACGGCGAGCGTTCGGTTGAATTATTTATTGATTCAGTTAAATGATAACAACAGTTTCCTGGCAAAAACGAGAGACCTCATCCTAGACGAGTGGATGTGATCACGCCCAACAGGTGGCGACTGAGTGGTTTCGACCTCGCAGCTTAGTTTGCGACTTTCAGGCTTCCTCCACGACCTGCGGCACTACAGGATTTATTGGCGCTGGCGATGTTGGCAAAGGTGATGGGCTGACGGGCGGCGCTTGATTTTTTGAGGTAAAGTATTGTCTGACTTCTGGATTTTGTTGCACGATTCGTTGAATACGGACGCGCGCGGCTTCCCTGCTCAAGCAAGCGTTTGCTTGAATGAGACAGTTAGCCAAAACTGATACGATTAGGACCAGGTAAATTTGTCTTGCCATGGTATCTTGGCAAAGGATTGTTTGAATTAGAGTTTGAAAAATGACCAATGGTGCTCGTATAGGATAGTCCAATTTCAAGCGGATCCAAGTCTCTAGTATTTATACACCAAGCGAGTCTCTTCTCTCGACGAGACAATCCTGGATTTGGTACAAAAACGTCCTGCACACACCTGACGATAGCAATCAGCTAGAGAATTGCCTAATTGATTACATTAAGCCTGGCCCGCCCATTTCCGGTTTGAGTGAATCCCCACAAATCCAGATTGGGTGCTGGTTTTGGTTGAACCTTGTGGTGCTGATGATCTAGGCGGCTAGTTGGCTAAACGAGGCCGGCATGATTTATGGGCGACGATCTAATGGAGCATGGCAGTCTTGCTGGAAACACTCCCTAATGCATCGCCTCTAAAGCATTAACCTGCTTGGCCTACCTTTTGCTTACAATCGGTTGCGCCGCTAAAAAGCCATCCGTACATAATGATTAGTTGAATGCCAAATGAACCGCAGCGCAGGCACAAGTCTGGAAGAGTGTGGGCAGGTGTAGGCAAACAGGTGATCTTTATGCGACGGCGGCGACATCGGCCGGAGCCGCAGCAAACAGGGTGCAGATTTTCAGGTTCACACTCGTTAGCTGGAGGAAGAGGAAACTCAATGATCATGCACACTAATGATTGGCCAATACAAGCAACAAATGTAATGTTGAGCGAGAGGAGCTCAGAGCAAGCCTCCTCTCGCCAGAGAGGTGCCATTTAGACGAACTCCAAGGGGGATCTCAGGGCACTAATGACATACGATGCGCAAAGGAAACAACGACAAGTGGAGACTCAGGTGCTCACGACCTTCATGCTCGTAGGCATGTTTATGATGGTGCCGCCTTTGGGCCGCCACTTGGGTGACAGCTGCCTCTTGGTTCGTCTGCGCGCTCCCAAACCAGAGCTTGGTTTACCGATGCGATCAATGACAGGGCCATCGCCTCAATTATCATGCTGAGGACCTCCACTCACTGGGCCGCCCAGATGCAAGAAGCCTGAAATTTTCATCACGCTCGCCCGCGCACCTGGGCCTCGTTTTGGCAACATAATAACAGGCTCTTGTTAGATCTGGCCGAGCGCTAGTCGTGATCGTTGGGCCTGATAGTATTTCAAGAGGTATTGTATTGTTAGCCTCTAGCTTCGAACCAGCTGGTTCCCAAACAGAATTAAGCGAGTCTTTCATGGTTTTTGACGTGGTAAGCGCTCGAGTGAGCAAAAGCGAATAATCTTGAAGTCGATGATCCCTATAAAAACAATGAGAATGCACTCCGTGAACTCGCTACCATCTTCCCATCCCTGTCTCAATCTAGGCGCACACCTTCTGAGTTTAGATGGATGCCTATTTCGGCAGCAAATCGTACCAGTCTCGTAAGGGAAGAGATTGCTCGAGATAGAGATTGAAGATGGAAGGTGGAGGCAATTGCAAATCTCGACCCCTTACAGGCTTAACCCGCCGTATATCTGCTCACAAACCAAGCCGAAGTCTCAATGGACTTGGTTATCAACGCTGATGAAGCACTTAAACTCCACTCGGGAGCTGAGCGACTGTCACATTTTGGATTGACTCGACGATCGAGGGTTCGGTCATAAAGATAGAGGGCGAGCTCATTTTTACATACGGCTATTAAGCCGTTCATGCCCCGTAGAAGAACTCTCGGCTTTCCCATCCAGATTGTGTTTAAGCTATATAATCTTATACAAAAGAACCCATCCTCCTTCTTCTGCTGAATACACCTCTCCTCATTCCAGACAAACCGGCCTTTCGATCTCTAACCTTCTCGTCGTAGGCTGGACATAAATTTCATCCTGGTTGCCGTGAACTGCAACGGCTAGATTTTGAAAATAACCAGATTAGCTGATTAGTGTTTGGCCGATTTGTTGGAACAAACGAGCTGGAGGCTGAATATTGACGAGCCAATGGTTAGATTAGCATCCACGCAAAGTGGATTGAACCCAATGACGTTCTGCTCACCGGCCAGAGAATTCGAGCAATTTTCACCCAACATTTTGTTCGATCACAAATCAAGTTAGATCACTCGTCTTGTTGGTGGTAGACTATTTGCTCGATAAAATCTGCCTAGTCAGTCTAACTGCTCTGCTCTTTTCTTTGCTTGATTAGTGGTCAAAATTTTCGGCTCTGTTCAAACTCGAGATGCATATACAACAGCAAATTAGTTCATGCTATGAGGTAACCTTTCTGAGGACAATTGTGTTCTGCTCCAGATAAGATCGACAGTCTGCCATTGCGAACAAGGCATGGAGTTGGGCAATTCAGATTCTGTGAGTTTGATAACCAGGAACAATCTTCAATCGTCCAGCTGTCAAAGCTGAGTTCCATAAAATCAAATTTCGTTAGTCAACCAGAATCCAGGACCAAGGGCGCTTCTGTTGGTTGTACATAGACAAGATAGTAGCTCGTTTGGCTGCAAACTCAACTCAATGTGTTAACAATGAGCCAGGTTTCGATTCGATCGGCTGCGGGCGACACAAATCGCACCTTGGTCTGGCCACTCCTCTCGATTAAGAGATGATACTCTGGGGCCGAAGTTTAGTGCCCAGAAGTGGTAAATCTGGCCCACGATATGCTGGAGCAAGAGTTTTGTAGCTTCCAGGTGAAATCTGATAAGGTTGCTGTTCCCTCTGGATGCGATTGGAATTCATGCAACGAGTTTAGAATTGAGGGAAGCCATACATGTGGTAAGTTCAGCAGGGCGATTAGATCACCTCATTGCCATCGCCCACAAACTCGTAAAAAGTCTAGTTTGCGCTCGATCTAGTGCTTCAAAGTCTGATAAAGTACCACTGCAATGCTTCATAGTTTAGGATAAACCTTTTTACGATGTTTATCTGAAATCACCTTCTCGGCCATCGACTTCGTACACTGGCGTACTTAATCATACCGCTACACAAATTACGACCACTACGACAGCCAGCCAGGATGCCAATAAAGTCGACAGTGGAACTCTACCACCCTCGGGTTTGCCTAATGGCTTCATATCTGGTACCGCCTCCAATCAGCGATGGTCCGAAGTTGGGCGAAATCCGAGTCAGCATGGTGTAAAGTATGATGGGAACCAGGCTGGCAATGGTTGTGCCTGGATGCAACACATGGATAGTTACTGCTACTCTGTTTAACCTTAGTAGATCTTGGTTGGCGCGATAAAGATGCAAAACTCGATGCCTGGATGGCCAGCTTGGAGTAGTGTGAGGGCCATCTACCTGATGGCGAAATGAAATTGACGCTCATGCTAAAAGACTACGCAAATGGTGGGACAAAAAGGACCCTCACGGTTACTCAGTGGATGACAAACGCCTGAGCAGGCAGATAAGATGCATGGTCATTTATAATGCTAGCCGATAATTGCTAATCGATAGTCCAAACAGTGCTTGGGATTATTTAATTAATTTATCACGAAACCACATCTCTCTTCCTCGTTTTGCCTCTCTCCAGATTCAAATGAGAAATATGCGTTTGAAAATCTTTCCACGCTACCACCGATCTAACAGTTGGTGGTCCGTTACCAGAATCCACTGTGTTCAAGGTTTAGAACTGACCACAAAATAACTTGAAATCGAAGGACTTTTGTTTATACCCGTTCGGACAAGTATGATTCGGGAATCCTGTCAGTTCGCATTTCCACACTCACTTAAGTGAGTGCAGGCAAAAATTGTACTGAGTTTGCCGAACCTTGAGCAGCTCAAGGGACTTTTTGTGAAAACCGAAATCATGGGCCGAAATCATAAGTTGACATAAACTGGCATTTCAAAATACTTGACTTAATATCATTACTCATCCTCTATTGCTTGAATACGCATGAACTTGATCCAAAACATTCCTAGCGCCTTTATCGACCATTAGTCAGTTAGGATCACCCAAGCATCAGGTACGATCTCCAAAATTAAGAGTAATTTCACGAATAAATCGGCCGGACACAAGAATCTCATTTAGATAGGTTAGATCAGTGTGCCGCATCGTGTTGATGAAGCTGGCATTGTTCGTTCACGATTGTGTGATGGCACTATAGGGCAGGTTGGATGATTCGAGTGGTCATATAGGTCACAGGAGGGCAAATCTGATTTAGCTGACGAAGGATCAATATCTGAGAAGACTCTTACAAGCTTGTTGCCGGTTATGTTAGGCTGCTCAGATTCTGGCAGATATCTTACTCACAGGCATCCAAGCCAACCGTTTTGATGTTAGATGGCAGATGTAATATTCCGACATTATCCCCCAAAAAGTGAAATCACACGCGGACTCGTGGTTGATTACTCGATGGAATTCGTAGAAAGTGAATCGTACCGACTACTAAGTATATGAAACGAAGGCCGAGCAGCTTCTGTTGATACACGGACTCGTAGAGTTTCCACCTGTTTGCAAATAAGTGCGGCCCCTCCAACAATCAGAAGAGCCGTAAATCAATTCAGAGAGCAGAGCCAGAAGCGATTCCTCCTACTTTCGTATTGAATCGTATAGTTTGCTCTGTCAGCGACGTCTTTTCCCTCCCCCAAACTAGATTGTCACATTTGTCCGCATTTTTCTCGGTTGACACATCTCTCCAACTTAGTCAGGTTTCGTTAACGTATCTATGCTGGAACTCCATTCATCCGCAACAGTGATCTCATTCAATCAGCTTGTCATTCTGCCCACGAAGTCAGGAAGGAGACTCTCAGTTGGCCGTGATCAAACTGAGCTTGTTTTTGGCAAACGGTGGCGAGTTTTCAGACATCGGAGTTACAATTAGTAATTTAGCGTTCTCGATTTCAAGGAGGTTGGATGTACTCCGAGGAGTCTGATCATCTAATACCTGGCCTGCATAGCGATACTTAAGCTGTACACCGCTGTGATGAGAGAATCAAGCAAAGTCTGGCTCTGAATTCTGGCCAACTCTCGGAAGGCATTTGCAACAAATACTCGAGCGGCAAATTGCTCACCTACCCAATGGTTGCCCATCCTGGCAGGTTAGTCTCAATCTGACGACGAGTTCATCTTTTAGTTTTGCAACATAAGTTGGCCATATGGATGAATTTAGCTTACAAGTTTGCTCAACGCGCAATATCTAGCATCGCCCAGAGTCAGGAGAGATATTTCATCTGTGATAATGTCATTGATCTTAGGTGCGATAGATGAATAAACTATTCGGCTGGTGTATGCATTTAATGGTTCAAGTTAGCTCAGCTTAAGGTAGCAAGGAGAGCATTCGAACTAGTAGGCAGGTTTCACTAAATGATTAAGGTTATATGTGCATATGTATATATTTATATAGTTGGATGGTAAATTGAATTAATTTGATAATGACACAATTTCACCGAACAAACCTAAGCATGACCAAGAACCAGGAACTTGAATTTTCCCTCTTGCAAGTCTGGGAGTGGTTACGTTCCATTACAAGTGGCTGGAAGCCAAGAGCAGATACAATCCACCTCTTCGCAATTTAAAAGGTTCGATTTTCAATTTGTACGGACTTCGTTGGCGCAAAATTCAAAATCATCTTGAACTGTGCAACAAGTTCACTCTGGTTAGAGAGCTGGGTCTATAATTTTAGGTTATATCTGTTCTTGGTTTCTCAGGCCTGGTTCAACAGAATTCATTTTTGATCGCGATCAATTAGCCCAGCGATCGGTCTCTGTTGGTCGCGATTCAATTCGTTTTGAAGTTTAGAAGCAAGGGGGAGACATGAGAACGAAAGACACAAATTACAGGAATTGGTTTTGGCCAGGTGAGCTAGTTTGTTCATACAGCTGACGAGCATAATTATGAAAAGGCATTGATGGAGATGAGGTAGTGGTGGCGATCAAAGTGGAAATCAGGTGTGTATCAACTTAGCGGCTAACCAAAGGAATATCGCATTGGATAGAGTAATCAATCAAATTAGTTGAGCTTCAGCAGCATTATCGGTGGTAGGGAGATGGAAAAGGGGGAGGCAGAAGTGGCTGCGGCAGTACCATCAACAATTGAAACCGTGTCCTAGTCTTGTATTGACTACGAGAATCATTGCGGTAGATTTCTTGAATAGAATACCCAGTTTCCATCAGTTGAAAAGGTAAAGTAGGAGAGGCGGCGATAACAAGAAAGTTTTGCTCCCAGCTTGACCATTGCAATCTGGATCCAATTGAACCAATTGAACTAACTGGTGGTGATGATGGAGAGGAAGAAAAAGTGACACACTTTTATATACCGAGAATCTTTAGAAATGATTGGGGAGCCCAATTCAGCATTGAACTCTGGCTGTACATTTGGATCACTTGTAGTTCGTGATTGGAGAAGTAAGGAGGAGATAGCTGAGCGAATGTTGGCCATATTTTTGGAGTGATAGAGAAGGAGGGAGGGAGGGAGGGTCCAATGGCGGGCGCAGGTACGAATGTTTCTCTTAGTGGCCGGGCGGGCAATAATTGCCAATTTATATTACTTACCCGGCTACTGGCCAACGAGAGCCAGTGTGTTTGTTGGGCGCACAAACAGGTTGTTGTCTATTTGTCGGCTGCTAAGATGTAAAAATCATACGCCAATCTCTGATTGAGAAGCGTGGGCCGGACAGGTAGAGGACTCAGTGGTTTGGCCTGCGCTCGCTTCTCTGACCAACCACCATGATGTCGAGGATGGAAGGGAGGAGTATGAGCTTGAGGAGGAGGAGGAAGATGGGAAAACAACAATTGATTTGCGTGAGTCACACTCGGCAGGCGAGGGGCCGGCAAGAATCAGGTTTGCGGCCAATCGATTGGCAACTTTTGGCCTGCGCTACTTGAAGATACGATGCCAAGTGGATTCGATTGGGACAATGGAAGATAAGGTAACCATGTTGAACGCGCGCGCCACTCACCTGTGTACCCATGACTGTTCCATTTGTACAATTGCTCATCAAATAAAACCAAAACCAAGCCTAACCAGAATCTTTCTCTCAGGTCGACTACTTTGTTGTTGGAAGTGCAACTGCTACCATCAGTGCCGGCGGCATAGATTGAAGGAGCAAGGGGGCGAGCAGGCGCCACTTGCGGTCGCGTCTCCAGGTAGCCAGAGGCGGCGTGCGAAAAGTTGAGTTGTTGGCTTGATCTGAGGTTTGCGGTCAGGTTTGTTGTGGGTCTGCGCTTGAGTGAGAGCGAGCGCCATTGGCCGGTAGTGGCATAGGCAGCGGCAGCTGGGCGCAGCTTGAGCCTGCCGAGATTAGATCTCCTAGGCTGCTGTTTGATTTTAATTTTGCATGATGTCAAGGGTTGGCTGGCGTTATCTAATAGGTTGGAGCCAGCTAGAGTTGCTCGAGCTGCTCGAGCACCTGTTGGTGCCTGTTGTTGCGAGCGCGCACTGGCGCTTTCGGGCGGCGAGCGCACCTCCAGGCCTCCTATAAGCGGCTGCCCTCGCTTGCCTGTAAGCGGCTCCAGCTGGCTCCTCCACGCCCGTCCGCCAGCCGGCCGGCCGGGGGCGCGTTAATCTAATAATCGGCTCAGAGGGGGTACATTGTTGTTTGATTGCATAATCTCGGCCCGCGATGCTCGTTGCTGAGCCCGTCTGGTCGGCCTATTGGCCAATTACACAGGCACGAATGGTTTAACAAGCTTTTCGTCGGCTTAAAACACTTGCCGTACGCTCGGCCGGGATGCTGCAGCCAGGCTCGCTGCCACAGGCCCGCTAATTGGCTTTGAGAGATAATTTGGGCCGTCTTTGGGCCGAGCCAAGAGAGTGGAAGACGTCGGCGCGAAACGAGCACTTGTCCTCGCGAATCGCGTGCCCAAACTTAATCGCGCGACCTCCTCCAAGCGGCTAAAATGGCGCCGGCCTCCAACGGCACCACCAACAACAAATTGGCGCCTACGCTTGGCAAAGAGGGACAGCTAGTTGTTGGCAACAATAGCATTAATGATTATCATCATTATTATCGGCTGAGACTTTTCTTTAAAATTTTAGGCCCAATTTGATTGATGCTCCGTTTGTGGTCAACGAACCTCCACTTACCTGGCCGCGGCCGCTGCTGCTGCTGCTGCTGCTGCTGCTGCTGCTGC
>ENA-UOVY01000529-UOVY01000529.1-plant-metagenome-genome-assembly--contig:-NODE-529-length-16609-cov-646.074121_pt1 | contig 16609 bp, 13 predicted proteins | sample MGYA00249840_ERZ761561 | MGnify/ENA primary metagenome ERZ761561 (study PRJEB28882, sample SAMN05720143) | plant metagenome | isolation source: Guanajuato, Mexico | place: Mexico:Guanajuato, Mexico...
CAAAATTTGACGTCTCAATCCCGAGGCAAAAGCGTCCTCGTTGTCGTCGTCGTCGTCGTCGTCGCCGTCGTCGTCGCCGTCGCCGTCATCTGTCAATCAGCTGCAACCAAGCTCGTCTGGCCAAATCCTGTACAAAAGTTGGCCCACGAGCAACGCGCATCAGCCGGCCCAAGAATGCGCCCCCAAAACTGACCGACCCATCGAGCACTCACCCCAACGCTGGCCAACAAGCGCTAGCTTGTCCCAGCAGCAAGCAGGCTTGGCCCAAAATACCCGGACTTGAATAAATATTGAGTCTTCTCCCTCCCTCCTCAGGCCTCTCTCGTTTGTGTATATAATACGCGCTAGTTTATGTGCGATATTTTACCTGTAGAGTGTGTAAATTTTTGGTGGCAAATTAACTGGCGACTAAAAGGGAGCAGCGCTGTTGCAGCAATTTGTTGGGGAGCCAAAAAATTGGCGCCTCTCTCTTTGCCCGATTGCAACGGAAAGCGCTGACCAATTTTGGGGCGAACTCTCGAGTTGGCCCCAGAGAGAGAGAGAGGCGCTCGCTCGGCGCAGTCCAACGGCGTTCGGCTACCTGTAAAGTAGTGTGTCAAACAAAAGCGCACATCTGTCGGCCTAGCGCAGGTTCATTGGCTGCCCATCAGCCGAGCCAACCAGTCAGAGGCAACCAGTGTGGCGGCGGCAAAGCGGCCGCGGGCAAACGGCTCAAGCTGTGCTCCAATCTCCTCCACATAGACCAGAATGGCGGCCCATCTAGGTTTAATCGTGCACGAGAGCGCCAGTCAAGTCGAGCGCCAGATAGACAAATTAGAGCATCGCCTCACACTGCCTCTCTCTCTCTCGAACGTTTTAGTCAAGGTGAGCGACTGGCCGGCTAAACTATTGTCCGAGCGGAGAGTAAATAGAGCCACCGATCGAGGGAGGAGAAATGAGTTTAAGTTTAGTTGGGAAAATTGTTTGCTCTAACTGCTATTGAGCAGAATCCTCTCTCTCAGCAAACTGACTGAGGCATCCTCCACTTGGCCAAGTCCAATCTAGGTTACATTTGAGACTACCTCTCACCTGGCGGGCGCAATTCCAGCCAGAAGCCGTGTGGGAGGGAGAGTCGGGCTTGGTCAGGTGAGCGGGCGCAGGCGAAATTGTTGCACTCGCTAACTTTCAGCCTGGAAAAGAGTGAGGTGTCCAGGTTTGCTGGAGCACAGATGTAATTGTTGTAAAGACGGCAACAGTTCACTCGAGCTAAGCCGCGACCGCGGCGCCGGCCATGTCAGAGGTGACGAGCACTGTGATGAGTCAAGTGGTGCAGAGTTGTGGCCCCGTTAGTCGCACGCTTGCGCCCAACTGAACACGAAAGCAATGGGAGGCCAAACTGGCGGCCGGCGCTGGCCAACAAAGGAAACAAAGGAGCCGGAAGTGGGGCAAGCTAGCTGGCTGCGCGCGGTCGGCCAGTTGATATGGAAATGCGAGCAATGGCAGGCACCTGCAGAGTTGCGGCCTGGCCGCTCGCCAGGCGGACGCTCAGCAGGTTTTGGGCGCAGCCGAGCTCACGGTCGCTCCAATATAGGATTGCGGGTTCGTTGGCGCTGTTTGTTCGTTGGGGCGGACGGGCAGCTTGCGGAGAGCAAATAGACGGCGAGAGCGCGTAAGCAAGCGGCCGGCCGACTGAGCGGCAGTATTTGCGCGCCGCCGTTCGCGCGGCCAACTTTCTTGAGCAGTTGCGCCTCTCCTATAGCAGCGGCCAAATTCACGCTCAAACTCAGCCGAAAGCGCGACACTGAGTGCACAGACACAGAGTTGACGTTCGCGCACAAGCGCTGATCAGCAAGCGTTGGCCCGTCCAACCTTATAGACCCTTCATATAGATGTTTGTTTTCGCGTTGCCGTGTTGAAAACAATTTTGTTTCCACCATGCGACCAATTTTGTTTGCCAGCGAGTTTGGCGCCGCCGCTGCAGCTAGCAAGTTGCGCACTGGCTCCTTGAAGGAGAAAGCGCGAGTTGCGCGACCGAATCGGCGCTGCCCAAGCGAGCGTAAACTGGATGCAGCGGGTTGGTCTCAAAATTGCTTGAATTGCCTTAAATTGGGCGCTCGATCTAAAGCTGGAGCTGGGAGAGTGGCGCGCGAGTAAGTGAAACATGCAAGCGCAAAATTGCATCCATTTGTCAAGTTAAAGCTCCAACCGTCCGCCTGCTTTCAGTGAGTCTGTCTTGGAGCTCACTCGCTTTTGTATGGGAAGCAAGCGAGCGAGCGAGCTCCTGACTGAATGAGGCTGTTTTAGACGGGAGCCAAAGTGTAGAGGGCAGAGCGAGCGTTACAGTGTAGTCGTCATACTCGTTTGATCGAGAAGCCAGCGAGTGAGCCGACCCTCCAGTTTGCTCTGTGTTGCGGCCGGCGGGCTGCAGTGGCGCTCGAGTGCGCAAAACCAGTGGCTCAACAGGGTTCGCCAGCTAGCTCGCCGCTCGATGGCGCCGGCGCTTTCGGCTGGCCTGTTGGGCGGATCAGCGGCCAGACAATTGGTGGGCTCCAGGTAGAGCTGTCGGCTTTTCTTAAACAATAACGATGAATGCAAAATCAAGTGTTTGTCTTGGGGGGCGTGAGCTGAGATTAGAGTCGTCGAGTGGTTTGTGTTATGTCAGCGCTCGCGGGGCGGTCGGCCAGCAAACTGGCCGCAGGGGAAGCTGGCCAGCGTGTGTGGCAGCGAGGAGGCAAACTCGGGCTTGAGGTGGCCGCCAGTGGACGGCGTGTGGCCATTGCAGTCCCTCAGCTCGCCTGTCCGCGCGCCTTGCCGAGCAAATCGCGTGCGCGAGCAAAATATCACTCTGGTCAGCTTGTTAGCGCTCGACGGGCTGCTCATTGGTTTGCCAATCACTTGACTGCCGCTGCTGCCTTTCCGGCCGCGCAAAGGGGTTTTCAACACGGCTTGCCCCCGGAAAGGAACTCGCCTGAGCCGGCCGCCAACGGTGGCAGAGGCAACTGCACAGGGAAGCGCAGGCATAATGAGCAGGCTAGGCACTATGGGCGAAGACAGAGGCTTGCGAGCTGAGGGAGCCGCTCGCAGGGGGCCAGCAAGCCGCCCGTCTGGAAGCGGCAGCATCTCGAGAGCACTTGAGTTGATGGCGAGTTTTGTTCAATTCGGTTCAATTCAGTTTGGTTAAACCGAATTCTTACCTCATATCCACTCTCTAATTTGATCAGTGGAAGTGGGAGAGGCGGAGGAGGAGGAGTAGGAGCGAAGGGAGCCTCCTCCATTACCAGCAACCGGCGACGCGGCAGTGCCCGCTGGCTGGCTGACGCTCAGCCTGCGCCCAGGGAGCCGGCGCGAGTCCGCCACAACGGAGGCCAGGGCCAACCAACATATGGCCTCCCAAGCGCAACAATGACAGCTTTGCCCGTCTATAGGCGGCCAGCGAGAGCGCAGCGATTGGGCCACGCAAACGGGCGGATAGCTTGCGCGCGCGCGCTCGGCCACTTGAGGGCGCCGCAAAAGATGGCCGCGCATCTCTTGAGAATAATTAAACATTCGGCGGGCCAGCTAAGCCGAGCTTCTATCTAGCCTCTTGCAAGCTGCTTTCCAATGTCAGCCTCGCTCGCGCTCATTAGCATTTGGCGGCCAACTGAGCTCGTGCGCAACAAGCGAGCGCACTGGCACACTTTTCAACCCGTCGCGGATCGCGCAATGAGCTGCGCAATTGTAATGCGCGCCGCACAAACTAACGCGCCCAATCGTTAGCACTTGAGTTTGTTCTTTTGTGCCAAAAACAGGCCCCAAATTGAAGCTCCCTCAGCTGACAAGCGACCATCAAGTGGCAATTGAATTGTTCAACCGGCTTCGTGTGACACCAAGCGTTTGGTTAAATTTCAGATACTGGCTTCAGCGGGAGCGCGATTGGTTTGCGTGCAATTGTGCGCTGTCGGTAGCGTTTTGTTGCGCTAACATGGCAGCGCAGTGCCTATAAAATTGGTTTCGCGCTCGCTGCCTGGCGGCCGGATGGAGGCAGCATCCGGTCCGCCGTTTGGCGTCATATCGGTGTCCAGTTGGCAGACGAGAGTGGCGCTGAATTAGCGATGCCGAGAGGTGGAGGGGCCAAGAGCAAACAAACACACTGCTCGCTTACCCGGCGAAACCGACGGCCAGAGGCTGGGCCAACTGCGCCGAGCACAACGACGACGATTGGGATCAAATAAGAGAGAGAGAGAGCCACTGGCATATTGGCAGCGCCAGTTTGGGCGCCAATCAACTGGGCCCAACAACGTGCGGCGGCGGCAGCGCTTCCACTGAACAATCAATCCCAGATCAATCATTGTTCCGTGTTGACATTAAACAAGACACAAATAAAGTTTGGCCACTGGCTAAAGCGGCCGCCCGCTGCCCACTAGGCTGACAAATGATTTCCTCTTTGGCTTCCTGCCTGCGCTCCTAGCCAACGGCTCGCTCTCTGTTGGGCCGCGCGCATCGGCTAGCGTCTCGTCTCGTTCGGCTCGCATCTCAATTGTCGTCGCATGATTGTTTATTTTCAGCATCGCTCGTTGGCCAACATCCTGGCCGCTCAAAGCTGTAGGCGGACCAAGTGGAACACTTTTCCAGCTATTTCAATCGCCGCCCACGCCAACTCATCCTTTGGTGGAGCAAATTTCAAATCAACGCGCTGACACCTCGCAACTGGGTCCAATTTCCTCTCCCTTCCTCTCTCACTTACCTAAGTTAGTGCGCGCGTTAAGTTAACAAATTAGCGCCGGTGCCATTCATTTCCGGCCCGATGTAGCCGCCGAAATGGGCCAAACCCATTGAGCTCGGTCGCTCGTTTAGGCGGCGCCGTTGATTGCTCGCCGCTCGCCGCAGCGAGCAACGCGCGCCTATAAGCTGTGCGCCTGCGCCAGTTCGTAGTCGCTAGTGTGAGCGCACGCGCGCAAGACTCGAAATTGTAATTGGCCAATTAGAATTGCGCCCAGTCGCTCGCTTTCTGGGCCACAAATTGGCCCTTTGGAGGAGGGCAGCCCATTAGGCGCACTCAATTCGATTATTGTTAGCCCAGAAGAGGAACCTGAAGGGAATAAATCATAACAATCTGAGTTAGGTGCAGACTTTGGTTTGCGCGCGCTCGCCTCCATCAGCTCTCAATGAATAGTTATTCTCATCTTTACTTGGAAAAACGAAATTGAGGCTCCAAAATTCGGTCACGGTTTGTTTTGTTAACTCAACTAAGTGAATTTATTGCCAATTGTAACACTTCCGTTGCCGAATGCAACCAACGGGCCAAATGTGTCACAAACCAACTGGTGAACGCGCAAAACCGGCCGACAAACCCAGGCGGCCGGCCGGCCAGCGCGATCAATCAATCAATCAAACTCCTCTGACACTCGACAAAAGGGGCGCCCCTCGCTCGCTCACTGCTGGCGCCCGGCGAACAGGAGCCCCACTGAATTTGGGCCAGCTTGGCCGCCAAGAGTTGTGTCTGATCCTCTTTGCTTCGTCCTTTGTATCGATCGGCTTTCAAACTCGGCCCAATTGAATAGTCTAAATGTAGCCGATTTTTCAAACAGCTAACCCGGAAAGCCTCTCTAGCCTTCTTATCATCAAGTATACGATGATTGCTGGACGGATGCTACAGTTGCGTACAAGGGAGCCGATTGATTCTGGCTCAACAGAGCAATATGCTGGCGCTCCTGCTGCAACTGACTCGAGCCTCTATGAACCTGCAATTGAGCTTGCGAGGAAACGACGGGCGACGCCGCCTCGGCCGAATGGGCTCCATGGGACTGAACTAGCTCGAAACTGAGCTGATGCTGCTGGCCTTGGTAGGCCGATGGCGAGCCGACTTGCCTCTCGACGAAGTTGCTCGCTTGGCCTTGGTCTTGCTGCCGCTGCCTCTGTTGTTGTAACTCTTGCTGCTGCTGCTGCTGGTGTTGGTGTTGGTGTTGATGGTAGGCACTTTGCGCGCCGTTAGTGTGCATGTTGTGGCCCAAAGTGTGTCCACCTGCAATCAGGTGGTTTTGTTGCTGATGTTGTTGCTGCTGCTGCTGGTGATGGTAACTGGGGTGGTGGGCAAGCAGGTTGCCGGCCACAATTAGGGTGCCACTGGAGCCAGAGTTGGCGCTCGACGTGCTAGCCGAGGCGAGTTCTGTGGGCGTCGCAGTCTGTTGGTGCTGCTGATAGACGGCGGCCAACTGTTGGTGCTGGAGATGATGGTGCGCATCTGGCTGCTGATGCTCGTGCTGGAAGGCGCCGGCCGCCGCAACGGCCGCCGCCGCTGCTGCTGAGCCCGCAACTGCCTGCTGCTGGGCATAATGGTGATGTGCTTGGTGGTATGCGTTGAAGGGCAACTGATGTTGCGTCTGCTGGTGCGACTGGTGGTGGTGGTGGTGGTGGGTGTAGTGGCCGCCCATTGAAAACGGGTGCTGGTGTGCGTGAGGGTGCTGGTGGTGATGGTGGCCGCTTGCCGCGGCAACAGCTGCAACCTGCAACGAGGACTGCGCTGCCACGGCCGCTTGATGATAGGCGCTTGCCGCCGAGTCGAGCGTTGAGCCGAAGGGCCGGGCTGAGCTAGGATTGTGCTGATGGTGGTGATGATGGTGGTGGTCTGGTACCATGAACGCTGCTCGTGCAGACAGCAGATCGGTTGTGTCCGCAGAGGACGCTTCGAACGCCATCAAGTGTCCGGCCTCACTGGCCTGTAGGTGGATGCCGTTCGAAGCTGTTGGTTGGCTTGAGCGGTTTTGGGCGCTTATGGTTGATCCGACTCCGCAAGGCTCGCTTGCCTCGCCTGGCGCTAGACACTTGAGCGGGCTGATGTTGACAGAGTTTGAGGCACTAGCTGAGCTACTTCGCTCTGAGTCACCTGCTGTTGTGCTCCCGCTACTGCTTCGTCCGCTGTTACTGCTGTTGCTTCCACCAAGACCACTAGTTGGCTCGATTGCCTTACTATCCTTGCTCTGTCGCTTGCACTTGTATCTGTGATTTTGAAACCAAATTTTAACCTGATGAGCAGTGATTTCGATTTAGAATCAGAGGGACAAATTTCAGCTATAGGAAGTGGAGGCCGCTGCTGGCCTAAACTGGAGAAACAACTTACCTGAGTTGGTGTAAGCTGAATTCTTTGAGCCAAATTTTCTCTCTCGGGTGCAGTGAGGTAGGGACGTTGCTTGAAACAGCGCTCAAGCTCATTCACTTGCGCTTGGCTGAAAAGGATTCGCCTCTTTCGTCGCTGCTGTTGCTGCGGTTGGCCTGCTTGCAAGTTGCCGGCTGTCACCTGTCCTTGCGCTTGATGGTTGTGGTTGGAGGCTTGGTGCTGCTGCTGGGCCGCCGCGGCCGCCGCTGCAGCTGCGGCGGAAAATTGGGGTTGGCCGTGGTGATGATGATATTGGTACGGAGTGAACATGATTCAACCTAAACACTTGGCCTCCAAATTCAACTCTCCTGCTCGTCGACGAATTTCACAAAGCCAACGAACTCGAGCCCTCAATTCATGACCAACAACTAACTATGACCTATAATAAACGGAGACTCTACCTGCGCCAGGTGTTGATCAATGCTCTCTTTAACTAATGAAAATGCTAAATTGTTCTCCAAGTGACGCTTGATGGGCACAGAACTTGAGAACTTTTTTCGTAATCCACCAAGTGAGACGATTGAACTAAACTCAACATTACAACTCTCTCAACACCAAAACCAACTTGAGCAGAGCAACTTTATTCAAGGCTAAATCCTATACAAGTCTCTCAAATCATACTGGATCTAGCCTTGTCCAAAAGTTGGCGCATGCGTTCAGGGCAGATTCATTTGAACAAAATTCTGCTACCTCCATGCGCTACTTGAGCATCATTGAAGAATTCACGGAGGGAGCAGTAACGCCACCTGCATTTAGGCCTTTGGCTGATTCCAATTGAAACCGATACGAGTGCGAATACGGATTGATTTGTGGTCTTTAAAAGGTTTCTAGTCTGATAATTCTCTAATCCCACTCTCCCTGAGCTAAACCAAAGATTCCGAGATTGCGGGGATTTGGACAGGATCCAGATTCGATTTGGAAAAAAGAGATGGTACCGCTCAGGGATTTGAACCCCGCGAACAAAAACATCCCCCCGAAATTGCAGCAAATATCGCGTCAACATTCTGAATTTTGGGATCACCTATTCATATTTATTCGTTTTGGCTGTCATACAGATCAATTACACATTACCAAAGATATCCCACAATCCTAATTATGGAATCCTCCTCAGGTTTAATCATGAGTGTCATCCGAATACTCACAAACAGCAAGGACGATGCTGAGAGGGATGTGATAAAGAAGAAACTAGAAGATTGTCTCATGGCGAGCGATCAGAAACTTATAAAATTGGTGTCGGATCATCACAAGGAATTACGTGCCATCATGCAATCTTTTACGAGTGTTTCTAGTAACCTACAATCATCTATATCGAAGTTGGCGAAGGCCAAGCAGCGTCTCATTGATTGTCGTGAGATGCTCACATCAAAGCTCGAAGAGTTACTCGGTCTGATCGAGGAATCACGCAAGAATGAGAAGATAGTGTCATTGTTGGATCAAGTCGATGAACTATCCCGGGTTCCTATTCAAATAAACGAGCTCATTGAAGAGCACAACTATCTTGAAGCAACCAAACTTCTGGTCGAGAAGCAGAAATATATTGACGACAATTTCGAGTCTTTCGAGTGCCTCAAAGAGGTGAGGAATGATTTGGACGGGAAGCGAGAAGAAATCTATCGAATGGTTAGAGAGAGGTTATCTTTCAGCGACGACGAAGCTTCTAGAAGTGCTCTCATAGAGAGCGTTAAAATGATTGATAAAACTCCTGATCTGCCTGATTTAGATCTCATCAAAGAGAAAATCGACACCGCGCCAGCTTCAAACACATCACTGTTTAAGTTTTCCTGGTCCTCGCATGCAATATGCTTCAACGAACATTACAAAGAACAATTGGAAGCTAATAAGATGCTCTTGAGTAAGCGATAATAAATTATATGGCGAGCCAATCTTGTTCCGTGTCAGAGATCAGATGCAATTTCAACTTATGGTTCTGTTTTGCTTTTCGAGACAATCGGATGTCTGCCGTGACTACCACAACTTTATTCTATTTCTGTTTTCACGTTGAGGCAAATACTTATCGAAAGAATATCAGAGCCTAGATTGTCCAATCTCACAAGATCAAACGATCCCATTCGCGGCTGTCCGAAAACCGTGAATGGCCTCATTATTGCTGTCTGGTGGGTGCGTCACAAGTTGAAGATTGAAGCCCAGTGTGAGCTTTTGCGCGCAACCGCGCACAGAATTGAAGATACTCTGATAGAAGAAAGATGACTGGACATATTTAGCTAACTCCAAATAGAGAAGTTGGTTTATATCAACTAGAGTAGCCAACATATCAATTATATTTAGATGTAGCACTTCACCCAGAATCTCTTATCCATCAAGATCCTGCCACAGAATGATAAACGAATATATATTTGGGAGATTATCTCCGAAGTTCATCCCTCGATCATCTTGAAAATGCCAATCATTGTTCGAACGAAGGTATAACACTGTATCAACCATGTAGTCTCCACATTGTTGTGAGTCCCACAAACCAATTGAAATATTCAAGCACTTGTTAAGTAGCATCAACAGGTGGGGACAAAGGTCCACTTGGTTCGAGACGACCTGGATAGATATGGACGAAGCCAATTCTTCATCGAGAGTCTAGATAGGAACTTTTCTTTCTCACAGTTATCCCGCACATTCCACTTGTTGACTCACCAATCAGCAACACCAATCATGTATATTAAAGGTAACCCGAATTGATACGAATCAACTTAAAGAAACATGACTTGAATCTGTGATAGACTCTATTGGTCGACAGCATTCTCAATATAGCGAAACATAGACGAGCCAACTGACGAGCCATGGTTCACGAAATACCTCCAGCTAAATTTATTATATTATTATCTTTCATAACACATGCCCTCGCGTCGCAAATAGAATTAAGGCTGCCAAGCTTGATAACTAGCCTAACACATGAAAACGAGAATCTCTCTTACAAGATCGATTACGAACCCGCTAGAGGAATACCCTCATCGGGGTTTAAACTCACCTCAAGCGATGTTCGAACCAATGCCAATGTAATCATCGCAGACACAGCACCAGGTGCTGACTATTCAATCAAACTTTTTCCGCTCTATCCTAATGGAACCCAAGGACCTCTAACTTGGTCAACACTCTACTCCACTGAGCCAGAGCCGCCGCGCGAGCTCTCTGTGGACGTGATAACAGGCAAAGAGGTTAAACTAGACTGGTCGGCCCCCAGTGAGGGGCTTGTTTCGAGCTATCAGGCCAAGATTATTCCTTTGAGCGAACATGACGACACTGCTATAAAGAATCTCAATGTTAGCAACAGCGAATTAACTCTGAAACTGCGCGATCTCACACCTGGTGCTACATATGAAGTTCAACTTCAGTCTATTTATGCCCGAAAACCTTCGAACGCTTTTCTCTCAGCTAACTTCACAACAAAACCAAACACTCCTGGACGATTCATTGTCTGGTTTCGGAATGAGACAACTCTATTAGTCTTGTGGAATCCCCCATTTCCCTCTGGGATATTTGACAAGTATCGGGTCAGTATAATACCACCCGACTCGGGAACTTTATCCGAGATCGAGATAGACAAAGAAGAGGGGTCTAAGCCTGCTCAAGCTGCCTTCTACGGTCTAGTTCCTGGTAGGAATTACAATATATCCGTACAAACCGTTAGCCATGATCAGTATAGTCAGCCAACTGAAGCACAATATCGCACAGTCCCTCTACCGCCCTCAAACATAACACATGATAAGAGCATCATAACACCGACCTCATTTGAGGTACGCTGGTCTCCACCAAAGCACACAACTGAATTCGACAGGTACCAACTATCTCTTGGTACTAAAACCAATGGACCAAAAATTGTTCCTAAAGATGATGAGCGCGTTGTTAAATTTGACGAGGGTCTAGAACCCGGAAAAACATATGAAGTCATAGTTAAAACAGTCAGTGGCAATGTAGCTTCATGGGCTGTCAATAGCAATGTCACTACTGCTCCTCTTCCTGTTATCGATATTAAGGCCACCCACGGAAAAGCTGGCGAGATATACCTAGAATGGACTCCAAACAACCAAAGCGTCCAGGATTCCTACATGATCAAGTATCATGAAGTAGAAGCTTTCAACTCTGATGGGACTGTACAAGTTGTGCAAGATAAGACGAATGCCCGCTTGGTGAATTTACTAGCTGGAAGAAATTTCTCCATCACTGTTTATGCAGTATCTCACGAAGTTCTCTCGGAGCCAACAGTTGCCTTTGGAATTACACGACCGGCCACTCCTATCGTAGAATCCAAGCAGGTTTCGCCACTTCTATCTGAGAGAGCGTTGAATGTTTCGTGGCGATGGGACGTAACAAGTAAGCAAGACTCGTACAAAATCAATCTCAGTCGTAACGATACTCGCCAAAAGAAGGAATATGTAACCAAAGAAAATTATTATATTCTCGAAAACTTATATCCGGGTGCGACGTACAACATCAATGTCTCAGCGATCAGCTATAATTTGATTAGTGAACCTTACTCGTATTATCAGACAGTTTATCCCAGATCCCCTGAAAACGTACAGATAGTGAGAGCAACTAATTCAACAATTGGTTTATCATGGGTTCCACCGCAAAACTCTTTGGTCGATCACTATTCTGTCAAGTTCAAAACCATAGATTCTTCCTATTGGCGCGAGTTGAACGGAGTAAATTCGACATCGACTGAGCTGAGAGACTTGGAGGCCGGTGAGAGGTATTTGATCAAGGTCACATCTGTGAGCAACAAGGTGGAGTCTGTTAACCCTAAAGAAATCGAACAAACAATGTACCCAAACTCCATATATGAAATCAAACACGTACTCGATTCTTACAATCTCACATTCCAGTGGTCAATGCCGATAGGTCGTGTAGACTACTATATCATCGTCTATAATACAGTGCGTGACCCGAGTGTTCAACAATCAAAACAAATTCCAGTTAATAATACTCGCACAGGTCAATTGATCACCGCCATAATTGACGTGCTCCGTCCAGGCGAACTTTATTCATTCATGTTCTATGCGGTGAGCTATAATTTGAGGAGCGAAGGTATTGGGATGCAACTTCGGACATTGCCAGTGATCAACTCTGTTATAAACGTAGTCATAGATGAGCATGCTACGAAAACGCTTGGTATCAAGTACACACCGACGCCATCTAAACTAGTGATATTCGATCGCTACAGATTTCAAATCAGCGAACCTAGTGCACCGATACAAGAGAAGATGCAAAACGATACCAACAGGTTGGTATTATTCGACAATTTAGTTCCAGGCAAGTTATACAACATCTCGATTTGGACCGTCTCAGGTGGAATGTCCTCAGCTCCGATCACGAGACAAGCTCGACTATATCCAGAGCCTGTTAGATCCATCTCAGCCGTTTCAGTCTCGGACACAGAAATTATACTCATGTGGGAAACACCTTTCGGAGACAATGATGCCTTCGAAGTGCAATACTTGGATCCACGCGATAAACATTTGCGCTCCAATATAACGTTTGCTGAGAGAATAACTTTTGCAAACTTAAGGCCTCATAGCAACTATACATTTATTGTCACTGTTCTCAGCGGATACGGAACTTCAACAGTTTTGCGAAGTTCTCCTATTTCACAGACATTCTCAACTCTGGAATCTACGCCAGGTAAAGTTAAAAGTTTTCACGCTATCGACTTAAAACCAAATGAGATCACCCTCAGATGGTCACTGCCGCAATCAGACCAGAACGGCATTCTCACAGGTTACAAAATTAGTTATTATTACAAAGGAAGCTCCCTCCTCAAGAATCAATACTTTTTTCCGCATCAAAGTAATGGTACAATAACAGAATTAGTTCCTGGTCGTAACTATGTGTTCCAAATTCAAGCCCATACGAAGGTTGGGGGTGGATCTAAGGCTCTTTGGGAGGAGACGATGCCGATTTGGGCGCCTCCACAACCAGACGATAATATTGTAGCCACAGAGGTTGGTCATACCTCAACTACTATCAAGACCAGATTCAGGAAAAACTTTTTTTCAAATATATACGGACCAGTGATTGCTTACACTATAATTGTCTCCGAGCATCCCGCAAAGCCAACAAATCAGCTTGAACTCCCATCCTGGTTCGACGTTCAGTCGAATATCGTGTGGCCTCCCTATCAAGCTATTGACCCCTACTACCCATTCAATAATTCGTTGATCGAAGATTTTGTGATAGGTTCAGGGGATTGCTTTGATGCTCGATCGAACGAAAAGTATTATTGCAACGGGCCTCTGAAACCTGGAACTAATTATAGAGTCAAGATAAGAGCTTTCACCGCCCATGATAAATTTACTGACACAGCATATTCTCAGCCGATGATAACTGATGCAGACAACACTGCCATATTTGTAGGTATCTTTCTTCCATTGGCACTCCTCACCTTGTTAGCTGTAACAATGATTTTTATGAAGCAGCGCCAATTGGGGCCCTTCACAAGAGCTCACAAATCAAACATTAGAAAGTCTCTCCCTGGGGCGAACTTGAACAGCGGGTACAAAGATGACACAATATCAATCAACATCAGAGAACTACATACCAGCCGACCTGTCGAGTTGAAGAACTTTGCCAATCATTTCAGGGAAATGTCTGCAGATTCTGACTTTCGTTTTGCTGAAGAATTCGAACAACTGAAATACATCGGTACTGACAAGACTGTCAAGGCTGCAGATCTACCTGTAAATCGGCCAAAGAACAGATTCACCAACATAGTGCCTTACGATCATTCCAGGGTGAAGTTACTGCCGACTGATGATGAAGAGGGTTCGGACTACATCAATGCTAATTATATACCCGGACACAACTCACCGCGAGAGTTTATCGTAACCCAAGGTCCCCTCTATGGGACTCGAGACGACTTTTGGAGAATGTTATGGGAGCAGAATTCCCGTGCAATAGTTATGCTGACGAGGTGCATCGAAAAAGGAAGAGAGAAATGCGATAGGTACTGGCCCTATGATAGTCAGCCAGTCATATACGGCGACATTCAAGTCACTATATTGAACGAGAGTCAATATCCCGACTGGACCATAACCGAGCTCAAGGTATCAAGGGACGATACGTCAAGAATAGTTCGCCACTTTCACTTCACGACATGGCCAGATTTCGGAGTACCCGAGCCTCCGTCCACACTTGTTAAATTTGTCAGAGCTTTCAGGGATAAAGTCCATCCAAGTAGCAGCCATCCAATCATAGCACATTGTTCAGCAGGCGTTGGTCGGTCAGGAACATTCATCGCCCTGGATCGTGTGCTTCAGTACATTCGAAATCATGAAACGGTCGATATATTTAGTATAGTTTGCGAGATGAGAAGGGAAAGATGTCACATGGTCCAGAATGAGCAGCAGTATATCTGCATACACCAATGTCTTCTCTGGGCTTTAGAGGGAAAAGAAGATATGAGCTCCATTATACAGACTCGTCAACCTGAGATACAAATGAACGGCCTCGTTGGTTTGTCGGCCGAATCCGGAATATGATACTCTCATTCAAACGCATTTTCGATTTAAGCTGACTTCGTTCGCTCAGGAATGGATCTGGACCCTCCCATCAACGGCCTAGTTCTCGCAAACTGCACGAAAGTCACCTATTAATTGTCTGTTACACAACTTTATTAAATGTAACCGTTCTTGTCGCTCGGCGTCATTGGAACACATTCAAGTAGTCATCCGGTTCAGGTTTCTTTTTGTTGTCATCGTATTTACTTTCAGCAACACCGTCAACAGGTGATGTAGAAGTATCCGCGCCGGCGGACTCTTTATCAGATGCGTCTTCAAACTCGACAGTATTTATATAGTTTTCACCGCTCACAACAATCTGATGATACGAACTGACTAGGAATCCGATCGTTTGAGAATGGACTTCCGTCAGACTAGCTCCACTTTTGAAGAGCTGCTTGTCCGAATTCAACTTCGTCTTGCTCTCGAAAAGGAATTATCTCGAGGATCCGATGGCCTCAGCTGACGGCATGCTGAATGATGAGCGAGCGGATGAAGATGATCCAGCGAGCTCTCTATGGTGGATACATTCATTCACTCGGCAAGCTCGATATCGAGAGCGAATTTATCAAAATCCGGCTAACTTCCGGAACTGTCTGTCATTGGATACACTCCTTCTTTCAAGATGCCACAGTTGTTTGCTCTGCCACGGGCAAGACGCATGTAGCCTTCTTCGCCCCATTCAATTCCCCACGAATTTTTCTGTTTCGGTTTTAGGTATATCGTGAGCTCGTTAGAATACCAGACAGCCTCGTACATGGAGAAAGACCAACCTTTCAGTGATCACTTACCAGAATCCAGAATTTGCCCTCCTTTGGATCGACTCCGTAGCCAACAAGCAGCATGGCGTGTTTCAGTTTCTCTTTAGTCTCTAGACAGTTGCTGTTGTAGTAGACCCCCGACTTGTAATTCTTGAAGCTGTTGCTGCTTGCATCGACCAGCACAGCAATTGGGCCATACTTATACAGCCCGTGCATCAAGGATACTGCGTCAACGTTAGACCAGGTCATGAAGTCTGGAAGGTTGGCTACCTTCTTGCGTGGGTCAGATCGGCACTCTCTCTTGACACCCTCGTAAGGGTAGTCTTGCTCGCTCTCGAGATTTAGATCCTCCAACATGGCAGAAAAGGGGGTGCCAGTAGCGCATCCATCCTTTTGATGTCCACAATCGATAAGCTGTTGGGCGCTTATATCGACGAGGCTGACGTTCAAGGTGTGCAAGGCGCCCTCGTATGCACCAGCCTGTTGAAAGGTTAGCGGATACAGTTGAGGAGCTGGGTCGTGCTTGTGAAAAACAATCAGTGTAAATCTTGCACTACTTACCGCAGCGAACGCCCATCCTGCCTGGCATCGGGTTCCTGCGGAGGAGTCGCATTTGTTCGGGGAGAAGTTAGGTGTCTACTCTCGAGAACTGCGAGTGAAGCTCCGAATATTACCTTGATCTTTGACTGAGGTCACTCGGCCAGGAGTCTTGCGCCAATCCAACTCTTTGGGCGGGCGGGAGCTAGAGACCAGTGGTGGACCAGCCAAGGCTATAACGAGGAGGATTGTTGCTATCATCTGCATGTTTAGTTACTGGCTGTACCTGTTAATCTGAAAAGAACTACCTTGAGTTGGAGTCAAACCCATTCTGATAGAAACTGCGTGATAGGTCTGTTTATTTTATAAGAGATTTTGCTGCATTAGCTAGCTTGTTGCTGGGCATGACGACTCATTGGCTTCGAGAGCGATCTGGTCGAAGAACTGCACTCTATCATCATTGCGCGTGGCATACAACGACTATCATCAGCGATAAGGTTAGATTGGTTAGGTGCTTTATCCTGGGGTAGATATCAGATAATCAGGTCTGAGTGAATTCGAGTGAGTCGAAATGGGACATCGATTCCTATAACGATGCCTCCGATTTGAGTGGGAATCATACAATCACTTTTACATTGTCGACTTAAGCTGACTTCGTTCGCTCAGGAATGGATCTGGACCCTCCCATCAACGGCCTA
>ENA-UOVY01000531-UOVY01000531.1-plant-metagenome-genome-assembly--contig:-NODE-531-length-16567-cov-4.512900_pt1 | contig 16567 bp, 14 predicted proteins | sample MGYA00249840_ERZ761561 | MGnify/ENA primary metagenome ERZ761561 (study PRJEB28882, sample SAMN05720143) | plant metagenome | isolation source: Guanajuato, Mexico | place: Mexico:Guanajuato, Mexico...
ACCGGTCCTTTGCGCTATAATTTCAGCAATATCTTCTTGCGTGACTTCTTCTTTAAAAAGTGGACTCGTCTCACGAAGTGCTTCTATCTTTTCTTGTAAAACTTTAAGTTTTTTTTCTGCTTCTATAAGCTTTCCATATCGAATTTCTGCAACTGTACCATAGTCAAAATTTCGCTCAGCTTGTTCAGCATCCAAACGCAGTTGTTCAATTTGTTTTTTCTGCATACGGATACCCTCTATAATAGACTTGTCATTTTCCCATTTTGCTTTTAGGGTTTGCTTTTTTTCATTTAGCTCTTCAATCGTTTTAGACAATGCTTCCAATTTTGAACTGTCTTTTTCTTTTCGAATGGCCTCTCTTTCAATTTCTAATTCGGTAATTTTTCGTTGTATTTGGTCTAAGTCTACAGGAACAGCATCCAAATCAATCCGCTTTTTAGCAGCTGCTTCATCCATTACATCTATCGCTTTATCAGGCAGAAAACCTGGTAAATAACGGTCAGATAGGCGTACAGTTCCGATCACTGCATTGTCTTTAATCTGTACACCATGATGGAGCTCATATTTGGGCTTTATACCTCGTATAATAGAAACTGCATGTTCTTGGCTGGGTTCATCTACCATTACGACTTGAAATCTTCTTTCTAGGGCTTTGTCTTTTTCTATATACTTTTGGTATTCCTTTAGTGTGGTAGCACCAATAGCGTGTAGTTCTCCACGCGCAAGGGCTGGTTTAAGTAGATTCGCGGCATCCATGGCCCCTTCTCCAGAGGCACCTGCCCCAATAAGCATATGGATTTCATCGATAAAAAGAATAAATTCCCCGTTGGAATCCACAACTTCTTTAATGACGGATTTAAGCCGTTCTTCAAATTCGCCTTTGTATTTGGCACCAGCAATTAAAAGACCTAGGTCTAATGCAAAAATAACCTTAGATTTAATGTTTTCAGGCACGTCACCAGCTACAATTCTTTGCGCCAATCCTTCTACAATAGCTGTTTTACCTACACCTGGCTCTCCAATTAATAGAGGATTACTTTTCGTTCTACGTGAAATAATTTGTACCGTTCTTCGAGATTCTTCATCACGTCCAATCACTGGATCTATTTTGCCTTCTTTAACCAATTGATTTAAGTTTTTTGCGTAACGTTCCAATGATCTATACTTAGACTCTGCACTAGGGTCGGTAACCTTATGAGTACCCCTTAAGGCTTGAATTGCTTGTAGCAGCGGAGTTTCTTCTATGCCGTGCTTTTTCATTAATATTGCCGTTTGATCTTTACCTGAACAAAGACTTAAAAGTAAATGGTCTACTGCGATAAAGTCATCGCCTAGTTTTTTCTTGTAACTTTCTGCTTCACGAAGGGTAACATCCATATTGGGTGATAAGTAGGGCTGCTGACCAGATGCTTTTGGATAGGTTTGGATGAGTTTATCTAATGCTTCTTCTAAAGGCATTAAGGCCACTTGAAGTTGCTTGGTAAGAAAGGTAACATGTGTTTCATTGCTGATCAAAATGGCCTTCAGTAAGTGACCGTTTTCGATCGTAAGTTGTTGGTTTTTTTCCGCTATTTCTATAGCGTTTTGTATCGCTTCTTGTGCTTTAATCGTATATTTTCTAGGGTCCATAATGTTTATTATTTATCATTATTTAATGCTTTTCCGTCGTACGTTTGTATTATAATTATCTGAATTAAAGAGTGGAATAAGATCGTATTGTAATTGGTAATTAGATACCGTGTTTAACGTTCCATTCCGAGCTTTTTTATCTTAAAACTGAATAGTTCACCAGCCATTAAAGCCTGTCTAGCGACGATAGTTAACAAGATAAATCAATTAAGCATGTAATGCTATGAAATATATAGCGATTGATATAGCAAAAACTCATATTCCGCACCAGAAAACATTATTTAGAAGATAGTATCCGAATAGCTTACCAAAATGATCCTACTTATGGAGCTAGGAATCTTTGTAATGTTCTATTTTTACAGTGATTTTAAGATTATACATCTATTGCCATAGGCTTTATAACCATTTTTTTCAATCCCAACCTTTGGAATAGATTATGATCTTGTTCTGGTATTGGATTTTGAGCGGTAAGTAGCTTTTCACCATAAAAAATGGAATTTGCTCCAGCCAGAAAACATAATGCTTGGAATTCATCTGACATTTTCTCTCGACCAGCTGATAAACGAATATAGGATGTGGGCATCATGATGCGCGCTACTGCAACCGTACGAACAAAATCAAACGGATCAATGTCGTCTGCATCCTCAAGAGGCGTTCCAGGGATTTTTATCAGCATATTAATGGGAACCGATTCTGGTGGCGTATCCATATTAGCAAGAAGGATCAACATTTTTATGCGATCTTGATTGGTTTCTCCCATACCAAGAATGCCACCACAGCAAACCTTAATGTCTGCATGACGGATCTGCTCTAGGGTATTTAAACGATCTTTAAAACTACGTGTCGTTATAATTTTATCGTAATAATCTTCCGAAGTATCCACATTATGATTGTAAAAATCTAACCCAGCTCTTTTGAGCATATTAGCCTGGTCATCTTTTAATAAGCCAAGTGTAACACAGGTTTCAAGACCTAGCTTTTTTACTTCTTTAACCATTTCGCAAACAATTTTTAAATCTTGATCACGTGGTCCACGCCAAGCTGCACCCATACAGAAGCGGGTACTACCCGTTTCTTTTGCACGTTTGGCTGCTGCAATTACTTCTGCAATGGTTGATAAAGACTTTTTTTGTAATCTAGTGTTATAGTGCGCTGATTGGGGACAATAGGCACAGTTTTCAGGGCAACTACCTGTTTTAATACTTAAAAGTGTACTAATTTGGATTTCACTCGCATTAAAGTGCCTCCTATGTTCTTTTTGTGCTGCATACATTAACTCTGGAAATGGAAGACTAAAAACTTTGTCTACCTCAGAAAAAGTCCATTTTTGAACCATTGTTTTCACATTTTTTTTAGATAAAATTATGTATAAGTTATATTATAAATACCTGTATGAACAAAAATCTAAAGAAAAATATAGACAGTTACAATTAGATTTGGATAAAAACCACATTGATTTCTCTACGAATGATTATCTTGGGCTTAGTAAGTCAAAAGTAGTATTTTTAGCAGCACAATCTGCTGGACAGGAGTTTGGAGTAGGTGCTACAGGGTCTCGTTTACTCTCTGGTAATAAAAGCCTATTTCAGCTTTTTGAAAATAAAATTGCCCAAGATAAAAAAACGGAAGCAAGTCTTATTTTTAATTCAGGTTTTCAGGCTAATATAACAGTCCTTTCTAGTCTATTAGATCCATTAGTATGGGGCAGTCGACCGATTGTTTTTTTTGACAAATTGAATCATGCAAGTTTGTATCAAGCTGTATTTTTAAGTCATGCTGAGCTGATACGCTATGAACATAATGATATGGATCATTTAAGTAAGTTATTGACCAAATTCAAAGATAATACAAGGCCAAAGTTTATCGTTACGGAAACCATTTTTGGTATGGATGGAGATATCGTACCGATAGGTGAAATTTTTATAATTAGTAAGGAAAATAAGGCTTTTCTATACTTGGATGAAGCACATGCAACGGGTATGATTGGCCATAATGGCTATGGATTATCTACGCATATTGATCTTGCAGCAATTCCGCACCTAGTATTAGGTACTTTCAGCAAAGCTTTGGGCTGCTTTGGTGCATATGTTGCTTGTTCTAACATCTTAAAGGAGTACTTGATTAATAAATGTCCAGGGTTTATCTACTCAACCGCTCTTTCTCCAATGGTAATTGGAGCCGCATCTAAAGCTTGGGATTTAGTAAGAAATTGTACTGCTCAACGTCAAAATTTATATTTTAAAGCTGATAAACTAAGACAAAAATTACAACACCTTGGATTTAATATAGGTCATTCAATAACCCATATTATACCAATTATTATAGGAAATGAACGCCATGCCATCTATATCAAAGAGCAGCTTTTAAAACATCGATTGGTTGTTTCTATGGTACGTCCACCTACTGTTCCACCTGGTACGTCAAGATTACGGATTGCGCTTAATACAAGTCACACTGATGAGGATTTAGATTATTTAGTAGATATACTTAAACAAGTATGAAACCGCTTTTTATATTTTGTCATGGTTGGGGATTTGATCAGCAGTTTTTTGAGCCACTTATAAAAGAATACTTTTCCACAGTTGGCTGCTATTCGTTAGACCTTGGTTATTTTGGCAATGAAAAAATAGATTTTCCGACTGATCAGCTATGTATTGGTGTGGGCCATTCCCTTGGATTTATAAAATTGGCTTCTCTAAAGATAAAATTTATGGCACTTATTGGGATACAGGCTTTTATAAACTTTTTAGGATTTGATCCAGTATTGCAAAAAAAAAGAAGGTTAGAACATAAAGCTATGTTCAAGTATTTTCAGCGCAATCCGATAGATACATTGAAATCGTTCCATAAACGTTGTGGAGTAAATTATACCCTTCCTAAAAGTTTTAATACAACAAAGTTGATGCAAGATTTGGCATTGCTCGCTACTACATATTCATTGCCCACTATACCACTATTGATAATAGGTGCAAAAAATGATTCTATTGTACCTACACCCCTTATATATGATAATTTTAGTAATTTAAGTAAATATGTTAAAATTACAGTGCATCACAAAGGTCATCATTGCTTAGGCCTATATGAGCGTCATTTTATATATCAGCAAATTATAAATTTTTTACGTGGAATTGGCCAAAGCATACATACAACGCAACTTTAACAGAGCAAGCGCATCTTATGATGCAGTTGCTTCTATTCAAAAAAAATGTGCTGCACAGCTAGTTGATTGCTTAAAAAAACATTTTCCTACATTTTACCCAGATACTATTTTAGATTTGGGTACAGGTACTGGATATATTCCAGAAATCTTATTTGATGCTTTTCCTGAAAGCAAGTTTACTTTAAATGACCTATCATCTCATATGCTTGATAAAGCAGGAAAGAAACTTCGCAGTAAAAGCGTTACCTATGTTTTAGGTGATATGGAAGTACAACATTTTGATTTTCAGGATCTGATTATCTCTAATTTAGCACTGCAATGGGTAGACGATTTGTATAAAACAATAAGAAAATTTTACGAAAAATCAAGTTTTTTTGCTTTTTCATGTTTACTGGATGGCACATTTAGTGAATGGTCTAAAATCTTTATAGATGCTTCCCTTACTCCACCCATCCATCGGTATCCATCTAGACCAGCATTGGCCCATTATATAGGTTCCTTACAGCCAAGTAAATACTTTTGCAATGCATGTGCTTTTGATCTGGTTTTTTCAAGCGCAGCTGACTTTATGAGGTATTTAAAAGCACTAGGCGCAAATTATAGCCACCAGCCCGTTATGATAAGTGACTTAAAAAAGGTTATTAACATGTATACAGATAAAATTAAAGTCACCTATAAAGTATTTTTTTGTATTTTAAGTAGATGAAAATCTTTATAACCGGAACAGATACAGATGTTGGTAAGACCATTGTAAGTAGTTGGCTTTGTCTACATAGTGGATACGCTTATTTTAAGCCTATTCAAACCGGGGCTACTTTAGGTAGAGACAGTTATAGGGTTAAGCAATTAACCGATACCCATGTCTATAAAGAAGCATTTCTCTTTAAAGCACCATTATCCCCCCATTTGGCAGCATCGATGGAAAGCAAGCAAATGGATATCAATAAGATACAGCTACCTAAAGTCGACCATTTAATTATAGAGGGTGCTGGAGGCGTTCTTGTCCCAATTAATGAAAATATGCTTATGGTTGATCTAATAAAGCAGTTTGCCATACCGGTTATCTTAGTAGCGCGGTCTACGCTTGGCACCATTAACCACACATTACTAACTTTAGAAGCGTTGCGTGCAAGGAATATACCTGTATTAGGGATCATTTTAAATGGGCCATATCACCAAGATAATCTTCAAACAATAGAATCCTATGGTAGAACGCACGTGTTGGCATCTATCCCCAAAATAGCCCATATAACCCAAAAATACTTAATGGACATACCCTTTTCTAGTCCATTACAAACTATTTTTAAGCTATGCATTTAAAGGATAGAGATCGCAAACTAATATGGCATCCATTTACGCAAGAAAAAACAGCTGAATCGTCTATTGCGATTAAAAGAGGCTATGGGTCTTATCTGTATGATACAGATGATAAACCATACTTAGATCTTATCTCTAGTTGGTGGGTAAACTTACATGGTCATGCCCATCCCAATATAGTTAAAGCTATACATAGGCAAAGCATGACTTTAGAACATGTGATTTTTGCTGGATTTACTCATGAACCTGCGGTACAGCTTTGTGAAAAACTCCAGCCTTTGCTACCAGGCTTTTCCAAATTCTTTTTTTCAGATAATGGTTCTACAGCTGTTGAAGTAGCACTAAAGATGGCTTATCAATATTGGCGCAATCAAGGTGTGCTTAAAAGAACCATCTTTTTAAGTTTTGATGGTGGGTATCATGGCGATACATTTGGTGCAATGAGTGTAGGGGTAAAATCTGGTTTTCATACACTATTTTCAGATCTATTTTTTCCCGTTTTAACGATTCCTTTTCCTGCAACTTGGGATGGAGATGAAGCCATAGAAAGTAAAGAAGCCTATGCACTTGAAGTGTTGGCCTCCCATTTAAGTAGCAGTGGTGATAGCATTGTTGCATTGGTCTTAGAGCCTTTAATACAGGGGGCAAACGGGATGAAGATGTGCCGTCCAGCCTTTGTTAAGCAGGTGGTTCACTTGGTGCAAAACTATGGAATTTTGGTGATTTTTGATGAGGTAATGACCGGTTTTGGCCGTACCGGTACCTACTTTTGTTTCGAACAGATTAACATTATACCAGATTTTGTATGTCTTGCTAAGGGGTTAACAGGAGGGTTTTTACCCCTTGCTTTAACCATTACGACAGAAAGCGTTTATAATGCATTTTGGGATGAGCCACTGAATAAATCTTTTGCACATGGCCATTCTTATACAGCGAATCCTTTGGGCTGTGCAGCGGCTATTGCTTCTTTGGATTTACTGATCCAACCAAGTACTATGCAATCCATTCAAGCCATTCATCATACACATACAAAAGAGATCCTCAATTTACCAGCAAAACATAGACGTACTACCGGTACAATAGCTGCATTTGATGTGGATAACCCACAAGCCTTCAAGAAAAAATGTTTTGAACAAGGACTTTTAATCCGGCCGCTTGGTAATGCTGTTTACCTATTACCTCCCTATTCCACAACCGTCCCTGAATTAGAAGAGGCTTATAAAAAAATTAAAAATATAATTTTTGATATTCAATTAAAAAAGACATGATAGAGAGAAAAGTTAGAACAGGGAAATATTAATTTTATTTCCCTGTATTTAATTTTATCACCTCTTCGTACGTTTAGATTAATAACATTATCTCAAGCAAAGAGTCGGAATAAGGCTGCCATCACGTTGGTATTAGATACTGCGTTTAACGTACTGCGTTTAACGTTCTATCCCAATGCATTGAAAAAAGAGCCTGTAAATCATTTTGTGTAAGTGTGATGCTTTAGGAGAATCTTCTTCTATCTTCAAAAACCTATTGATTTATAGCGGCTCTTCAATCATGTAAAAACACATCCACTATTAAGTTATTTGATCTAAACTTAAAAAGAAGTGTAATAACCTCTACGAATCATACACCTTATTCAAAAAATATTTCAGAATCACCTGACTTATCTGTAGGTCCATTTGGAAATATTTTTTCATATTTTTCCTGTGTTTTCCTAAGAAAATCTGTTAAACTGGAGCTTTCTTTCCAAGGCAAACCTTTACGTAAGAAATAAGTATCTTCTGATGTTGGTGCACATAAATTGTAGGGAAACACCCCCCCTCCTGATTGCTTTCCATTATTAGTATCTATATCCCTAGTAAACTGCAAGGTAATGACATTGCCCTTATGATCAGGTTTGGATGCAATAATAGCTGTATGACCTTTGACTACATATATATCTCCTGGCTGGATTAATGTTAATTGCTTATCATTGATCTTTCCTTTTATTAAATGGGTAACTGAATCATAATTGTATTTATTATTTTTATGATTATAGACTTTAATTATTTCATTAGTAGTCAGGTTGTTAACCTGAACAGTAGTACAACCTGTTGCCTTCCCTACAGCACTAGAGCAGTCTTCTGGACCCAATAGCAACTGATTGTTTGAATCAGAGCGTCTACGTTGGCCACCATATTGGTAATCACCTATAAGGAGCATAGTACGTTGAGAAGCAAAAGGATAAGATGGAGGTACTAGATTATCTGGTAATTGAAAATTATGATCATGAAAATGATACACTGTAGCTGCTGCAGGCATGTTTATTGGATCTAGCTTTATACCTAAAGTAGTTGCAATACTTATAAGCATTGCAGTGCTGACCGAAGGATTTTCATTACCCCAAAATACACTATCACTAGGTGATTTTAAAACAGGCAACGTATCAACAGGGCAAACATTAGAGATATTATGATATAATTTGTCTTGTTGTAAGTTAGTTATAACCATGTCTTTTTGGGATTGTATCCAATCTAGAGCCATAGAAAGTTGCACATAAGTTTTATTCCATTTTATTGGGAATCCAATTTGATCTAGTGTAAAAGTATTTAGATAATCATTTATTTTTTGGCTGGTATTACGATGGTCTTCTAAACCGTTAATAATTAATTGTACTACTGCTTCTCCATTGTTATCTTGCAGCTTTTCTTCAAGTTTCTTCTTAATTTGTCCTAGTAAAATATTCTGAGTATCTTTTATAGATAATTGTTTAGATCTGACTTGCGCAATCATATGGGCAACTGGGAATGTATTAACATCTTCCAGTATTACTGTTCGATCATTATTATCCATACTATATCGACTGAATGTATTGCAAGAAGCAGTAAGAACTAAAAATGATCCTATATTTAACCCAGATATTAATTTGTAAGTTACACTCCGTTGTATGTTTTTAATCATAATTATATGTAATATTTAAGTTTAAATTTTTAGTAAGGTATTAATTTATTAGATTAAATCCTACCTTACTAGCCTTAAGTGGTAAGATTGAAAAGATTTCCTTTGGGAGTGGCCATTAAGCGTATGTAGCCAAAGAACAAGGTAGGTTTTGAGCAGTAAAAGCCAATTCTAGTAGAAGAAATAGAATACAATAATAGACCCTCTTCGAAATTATAGGAAGTAATTGTATAATTGTAATAAAAGAAATAAGTATACTACTACCATCGAAAATCTTCATTTAAGCGTTGTTTAAAACAAATGCGACAAAACTGGTTTTTATCTGAGGTAGGTAACAAATATTTTCCCATATACCGCATAAATTTTATTAGCTATTCATCAATAGCGTAATATATTGCAACTAATTTTGATACGATTCATAATCGTCTTCTTTGGTAATTTGGGCTTTGTTTTTATCCACAAATTTAAAGTAAAAAGGAGCTTTTTTTGAACTTTTTTTTAATATCTAATCCAGAGTGCACGTTATCACTATTGATCCCATAAACAGAAACCCAAATGACCTTATCACATCCATCTTTATATTTTTTACATATCTATGCAAGGCCTAAAAGTCATCAAGATAAAATTCAAGGTTGGGTAGAGGATGGCGAAAAATATATATTATACCTTCAGATTATGGCCCCCCCTGAAGAGGGTAAAGCCAATAAAGCGATTATTGTACTATTGGCCCGAATGCTTGATGTCTCCAAAAGCCATATTACCTTAGTACGTGGCTTTACTGCACGCCGTAAAGTCTTTAAGATTGTACCATGGTCTCCATTATTGGCTGAGAAACTACCACCATTACCTCCTTCATTGGGTAAATTGTTTTAATCGTGCTCATTTTTTAAACTTGTTTGTTGAGTTTTTGTCTACCTCATCAAAAAATGCGAAAGGTCTTATGTTATTGACATACTAGTTGATTTTTAAATTCTAAATTTACACGATGGTATGCGCTCCACCCTTTATAAGGCATGACGTGACTATAGAAAAGCCACAATTTCTTAAACTTTTCCTCTATGTTTTCTGCTTTCCCAAATTCTATTTGATGTCCACCTATTTGGGTGCCTAGTATGATTTTACCATTATCTTCTACCTGTAAGCTTGTTATCTGTCTTTGCCAAAAAGGATCTCTATGCATGTAGTGTAATAGTGCCAATAATCCCTTATGGGTGAGCTTTCTTTTTTCTGTCGTTATGTTTTTACCAGTTATCATAAGAAGCCGAAGATTCGGTAGACCTTTTAGTGCTATTAAGCGACCCTTTTCATCTACATAGGACTCTGTGCCATTTGGATCCATAAGGCTAATGGTACGTGCAATAAAATATTTGGTCTCTAAGGATATTGTTAAAACACCGTTCCAAGTTTTATAGACTAATACACTTTTTATAAGCGGATGTTTCTTCAATTGATCTTGTATGGCATAAGTGTCGATCTCTTTTAAGCGTGTTTTTTGTAAAGAGATTGTATAGGTTTCTTGTAAAAGATCAAGGATCTCTTGGATCGTTATAAGCGATTGGGTTGGATAAGATTTGATGGATATTGCTATATCCTTACATACCAAACTAGTATGTTTTTCTTTGGCAAATAGTAGAGATAAGTATAGAGCAATCGTTAGAAACAAAGCAACTACTCTGTTTACTATTTGATTCATTTAGATAATGTACAGCTATGCGCTTAGATGGATCCCTATCTCTTTACGGTGCCAAGAAAAACAGCCAAATTATAAAAAGTACCGGCAGTAAAATAGGCATAGAAAATCTAAAGATATAGTGGCCAAAAGCAGGCATAGAGATACCTGCTTGTTCAGCAATAGATTTAACCATAAAGTTGGGGCCGTTTCCAATATAAGTCATGGCGCCAAAAAAAACGGAAGCTAAAGAAATTGCTTTCAATCCAATCACTGAATTAGGATAGATGCCACCTGCTGCGTATGCTTGTACATTAGCTATAATTTCAATATTAGCACCTTGTGCCGCCATGCTTGCGGCTACAAAATTTAAGTAAGTAGGCGCGTTATCCAATATAGAAGAAAAAAAACCTGTTCCCCAATATAAAGTATTGGGTGTAATCAATGACTTGCCCATGTCAGATGCAGCAAACTTGCCAATTAACTCAAGTGCTGGAATCATGGTACCAAAGATACCTATAAAAATTAAGCAGACCTCATTTAAAGGGGTGAAACTAAATCCATTCGATTGCAATATTTGTTTATTTGCAGTCTGGTATGCAAGTGTGGCTATGGTCAGCATAATTAACTCACGTACAAATGAAATAGAATGGCCATGATAGTCAATAGTAGGCAACCAAGGGAAAATGGTTGGATCTAAAAAAACGGCACCAATAACCATGGTCAACCAAATTAAATTTTTACTACCTCTAATAGATAAAGTCGCAGGATATACGCTACCATCCACTGTCATTTTATTGCTTCTATCAAAAAGGTAAAAGATAGACAATAGCATCAACAAAGCTGCTAACCAAGGTAGACTATGATGCATTACAGTCCATTTGAATGGTACCCCTTTTAAAAAACCTAGAAATAAAGGAGGATCCCCAATAGGCGTTAATGCGCCCCCTATATTGCTAACTATAAAGATAAAAAAGATAATATGATAGGCCTTAATGCGTGTTTTATTTAATCCTAGATAAGGACGTATAAAAAGCATAGATGCTCCTGTTGTACCGATTAAATTAGCAAATAATGCGCCCATAAAGAGTACCCCTATATTGGCCAGTGGTGTAGCACGGGCATTTACTTGAATGGCAATACCACCAGTTGCAACATATAAAGCAGTAATCAGTGCCATAAATTGTATATATTCCGATGCTGCTTCTATAGGTTTAATTTTGTTTTCTAATACTATATAGTAATAAGCCATAACAAGCGTAGCCAACAATATAGCTACTTTTGGGTAGTGCTTATGCCAAAAATTGGCAAAAAAAACCGGTCCTGTAGCAATCATCAATAATAAAACAATAAAAGGTATAGCCAACCAAAATGGAGGCATTGTGAGGTTACCCCCTGCACCACTACTCTGGTGGATGGCTAAAGCAGCAATGGAAGTGTTATAGTCTGATAATGATAATGTAGTAAACATATATTTTTAGTTTTATCGTTACGCTACTGTAGCAACTACGTTCAGGCAATATACTTAAGTTATAGCTAAAATCATTATATTCACCACATATTTTAAATCGTTTAGCTACATAGGCTATGGAATCTGTTGGGTAGTAGTATTTATTTTAAAATTATGATTATCAAGACAAAAAAGTATAAAATGGCCAGTAGCCTTTATATAAAATTAGGGATGCAAAATATTTTACGCATGCAATGGTGGGTTTTTCCCCTGCTTGTTATTTTTATGAGTAGTACCTTTTTTATAAAAACGATCTGGTTTGTATTGGTTGGACTGCTATTTTTTATTGGGTATTTAATTTTTTGGGTGATTCAATTTTACGGGCTTACACACCTAGATACCAATCGTGCTATGTTTGAACGTATAGCTTATGAAATCAATAGCCAACATCTAATGATGCAGATCAATTCAAAACAAGCAATGCCTATAGCATGGATGGACATTATAAAGGCCTATAAAAAAAAAGGATATTTTCTATTGGTATTATCTAAGGTTCAGTTTTTTTATCTTCCGTTTAAAATTTTTCATGGAGATAATGACATCAAATTTTTGACCATTGTATTGCAACGCAAAGGGCTATTAAGGTGATGTGTACATACGTAGTAAAATATTCTATAATGCTCTATTTTGATCCTATTTTATTAGGCGGTAAATTTGCATAGTCCTTAACTATAATTTGTGTAGAAAAGCATTTAAATTAAATCGTTTGTATAGATGGCAATTCTTAAAAAGAATAGAAAGACTGGCAATCGTTTTGTCGTTATAGTTGTCTTCTTTTTGTTGGTTCTGTTTTTGGGTAGTGACCTCGCTCGTATTGTGCCCCATTTTTTCAGTGGTAGAGATCAAATTGGTACACTATTGGATAAAAAAATCAGTTATGTAGATTACTGTAAGGTTTATGAAGAGATTTGTCATAATTCTGTCAGTTCAGGTAAGCGGCCCACGCAAGAAGAGCAAATGCGTTTAAAGAATGATGCATGGCATCAATTGGTTCGAGATATGCTCTATATAAATGAAATAAAGCAAGCTGGGATTGTGGTAGGTGACTGTGAACTAGTCGATTTGGTACAGGGAGACCATATTCATCCTTCGCTTATAGCATCTTTTAAAGATCCTCAAACAGCTGCATTTGATAAACAAAAATTATTAACCGCTCTTAACCAATTCTCCCAATCTAAAAATGGACAAGAATTCTGGTCTAATTATGAAAAAAAAATTGCTCTAGAAAGAGCCAAACATAAGTTACATCAACTTATGGTACACAGTTGTTTTGTTACTGAATTAGAAAAAGCACAAGCTCAACAGCATGCTAGTCTATTTTGTGATGTAGATTATCTGCACATTCCTTTTACTATGGTCCAAGATGACTTGATTCCAATTACCAATCAGCAATTACGGGACTATATGGTTGCCCATAAAAACGATTATACTGCTTCATCAGAAAGCAGAACCATCCAGTATATTACTTTCTCGATTGAGCCAAATGAAAAAGATACTTCTGAATTTCAGAAAGGACTTAGTTCACTTATAGGCCAATTTTCCACTACAGCGGATCCCTATATCTTTGCTAAACAACAAACAGATGGTCATGCTACAGATACTAGTTTGAGCTGTACAGTTGATAGGTTGCCAGATGCCTTTATGGCCATAAAGCATACCCTAAAAGAGGGTATGGTAGTGGGACCCGTTGTTAATAATGCTTTCCATACTTTGTATAGGTTGGTAAAAGAAGAGAAAGGACGGTATGAAATAGCGGTCATTGAGAAAAGGCCAATAATCAGTGACCATACCCGTAATGCCCGTTTGAAGCAGGTAGCCCATCTTGCTGATCAAGTCAAAAGTTTGGTTGATTTGCAAAAATTGGCTGCTAAGTGCCACTTAACCATTCAGAAAGAGACAGTAGAGCCATCAGATTATACGATTGGTATCCATTCAGCTGCTCGACAGGTGGTTTGTTGGTTGTACAATAAGGCCGATGTAGGAAAGGTTTCTCCTCTTTTTGATTTGGGAGATAGCTATCTATTGGCCGTGATGGTAGATCAAGTCAAGGTAGGGGACTTGTTTCCTTTAGACGTTGTTCGTGACAAAGTCTATCAAAAAGTGTTGCATCAAGAAAAAACTAAACTGATTTTGAATAAACTAAAGCAGATGGATGGGCTTACGTTACAAGGTATAGCAGAAGCATATGGAGAGGGTATAGCTGTCCAATCGGTAGATCGATTGCCCTTTTTGGATAATAATCTTCCTCTTCTTAAGCAAGCCAAAACTTTTGTAGGAAAATGCTTTGGCTTACGGTTAAATGTGATCAGTGATCCGATTGTAGATGGGACAGGGATCTTTATCGCCTGTGTAAAGCGTAGAGATAAGGAAGCAGCTATCCAAGAAAAGGATAGTCAAAAAATGCACCAGATAGAGCAGTGGATGCAACCTTATTACTTGCTTAAAGTTATGGAAGAATTGGCACAAGTTAAGGATGAAAGGTATAGAATAGAGTAATTATAATACATTATTGAGCCATTTCTATCCTTGCTAAGGTAGCATAGATTCATCTTTTATTTATGGCTTTTATATGATAAATAAAGCAGTGTATAGTGTTTTATCCATCATGTTTTCAATAATTATTTTTACAATCAAATTAGTTTCTCTATACCACAAATTTTTATTAGATTGCCTCTTATATGTACGATATATCTATTTTAAAGGAGCAGTTGGTTAGTCCTAAGCAAGTTGCCGTACTGATGCATGCTAGGCCTGATGCAGATGCACTAGGTACCTCCTTAGCTTTGGCTTTATTTCTAAGGGAACAAGGTCATTCTGTTCATGTAATTGCCCCAACGGAATATCCTACTTTTCTATCTTGGCTTCCAGGTGTAGATACCGTAATAATAGCAGCCCATTACACGCAGGAGGCCTTGTTGGCCCAAATACACGACATCAATTTACTATTTTGTGTAGATTTTTCTGCTGTTAGTCGTTTGGATGAATGGGCCTATCTATTGAAGCAATCTGATGTATTTAAGATTATTATTGACCACCATATGGAACCAGATGATTTTGCAGATCTTTTATTCTGGGATTCCCAAGCAGCGGCCAGTGCAGAGGTATTGTTTCAAATTTTTGAAGCATTGGGGCAGAAAGAAAAGATAACCCCTGCTATTGCCACTTGTTTGTATGCTGGTCTGGTCACTGATACCAACTCTTTTAAAAATCCAAATACTAGGGCTATTACCCATCGTATTGCAGCAGATTTGATAGAATATGGTGTAGATACTTTTAATGTCCAACGGCTTATTTATGATAATAAGTCTCTGAATAGGTTGCATTTTTTTAGTTTTGCAGTTAGTCAACGGTTGGTTGTGCTATCGCTGTTACATGTGGCTTATTTTGTTATTCAAAAAGAGGATTATAAAAGATACGACTTAAAGAGTGGTGATACGGAAGGATTGGTAGATTATGCCCTTTCTATAAAAGACATATCTTTGGCTGCCGTTTTAAAGGAAAAGGATGACACGGTATATCTGTCTCTCCGTTCTATTGGTGATTTACCAGCCAACCTAATTGCTAAAAAATATTTTAATGGTGGAGGGCATAAAAATGCTGCAGGGGGGGTTTCTCATTTGAGTTTAGTTGAAACAGTAGATCGGTTTGAGAAAGTATTGCAAGAAATTTGCCTTTAATTATTAATACAATCATATGAAACGCAAGATAGTATGTACCGCATTGGTACTATCCTTGGGACTAGTTTATTATAATCATCAATACCATTGCTATGGCTATCCTTTTGTAACTACGCCATCGGGTCTTTCTTATAAAACCATAGGGAAGAAAAGTAGTGGAAAAAAAGTACAAGATGGCCACTGGATTCAAGGCTTTAGTACTATGAAAGTCATCCATAAAAAAGAAGCAAACAGGGGTACTCATAAGGAAAGCATAAGGAATCAGGGAAAATTTTTATTTCTATTTGACAATAACTTTCAGTCAACAGATAAGAAAATAGCTGAGATGATAGCTATGATGGAAGAAAAGCAGCGAATGGTTTTTAAATGCACGCCTCAATACTATTTAGACAAACCAAATCCAGCCCGTTTGGAAGAGCTTTTAAAGCAGTGTGCGTTAAACCAAGAAGATACATTATTATTTGACATTAAATTAGATAAAATTATGACCCATCAAGAGTATAGCCAAATGGTAGCGCAATCTCGTAGTGTGCAATTGGCCAAAGACAAGCAGCTTATTATAGATTATTTAACTACTCATCATATTCAAGCTTCTTCAACCGATTCTGGTCTTTTTTATACAATTGATAAACCTTCTCAAGGTAGCCCTGTAGTAAAGGGGCAAACCATTAAAG
>ENA-UOVY01000532-UOVY01000532.1-plant-metagenome-genome-assembly--contig:-NODE-532-length-16482-cov-8.464844_pt1 | contig 16482 bp, 8 predicted proteins | sample MGYA00249840_ERZ761561 | MGnify/ENA primary metagenome ERZ761561 (study PRJEB28882, sample SAMN05720143) | plant metagenome | isolation source: Guanajuato, Mexico | place: Mexico:Guanajuato, Mexico...
AAGGTGACTCGCGCAGACAGCTGACTCCTTTTCAATAGAAAGGAATAGCCAAACCTACCCAGCTGGCTGGTCAATCTCAGTGATCTTATCGGCCGGCAAAGCGGAGACGGACGACCACGGTCCCGACCTTACCAGCACCGTAGGTTTACTAATCAATGAAGCCCCTCAACCTACTATCTTTTCTTACAAACTCAACCAAGCCTAACCAAACCCCATGCTAACGACATGTTCTTGATATTGATTGAGTTGGAGGTAGTCAGAGACTACCACGGAATCCTTCCATAGTCACCCCGGTGACCTTCGTCACCAAAGCGTCACGACAGTTTCCAAGACCCCTCATATAATCTCCAGTGGGGATCAGTCGGAGCACGTAGGAATGCCGACCACTACATAAGCCACGTCTGGCTGAGGCGAGCAGCAAGCGGGGGAGAGTCTTTTTAAGTACAAGAACGTTGGGGTGGGACGCTAGTACTTAAACTAGGGTTGCTTCTTAGCGCTAATCTTGCGTTTTCAGCAGTTAGTTGTAGCGCGCCTTCCCTCCTTCTCTCATTTCGGAAAGATTTGGCAGTATTTTCTTATGATGACCTGGTCGAGAGAGTACGAAACATCGGTGTAAAAGATTGAGTGGGATGGTTATAGTAAGGGGCGAACCAAGTGCTTGCGCGAAGAAGCGAATCAATCAGAATGGAGACAAGGAAAGGAGGAGAGGCCAAACTCAACTAAAATGGAAAAGGGAACTCGACCGACTATCATGAGCGAAGTGAGGGAATTCCTTCTGATTGGATCCCTTAGGAGAGAGACAGAAGGTATTATTAAATAGAATCAGATCTTTGACGATCCAGTATTAGCTAGTAAGTGTATGGACTCCGACTTTGATGACTCCCTAGTGGCCAGGGAAGCGTTAGCTTCACCCTTTGAACGTCTCATTTACTCTCTCTAGCTCTCGACTTTACGTATAGGAATTTCAGGTACATTGGTCGATGAAAGTTAACATCTATCTTATCTTACGCCACTTACTCTAGCTTGACTTTGTGGAAGACGTCCGATTGAATGATCTCCAGTGGGTTCTATTACCATGTGTACCCAGCCTGCTTCCTTCTTTTTTACCAGCCTCTCTGCTTCTGTCAGTATAGAGGAAAGTCTTCAATCCCTTGAGAGAAAGAAAAAAAGGCCAAAAAAAGATACCTAGCATGACACATCAGCTACGCCATCAGAGCCTGTCCACTTGCTAGTCAGGAAAAAGAACCGCTCCGTTCCGTGGGCTTCTTTCGCAGCTCTCTTCACGCTCGCTTTACGAGTGCAACCAAGTTCAATAAACTGTTCATGCTAATTCATAGACTATGCTGGTTTCTATCTAAGCTTGAGAAGCCTACTAAAAGCATTTAAGCGAAATAGTTTGGGGAGGTTCTATTGTAGAAGAAATACACGCTTTAGGCGAAGAAATGACTGATGGATTAGCGAAGTCCGTATCCGCCAAGAAGTCTGTATCCGAAACAGATGCGGAAGCTGAACAAACAACTATGTGTTGGCCAGTCCCCCTTTATCCGGATCTCTCTCGAGTACGACACGGCTTGCCGGAGAACGAGCTGGGACAGCGCAAACTTCCTCTTTGACCGAGTCAAATTCCTCTTTTCAATGAGAGGTGCCAAAATGGGTACTCGAGAATCGCCGTACCTTATCAGATCGGTGACTGTTGACCCTGTTGACATGGCGGGATACTACTATAGATATTCCTAAAATATGGTATTCCTAAGCCTAAGAGCCTTGACGAAGATCGCAAGAGGGGTGATTCATTGGCATCAGAAATGCACGATGCGTGCCCTCCGAAGACTTCCGGAGGGAGTCCCGTGCCTAAGAGACAACGGATCCTTCCCACCTATGGCTATGGTCGATCGCACAATAAGAAGATTCAAGAGGCGTAAACAAACATAAACGAAGACACTTGCTCGGGCTTTAATCAATGGCCTCAGCTGAAGCTGGGAAACCAAGGTATTAACCCGCCTCTCCTAAGCCAAAACCGCCAGAGGCCTTAGTTGCAAAAGTGGACTAAAAGAATGGGCTAGAACCGCCAGTCCTGTCTTGTCCAGTAATAGAACCTACTTTACGTTACGGAGCTATAGATCCGGTTTTGAAAGGAGATGCGCTAAAACATGTCGAAATAAGGGCTACTAGGGAATCGCCGATCCAAAATGGATAGGTGTATATGGGACTTGGCACTCTCTTTTCTTCTCTTTAGATTGGCAAGGCTGAGATATTTCAAGGGTATCCCCGTTTTGAAAAGCCTGCGACCCGCCTTTAAGCTCCTATGCGGACCCACCACGCAACGAAGGAATGCTTTTACCACTCCCAAGTCATGAGATTAGCGATAGCCCAAATTGGGACTAAATGTTCGGTACAGTTCAGCAGCAGCTCTTGATAGGTAGGTCTCGGCACTTCCGAGGAAAAGGGCGCTTTACCACCTTCCGGATCTATTTATTGGTATGGCCTCAGGTTCACCCCGCCTATCAGCAGCTGTAGGATTGAAATGCTTTCTAGAGCGGTATACTACTATTCCGGATTTCATGATTGCTAGCGTAGCTGTAGGTCAAGTCCAGTGAGATTGTTTAGGATCTTCACAAGTGGCGAGATTCGTATAAAGAAACAGGGCTTGGCATACCAGAAATGAGGTAGGTCCCGGGACAGGACCGAGATCGAGTGGAGCTAAGCAAGCATGCATCGGATCAGTCGTGAATCAAATCCTTTGTTGCTTGGAGCTACCGCTATGGGTTGGAACTCAACTATTGGTTGGCACTGTGAATTCTGTTGGAACACGAGATGGATGAATGCCGCTAACTATTGATGCATGCATTACACTCTTTACCCAGGCTTTCAATACACATTGATGATGATGTCAATGATTTGAGTTATAGTTATATCGGAAGCTCTACTCTCGCTACTCTCTATTCTACTCATATGGTATCTACTTATTGGACTGGCACGGCCATAGCGCCACCCGAGAATGATTTCTAGTCGTCCATGAACAACCTGTATAAGCACTCATGCATCCATTCATTGTTGGCAATGGAGCAATGGAAGAGACTAGACTTGATCCACGGATTCGCCTAAAGGTGCCGGATGGAAACTCACCCTTACCCGCCGCCTAAAGGAATGAGAGACAACTGCCCGTCAAGCCGATCTTCTCTTTTCTTATCCCTATGCACCAAAGAAATAAAGTAGTCGACTCAATGACTTGGCTGCCGTTGAATCCCAACACTCAACTCGTTCTTTCCCTATGCTTCTCTACGGATGAATGAGAAATCGATACGGCACCATCTGATCCTTGTCCTTCATTCATGGATCATATCTTCCTCTCTGAACCATGCTGCTTCTTCAAGTGAATGGACCCGCCATAGCAAAAGGATGATGAAAGCGGAAATGAAGGGCAAGGAGAAGTCTCATGGTAGCCTTTTTAGTGGCCACAGGTATGGATTCCTTCGTAGTGCCGTATAGGCAAGTGAGTAGATTCACAGGAGAGTGGCTCGTGAACGAGTAAGAAGATGGTAGTTAGCTTCTTCGGATGGTAGTGAGTAGAGTACTGGCAGTTCATTTACTCTACTTTGTTGGACCTTGCCCAAGGGATTCAAGTTCTCGTGGATTTCCAATCCAATCTTCCAAATGAAGTCCTAAACTGGATTACGGTTTCACGAGGGGCTAACCCACCAATAGAATCTCCGCGAACCTACAGTAGTGGATGTGCCAACCCCTGTTGATTTCTCGGCACTAGTGCGGAATAGCAGATGACTCTGAAATCGCAGGCTTAGATGCAGAAGATGCAAGGAAGTAAGGATTTCTCTGAACTAAGATTCTTTAAGGGACTTGCTAAGATACGATAAGATTGAACTGAACACGAACTATATGATGGCCCCGGCCGATGCGATGTTGGGTCCAGGACCAGGAAGTCAAAGTGATGCCAGAGAAGATAAGTTACTTGATCGACGCAGAAGTCAGAGGAGGAATTCCTTGATCCGAAAGGCTGGTTGGATACGAAACAAGAAGGCCTTAGAAGCAAGACTGGTCTTAGAATAATATGGGAATCGGGTCTACACAAGTGCTTCAATTAATGTCTTTATGGTTGAACCTGGCCTAGATGCTAGTATGCCGCCCTATCAACAACAGGCAAGGAATGACTCAATAAGCGGATAAAGTCGATGGATTGACTGAGAACATTTTATCACCCAGAAAGGTGCCAGGCGCAAAACTAGAACATTTACCCGTTCACAAGAATGCAATCAAACACCAATGGCGTAGACCGAGCACTGGCCGGGGATCACTGTCTCCAACACCAACCGCTTTTTGAACAAATGCCTGTGCTTTTCTGAAATGTGACCTGTCTTCTTTGTGACGATTCGGACGAGGCTTCCTTGAGAATACGCTATTTTCTCCGCTGGTAAGCTTTAGAAGTTGCCTCAGCTGACCTGACAAGAGACGTAAAGTACGGGTAGCCAAGTCCAAGTGCAGCAAGTGAAGTAGCTGCTTTAAGGCGAGTGAAGCCGAGTCAAGGGAAGTAACGGCTAATGGAACCTAGGGTTTGTTTGGCCAGGGAATGAAGCGAAAAGGAATATATTCTCGTCCATAGTTCGCTATTTTGGTTCGTTGACTCCCACTAGATATGCATATATGGAACTCGGATTGATCAGTATAGCCGAACTTAGCGATCTTCATACTCGAGGAAGGGACACCCTGCATATGCTTCTCAAGCGGATTTCGGGATGTCCTCGACCTAATTGACTCAAGGATGGTGCTTACTTAGGCCAGTCCGGAACAACTTCTTGCTAAACAAGAGCAGCAATAGGACGATTGGGCTTGGTCCGTGCTGCTTTCCTAACAAAAACCAACCCTAGCTCGAGAAGACACCATAGTGACTCCAATTCATTCCTATAGTCCTCGGTTATCCCAATAACGGGAATTCCTCGACCAATTCATCTAATCTACCCTCGAGCAAATAACCGGAAGAAGCCTTCCTTCGCCCTATCTCCGAGAACGATAATACGAGGAAGCGCAAGCGAACTCTTGGAACCGAACTGGCCTATTCCAGAAGTAGTTCCTCAATCAGTTCCAGCTTGTGATCAATCAGTAGATTCGAAAGCAGTACTTTATTTTATACGAGCAGATGTGAATGATGTTAATGATGTTACTGAATTCTTGGAGATATGCGCCATAGGCAGCTTCTCTATATGATCTTTAGTCGCCATCCATCTCAATAGAACGAACAACCTACCCGGCAACTTGAATTTCCGTTAAGCCCCTTCCTTCCTTTCGGAAAGAGCACGGCAGATCCGAGTGGATCCAAGTTTCGATACGCTGCTACTGCTCCCAACACTCCACTCCATATGATACTGGTGGCCTGCCTCTGGTTTTGTTTTGCATCTCCACTATTCCTTTCCTTCCTTGTTTTCTATCCAATCTGGACTTGTTGTTTCTCGCCAGAGACTTGAAGTGAGTGTGTTCTCAAATGGCGCATATCATAATTAATGAGGTGAATAGGCCTGGGTTTCGTAAATCTGTCTTGGCTTTCTTTCGAGAGTGATTGCTTGCGTTTCGTATAGGTGCAAAAGTTGACAAGTCCTTTTTCCCTCTATGGATGGTCCGCAGAAAAGAATAAAGTGCGTTTCATATAGCAGCAAAAGTGGCCCTTTTCTCGTTTCCCGAAAGGGTCTTGTCTTCTAGCGATCAAGGAGGGGTTCTTTTGAAACTGAGCGCGGCCTATACCGAGATTTTCAAGAGAGAAAACTAGCCTAGATAACAAAGAGTATGGTCTACTTGCTTTTTTGAACCTGTAAATGCGCCGAAAACCCACTTACTGAATAGGCCTACAGGCGCACTTCCCCATGCTATAAGGATGCGTATAAGCCAAACAAACAAACTCAGTACATTCTCACTGACTTGCATCACGAAGAGAATGGTTGGGAGTCCAAAATGAAGTCAAAGTGCCGTACTAGAGCCTAATTGAATAGATAGAGTCAGTCGCTGATGCTCTCTATAGAAGAGGAGGTAGAGTGGTAGCTAAATGACAAAAGGGTGGGGCGAAAAACCCATGCAACTTGGCAATCAAATCAAAAGTGAGTGCTTTCCCTCTTAGTCAAAAGCAAAGAAGCTACCGTATTCCTAGAACGCGTGTCCCATTTCAAGCAAGGAGAAATACCTTACTCTTCCAAAACAATGGAAAGACTTTTTTCACTTGACGCCTGTCTGAAGCATAGTTGGAAGGCACCTCGCGCACCTAAGTAAGGATCCTGGAACATAAACCGATCATTGTCAAGGTGAATAGATATGTTGAGCTATCTCAATAGTGCCGATAGGAAGCTGGATACCGACCTTCCCCATTGATCATCTAGAAATGAATCACGAACTGGCTAGATGAGAACCGGCTGAAAAGCAAAGAGACTTCTCTGTCTCGAGCCTACAACCGTCCCAACCAAGGGAATCACAATCCATAGAGATTATACGAAGATAGAGAACCCTTCCAATAGGGCTTGGCTTCTGCTTCTCTTCCTTTTGCCGAGGAAGATCTGCTTCTCTTGCATCCTCCAGTCTGAAATTCCTATCCGTACTAGACTAGACCTTCCCTTAGCCATCAACCTACCGAACCCAGGAATGAGATCCACAAGGAAAGAGATTGGCAGAAATCCAGAAAGAATGATGCACAAGAAATGGTTAGAACCAAGAGAATAGATGCGAATAGCAGCTCAGATCAGATCCGAGATGGAGCAGCAATAAAGCAAAGAGGAGCAGAAAGGTTCGAATCGAATCTACTTCTTTGTCACAAGCTTCTACTGTACTGATTTAGGAACTACTTCTACACTTCGCCCTGCGTATGGTTTCGAATTGACTTCTTCTCCGGTTTTATAGGGCTATCGTTTTTAGAAGCTAAGTGAAGGTGCCGGATGGAAACTCACTCTTGACTCGCCATCTCCATATCATAGCTTGTGTTCTGCCGTGAGTGACTCCGCAAAAGAGTTCTAGAAATGCATAGAGCAATGAAGTGACTCCGTAACAATAGATTCGTAATGAAGTGTTCCCCAATAGATTCGTATTTCTTCTAGCGCTCGTGATGTGAGATTCGTGATATGAGATTATATACGCTTTACCCGAGGCAGATAGACCCAAAGTCCAGAATGAATGATTGGAGAAAGCAAGGTCAAGTCAAGAAGCTAAGTCTAGTATTGCAAGGGAACAAGTCCGTATTGGCACGATTGCTAGCTGCGGTAGCAGAAGTAGATGTGCGCCTTTTTCTAGAATCGAAAGTGAAACATCGGTGTAAAAGATTGAGTGGGTTTCCATAGAAATAGTCAGGGGCGGCGCGAATGGTGAAACTATTGCATGCCAACAGGAGTTAGGGGTTCTAGAAGGAACGGCGGATAAAGCTTCCTCTAGTAGGCTTCTAGAGCGTCCGCCGGAAGGGAAAGAGGGTTACGTGCGCGTATTCATAGCTTATGTGCATATCCCTTTCTTTCTATTGGTACTAGTTCGCCGCTTTTGGTTGACAGTGAAGGCTTATTCCCTTGGGTCAAAGAGGGAGCTGCTTTGACTTATGGTCTAGTCTATCTGGTGGATTCCATTCCAAGGCCAAAACCGGCAGACTTACCAAAGGCAAACCTACGAAGAAGCACTTCCACTAGTGGCGAGCTTCTCTAGACAGAACTAGGGCTCAGCCTGCCGCTAAAGAGGGAGTCAAAACCGCTGACTTCGTTTTATTGAATAGCCAACCAAGACCCATCCATAGAAAGATTCGCAGAACTACCTCGATGGCTATCAACCACAAGATCAGTAGACGAAGACCCCAACTTCTCTCTTTCTGCTTTTGGACTGGCCTAAGCGCCTGCCTGTCTCTTCTCTTGGATATGCTTCTTTCGATGAGACCGCTCTGATCGGGATCTTACGTAACTAGGAGAATTCTGATCTTTCCTATTTCGCAATAGAGATGAGGAAGATCTCGCCCATGTCGACGCTGATCCGTTGGTTCAAACTCCACTCCAACCGTATAAGCATCAGTGGCCAGTGGACTGAATTCCGACATGATACGAAAACCCGAGGGAGAGCAGCGACCTAAAGTGCCGGAGCAAGCCAAGGGTCCTTCTAGTTCAGTCATTCAATGGAACCTCTTGTCGCTGGTTGAGTTCTAAGCTGGAATGCTTATCATAGGTTTAAGGTCAGACAGAGACAAGTATGGATTTTGCCGGTTCTCATCTAGCCATTTCTTATGTGTTCGTCTAGTTTCTCTTTAAAAGTATCTTCGCCCTCTTATTCAACCAAATGCTGCTGCAGTTTCTCACAAGTGGTATCAGATTCCATCGATCCTCGGGCTGACCTTTAGTGTCTCAAATGCTTGGATGTCCAGGTAAATGAATCTTTCTTTAAGAGATCCTGTAGTAGACGACATATGTTCCCGTAGTCTTTTATGAATCTTCTGTAGTACCCACAAAGACCCAAAAACCCTCGCCATTCTGTTACATTGCTTGGTTGCATCTCTCTATTCAGAATCCATAAGGTGGAATTCCACTCCCAAAGGAAAGGGAATTTGGTTGTTAGCTTGAGGTGCCGGGCAAGGGAAGCTATTCATTCATGTGCCGGTGATGGAAAAGGAATTGCTATCTATAAAGATAGCAGCTATCTTTGGAACTAGGGGTGCAAACTAAAGTAAAGTAAACTCAGGGTTTCCCGTACTCGGATGGTTGCTTCTACGTCAATTCATGGAAAGCTGCCACCATGGGGCGAATCAAACACATACCCTTGCTTTTCATTACGATCTATATTGATTAGAAGTTGCAGTGAAGGTGGCTGTAACGGTCGCCTCTAGTCCGTACTACTGCTTCATCCCTCGCTCGCAAATATGAGGATGAGGTGGGCAGTCTCGATAGAACAGTTTTCTAGCTAGGAGAATGCGCAGTAGGGCCTATGGATTGGTCTTCGTTCGTATTGCTCTCTCGTTTCTAGTAAAGTAAAAGTAAGTAGTATTGGAAACTCTAGATCGTGCAGAAGCTAAGTGGACCAGACGACTTCACAATCTCGAACGGTAGCATCCAAATACCTGACTGTCTACTTCGTCCATTGCAATATCCGGGTAAAAGAAAGAGCAACTCCGAGTTGAGACTCGTGATTCATAACCGAGAAATACTACTTGAAAACGTGAACCAGTTGGTTAGGCACACATGAAAAAGGTTCCGTGGGTTTATGCGGATAGGGTGTAAGCGAGGCCCAGAGGAGGCTAGTAATAAGTATTTGACTATGCCCGGCTCCGGACTAGTTCGTTGAATAGACCTATGGTTCTAAGGAATGTGTTTTCTGGTCTGGGTAAGTTTTCTGTCTTCGTATAACCTTTAAAGGACAGGTTCTTAGGTTTAGCATTCTTTCTTGCCTTGGCTCTAACCTTTAGGGTTCTCTTTTCTGTCTTCACTTCAAGTAGGTGGCCATGGACTTGCCTACTTTCCCTATTATAGGGGACCAGAAGTTTTGAATTGTCAATAGGCTTTCCGGAGGTCAAATAGGGTTTCGTTTTTACACTGCACTGGGCGAGATAGACTTGATCCAAAAGCAATCGACTAGATAGAGGCTGCCATAGGCTTCAGTGATTTCTCCGTTATAGGAGAGACGCATTTCTTTTCTCGAACTAGTTTTTAAGCCCTGCCAAGATAGATAGAGAAAGATAGGTGCCGCTTGCTCCACGTGTGGCCAGGAAGACTCCCAGAATTTCTATATGTCAAATACCCGGGGAATGTGAACTATTCGAAATCCAGATTAGAGTTTCCTTCGGCAAAATCAGATGAAGTAGTTTTGGCACTAAGGGAAGCATACTTTTCTCAGACCAAAAGACCATCTCTAGAGGCTAAATCTGCTATAAAGCGAAAATCGCGGGAAAACGGACTTGGTAACTTTTCCAGCTATACGAAACAGACTTGATTCTTATCAGCTGGCTCTCCATCGAGAGAAAATCTGCTTGTCAACTTTTGGACCATGGTGAGCATCACTTGATCAGATCTTAGGACTCTCTATCGAGGAAAAACTAAATTCTGTGGTCCCGGCGAGATCAAGTTTTAGAATCTATCGTCTTCCGTTACGAGATATCGTTTCTATCTATGACATTCTATGTATGCAGAGGGACCTGGCCAATGGGGAAGAAGAACTTGTCGAAGGATCTCCATACCTAGAGGTACCGGTGATAGAGGAGAGAAGGTTCAGATGCAACCTTTTCTAAACCAGTATCATACGTAGGTAGATTCGAAACCAGTATCAGATTCAGTATCAGCTCTATCTGATCTGCAGCCGTGGCCTCTCCCAACCTCATGCTTGACCTGAAGCTCGTTCACATCACTTCGATCCAGGGAAATGGATGAACACTTCTAAGTTGCCCATATCTCGATAAGCAGCTACGGCTTTAGTAGAAGGAGATGGCGACGAAACTCTTCATTCAACTGAACCCATCCTTCTGCCTGCAAAGGGTGCCATAGCAATCAAGTACCACTTTTCCACTGCTTTGACTCACTAATTGGACGAACAGAACTGCCAAGGATCTCATCTCATTCCTCGAATGCAGTGCTCGTTTTAGTTCATCCGATTTGCAAAGCATGGGCCGGGGCAATCATCCCTCCACTCACTGTCTTCAAAGAAGTATTCTTATCACGATTCACCATCACCATTCACCAGATCCGATACAACAGCGCAGAACAGGGATTTTCTAGACGACGGATAATATGAATAAGAAATGGCAGCTATAACAGAGATTTGTCTCAATCGCTCAGCTTGAAGGTAGGTCCTTGTCACTAGAACGAAATGCAAGGGTTGGTGGATCGGTGATTTCTGATAATACAAGCAAGGACACACCTCTGGCTGTATCTTGTGAGCCAGCCCTTACCGAAGGCATGATGGAGTGAAAGATCGGGACTCTTGGCTATCAAAAGGGAGAGCCAGGGACAATTGATACACGGATTTCCAAATCTATAAAGAAAGACATATATCATATAATGACTCTACTGAAGATATTGAGACACGACCTGGTCCCCTTCGAGTCCAAGTATCAGGTGAGTGCTATCCCCATCCGGCCTTCACCAAATGTCCAGTATTGGCAAATGACAAATGACAAGAGCCTACCGGTACATCCTCCAAGCCAAGATGCGGACTTTAATGATAAATGCCAGGGTTATATCAATCATGCAATACCTAATAGTCCAGCTATCAGCCTATCTGCATCTTCTAAGACAATAAAATCCTTCTATTAGAGAATGAGAGCTTCTTCACACAAGATCTTTTACTTAAGTAAGGACTTGGTTTTCTTACCACTGCTTCCGTGGGCTGATCCGAGGGACAACACTAGGTTCCTGTCACACCGTATTCCAGTCAGAAAATAAGGACCATATGACTATTGGAAAAGGGAATAACTAAAGTGGCATTTCATCCCTGCTCTCGCTTACTGTGCGCGCTTTCCTTTCGCCCACATCAAGGCAAAAACTCAGTATATAAAGTCTACCGGACAAGATTCATTCAATCAACCATAAAGCAGGGAGGCATATGAGTTAGACGAGGCACGATCGTGAGTTAAAGAAAGAGCATCGACCCTACCTACGTATTTTTGATAAAGTGCAGTATCTCTTCTTAGCCGGATGAGCCTTTTTCTTTTCGAGAACTAGTACCGCCAATTCAAGCCGTCATACTTCTCCTCGTACCTTGCGAAAAAACGGCTTGCGTAGCGTAGGTCTCCTGCATGCCTATCTTGCGATAGCTAGTGATAAGTGGATTCAAGGGATCGAGCCAGATCTAACAGAAACAAATAGAAATCCTACAGTCTAAAAAGAAGGTGGGCTTTAGCTGAATCGAGCTGGGTGGGAGAAGATACGCTTATGAGAAACCAGCAAAGACATTATTAGACCGCTCAGAAACGGAATGTACCTAGGGAACCCTATTGATCAGATCAGAGACTGAACCTAGTGATCTTTCTCCTGCTGGCAAGCATCGAAAGGAAGTAGATAAGGGTGGGTTGCATTAACTTTGCCTTTGCAAATAAGTCAAGCTAATCAGGTAGTCTTTTAGCTTGATTAGTGGCGCATTTCGGCACGAAGTGCTGGCTTTCTTCCTTTTCATACAAAAAAGCTTTCGTTGAGACAAAGCAGGCAGGGCAACTAAACCAAGATGGAAGGAGTTCACCCCTTTCCTTTCTGTGTAGACGTAAGGATTATATATAATCCTTTTTTATATATAAATCCTAGCCCTCGTGAGGGAATCAATCATGGGTCCCCGTGCTGCTTTTCAAAATAAGGAAGAAATGCGTACAGGAAGGATGGGCTCCGGGTCACTCTCTTCACTGATGCTTCGAAGCTTCCACCTTGAACTCGTCAAAGCAAACCTACTGAATGTCTCGATCGATGTCAGAAACCAACCGTAGAAAGAGAGGTCGAAGCACCTGATCACTCGTTCAGCTCGTTTTTCGCTCGTACCTGTATGAATTGCATAAGTCATTGTGTTTTGGCGGTGGAGAAGTACAGAAGTAAACAGTGTGTTAGTATTTAGTTGTGCGAAGCGTTGTTGACAAGACTTACTCAACTCACACCTGCTTCCGGTGACAACTACCACTCTCTTATGAATGGGAGGGTAGAGTACCAAGACATAGGGATTAGCCAGCGAAGGCTGTTTATTTAGTAAAAAATATACGTATTTGGAATTCTTTTCAGTCAGGACAGTGAAAAGAGAGATAAGGAAAACGGAAAAGCTTCTCAAACCAGAGTAGGAATTCGATCAATCGCTATCAATGCCAGGAGGCAGATCAAGATTCATGGGAACGAGAACCTTTTCCGAGAAGAGTCAAGCGAGGGATAGGATAGATGAATAGGTTTAAGCCTTTATCCGCTTTTAGGGATTCATTTACAATTTCTAAGGCTTCGTTTTTCTCCGGCAAGCAGCTAGGGAAGCATTTATTCCCAAGCGATAGGGCTTATAGTGAAGATTGATGCCTTAGTCCACTCGGAAGATAGAACTAATAATGGAAAAAGATATGCTGGCGAACTCCAACAGTAAGTTGATCAGTTACTATCGGTAGGGACGGGAGACAAAACTGCCACTGATGGGAAAGCGATAAGAAGCCTGAAAGCGATTCTTACACAAGATACGATGACAGGAAGGGAGTTCGATCAGGAATGGAACCGGAGAATATGAAATTGGCTCTCGACCCAGGCCTTGCTTTGTTTACCTGTCCTATCGTATCGAATAAGGTTTCCTAGCCTAGCCCATCTCGGTGTCTGCTACCGAAAGAGAGAATTGGTCTAAGGGCAGCTTTCTCTGCCACTTTTCTCTTTATGGTATAGCCGGCCAATAAACATAGAAAGAATTGACTAATACATAAAGGTTCTGCCTACTGATTGAGATACCCGTCTCATTGGCAACACTGATCCTAGTACATTCGTAATGTTAAGGCTATAAGTATTCCCCTACTACTCGAGTAACTAAACATACGCTAAACTAATGGATACATAGACTCTCCAAACTCTCATGAATAGCTCATCCCCTGCTTGGTAAGTAAGGCAAATAGCCTCGCGCGTAGAGTATAGTAAAATGTCTAACCGGCTTTAGATGATTTTACTGATACAACTATAGTGATTTTGCCTATACCATGAAAATATATAGTTTTTGTATAAAAGTAACCAGATTTCAGAATAGACAAAGGAGACTGAACCAACATAAAAAGACTTCTCGAAGGGCAGCATTCTTGCCAAACCCTGACCTCTATTTCAATCCGATAGCAACACACGAACATTTGGATGAGAGCTTCAGGTTGAATAAGGCTGTAGCACATAATAAGATTAAGGCCTTGTACCTTGACTAGTACTTGATGCTAGGATGACTGGAGTCATGGAGCTTCTCAGGTTTCCAGATCCAGGGTTTGAGCAAGAAGCTTGTTGTGGGGCCCACTAAGATTGGGAACATGACTGTTTTGGGTCATATTAAGCAGGTTGTGTGGAGAGAGGGATGGAGAGGTATCTACTAAATTACCCTTGACTGAATTGGCTGAGCCTAAATCTTCCTCCAACACTAGTCCTTTCTCATAGCTACAGCTACTAATTCAGCAACTCTCAAAGCTATAGCTTCTCCCCGTGGGTCTTACACTACAGTAAGTAGGGTCACTTGGCTTGGAAAGCTAGGCTATTTCCGTGATCCGTAGGTGACGGACTCTTCATAAGGTCCTCTTTCTATCAAGGACCAGATAACAACAAAGGATTGCCTTTGAATTGCATTTCCTCTCGCAGCTCTCCTTCTCCCCGGACAGGTGTCTTCTTCTCGACACGCCTTTCCTCTCCTTCGCACTGACAAGGTCTCTCTTCTCCTCTGTCTTTGTTTTGTGAAACATCGAATACTGCATCTACACGGCCATAATTGTTGTCTTAGTGAAAGAGGCCAGTCCCCTTTATGTGTTCGATAAGATGACGTTGAGGTGTATTGTCTTGGTTACACAGGCCACTCCCCTCCATGTATTTGCAAAAATGCCTAATAGATGTAAACTACTAACACTACCGCATATTCTAAATTGTTCTATTGCCCCCGCAGTCTAAATTGGAGGGCGTCAAAGTTGCCTCTATCCCTCTTTGTGAGAGGTTGAAGCCACTAACCTCTCTCTGTATTTCACAAATAGACTCAACTACTTGCTTCTCAAACTGTTGTTGTTGTAATTGTTTTTGAGCTTTCAACTCTTCACTCTGTTGTTGCATCCGTTCGGCTAGATCTGCTTGGATCTTATCCATGGATTCTCTCATAGCTCTAACTTGCTCCTCAAGTTGTCTAGATCGGGTCTGAGTTCCTTCGTTTGCCATGATCGAGCTCTGATAGTCTAGTTTAGCAAAGGCCCATGCCAATGCCATAGTTGTTTAGAAAGTACTAAAACAAGTCACAGATGCTTTTAGATAACCAACATACCAAAAGAGAAATCAATAATTCAACAAAGAAAGAAAAAACAGTTCAAGTACAAGTAATTGAATAAATTACCAGAAGCTTGGATTTCCGCTCCGGCTTTCTTAACAGGTTCTCCTAATATACTCATCGCTCCGCGCCTTGGCGGCCTCTTCCTATTATTCAAAGAAACACAAAACCACCACACTGACTGGTGATTACTCCGTTACCATATCGCTGATCAAGTGTCGCCTTCATCAATTATTTGCTATGAAGGCGCTGACGCGCCCTAAGCCTTTTCTTGGCTTGGAGGTCGCACATTCTCCTCGTGGATATTTGGTATCTCAGATCAAATAACGTCATGACTTGATCACTCGAGCTCAACTCAATGATGAGAAGACTGTTGACACTCCCTTGGAGCTTTACGTTAAACTCCGTCCGACTGATGGCTCACCATTATCTGATCCGACGCAGTACAGACAGTAGGTCGGCAGTTTGGTTTATCTGACGATCTCTTGCCCAGATGGCTTTTCCTAAGAAAGTCAGCCTTTCATGGCTGCCCCCCGGTCAGTTCACTTTGCAGCAGTTCATCGGATTCTTAGATATATTCGAGGTACCTTTTCTCGAGCCGTCCTTTTTTCCGTCATCGTCTTCTTTAGAGTTGCGTGCAACTACTGATGCCGATTGGGCCTTCAGATAGGTGCTCAACTACAGGCTTCTCTATTTTTTGGGGAGACTCTCCACTATCTTGGATGAGATAAAAGCAATAGACAGTTGCTCCTTCCACTGCCGAAGCGGAGTACCGTGCCATGGCACACTACTAGATAGATTGTATGGCTCCGTTGGTGACTTTCTGATCGCGGGTTTCATTTGACCCAACGCCATTCATCTTGCGTCAAATCCGGTCTTTCATGCAAGAGTTTCATTTTTGGCCGCTACTACGTTCGTCGAAAACTTCTTGATGGCACCATCATCTCATTACCTTATTTTTAAACTTATACTTCGGCTATGACCAATGCCCCACCTAGCTGAATAGGCGTAACAAAGCTACCTGAAAAAGGCAAGGTGTACCTTAAATTGAAATCGACAAATTGCGTTTTGCCAGATGGATTCTTTAGAAAGATTCCCGGATAAAGTTCAGTATAATATTTAGTTAGAATCTAAATAAAGGCGCATACGTGGGCGGGCAGGGGGCCCCACTACTTCTTCATTCAGGGGGGGCTAGCCTCATGACTTCCCACTGGGCGAGGGGTGCACCTAACCCACCTACTCACTCATCAATTACGGTGTTCAGCTGACTTGCACAGAAAGACCCCTATTGTTTAGTAATTTGGCGCCCCATCTTTTGATTGACTGTTGTCAACTAATCTTTTCAATGTTCGATTCTACTCTATGTTAGAACATTTCAGTGAATGCTATTTCGATCTAAGTGGTCCTATTCTCTGTCCCGTGCTAGGAAGCATTACTCCTCTTTTCATTCCAAATTCTTCAATAAGACTGATACGATTGATTGGTCTGTGCGTTTCTCTTATTACTTTTTTGTATCCCCCTGTTCCTCGGATACAATTCGATCCTTCT
>ENA-UOVY01000533-UOVY01000533.1-plant-metagenome-genome-assembly--contig:-NODE-533-length-16412-cov-610.408694_pt1 | contig 16412 bp, 8 predicted proteins | sample MGYA00249840_ERZ761561 | MGnify/ENA primary metagenome ERZ761561 (study PRJEB28882, sample SAMN05720143) | plant metagenome | isolation source: Guanajuato, Mexico | place: Mexico:Guanajuato, Mexico...
TGGAGCTGGAGCTGGAGCTGGAGGTGGAGATCGAGCTTGAGTTCGGGTTCGAGACAGAAGCGGAGGAGTGAGAGTTTTAGCGAGAGGATGGAGCTGGCTGCTTGGCGAGCGAGAGACTTTTAGCGGGCTTGCGGCCGCATGGACGGCTCCCACCAGAATTGATTTAATACGTCCAGGCTTGCGGGCGAGGCTCGGCGGCCAGATCCAATTGGCCATTGTTTGCTCTCCCCCTCGTTAGCTCGCTCGCAAACCCGCTCAACAGGTTGACAGTTGGCCCGAGGAGGGCGAGCTCGGTCGCCGCCTGACCTCAGACGCTTGCGGCGGCTGCGGCGGCGGCTCGCACTTGGCCTGCCTGCCGGCCAGCCTGCGGAGGGGGCGGCCAGGTAGCGAACAGGTGGAACGGGCTGGGACAATCACGACGCGATATGCTGGCCGCTCACGATCGGCGCGCTCAGATTGCGGAAGCCGCAGAGAATGGCGCCGGCGAGGGAAAAGCTCGCGGCTTTTCTCTAAAAATACACCGCCTCTCTTGGCCGACGATGATTTGCATTGGCAGGCCGAGCGGCGCAACTCTTGGCAGCTGCTCGCGAGCGGCCATTGTTGCTGCGGCCGGCCAATCGATCGGCTTGCTGGCCGGCCGGCCGACGGCAGTGCAAGGGGCTCGCATTGTGTCCCTTTCGGCGCCTCCACTTCCGCGCGGCCAGGCGAGCGGGGCGAATGTTTTATCGCGTGAAAGTGGACTCGTTCCGTCTGGCCCGTTACTTTTGGCCGAGATTCGAGTTGGATTTGGCCAGTTTGTTTGCATAGCGGCGGCGAGCGTGTGAGCTCGGCCGCACACGCAACTGCAACTGGAAGTGGCGCCGCCGCAGAGCCGGCCGCCAGTGTGGGAGAGCCGAGCGCGACAGCTTGCCGCTCGCTTTCCGGCCGCCAGAGGAGGCTTATTCAATTTGGCCCCGTTTTGCTCCGCTGAGCCATTGTTGGCTCAGCGCTCGCGACTGGAGGACGTCTTGGCGCCGGGAGGAGCAGAGAGACACTTGCCGCCGCTCTCCGCCGAGACTAAACAAAGGAGTCCCCTTTGTGTGGGCCGCGCGAGGTGAGGCTGCCCGCCTCGGACGGGGCGTCTCGCGGCCAGCTTGGCGGCCGAGGCGACCATGTTGGCCGGATTAATTGCATCAGCATCAGCATCAGCACCAAGCCAACCAACCCCCGCAGCTGGCGGGCGGGCGCAAACAGGGCTGATTGATTGCCTCGAGCGGGCGGGCGCGTTGACACCTGTTGCCAGTTTGGCGGCGGCGGCGCTGCAGCCGCAACTGGGCGGCCGCTTGGCCAGAACAACAATCAGAGGCAAGATGGAACAAGAGGGGCGCATCCGAGTGTTCGCATTCAAATGGAGAGCGCAATTGTTCGAGGGCTGAGAGTTGGCCGCATTGGAATTGTAACAAATTCTCACACACGGACAGGGTTCAAGCTTGCGAGGAAAGTGGAAGCAAGCCGGCTGGCTTGCTGGCTAATGTTCATTGGGCGGATTGTTCTCGCTCAGGTGAACTTTATGCGAGGGGGCAATTTTCTCAACGGCGAGCGAGCGCTCACTGCAGGCCGCCTATCTCGTCCGCCGCTTGTTGCCGGCGCGAAGCCAACCAGACGAGACGAGACGAGGAGAAACGAAACAAAACGAAACGAAACAGAACAGAACCGTGAACTGGATTCATTTGCCATGCCGGCCAACGGCTTGAAACTCGAGCGGCCAACGAAATGGACAGTTGAATCTGAGCCAGATGCAGCGGCAAGAGCAACAATAACAGCTAGCCGAAATTAAATGATATTCAAATGAGCGGCCGGCGAGAGCTCCCAGCTCCATTCTCGATCTCGGTCTAATTTTTCCTCTAGAAATCGCAGCAGCGAAGGTAGAGGCGCTCGAAAGGAGGATTGGCCGCTGCGAGCGCCGCCGTTTGTTCCAAATTTAAATAATAGGCCTCAGCGAGGCGGCGGCGGCGGCCGCGGCGCTTGCAACACCCTTGAGCGGCCCAGAAGCCAAGGGTCGTGCTCGCCGACTCGCGCGCCCACAAAACCAGCCCAAACTTACCCATTAGAAGTCTCAATTTGGCCCACCGGCCTCCTGGCGTCCAAACGCCCAAACTCATCCTCTTCCTTCCGCTGGCCGCCTCTTCGACTTGCTCGCCTAGACTCGCTCGCACTCGAACGGCACTTTCCGCCTCCTTCCGCTCAGGCTTGCCTCTGCTGCCGCTGCTGCTCGCCGATCGTCCGGATGCAACTCGCACGCTTCATCTATCACCACCAACAACCATCAACCAACCAAACGCTGAGCCCTGTTGCACTCGAACTCTTGCAGCGGAAACGAGCCAACCCCAACAAACAAGCCGCACTCACGCCAATTCCACTATGAGCTCCTCTCGCAAAGCAAACTCAACTCGAATCTCTCGCCCAAACTAACGCAAACAAGCCTCTTGCGCTCTAAGCTTGATTGCACCTGTTGTTGCCTCCTTCGTCCCTTCGCCTGATGATGTTTCTCGTTTTAAACTTGACGAGCGACTGAGCTTTGGATTGCGAAGGCATCAACGGCTCCCAACTGGCTATTGTGCTTGCCTCACTTTCGCAGCTTTGGCTCGCACGACTCTCGGAGTCAAATCCTCCCCTCACCTGTCGGCTGCTTGGCCGCCGCCGTCGCTTTCGCCCGCCGTCTTTGGTGGCTGCAGAGGCGGCGGCGTGAGGACACAGAGGTGGCGGCAACCTGTTGGCCGGACGCTTTTGCATGCATGCGCGTCGCCCTTGCGCAGGCGGCCGCGCCCGCCGCTTTGCTTGCGTTCGCAGCCTCTCACTGGTGGTCGAGCCCTTTCGAGCCTCGCTGGCCAAGCCCCACTGGCGGCCCTAAACTGGGCGCACTGAATTGGCCTGCACTGCCGCTGCCCCCTGGCTCGCTCCTTTCGGGACGCTCGCCGCTAGTTCAGGATCCACTCGCCAGATGTCGCGCGGGTTGCGGCTGGAGGGCCGCCACTTGGCCGCGCGCTCAAGCGGCTAATTGGCAGCGCAATCTGGGCGCTCGCTCGTCCTTCCGGCCGTCTTCGTCATCGCGGTTTCCATCCAAGCAGCAGCAGCAGCAGCGGCCGCCGCCGCCGACCAGAGCCAGTGCGCTGATGATCTAATTTGATCTTAATGAACATTCGGCGGCCGCTCAGCGGCGGCGCTAGTTGCGCAGGTGGACTCAGGTTACGCAAAGCCCGCCGGCCGCCACCTGGCCGCGCGCGCCCAGCTTCCGCCCGCGCGAGCCCCTCTGGGCGCCGACGGATCATTAGCGCCGGCCAGTCAGCGGGCGCCGGAACTGCTAATTGCGGCGGCGGCGGCGGCTGCAGGTCTGAGCGCCGGGCAGACCAATGAACCGCGTGCTGGCCAACAATTGGGTTGAACGCATTTGAATTGAACGCAAGCTAATGGGCGGCAAATTGATTTACTCGCGGACTTGGGGGCGCCGCTTCCGGCGAGCGAACAAGTGGCCACTTGGGGCGCGCGCAACTCCGGCTGGATCATTAGGCTTCGCTTGGGCAAACAAACAAGCGGGCTAGCAAACGCTAATGACCGTTGCCTTGTATTTTGCGCCCACTTGGCCACCCTGCGCGCGGCCCACTTCCGGACGCCCTTTAATTAACTCGTTTGGCCATCGATCGGGCTGCTCTGGTTCAGTTGGTTCGGGTTTTGGTTGGAGTTTGAGTTCGCGTTTAAGTTCGAGTTTGAGTTTGAGTTCGAGTTAAGTTGGGTTCAGTTGAGTTGGGACGAGTTTTGTTTGAGCGCGCGCTCGCCGCAATTGGGACACAATTGCGCAATCATCATTATCGTCTCGATCCATTTAGTTTGTCGCCCCGATTTGGGCCGCTTAAAGTGTCGCCCTCACTCGGCCGAGCGATTGTTGCCGGGCCACTTCCGGCCCGTTCGGCGGTGATAATTGCGCCACTGCGGCCAGTGAGGCGGCCGCGCTCAGACTCGGGCGGCGGCGCCCGCAGTTGGCCGAGCGCGATTGCGGCCGCCCCTGCTGGAGCACATAAAACCCAATGAGCTATGACGCAGCCTCCACGCCCACTGGCGGCCTCCGCGCCGCAGAAGTGGGGGCCGCATGTCTTGGCGCCGTCATGCGATCTTGAGCGCGCTCGTTGGCGACGAGCCGGCCGGACGCGATTGGAGGCGCCGAGGTCGAGCTGGCCAGGTTTGTCAACAAGCGCGAGCTGGGCGCCCACATGATGATGGATGGGCGGCGGCGGCGGCAACGGCGGCGGTCGCAGTAGCGGCAGCAGGTGCGAGCATTACCGCAGCGGCAGCGCCCGCCGCCGCAGCGCCAACTGCAACGCGACCCGCTCGCCGCCACCCGAGATTCGAGTGCGGGCCAATCGGACCAATTAGAGCGCAATCAGCCAGATCCAATGGCCAAATCCGAGGGCCGCGCGCTGGCCGAGCGGCGGCCCAATTTGCGGCTTATCCTCGGGCCAGCGGCTCCACTTGCGCGCCCACTTTGGGCTGCCCGGCCCCGCTCGCCTTGGCGCCAAATTCAAGCGGCTCCCCGCTCGCGCGCAATCATATCGGCCCCTTTTAATCCAAAATTAGTTGTTTTCTCCTCTCTCGGCTCTAGTTGTTGCTGATTGCGCTTTAATTCCATCGGCCGAGTCGGCGTTGGGCGCGCAAATTGATTGCTTGTTCTGCCTTCCGCTCGGCCAACTGCGCGCGACCGAGAGGCCAGAATGGAGTGCCAAGTGTTAATTTGACGGCCAGCTGAATGGGCGGCCAAGGGGCGAGGGTTGAGTGGCGAGCAAATTAACGGATCAATCGGACGGAAGAATGGAGAGGGGGCGGCGGCGTTAAATCTGGATCCGATTCACTGTTGGCCGGGCGCGAGCGGCGCCGTTTGGCTAGAGCGGCTCCCATAGGCTCCATTCATTGGCGTTGGTTGGGCCGCCCGAGCGCCGCCTCCGCCCGGCCTAATGATGGCCGGCGCGGCTGCAGCGCGCAACCGATAGGCCGACCTAATTGGCCGCCGCCGCCGCCTAATTGTGGGCCAAGTGAGGCCAAGGTGCGGCCCCAGACGAGCAACTCGGAGGGCCGAAATGCAGACGGATGGCTTGATTAATCGGCCAATTGGCTTATAGCTCTGCGGTTTGGCCGCCCCCGTCGCAGCTCCAAGAGCGGGCCGCCACTCCATCACCTAGACGGAGCCACCTCCAACTCGCGCCCAGAGCCGCCACTCCTTCGCGCTTGTTTGCTTGTGTCAAGCCGGCAATACTTTACTAATTAAATTTGCGCACTCAAGCAGACAGTAATTAGTGGGCCCGCAAAGGCGGCAGCGACAACAGCGAGCGGCCGGCCGGCCGGCCGGCTCAATTAGAGGCGCACTAATTGAACCATCCGAGTGGAGAACTCGTGTTTCCACTCGCTCGCCCCCAAACTGACGCCGCCGCCGCCGCCTCTGGGCTGAACTCGCCGCCAGACTCTATATGCGCCCGGCCGGCCAAGGAGGCGGCTCGATTGGCCCCCGAATCCGTCATTCGCGGCCAGCCAAAGGCGCGCTCGGCCAAACAAACCACTTGCTTTCGAGCCGCTTGCATCGCGCCGCTTGCAAACTGAGGCCGGCGCACAACACACACACACACACACACACACACACACACGAACACTGGCCACTCCTCCAGCAAACCAACACGAGCCGCCCGCCCAAAAAGCCCCCAAAGCCCCAAAAATCCCAGCTCCCTGCTCAATTGAGCCCCAACTTGGGGCCAAAGTCGCATAAAGTCCTTTGTGTGTCATTCTGTCACAGATCATTTAATTTCAGGCGCCTTCGTCTTGGCTGTCCCGCTGGCTCGCTCGGCCAACGAGCGGCCCTCTCTAGCTCATTGCAAATTCAGCAGGCCGACCCACTGGCCAGCCCGCTGGCCCGCCAAAGAGAGGCCTAAAAATAAACCCCCTCCGCCAACTCGGAGCGAGGAAACGCGACGACATTCGTGGCGGCAATGATAATAATAACAATAATCGCGCTTAAATGGTTCAGCCAAATCATCGCCTCAGTCGGCGGCGGCGGTGGCGGCGGCGGCGGCTCCAGCGGCTGCAATGGGAGCGGCGCATTTGAGTCGGCGCCCAGCGGCGGCCGTTTGTGTGAGCGAGCGAGCGGCGCCTAGCGACTTCGCGACCTGCCCATGCGCACGCACGCACGCGCACGCCCAACGCGCAAACAGTCGCAAGAGCCAAGGATGGAACCAACGAGATTCATTCGCCCTCATTGGATCGCTCGCGCCGCTTCAGTCGGCCGCCAAATGTTGAAGAGGAGCCCAGAAGAGGGGCCAACATGGAGGAGCGCCCAAGCTGCCAGCGGGAAGCCAAACAGGTGAGCCTCTACTCTTTCTCAATCGACTCTCTGCTTGCAAGCTCGGCCGGCGCCAGCCAGAGGCAGCAGCAGCAGCAGCAGCAGCCGCAAGTCCGCAAGGAGCCCAACTTCTTTCAAGCAACCGCAAATGGCTTCTACCAGCCGCAGTCGCAGCCGCAAACGGGCGCCGATTTGTACGCTCTGGCCCAGAGGCCGCAAGCACTCAAGCAACCCGACGCTGGCCGGCTGGTGGAGGCAACCTCGCTGCTCCTGGTCGACCGGCTGCTTGCAGAGCAGAAGCACCGGCTCAGACAGCAGCCGGCTCAGGAGCAGCGGCAGCGGCAGCAGCAGCAGCAGCAGCATCAGAGCAAGATTTACGAGCTGGCCACCAGAGAGGAGCGCGCCGAGTTGGCCGCTGACCTGCAGATTGGATCGGCGGACCGACGCACTGAGGCCGCCCGACGGAAGCGGCGGCGCAAACGCAGCTCCAGCGCCGCAAGGAGAAGACGAGACTCGGCCCAAAGTGTGCTGGTCCAGGTTGGCGAGGAGCGAGATGGTGGAGGCCAGGCGCTGGGGCTGAAGTGTGAGCCAGCAGAGTGCTTGGAGGGCTCCTCGTCGCACTCACTCTTCGCCTGCAACACTCTCGCCAGCCCGCCCAGCCAACTGATGGCGGCGCCCGACCCGGACGGCCTCGATCAGGCCGGCCAGTCGCTGAAGCCGCGCCGCGCTAGAACGGCCTTCACCTACGAGCAGATCAGCGCCTTGGAGCGCAAGTTCGAGACCACCAGGTACCTGTCGGTGTTTGAGCGCTCAAACTTGGCCGCTAACCTCAAGCTGACGGAGGTGCAGGTTAAGATTTGGTTCCAGAACAGGCGAACCAAGTGGAAGAAGCAGCATCCTGGCGCCGAGCCAACAAGTGCGCTCGCAAGCTCCTTTGCAGACTTTGACCAGAGCCAGGCCGCTGGAGTTGACCAGAGGCAGTTGGAGCAGCGGCAGCAGCAGCAGCAGCAGCAACAGCAACAGCAACAACAACAACAACAACAACAGCTCGAACACCAGCGCCAAAAGGAGCAGCAGCAGCAGAACGAGCAGCCCCTTTACCTGCCCTCCTTCGACCTGCGCGGCTTCCAGCTCAACCCGAGCCATTTGCTTGCCAACTACCAGCCATCTAGTCCTCGGCTCGGATCTGCCGATCGCGAGCTCGTCCGGGCTGCCTACCAGGCGGCGGCCGTCGCCGCTGCGGCCCAACAGCACCAGCTGGCCCAGAGTGGCGCCGAGGCTCCCTTTGGCTTCGGGCTGCGCGCTTCCGCAGAGGGCCAGGCGGCCGCCTACTCGGCCCAGAGCAAGCAAGCGAGCCTCTTTCTCCAACCCGAGAGAGGTGACTCCCTCTTGGCTGCAATGCGCCAACTTGAGCGCAGACAGGTGGACGAGCCGAGCGCGGTTTGTGCGGTCGACTGTCGCTGATCCGTCTTTTGTTTACTCAATCCAACGGGCCAGTCGGGGCCACTTCCGTATTGTTGTCGCCTGCAGCACAAATGTAGAGGGCTGATCGCCTCTCTTAGATTGAATTAAATTTAGTCCCACTTTCTACTATCAGAGCCTACGAACAATCAGAGCGTCGAGAGTTTGTTTTTGTTTTTAAACTCGGTGCAGCTTGATTGGGAGCAAGCCGCCATTGGTTTGCTCACAAAGCTGCCTCTCGCGGTTTCTAATTCAGTCGAGTCCATAAATGCTCACAATACAAACCCAAAAGTGAGCTCAGACTTGAGAGCGCCTCTCATTTTGGTCTGTCGAGACTCATTTTGTTTGTTCGTTAGATGGAGCAAAGTGTCCAACTCGGACACTTTGCTTGGCTGTTCCAGTAGCAAGAGTGGAGGAAGATGGTGATCGAGCAATCGGATTGCAGTCGAGATTGGTTCAAGTGGAGAGCAAAACAAAGCTAGTCGAGTGGTCAGCACGATGAGGTTTGAGCAGCAACAGGCGGTCGCCACAGAGTGGACAGATCTATGGGAGACGAGCAACGAGAGGGGCGCCTCAGCAGCGGGGATGAAGGTCAGCGGCGAAGGTAAGCCCGCAAATTGCGCCAGAGGAGCCAATGTCAAGCCGAGGGAACCGCAAACTTTCAAGCTCTTGCGCAAGCCCTTCAAGGCGAAAGCTTTCGTCCGTCAACGAGTCCTTCAACTGTTGCGAAACTTGCTCCTTATAACTCTTCACCTGCATCTCATAGACCTGCCGTCTAACAAATGCGATGCTCAAGCAAACACAGTGGCCAACCCTTTCGATCTGTTGATGAGCGAGCCAGGCGAAGATCATCGCTCAACCAACGCAGAGCACTCAAGACAAGCTAGGGCGCCCGACTTTATGGGCCAACAAAACCAGCAGCTCCAGATGCAAGAACCGTCGTCTCTGCTGGACCAAATGATCGGCAACTATCAAATTGGCGACGAAATTGTGCTCGCCTCTCCAAGCGAGGACCCCTTTTTAACCATGCAATCGCGCCAACAGGCCCAAATGCAGCACTCAATCGAGGACTTGCTCGAGTCTCAACCGAGCACAACTTCGAGCGCCTCCGCCCCCAGCTCGGCCAGCGCAAGCCAAGCGGCCAAAGCGAGCTCGAGCGGCCAGGAGTCGGCCAAGAGCAAGCCAGCGCGAGATTCGGGCCAGCAAAGCGGCGGGGCCGGCTCGGCGGCGGCCGGACTCTTGGCCAGTCAGCTGAGCGCGGGCGCAAACCTGCTCCAGCAACTGGGCAGCCAGAGCACTGGGCTGCTTGCGACGGAGCAAACAAGCGCGGCCAGCCTCTTTGGCCCCAGCAGAAACCAACCAGAGTCGGCCGGCAGCGGCGCACGGAAGCCGCAATCAAGTAGCGGCGGCGGCAGTGAGGGGCCGAACGTTGGTCAGGGCATCAACGGTAACATCCACTACGACAGCGACCAGAACGCCATCAACGGGTTCATCGAGTGGCCCTCGCTGGGCCTGAACGGCTCCTCAAAGCCATCGCTGTCCTCCATAAAACCATTCCTACTGGCCGCACTCAAGACAGTTCCCTCGAAGCTGGGCAGCGTCGGCTGGAAGCTGCTCCAACTGATTGCTTGGAAGAAGATCTACAAAACCCACCACCCAAAGTCGGGCGAGATCATCTTCGAGCAGGAGCTCAAGTCGAGCGGCAAAGAGTCTTCGGGCGGTGCAAAATATGGCGGCGGCAAGGGCGGCGCAAAGACGATCGAGATCGATCTCGCAAGGAGGCCGCACAAGACCTCAAAGGTGGGCCACACGTACGCTGGCGGCCCCGCAGCCATGCTGCGCGGGCCCCACATGATGCACTCGGCCAACATAAACGCGGGCGGCTTTGGGGCCTCAAATTGGGGCTTCGGCTTGGAGGGCTCGCCCGCAATGAGCGCCTCAGTGGCCTACCAGCGTCACCTGCTACCTCAAGCCGGCTCGCAGCTGCTCCAGCACCAGCCGGCCCAGCAGCAGGCGACTGCGGCGGCCGCCGCGGCTGCGGCCGCAACTGCAGCCGCCATCCAGGCCCAGTGGGCGCAGAGCCAGCTGCTGATGGAGGAGCCCGAGCTTGGTGGTTCGCGCGCAAACCAGTCGGCGGGTGTTGGCTTGAACAGGAGGAGGAGCCCCTTTGGCGGCAACTGGTTTGCAACGCCGGCCCACGCTTATGCGGCCGCAGCTGCAGCAGCAAATGCGGCCGCAACAGCCACGGCCGTCTCGCAACAGAGCCAGCCGCTCCATAGGCTCGGCCCGAATGGGCCAACACTGGCCACAATGGACTCAAATGTGCAGGACAACTTTCAGCAGGCGCTAACTGGAATGATGTACCAGAATTTGTTCGACAATGCGGCCGCACTGGCCGTCCAAAACACGGTCAAGCTGCCGCACACCTCGCAAATGGATTACCTGGACCAATCTGACTCCCTTTCCGGCTCGAGCTCGCTCTCGCTCGGCAGCAACTCGATGGCCGAGAGTGACTCGTGGCAGCAAGCTAGCGGCGGCCTCGGCGCTGGCCACCGATCTGGCCTGTCCATGGCAGCGCAAAAGCAGCCGAGCGACAGCCTGCTCGGCCTCAACGAGGACGGCTCCTCGCTGGCCGGCGACCTGACTGGCCCGAGCTCGCTCGCCAGCGTGCCCGACTTTGACGACACGCCCGCGGCAAAGTTTATCAGCGCCGCCATGAACGAGACGAGACAGGCGGGCGACTATCTGAGGCAGCTCGGCATTGGGAGGCGAGCTAGCGTTGAGGTGGGAAGCCAGTGAGCTCCTCGATTTAAATCAACTCCCAATGAGCCTCGCTGGCTCTTGTATTGTTTTATTGCCATGGCCATCGCATCCAGCCTCTTGCTTGCCAGAGCTGCCCACAAGCTCCACTGGCCCGAACTACCCATTAATCTTCGCCCTCCAAGTTGCGATAAAACCAAGAAAACTTTGCTCCAGGTCATTGACTCAGCTCATCCTCGGCCGGCCAGCTGACAACAATACTTTCGCGGAGCAAAGCGTGCATAAGTCTGGTCTGGTAGAGTCTCTAAGGAGGAGCGCTCTTGTGGGTCCTCTGCGTTGGCGGCACGGAAGCATTGAAACTGGCGGGCGCAAAGGTTGGTTGCGCGGGAGGAGGAGTGGGAGTTGGGTTTGGGGAAGGTGAGCTTGCTGCTGCTGCAGTGGCCAGCGCCAAGCGGGGTGCCTTCAGATCCAAAGTGGTCACCCTTGAACCCGGACGGTAGAGTGGCCGTCGAGCGCACAGACAAGATTCCATTTAAAACCATTCCATTAGCAAGCTGAGCGGCTGCATTGTGTTAACCTCGCAACCGAAACTGGCCAACAGGTTGCTCGGCGCACTTGAAGCAGAGTGAAAGTTGGCTTCACTTTAATCGAGAAGCGTTCAGGCTGGCGAGCTTAAAATCTTGGCGCGTCACCTCTGATACTCTAATGCAACTTTGCGCCAGAGGAGCACAAAGTCGGTTTCCGAGTTTTGGCGCCTGAAGGTTTGCAATGAAGCTGCTTTGTTTGTTGTCTCACGTTTGTTGACTTGGTTAAGAGTCGAGCAGACTGGGCAATGCAACTGGAGCCAGAGTTAGGGCGAGTTCAAGTTCATGATCATGAAAATGGAGAGTTTCCGCCGCGGGCAAGCCAGAAGGAGGAGTCTAGTTTGCTAAGCTCTGGTTGTCGAGTCAAAGTGATCTTGCTGTTGGCCGACGCCACCTCGGCGGCTATATAAGCGGGCGGGTGGGTGTTTCGGACGGTCAGTTTTGGATTGAGAGCGACTGAGGCGACCAAGTCGAAAGGAGAGAAAGTGGGCACTTGGAGAGAGAGAAGAGTGAAGATGATTTTCAAGTTTGTTATCCTATGCGCGCTGGCCAGCTCGCCAGCGCTCGGCTCCTCAATCAAGGGATACTCGCAGCTGCATGAGGAGGTCAAAGGACAGGCACAAAGGCCTCTGTTGGTGCCAGTGGAGCAGCAGAAGTTGGTTGAGCAGCAACAGGTAAAGACGGTCGCTGGCAAGCTGGAGCATGTTGCTGAGCAACGAACGGAGGAGCAGCAGCCGCTACTGGCCGAGCACAAGGCGGAGGAGTTGCACCAGCAGAGGGAGGAGGCTCGCATTGAGGAGCCAGCAAAGAGTCAGCACTTCGAGGCGAGGCCGCAGGTGAGCCGCGAAGAGTTGAAGGGACAGACGAAGTACGAGCAGCAGCGCGAGGAGTTGCAGCCAGCTATCGTAAGCGAGGGCAAATTTGAGCAAAGACACGAGGAGCAGCGCATTGAGCAACAGCGCGAGTTTGATGGCCAACAGGTTGAGCTCAAACAGGAGATTGAGCAGGGAAGATTGGACGAGTCGCAACTCGTTCAGTCGCGACCTCCAATTTTGCGCCCCGATCGCGAACAAAAGGGAGGCCAGCAGCACCTATTCAGTGGCAGCAAGAGCGCCAGTGGGCCCGCTTACGCTGAGGCAGAGCCATACGCCTTCAGCTACCAGGTTGACGGTTCGTCGCGAAGCGAGTCGGGCGACACTAGGGGAGTTGTGCGAGGCCAGTACACTTTGCAGGGAAGCGACGGAGCGAGCCGAGTGGTTGACTACATAGCCGACCACAACGGATTCCGCGCCTCCGTAAACACCAACGAGTTTGGCACTGAGGCCAGGTCGCCCGCAAACGTTGCCCTTCGCACATCGCAGCCAAGTGCCGAGGAGATCACCCTTAAGTTGGAGGGCAAGAGCAGGGAGGAGCTTGCAGCTCAAGGCGTTGCCAGTAAGACGGCTGTCAGGCACGACAACTGGTCGCAGAAGGGCGACTTCCACCTGCCGCTCGCCCCGATCGTCCAGGCTCCAGTGCAAGCGCCGCTGGAGGAAATAAAGGGAACGAAGCGCGTTCAGGTTGAGGAGGTGGCGCGAGCGCCTGCAAAGGGCCAGCGTCTAGTCCATGAGGAGCTACCCGCGCAACAGTTGGAGTTCAGTGTTCAGGAGCCGGTGAAGAGTGCCGAGGTGCGAACACCAAAGGCAATTGCAAGTGGCGAGCTGAAGCTCGCTAGCCAGCCTCGTTCGGCTTCCTTCGAATCGGCGACCGCGCACCGAGCTTACAAGGCACCGCCAAGCTACGCGGCCTCCCAGCTCCGTCCAGCGCCAGGAGTCTTGGTTCGCGCCCAACCGGCAACGCTTGTCCGCGCACCAGTGCCAGCAGTGTCGCGCACTTACCTCCAACGCGAGCCACGCTACCCACCGAGCCCAGTGCAGGGTTACAGGCGCCACTATCCGCTGGTTGAGCAGCCACATCCGCGCGTCTCCTTCTATGGACCCTCGTCGGCCAGCTTCGACGACGAGCAACCGAGCTTCGAGCATGCAGACAGCTGAGCACACTGCCCACAGCCAAACCTACTTAAAGAGAGCAAGACTAAATAAACTCAGCCCCGAGACTCGGGCGCCACCATTTTGGACGCTTTGTCACGAATCTCTGCCAAGTTTTTAATCTACGGTTCTGCTTGGTGTGAGCTCGAGTCGACCATTTAAAGGCTGTTGAGGAATCGCTCAATAGGCCAAAGAATTAGCGGGGCTGTATCGTATGTCCCCGATGACAGACGAGAATGGTCCATCAGTGCTCCTCTTGCCAGGATCCTTGTGCTTACAGGTGGCTTTCGTCGTCCCAATGCACAGATGCTGATGCATACAACCTCCACGAGTTGCGTCCGCATCGAGTTTTGGCCTCCACTTATGCAAAGCTAGACAGCTTGAAGCTGGCAAAGAGGGCCCCAACGAATGCTGTGAGCCTCTACGCCGGCTGTTGTTAGCGAATCTCATCATCAAAAAGCAGTGTTCAGTTGGCCCACTAATTTTAGGCTCAGATGTCGCCAATAGAACTTGGCGAACAAAAAACAGGGTACCGGATTATCGATCGCACCGATGATTTTTTCTTTAGCTAACTCTTTTCGATGGTCTTTGGACAGCGATTTCTACCTGAGCGGATCGAACTTCCTCGCGAATTTTCCTCACCACTCTTGCTGATTGTTTAAGTATTCAAGTCGCAGAAATCTCATAATTGGGCGAGAATTGGGTTGCTATGTGTCTATGTGGCTGTGTATTCGAAGCAAGCAATATTGCTCATCGCAGAGAACCCCATTTGGGAACCAGATCCAGCTTGCGCTCACAAACTGATCACAAGTCGTCTCCTCGTCTTCAAGTTCAGTCTCGGCACTCAATCTGGCCTAGACATTTCGAATGTGTTTGCGGATTAACCGATCTTTGAGCATGTGATTGCATTCCCTGAGGGAACCGTCTGTCATCGAATGATGTTGGCACGAAATCAGACAAAATTCAGTTTGGCTTTACACTTCTAATGAGCGCTCCACCTGCAAACATAATCTCCGGTTTGTTGTTTAATACTTATTCTTTCTGGCCTGAATCTGCTCAATCCATCGAGCTGAATACAGCTCAGTTTTCAAAGATTCTCGGAAGGCTTAAGAATACTTCAGGCGATGGCGACAGCAAACACGATGTTTTTGGTGCCAGCCCTGATCGTCCTTATCGCTGCCAGTGAGAGCGCCCCAGTTTCATGTTCAGCAGGTATGGAGACTTAACAAGCTTGATAACATCAATCTTTGATTGGCCTCTAACTAGCCATGCTTACCGTACAACCGAGACTCAGATAAACAGCTTGACAAGACCTGTAACATCCAAGCGATAAACAATGACCCTAAGAAGCTGGTTTGCACTTGCAATGAGCACTCATGCGGAGATCTGAGATTTAATTGGCCAACAAAGGCAAACAAGGTTCTTTTGGTCCAATCGACGCTCTCTGGCCGGAGGTTCGAGTCAAATGACTTGACACGCTTGAAGATAGCGCAACAGTTTGCGCAAACCAAAGCAATCCACATACGCGTTGATTTGGACAGCGAGCGCCAGTCCATTCTTGGCTGGGGAGGAGCCTTTACTGATTCCACGGGCGAAAACCTGAACAATCTGCCCAAAAACCTCTCAGTTCGGTTGATTGAGAGTTATTATGGAAGAAATGGTTTGCAGTACAACTTTGGTCGAGTTCCAATCGGGAGCACGGATTTTTCGTCGAGGCTGTATAGTTACGACGATAGTGACGAGCCTGACTATAATCTAACCCAGTGGTCACTCGCTGAGGAGGATCGCAGGCTCAAGATACCCTGGATTAGGAAGGCGATGAAGATTGCAAGGGGAGCTGGCACCGATATAAAACTGTTCAGCAGTCCATGGACGCCACCAACTTGGATGAAGACAAATAACGATTTTGTTCGCGGTCACTTGATTGATGATGATCGAGTCTACAGGAGTTACACAAATTATCTGATGAAGTTTTATGATGCTTACGAGAAGAGCGGGATCCATTTTTGGGGAGCCACCGTGCAGAACGAGCCTATTGGTGCCTTCATGCCGTATGTGTATTTCTTCAACAGCTTGCAATATGACAACGAGGAATACATAAAATTTATAACAAAGTACCTTGGTCCGGCCCTTGAAGCCCGCGGATGGACCAAGGACAAGTTTAAGCTCATGGTTGGCGACGACTCTCTTGGATTTGTCAACCTCCAAATCCCGGCCATCTTCCGCAACCCAGAGGTGCAGAAATACGTCTCTGGAGTAGCCTTTCATTGGTATACGAGCGGTAGCTTGGTTCCGTATGACTATCTCAGTAGCATGTATGAGGACACAAAGGACAAGGTTGAGTTCATAATGATGACTGAGGCTTGCGTGGGCGCGCAAAGTATTAAAAAAGTGGACTTGGGAAGCTGGAACCGAGGTGAAGCATATGCTCGCGATATAATTGAGGATCTGAATCGTGGAGTGAGCGGTTGGATTGATTGGAATATGGCTTTAAACATGCAGGGAGGACCTAGCTGGGCGAAAAACTTGGTCGACAGTCCGATAATAGTGAATGCTAATGCGAATGAGTTCTATAAGCAACCGATGTACTATGCATTGGCTCACTTTAGTCGATTCTTCAGGCCTGGCTCTTTTCGAGTGGTCACCGAGGTGAAGGAAGGTGCATTCGAATTCTTTTCTAAACCTAAGGTGATGGCCGCCGCAGTTGTGGACAAGAAGACTGGTCATCTGGTCGTCAACGTTCTAAACACCTCGAGGGAGGCACAAAAGATAAATATCACTGTTGCTGGCTCCAAGAGACTGGCTCCAGGCCTGAAGTCGTTCACTGTGGAGGCCAAAAGTTTGAATTCTATTGTTGTAAAACTCAGCACCAAATAGTAGAAGCCAGTCTAAGCACCCTGATGAGGGCCCTTATTCGAAGCGGCGGAAAAACGTCTGAGAGCGAGAGCTAGGCGCCAATCGCAAACCTCCAAACTAATCTGCGAGATCGGGACCGGATATGAGACTTGAGACCGTGGCCAGCCATCGAACCTGCTGATGCGCGCTCAAAAAAGCTTCAGCTCAAGAAGCCAAGAAAAGGTATTACCGAAACCGAAAATAAACGTGTAAAAAAGCGAACGCAGACTCGTTATAGAAATAACAACTAGGCACAGAAATAAGTACTATACAGGAATAAATATTAGACAGTCATCAATCGTCATGAACTTATGGCAACCGTGTCTCTAA
>ENA-UOVY01000534-UOVY01000534.1-plant-metagenome-genome-assembly--contig:-NODE-534-length-16412-cov-597.100874_pt1 | contig 16412 bp, 12 predicted proteins | sample MGYA00249840_ERZ761561 | MGnify/ENA primary metagenome ERZ761561 (study PRJEB28882, sample SAMN05720143) | plant metagenome | isolation source: Guanajuato, Mexico | place: Mexico:Guanajuato, Mexico...
GCCGCCCCTGACCGCAGCCGGACTGGCTGCCGGGCGGGCGGGCGGGCTGACTGGCTGCCATTATCATAATAATAGTAATCGTCTAGCTGGCCCCCGATTGGTTGGCAGCTAGAGGCGCCGATTAACTTGGCCGGCAAGCTTCATTGAACAGTGGGGGGATTTGGGCCGGCGTCCAGCTAGGCGCAATTAGTAGTGGCTCGCATCGCCATCTCGGGCCGCCCTCGAGTCTGGCGGGCCGACAGAGACAAATCAGATTAGCTAGGGCGGGCGAGATAGAATCATTGTTTATATTGGCTCCAACTCTCCAGCTCTCTCGTGGGAGCTCCAACTTGGAGAGTTTGGGGGCCACTGAATTTAGAGTATTGGTCTGCGCATTGCTCGCAACTGACTCAACTTGCAACCCAACTCTAAAGGGCCTCGTCCGCCTTACTTGCGATGGGGCAAAGCTTTGCGATGAGCTCCACTTGGCCATCTCGATCCTTATCTTGCGGGCGCCAATTCCACTCAACCAAGAGGGAACCCGATCCTCTGGCCGCTGATTGATTCCGCTTATCTCGACCCTCAAATCACCACCACCACCGGCAACGAGCCTCTAGATGGGCGCTAATTGGAAGCCAACAACGCCGACCTATAAATAGCGAGCCACAACCAAAACTAACCGAATCCATTTGCGCCCCTTCCTCTCAAGTTGCTCGTCGAGCTGGTCAACAATCTGGCCCATGAGCACCAAGTTGACGCCTGGCTCGACTTGGCCCAGATGGCTGGCGAGCGGCAAAGGATTGCCGGCCAGCTGGTGCAAAGTCTCGAGGGCGCAACCGTCCAGTTGGCGAGCGCGCAGGCCAGCCCGGCCCACCCAAGCGGCCAGCAGCGTGCAGCCGCCGCCGATGAGAGCGAGTTTGTGAAGGTCACCGAGAATGCCTACGTTACCATCAGGTCGTTGGCGCTGCAGCAGCAGCAGCAGCAGCCAGCTGGAGCTCCGATGGAGCCGCAAAGCCTCAACCGAACCATCGAGGTCTCCTTCCCGAGCGAGACAAGCACCTTGGGCACAAAGTGGATGAACGCCGAGCAAAAATTCACCCTCCATCTCCAGGTCAGCCTGGCGCCGGACTCGCAAGTCCAACCAGATCTCAAGTACCCGTCAGATGAGGCCCAACAGCAGCAGCAGCAGCAACTAAACTCAGGTAAGTTGAGTATGTCCACTGGGCGGACAGGTAGAACAAGCAAAACTCTTGTTTGTCCTGCTCATGTCACAGTTCCTAACGTGCAGCCGAAATTGGCGAGTGGTTGGGAGAGTGTTGGGAGGGAGAGAGAAAGGGGTTTGCCGCCCGCTCGTTGGACTAGCAAAAATTGGAGCCAAATTGAAAAGCCTGGCCGCCGCTTGCTTCCAAATGGCGACACAGACCGACGATAATGGCCATCATTTTCAACTCTATCCTTGGCGCCACTGACAACAATCGAGCATTAGTTTTTTATTAGATCCACTTAGCGGGGCTAAAAACTCCCACCAAACTGGCCCCTCAGGCTCGTTGGCCGAGCAGAGCGGGCCGGCCACTTAGTTGGCCAACTGGCTGCCTCCCGCCCCTCTGAGCCGTCTACCTGAGCCCAGCGCACGATGGTCAGATTTAGGTCCGAGTTTGAGCCTTTAAAATAAAATAAAATAAAACCTCGTGCGCGCACGAGGAGGAAACGGAAATGATAATCAATTATACTTGAGCCAGGCGAAAGTTATATAAGATTAAGAGAGGAGGGTTGAGTCTGGGCGGCGGCGGTGGCGGTGGCGGTGGCTCCCCCTTGGCCTCTGTGGGAGGCTGCTCGGCGGCACGTAATTTATTGCGCTCGCAAGCAGCCGCTCGGCCCGACAGTTTTGATCCAGAGATTTGGCAGATTTTGTCCGCCTGCTTGCTCGACTCAACTCGCCTCCCTCTGCCAACCTGGCCGCACGTGGCGCCATCTAGATTGATGGTCATTGCCCATCACAAACAAGGCCAACTCCTCCCCAAACTCCCACCCATCAACTAAGCTCAATCAACAATGGCTAACCAAATTAACCTCAACCCAAAACCCTACCCAGCAGCCAGAACGCTCAAAATAGTCTTTGTCATGATCAAAGGTCTTGGTGCCCAAATGGAGCCCCCAAGTGGTGGCAGTGGAACGAGCGGCCGGTCATTAGTCAACTCGGACCTGGTTAGCCTGTCCATCGTGGCCGACTCGCGTTTCAAGTCAACGCCCGTCAAAGTTGATCTATCCGCGCCCGTTGAGCTTGTCTTTCGGCACCTGGACCAGCAAGCGACAGATTGGCCACCAGCGGCAGGCCAAGTGCCTTCGGGAAGGCGGATTGGTAGCCCGCACTGCGTTTATTGGGACTCGACCATCAGGTAGGTCATCAAGCCAATCCATCTTGATATTATCGCTTCCAAGCTTGCTCGCCCTTAGCCCCACTTTGAGCGGAGCTCAAAACAAGCCCACTAACCTGACTGACTTCTCGCCTCACCTCACCTCACCTCACCTCACCTCAATCACAAACCGGCAACCAAAACAGCGACTGGCTATTGAACGGATGCAAGCTTGTTGGAACAAACAGAACTCACTCAGTTTGCGCCTGCAACCACCTCACTACATTTGCCTTGTTTATGAAAGAATGGGACGAGCAATCCGAGCAAAGCCAATCGCAGGTGAACGCGCTCGACGGAATCAGCGGCCAAAATCAGCAACATCAGCGGCCGCTGCTGCCGTCGTCGTCGCCGCCGCTGAGAGGCGAGCAGCAGGAGCAACAGCAACCAAAAGTGCAATTAGACAGTGTTGAAAACGAGCTCATCCTGCCAGACAAACTGCTCTACTTGGCCAAGGTAAGTTCCAACCTGACCAGCTCTCTCTCTCTCTCCCCCCGTCGGCTGGTTGCTTGGTTGGCCGGCCGGTCGTGTTTTGCTTGCATCTCTCGTTAGCTGGCCTCGCTCCGCTTCTCATTCTCGGATGATTGATCAGCCTCTTGTTTGTATTCATTAATTGAGCCTTGTCTTGGCCCCGTTCGCTGCCCCGTTGCCTGGCGAGTGTAGCCAGCAAGCCGGCCAGCCGGCCAGCTTAGTTTGGTCGCGTTTGGCAGCGAGAGGGCAGCGCCAAGATGAAACTTGTTAATGGCATTCAAATGAGTCAAGCTCCGCATCACTCGTCATCTGCGTTGTTTGTTGTCATCAATCAAAAGCGTTTGCCGCTTTACTCAGCCAGGCCAACCTGATTCGATTGGCTGCCTGCGAGCGAGATAAGCGCAAAGCAAAACTGAGAGCCTCGAGGGTATCACTCCGTTGCTGGCTGCCAAGTGCTTGCTGCACGCCAACTCACGCCCACTTAAACAAGCAACCCCCAAGAAGCCGATTGATTGGAGGCGGGCAGGAGGAGAGAGGCATTGACTCGAACTAACCTCATGTGTCCCATGCAATAACACTCACAAAACAAAACCAACTATCCATTCAATAACTCAGATGCTTGACGGCCACTTATTTGCGGCCAAACAATCGGGCATCGTTGGAAGCGGAACCGCAAACTTGCGCTTCCTAATCTATGCCTCCTGTCTCCTTAGCGCCTTATTGCTCGCTTTACATCTTGGAGCCGCCAGCTACAAGCAAGCGCACGACCGGCGCCTCTTTGCCTCAATTCCAAGCCAAGCGCCGCCCTCGTTATTGGTTACGAACGCTCTCGTTCAAGCTCCAAATCAGAGGCCGACAAGCTCGAATCTTGAGTGCAGTCCAATGGAAGCTGACTTGGACTTGGAGCAGCAACGCCAGCTAGCCGCCCACCAGCGGCTTACAACCAATGGCTCAAATTCGGACTCCTCGCCCACCTACAGCAGCAACTATTCTGCAGCGCTTGCAACCAACAAGGCAAAACTTGAGGCAGAGAAGATGGACACCTCCTCGTCCGCTCCCTTTCCCTTTAAATTGAGCCCAAGAACCATGGAGACAGCAACGGCGGCGGCCGCGGCGGCTAGCAGGCGGCCGACTAGACTAACTGTGCCCATCCATCTATTTGGCCAGCTGCTTGCTCTCCAATTGCTCCTCGTGCTCCTAGTTGAAAGCCAAAATTATAACCAACGAACTAGGCCACCGGCGAGCCAACTCTTCCAACCCGACCTCTCGCTTTCCTTTGCGCCCAACCCGGGCGCAGACCAACTGAGGCCCATCGGCGCCATAACCTGGATTCTAGTCTGCCTACTCTACTATCTCATCGCGGCATTCAATTGTTGGCTGCTGGCCCAACTGGTAGAGCTAAACGTGGCCATATTTGAGGAGGAGACACGCCAGAGTGGCCAAATGGCCGCCGCTGCCTCCTCCTACTCCTCCTCCAGCTCCAATGGGGGCTCCTCGGGCGCAAGCGATAAGAGCATTCAATACGGGGCCACCAATTCAACTGTCCTATCCTCATCAGCAAATCAAGTCTCGAGTTCCATCTATGGGCAGCGACAGCAGCAGCAGCAAATGGTGGTGAATGCAAACTTCTACGGCGCCCCCAGCGCTTGTTACGGACAGGCGGGCCACAATTATGGGGGCCAGCGGCAGCACTCGGTGGGTGGCGTTCCAATCAGCGCTGGGCCTCAATCGAGCACCTCGCCAACCTCATCGTTCTCGTCGGCCGGCCGCCAGTCTGCAGACCAGCAAACTGCGCTGGGCCGTCTCGAGGACTCGGCGCGCCTCTATGGGCAGCCGCCAGTCTCGCTGCTCAGCCGTCAGCACCAAAACCAACACCAACACCAACACCAACGCAAACATCGCCAACGCCAAAGCTCGCCCTACGCGAGCACCCTCCTCGAGCGCCTGCTGGATCCGTGGGGCCTGCAGGGGCCTGTGCTGAATTCGTTAGTGGTTCATGGGCTGCCGCTGGCGCTCGTTGCTCTCGTTGCCTGGCTCTCGAGCGGCAAAGCCCAACTCCTAAACTCGCTCCTCTACACAACCACCTTTGGCGCCCAGCTGGCCAGCTGGCCGCTGCTAGTCGACTCGAGCTACCCGACCTTCTCCAAGCTGCTCTATTATGGGCCAATTGTAAGTATTAGCCCCCCCCCCTCCGTCTGGATTGACCGCTTGCCAAGCGAGCAACTTCAGGCCTCCCAACTTGACTCCACTCAACTCCACTCGATTTGACTGGACTGGAATGGACTGGACTGGAGCAAACCAGACTTGAACTGACGCCTATTGAGCAGATTGACAGCCGCAAAAATTAACTCCCAAACCGAACTCGCCCAACTCGAACACAGGTCTGTCTCATTCTCGCTGCATTGGCACTGTTTCAATTGCGACGCCAAGATGGTGGAGAGAGAAGGTGCGCCTCAGCAGCCATGAGGCCGCCAGCGAATCCGCCCCTCCATCCGCTTGTGAATCCATATGGAAGCCTCGTTGGCCACAGTGGACCCTTTGGCGGTCACTCGGCCAACTTGCTCGCCGAGCCGGCCGAGCAATGCGTATTGAATAAACAATCAATGCGCCCAAACCAGCCAGCGGTGGCCAGCTTTTGGCCGAGAACGAGGAACTCGAAGGAGGCAAAGTAAGTATTGAGCGACTTGACTCGCGCTCGATCGTTGTTGGTTGTGGGCTGTGCGCCGTGAGTTGTGAGTTGTGAGTTGTGGGGCCGGAAATGGGCGAGCGCGAGGAGGAGAGATTGCGATCGATGGAATCAATATTCTGGCAGCGAGCGGCGCCCATTTATATTGCACTCGGATGGGATATTGTTTTGTTTCTCGTTGGCGCACATCTTATTTCGATTCGAGCCATCCTCTTCCAGCTCAAGCCTATGGGGCCAAAGGGGGAGAGGAGAGGGGGATTTAGTGCAAAAATAACAACCGCTGTTCCTGGCAGCTAGGTGGGCGCCTGCTTAGCGGCGAGCCCCCATTAATGGGCCACTTTCATCGGCGCCACCAGACGCTGGCCGCGCAAAGGGTTGTTTGATCCCAAAACAATAACTGGAGCCCTATGCAAATAAGCGGCCAACAAGAGGCTGGCGGCCTCCACCGGCGAGTTTGCGCGAGCCTGATTGGGCGCCGTCGGCTGCTGGCGCCAGTGTAATGAGCGCCCGCCGTTGGCCCCACAATCAGCCGCCCCGATCTGAGCGCTCCGATCCGGGTTCACGTAATCACTTATTGCGTCACGTTCAAGTGACAGTTTAGCTCATCTTTGCTTGCTCCTTCCAAGCTCGCACTTGAACTTTAGCAGAGCCGGCGCCTTCCGCCAGCTCTGCCCCTTTGAGCTGGGGCGGCACGACATCGGCCAGGAAGTTGGGTTAGCCGAGCAACTTCTGCTGCGGCCAACTACGTGATCTCGGCCGATTGTTTTCCAGCGCCCGAATTGACACCAAAACATGCGCCAGCCAGCCAGCAAGCAAACTGGGGAGCTCCATTAGGGCGCCGGGCTCGCTCGATCGCGCTCGCCATGTCTGGTCCAGTCTGGTCTGGTCTGGCCTGGCCTGGCCTGGCCTGGTGCGCTGGTCAGGGGGAATCAATTTTGGGCAGAGGCACGAATGGCGCCCGCCGGGCCAACATGCGCATAGCCCATCTATCTGGGGCGCGCTTAACGCTGCGTGTTTACACAATTTGACAACTAGTCCGTCACGAGCAAGCAGAATGGACCAACGGAGAGAGAAAGGAGAGCGCGAATAATTAATTAACTCCACTGCTCTCGGAAGCGGCGAGTTTGTTCCGGCGAACTCGCCGCTCCAAACTCGCGCAAGGCCAGCAAATTGGCCTCCTCGTCTCCCTGATTAACGGCGCCGGTTTGCTCTACTTTGGCGAATCCCAAACCAAATGAAACCGGCGGCGCCACTTTCCAGGAGCTCGCTTCGGCAAAAGTGTCAGCTCAATTTCAATTATGCCAGCCCCTCTCTCGCCCCTCAGCCAGCCGCTCAGTTTCACGCACTAAGAGGGCGAGGCACAAATTTGCATATATCCCCCCTCGCCTTGTACTTGAACAGCGCGCTCCATTTGAGCTGCCAAGGTGGCTGCTCGGCTGGTTTGCGCTTTCGAGGTTTTGGTTTGAGTTTGAGTCTGCCATATAATCATTGCGCGCCCATTGGGGCAGCGAGAGAAAGAGAGAGTGGTTTTGATATTTATTTCATGCCCCCATCTCGCCTTGAAAACTGTCCACGTTAGTGCCAGAGTTTAATGCCCATTGGCCCTCACAACTTGTCGCGCCTTTCGGAGCCGGAAGGCGAGCAGATAGACATATTAAATTTTTGCGCCCCCCCTCCCTCATCGGGCCGCCGCCGCCAGTCTCTGATGAGCGCAAATTCCGCCCCAGAACCAGGAGCGGAGGCTCGCGGCAAAGCTGGCCAACTCGAACTCGATGCGAGCAGAGAGGAGTGGGCGAGATTTAATTTGATGCGAGCGGACGTGGTGGCGCCGTGAGTAAGTCATGAGGTTGGCCGCGCGCATGTTATTGTTGTTTGCCCGCCGGCCGGCCAGCCAGCCAGCCAGCCAGCCAGCCAGCCTGCCTGTCGGCCGGTGGTATTTATCTAGCTGCACTGAGGGCGAGCTGTTGGCGCGTAAACGATGGCACATAAACACGGAAAGGCCATAAACTTTAACCGCTCAGACGTCCGCTCAGATATCAATTTCAACCTTTTGCGCCACTCGGCCGGCCCACTTCCGTCGGGCCCATTGTTTGCATGCGCCGGCCCAATTAGAGTTTGCTGGCGCAAATGCAAAAGCCGGGCGCCCAAAGAGAGTGGGAGGCCCTCCTTGCTCGCCCGCCAGCCACAAATCCAACAACTAATGAAGGCCAACATCAGCTAACCTCTCGCTAAACCAAAACCCCATCCACCTATCAAACAAACGCCACTGACTCCAATCTTGCGCGGCCAAAACCAACCGAACGATCATTGGACGATGATGCCGATCATGGTGCTAATCTAAACAGGCTTGTTTGCGCCCTATTGTTGGCCCTCCTAGCGCTCAATTCAATTTGCTGGATCTCCTTCTTCCTCCATCTCAGGCAATCGCTTGGCCCTGGAAGCGGCCAATCAAGCAACGGGACCTTAGTGTACGTGTTTGCGCTTACCAATCTAACGCTCGTGCTCCTAGTCAGCTGGTCCCAGAGGCGAACTCTCCGCCGCGCAATCCAGCTTGCGGGAGTGTCGCGCGTCTTGGCCTGTCTCTGCTGGTGCACCGGCTCGCTGGGCGGCCAGAAGCCGCGCTTGGCCCCCCACCAGCAGCGGGCCCGCTTCTATCGGGCCCAAAACCAGCTCGAACCGATGGGCAAGAGTGGAAGCCCAACGGTTGGGGTTAGCAACCCTGTGAAGGTTTCGCCAAGCAGCCAGTCGCTGTTCCTGATCTCGCCGGCCGGCGGCCAGCAGCAGCAGTATGCGCCAAACTTCCACTGCGCCGGCGGGCCCTCCTACTCGTCAAGCTCGTCGCAAGCAATGCAGGCGCAACATTTGTACCAGCAACTGACTGGCCAGCAGCACATCTACGACTCAGCGACCGCAATCAACGAGCAACAGAATGGCGCATCAAATCTATTCCAAGTGATGCAGCAGCAGCAGCGCCCACTCCAAATGCATCACCAATTCGGGCCGCAACACAATTTCACGCTCAATAGATCGCTCAGCTCCCTCCACCACCTCCACCACCAGCAGCACCACCAGGCGCACAATCTGGACCAGCGCCAGCTGATGACCCTGAAGCCTCAAGTGGAGTCGGAGCGCCACTCTCACTGCGGCCAACAGGACCAAGCGGGCCAGTTCCTCGTGCTTGACGCGAACAATGCAATCAGGCAACAGCAGCAGCAGCAGCAGTCGCTATGTCACCAAGCGAAGGCTGGCCGCCAGGCGCAGTCGGGGGAAGCGGATGGGCCGTTAGTGGCGTTCAGCAGCCGGCCAACCTCAGGCAGCCAGGCGCAGGCCACTTTCGGCCCAAACCAGACCACCTCCAGGCTCGTGGCCTCGGCCAGCCAAGCTCAGCAACCTCAGCTGTCTAGTGGAAAGCGGGGGGAGGAGGCGCGCGCGTCCAGTGCGGCGGCCAATTGCATTAGCGGCGGGCCCGCGCGCTCGCTAGGCGGCGTCGCTGCTTCCGGCGCCGATGCAAATCAGCACCAATACCACTCGATCGGCGCCGGCGATGCTGGCGGAGCTTGCGGCGCCAAGGAGAGCGCTGCCGCCGGCAGGCAGAGCCAGCCAAACTACGCGGACGCGCTCAGGGCGGCCATGATTCAGCAGCAGCAGCAGCAGCGGGAAAATGAATCACCCGTGGTGGCCGCGCACCACTTCCGGCGCGCGGGTTCAAAACAGGGGCACTCGTTTGGCTTGCAGCGCCACCAGCCGGGCGGCCTGATTGATCGGCAGCAGGGAGGCTGCTTTGGTCGCGATTTGGAGCAGCAGCAGCGGCGGCGAGAGGAGGAGGAGGAGGGAGGTCCAAATTTGGGCGACAACATTTACGACGTGGCCAGTTATGCGTTAAACTATTAATGCGCGCCAAAGCATTGAACTGGTGCCCATTGTTGACGGGCGGAACAGGAAGATGACCAAAGATGGAGGAAAATTAGAATCTCATAAGCGACGATCTCCTCGCCAAAAGGCTGGCGAGCAAACACGTGAAAAGTGTTGAACAGAACAGAACAGAACAAAACAAAGGAAAAACCAAACCAAAACTTGTTGGCGCCCTCAAAAGCAATGCACTTGCGAGGGATGAACTTGAGAGGGGGAGACAGTTTGCTCATCCTAACTCGAAACCAGTGATCTAAATAATTGTGATCTTAGCCAAAAGGAAACCAAAAGAGATAAAAGCTAATCTTCCGCAACGCAAATGGGGGGGATGATTTTGATTTTATTGATAGAGGGAAAGGAGGAGGCCGCGTTTTTTGGGGCCGAAGGACGGGCAATGGTTGTTGTTAATGCGCACTCTTTATGCACGCCAACTAATACTGCATCCGCCAACCAGCTTCTCGCGATCAAAAGCGAAACCGAAACCAAAACTAAAACCGAAACGGGAAGCCAGAGGCCGCGAAGGAAGCGAAACCAAATGTGTAAAACGAATAAAGCAGCTACCTGACAACTTGAGTTGGAGCCGTCGGCGCCAAGCAAGAACCAGAACCCAATTCTAATCTAATCTAATCTCAATCAATCGATCTCTCGAGATCCTGGCTCTCGATTGCTGCTGCCGCTGCCGCTGCTGCTCTCCTTTTTGGCGCTTCTCTTTGTCGCAAACAAGCCCCCAGGTTGCGCAAGCGAGAGCTTATTTTCGCTTACTTCGCACTTTATAGCTCCAAAAAGAGCGACAGAGGCCAAATGTAGTCCGCAAGCTCACTCTATCCTCTGGAAGGGAGCTTCTCGTTTGCGCTGTAAATCATCGCCGGTGGCAAACGCTGATGACAATTCTCTTGTTACCATTTGAATATTTTTCAGTTTAGATCCAAATCCTTGCCCACCACTAGCGGCAGCAGCTCGCTTGCGCTCAGGGGGCCAAGTTGGCGGCGTCAGGCAGAAAATGGATTCAATCCTCCTGTTCCAGTTTGTCGCCGCCTCCTCCTCCTTTTGGCATACAAGTTACATAACAAAATAATGATAGCATTTGTTTGCCAACCCAAAGGAGCGGAAAACTCTCAACACTGGGCGCCAGTTGTATCAGCGCCAGCAATGGGGTCCGGCCGAGTTCTGGCGGATCATCCATTGAAGGCGCTCTCGCTGCACCATAAGTTTTGCCAAAGGACCAAAATCAATATATATAAAACATGGTTTCGCGAGCACGAGTTTATAAACGGGGAGCGGGCGACTTAATGATTACGTTGAAAGGGGCTTGCGGACGAGTTTGCCCGATCCAAGTGGCCGGCGCTGGTTGGGAGGGCGACTGCTTGCATCGTCCCTGAAAGGCCCACTCCTGGGACGGGAAGTGGGCCAAGTGGTGCGCCTTCCAAGTTTGGAGCTAAGCGAGCTCAGGGAGGCGAGGAGCGACCTTTGATCGGTTGCGCTGATTTGGATCACCGGCCAGCGCGGCCCCGATGGCTTCGGCGGATGGCCATTTGCTTTAAACCTAACGACTCAGCGCTCGCTCTCATGCCTAATGAAGTTTGGCGCCCCATCTGCGGGCCCGGCAGCAGCGCCGGCGCCCCATGTCCAAGCGGACAGCAAACACGCTCACTCGCCAACTTCGTTAGTTGGGCACGTGCGCCACTTCCGGCGGAAAGCGGCCGCAACTAGGCCGATGCGAGCAAGCCTCTCGCTCGAGCACTTTGGCGCGATATGGCAGCCAGAAATTATTGCTCGTTATTACCATTTCGCGCACTGAGAGACTCCACTTCTCCCTTGCTCCTGTTTAATTTGGACCAACTTGCGCCAGTGCAGACCAAAGCCAAAGTAGAACCAAAACAAGACCAAAACCAAACCAGGTCCAGCTGAGAGAGGTTGCACAATATGGGGCGATTCAGTGTGAGAAAAAGATTCTGCTTTCGCCCTTCCAGCGGCGGCCACTAACGTGACACACTGCACTGGCTCGAATGACTAATTTTGCCCGCTTCCGTTTTGTCTCGAATCCATTGGCTGGCTTAGTGGCGGCTTCCAAAGCGAATTGCGCCGCCCAACCACCCATCTCGGACAGTACGAGCTCGATCCGATTTCATCTCCCTCCACCAGATCAGCCAGTCCGAATGGTTGGCTTGCCTCCCTTCCTCTGGCTGAAATACGAGAGTTGTCGCAAACAAGCCCGATAGTGAGAACTAAAAACGCCGCCAGATTTGCTGGCGCTCGTTCGCGCGCCCTACCTGGCCGAGCTAGACGACCGCCCGATGATAACCTGATTAATGGTCTCCTCCACATGATGCGCTCCCCCCTCTCGCCGCCGCCAAACTCTCCTCGCTCTAATTCTCCACAAACTAGTTAATGGATCTCGGCTAGCTACACCGATCGCGTAACGCAATCTGCCTCAAATTGTCGCCAAAATGCCAGGTTCCTCTTACCTCTCAACCAACGGAGGGTGTTCGAGTTTTAACAAAATAGGGGACTTTTTAAAAAGTAGCGCCAACCTAGTGCTCTGGCGCCGCTCCCCTGGCTCCGTGGCGCCGCCTCTTGCAATTCCTCCAAAACTCTCGAGGCGCCGCTGTGCTACGCACGGTCCTGCAGCAAATCCTTAGCGAAACCACAGTTGTAATAATATGACTCACGCAGCCAGGATATTCGTGGCCAGTATTTTCTCATGTTTACTGTCCAAATTGTTAATGACTCGGTTGTGCAAGACGCTTCTCAAAGGGTTAGCCTTTTAATTAAAACTATTCTTTTAACTCACAACTATTTCGTCAAACTGTCACCTAACATTCCAATCGATCAAACAACAAACAAGCTAAGCCCAAATCTTGTTACTGTCCCTCAACAGTTGACCAGGACAAATCGCACTCATTAACTCACGAAAGAGCAAACTAAACCTACCTCAAACACTTACATAAGACCCTCTCGCAGAGTGTTCCAGCAAATCGGGCTCGTCTGGCGCAACTAATAGTCCAAGAATGAATCCCAGTCGCTATGGCGCGGCCAACAAGGCCAGTGCTGGCGCTGGGTCGGGAAATTTAATTGGCGCCAGTGAGGACATGTTCTTGCAAGCATTTGATTCAACCCCTAAGCTCAACTTGGCTACACAAAAGAAGCTGGAAAACGAGCTTGCTAGGGTCGTGGCAATCATATCAAACCCGCATGCCGATTGGGATAACAGGGTACAGGCTATCAAACATTTTAGATCTCTTGTCAACAGTGGAATCGCAGATTCGGAAGATTTTCACACAACTACCCTCAAAACTTTGGAAATTCCATTCCAAAATAATATTTGTGATTTACGCTCGCAAGTGGTGAGAGAGACTTGCATTACAATTGCCTTTCTCTCTTGCCGGCTGCAGCAAAAGTTCTCCCGCATGGCCGAAATGCTATTACCTTCACTAATTAAGCTTATACCAAACAGTGCCAAAATTGTATCCACTTCTGCCCTTGTTGCGCTACGTTTCATAATCCAATCAACCCACAACTCGAGGCTTATCACAATAATCAAGTATCAGTTCTCCACCACAAAATCGAAAGATATCCACAGAGCTTTATGTGAAATTGCCGAGCGTATTGTAACTATCTGGCCCCCGCATATTATTGAGCGCCACATCAACGATTTACAAGAGGTTCTTAAATTAGGTATCTGTAATTCAGACGAACTTGCTCGTCAATATGCCCGACGGGCGTTTAATGTATTCGCAGAGCACTTTAGGGAACCAGCTGATCGGCTGTTTAATTCGCTCGACCAACAGCGCCAACGTATGCTCAACAATTTAAATCACGGCGGTGGTTCTACCCTCTCGATGAACGGCTACGGCTCCATAACAAGCAACCTCAACACAGCCGGCCAATCAACGATAACGTCCTCCATGAACAGCAACCATGGGCCAAGCTCCATTGCTGCCTCAGTCAACATCGTCTCACGTTTGAAGGGGCCCCTCGCAACGTCAAGCAACGGAACTAGTGGCATTGCTACTTCATCCGTTAATACTACCTCAAGTCCCTCACGAATACGAACCCCAACTGCCAGATCAACTAGCGCCATCGATGTCAATGCACAGCGACGCGCTCGAGCTCGAGCAGTATACCTCAGCTCGATGTACACTAGACCCCGTCAGATAGGCACCATAAACTCGCCCGCGAAATCCACCATACCGACTAGTAGCTCCGCAAATCATTGCACTCCAACGACAACCAGCATCAATCATCATTCGACGCCTCTAAATCAGCAACAACAGCAACGAAATATGCTCCAACACAACCAGGATTCTACACCCCAACAAATTAATTATAGCTACAATCAAAGCAACCATCATAATTCGAATCACAAAGCCACACCAAACGTGGCACAGCAACAACAACAACTGCAACATCACCAGCAACAGCAAGCGGCATCGGCAGAAAAGCGAGATGGTATTGCTCTTAGTAAGGCAGCCTCCTATCTAATGTCAGTAATGAACAACAATACAATTGCTGAGAGTCAGATTGTAACGACGATCAAATATTTCAATTCTCTTATCGAGAAGCATCCAACAGAGATAGTGAACCAATTTTTATCTGAACTGATGCCACCACTTGTTATTGGCATCGACAATGCGGCCATTTGCGTACGTAAAGCATCTGTATTCGCAATGGTGGCAATTCATGCTAAAGTTGGCCTCAAACAAATGGAACCTTATCTAAGCAGCCTGACGATGACCCAGAGAAAGCTTCTTGAAGTGTACATAAAGAAATCAAAGGAGGATAATAGGGGCAAGCAACAATTTAGTGGGGACAACCAAGATTCTAGTAGATTTTCCTCCTCCATCTTCTTATAATTAAAATTAAGATTCCGTCGAGACGTTTGTCCAGGCGCGGAAAGGCGCCTAACCATTCTCTCGTCCGAATCCTCTTTACCTTCATAATAATATTGCACTGTGACTTACAACTTGCGATAGAGAGCGAGAGAAGTTCGCTTTTAGGAACTTGGAGTTTCCTCATGGTTGTCTAGCTGAGAGACACCGTTCGAGTTGTAACTTTCTTCTCCGATCTGGATCTTTCTAGTCCTGATTCCATACGCTCTTTGGGTCCAATTTCAGGACTTACTCATGAGCTCGTCCGAGCGGTTCGAGCTGACGAGCTTATATCCACAACCGAAAGGAACAGATTGTTTATGGTAGGGCCGATCTGGATTGTATAAATACTAGCCATACCTGCTTGTTATAAGGGTCTAATCAAGAGGATAAAAGCGTCTTAAAGGCCTGGTTATACCAGCCGAGGGTCGCTTAGCGGTTTGTCGGATAATCCTTACAATGGCTGTGAGCGCTTGCATACGAGCAACAAATTTGGTTATTAGCCTTAAGTGTCTATTATATACAAACAACATCAAAGCAAGCGATGTAAGAGAGGAAAGGAGTAAAAGAGCATGGGGTTCAATAGCAAGTGGCCACGAGATTTAGAGCTAGAGGGCAAAAAGTTAGCCGAGCAGATTAAAGCGGATGGAATCTCATGGTAATAATAACAACAAGAAGAATAATCAATCAATTTTTCGCTCCCCTTAGCCAAATAGGAGAGTAGATCAAGGTTAAGAGGGACCAAGGTTTTTCTAATTCTAGCAAAAAGGCGATACTTGTAATTGAATTAGAGCTAGTAGCACTGCCACTCGCTAGTCTAGATTGTGAGCCGTCCACTATACTGGACTCCAACTATCCCTTACACTTTTATTCTTTTCTCTTCAAACCACAAGCACCACTCAGCTAGAGTGTAGAGAGAGAGAACTGGATTCGGCTTGCTGAAAGACCAAATGGCCACTGATTCCAGGTGCAACTCAATGGCTTTGGAAACAAAGTTTGCACGAGCGTTGAGTGAGAGTTGTATATATCTGTTCTTGGCTTCTCGGACTGGGTTCGATGCAGTGCAGGTTTGTATAGGTAATCATAAGCGGGAAGTCATAAGGGAAATGGAACACGAAAAATCTAATTAGTTCAGTGCGCAACTCTCATTTGAATAGCAGACCCCCAGCAGTCGTGTTTTCACCTGCTTCTTGCTGAGCCCTTTGCGTTGAGTTGAAGTTTTGATCACAAGATAGAGGCAAACAGGTGGAACCAAGTTTGCTTGATCCAGAGCCAGAGATAATAGGTTTGAAGTTGACTGGGCCTCTCGGTGGCGAGACGAAACTTTGAGACAACAACGTGCACTTGTACATTCTTTTGTCTACGTGGAGTCATGTTTTTCCTCATCGCACTACAGAGGACCAATAGCTACCACTAATCCGAGAATCCATCGATTGGAAGAATAACAAACAGGCTAGCTTAGATGAGCCACAAGCGATAAGACGGAAAGCTAATCTGGGAAGCGAAACTAGTCATGGCTAGTTCAATCGAAAATGAGAAACGTTTCCTCTTTTCGCTTCCAAAATCAACTCTAGTCGATCAGTTTTGGAATCGCAAATGTTTTGCCAAATAGAGATAAGTGAGATGACTAATTAGACCACCAACTTGTCTCTGGTGATCGGCCATTTTTCACTCACTTAGCCGATAATTAATCAATACATCGCCACCTCACAAAGTCGCCCTCCCCCCGCTTGCCGCTCCCAAGTAAGCCAACAACCCTCACCTCCGCCTACATCCCTCCCCCTGGCAAAGGCCTCCCATCGTTAGTTTTAAGGCCACTAGCGCTGCCGCCTCCTTGTCTTCGCTCCTGGTCTGGCCAGCAAAACCTGCTAACACTAAGCCCGATTGATGTTTGCAATGCCTTTGACACGGACTAAAAACGACCAACTCATTCCTCCGCTAGCTCCATATCGGGCCAAAAACAATCCAATTCGTCTCGTTTCCCTCGATTTATCTGCCCTGTCTTGGCTGGTTCGCCCTCGTTCCCATTCCTCTAGCTCCGCATGCTTACACATACAGAAGTTGCAATGCTAACTTCTGGCCCAACAA
>ENA-UOVY01000539-UOVY01000539.1-plant-metagenome-genome-assembly--contig:-NODE-539-length-16239-cov-5.155833_pt1 | contig 16239 bp, 12 predicted proteins | sample MGYA00249840_ERZ761561 | MGnify/ENA primary metagenome ERZ761561 (study PRJEB28882, sample SAMN05720143) | plant metagenome | isolation source: Guanajuato, Mexico | place: Mexico:Guanajuato, Mexico...
GTTCCTTAAGTGGAGGAGAAGCCCAGCGGCTTAAGTTGGCCTATTATTTAGAAAAAGAATTAACCGATCAGTCCATATTATTTATATTTGATGAGCCCACCACCGGACTCCATATGCACGACGTAGCCCAATTCTTACAAGCCATTCAGGCCTTAATCACCCAAGGCCATACCGCCCTTGTTATTGAACACCATATCGATGTAATCAAAAGCGCCGATTGGCTTATTGACCTAGGCCCCGATGGAGGCCAGCAAGGGGGTAAAGTGGTATTTACCGGTAGACCCGAAGAATTGATCCAACAAAACGACAACCATACCGCCCATTATTTAAAGCAAAAAATGTAACCAATATTTGGATGGTATTTTTTTTTGTATTAGCATTGTGATGCAAAGCTTTTTTCAAACGGTGTTGATGAAAAGCGGTACATACTGCAGATAAGAGGCGGTTAAAGTAGCATATTTGGATAATATATAATTATATATTATATTTATATACAGATAGGTCCATTGCAGCAGCGTAGTAGTATTACCTGTTTAACACATTGGTTAAATTAAATAATTAACATTCAAATTAAGTCAAAATGGTTTATAAAAAAATTGGAAATAAAATCCCTTCTTTATCCAGTTTATTATTAGCTGGGGTATTACTAGGTAGTAGTTGTCCTAAAGAGAAAAAAGATACGGTTGGAGAAGATAAGATAAAGGATACGGAGCAAGGGGCTGAAGAAAAAGAAGGTGGTATAGGAGCAATTCATGGTCCTAATTTTGTTGCAGCAAATAAAGAAATTAGAAGAATATTTTTTCGTGCTTTAGGCTTAGATTATTTGCCTCTTGATAAGAAAAGTCAATCCGCTAATCAACCATATGTTTTATCCTTATCTGAGAATGACTATAGTATCAAAAAAAATACTTTAGACCTGGTTAAGAGATTAATACAAAGTTTTGTTAACGGTGCTAATGCTTATCCTTTAGATTTAAGAGAAAATATAGCTGCTTTGGCCTCTGTTCCAGAATCTTATATTAAAGATCGGCCTCGTGCCTTTGCATCGGCTATAAATGAGATTCCTCTTGTTCGTAACAGCCTTTCCAATATTGCTATCCAGATGTGGGAAAAAATTGATCAAGGCGAAGGGGATCTTGGACTTAAAGAATTAAAAGAAAAAGCTCTTGATCCTTTATCGAAAACTTTGGAACTAGGTTCAACTAAGTTTAAGCCTAGCACTAAATTTAGTGACGCATCTGATGCGAAATTACTAGATGGAACTCAGTTAGCTAGGTTTTTAACCGATCTTGATAAAAAAGGAAGAGCAAGAGGAACTGACAATGCAGTTGGAAAATCTTATGGAATTCCAACTGTTTTAGATAAGTCTTTGCCTGTCTGCATTAAAAATAAGAAAAAGGAGGAAGGTTGTAAGACAAATACGCAAGCTGAGCCAGCTTATATAGGTTCTCGAGGATCTGGCCTAGGTGAAAACGAAGTCGATCTATTGCCGCTACAAGGTAATGAGGGTAAGCTTCCTTACGTTAACTCGTTTCCTAATAATACTTTGGAGTATAGATATGGGCAGGAAGATCTTGCAAAATATGTCAATGGGACCGGTGAGGATACCAAGAACGTATTCGATCAGCAAGCTCAGCAATTTGGTTCCAACGGTATAGTAAGTAGAGACATATCATTTGGCACTCTTTTATTTACTTTATTTAGAGGAAATAGTCCAAACGATTTCTTGCAATTAACATCTGACAAGAACAATGCTATTGTCTTGAAAGGTATTGATACTAATTTCAAAAAGTGGGTAAATAAATCTGACGATGAGTTTGCAGCTATGTTGTATCAACATATAGATACTCAAGGTGATCTACAAGATCTTTTTGTCATCCCTAACTTAAAAGACCTTTACCTTAGAGTCTTCCCAACTTCTAATGTTTCAGATAATGATCCTGCATTAAAAGATGTTTGCATTAATATTTTGACTGTGCTTGGCATGAGTGCTGATTCATCTGATGATCTGTCCAAAGTGCTTTTGCCAAAAATTGCAAGACTTGCAAAGTTAGCTGATGAAAAGAAATTAGAATCTTCAGATGCAGATTTTAATCAACAATTTTGTATATCTTTTGCTAAAAAGATATCAGAAAAACAAAAACAAGAGACCAATTTTGTTGATTTCACTAAAATTCAGCTTCAGGAAATGATTAAATCACATGCAGATGATTTAGCAAATAAAGCAGTTGTTAAACTTGGAGAAAATGGTCAAGCGTATCCAACGTCGGTAACTACGTTCATTAAATCGAATTTGGACTTTGTTTATCAAAAATTAAAAAATAAGCATAGTAATGCAAATAGAACGTATGCTGATATTACTAGCAAGAGTGATAAATTTGATATTGAAAAAATTCGTAAGGTCTATGAGAAAGAATGTAATAAACTTGCATCAGTTCTTTTAACAAGCATTGCTCCTCTTTTAGACAAAAAAGACAATATAACTGAGGATGATTTGAAGCAAATAAGTGGATTAAAAGCTGAAGAGATTAGTCAAATCAATAAAATCAAGCAATCATATCAAGCGAAACAGACTCAACAATAATAAGTTAATATTATATATTAATCTTCCTAATGGGGGGAACTAGTTTTGCTAGTTCCCCTATTTTTTTATATTTACCCTTCAAAAAATAAATTTTTATTTTTTATATAGCTCTGCTTCTTTCCCCGACTTCCTTCTGTTTTACCCCATTACATAAGCATAATTCATATATTCTCTTTATATTTGCTTTATCCAGCAGTTTTTCCACCCATTGTAGATGCTTTATATTTTTTATTAAAAAGTCTTAAGCCCATACCAGTGACCCGTATGGCCGCTCAGAAAGTGAAACCATTTAACCCATGCAATCTAAATCCATCAGAGAAAAATTCCTCCAATTTTTTATACAAAAAAAACACCTTCGCCAGTCTGCAGTCCCTATTGTCAACAAAGAGGACTCCTCTTTGTTCTTTGTAAATGCCGGAATGAATCCCTTTAAGGATATCCTTTTAGGCAATCAACCTATTATTGCCCCTCGTGTGGTTACGGTACAACCCTGTTTACGTGTTTCTGGTAAACACAATGACCTGGAAGAAGTAGGCGTCGATACCTACCACCATACCCTCTTTGAAATGTTGGGGAATTGGTCCTTTGGGGATTATTTTAAAGAAGAGGCTATCGCCTGGGCATGGGAACTCCTAACAGCCGTCTATCACCTACCTAAGGAACGCATCTATGTGACTATATTTGGAGGAAATGCCCAAGATGGCTTGACAAAAGATGGTGAAGCCGCTGCGATTTGGGCCCAATACCTCCCTGCTGCCCATATTCTTTCTTTTGCTAAAGCAGATAATTTTTGGGAAATGGGTGCACAAGGCCCTTGTGGACCCTGTTCCGAAATCCATCTGGATATCCGTTCCGACTCCGAACGTAAGGGCTTACCCGCTGCCCAATTGGTCAATACAGGTCACCCTCAGGTCATAGAGATTTGGAATCTGGTATTTATGCAATACAACCGACAGGCTTCAGGAAAATTGGTCGACCTGCCTCATAAACATATTGATACCGGTATGGGGTTAGAGCGATTGGCCATGGTGTTACAAGGCAAAACATCCAACTATGATACCGATATTTTTACCCCACTGATCGAAAAAATAGAGCAAATTGCTGGCAAAAGCTATCAGGAAAGTACCACTATGGCAGTAGCCATGCGGGTCATTGCAGACCATCTCCGTGCAGTAGCCTTTGCTATTGCCGATGGCCAATCCCCCGGACAGGCCAAAGCTGGTTATGTGATCCGTCGTATTTTGCGTAGAGCCATTCGCTATGGCTATAGCCACTTGGCTATAAAAGAACCTTTTATCCATCAATTGGTCCCTGTTTTAGCTGCACAAATGGAAGGCGTATACCCCAACCTAACGAACCAACAAGGTTATATCGCACAACTTATTCAAGCAGAAGAAGCTGGCTTCTTAAAGACATTGGTGGCGGGATTGCGCCTCTTTAACCATTTAGCCAAGATCCACCAAGGCATAATAGCAGGTAGCGTGGCTTTTGAACTCTATGATACCTATGGCTTCCCCTTAGACCTTACCCTATTGATGGCCAAAGAGCAAGGGTTAAGGGTAGATGAAGCCGGTTTCCAGAAGGCACTCCAAGCCCAAAAAACGCGTGCAAAAAAAGATGCTGCCGTCTCCCAAGGCGATTGGGAAGTGGTCCATCCATCTGTTGAACCTTCTTTTGTCGGCTATGATCAATTGGAAGTTAAGACTTCTATTGTACAATGGCGTACTTTTACCAATAAAACAGGTAAGGTCTATCAATTGGTATTAGCCGCTACCCCTTTTTATCCAGCAGGAGGGGGACAAGTAGCTGATAGAGGTCTGATCCGATCAGGCTCAGCGTCCATTCCAGTGGTAGATGTACAAAAAGAGCATGGATTAATCGTCCATACCGTTGAGCAGCTGCCGGACCAGTTGGCACTACCTGTAGTAGCAGTGGTAGATCCCATCCAACGTACCCTGGCCGCTAACAACCATACCGCCACCCATCTTTTACAGGCTGCCTTACAACAAATATTAGGTCCCCATGTCGTCCAAAAAGGTTCCTTAGTGACCCCTAATCTATTGCGCTTTGATTTTGCCCATCCTACTAAATTGTCTGCGGCACAAATAGAAGCCATTGAAGCCATGGTAAACCAAAAAATCAGAGACAATATACCCTGTCTAGAACAGCGTAGCCTTCCACTGGCTGAAGCCAAAGCTATGGGTGCACAAGCCTTATTTGGTGAAAAATATGGTGCAACTGTACGGGTCATTACCTTTGATCCCGCTTACTCTGTAGAACTTTGTGGCGGCACCCATGTAGCCCATACCGGACAAATTGGCTTTTTTAAAATCATTCATGAAACCGCGATAGGTACAGCCATACGCAGAATAGAAGCCCTAACCGCCAATAGTGCTCACCATTTTGTAACCAAGCAATCCGCTACCTTGGCAGCAGTAGCAGAGCTGCTCCAACATCCCAAAGACCTTGTACAAGCAGTAGCCAAGTTGCTCCATGAAAAAAAGCAGCTCCAGAAACAGTTAATGGGTTATCAAGCCAAAGCGGTCCAACAAATCATCCAACAACTCTCTGGCCAATTGGAACAAGTCGGTGACCTCTACCTACTGATTCAAACCGTCCAACCACCCCATCCCCATGCTTTGCAACAGATTGCCTTGCACTATAAAGGCCAATATCCCCAAATATTTGTCCTATTGGCCGCTACATTTGACCAACAAGCCCATCTAGTCATATCGGTATCTAATGCATTGCTACCATACAACGATGCTCATCAGATGATGCAATCCATAGCCCCCCTGATTGGTGGTAAGGGAGGCGGACAACCCTTTTTTGCAACCGCTAAAGGCAATCATCCCGCAGGTATAGCAGCTGCATTACAAGCAGCAAGGAAAGCCATTCATAAACCTCATGAATCCATGAACTGATTGCTTGTTTGGCTATAACCTATAGCTATAGATTGGCCATCTATATCTTATGAAATTTTGTGTATGATAGGGGAATTTTTTAAATTTCTCCCAGTGGCATATAACTTCTGGGCAATGCCCTTTAATTTAAGACTATTTTAACTTATGGACCATAATACAATAGATATTACAGATGCGGATTTTGATAAAGTAATCAGCCAACATAAACTTGTTTTAGTAGATTTTTGGGCGCCTTGGTGTGGCCCTTGCCTACAACTTGCGCCTGTGATAGAACAGATTGCTACTATGTATAAAGGTAAAGCATTGGTTGCCAAGCTTAATATAAGTGAAAATAGTCAAACCCCTTCTAAATACTTTATCAATACGATACCTACTATGTTGTTTTTTTATGAAGGTCAGCAGGTAGATCGTTTGGTAGGGAATCTCTCTATTACGCAAATTCAGCCCTCTTTAGACAAATATTTGCCTTAGTAGGGGGCTTTTTTTCCTGGTTTGAAACATTGCTTTTATAAAGAATTGTTTTTGTCTATTCCTCACGTAATTTATTTTTATGAAAGATGTTGTTGGTCCTTTTTTTGCCCTTAATCTTGAAACCTTACAATAGTCTATTATTCGTGCACATAGCTGCCCATACTCCCACCCTCCATGTAAAAAATAAGGTAAGTTTTTTCATATTGAGTCAATAGATACTTTTTTACCCTTTTTCATCCATGTATCCCATTACTAAAAATTTAAAAAGCTTTATCCTCTATTTTGTAGCACCATTCAAGTGGCATTTCATAGCCATGGCTTGTTTTCGAGTCTGTTTTGTACTCGATAATTTGCTAGTCCCCTATGCCTTTAAAATACTCGTCACACGACTTACTGAATTAGAGAAAAATAGAACAGGTAGCTGGATAAAGTTGGCTGGTCCCTTGATCCTTTTGTTAGGGATCATTGGGCTTATAGAGGTTTTATTTCGTCTATTTGACTATATGAAAGTCAAAACTATTCCTGATTTTGAGGTAAAAGTACGTACATGGATTGTACGCCATCTGCAAGGCCATTCTTACCAGTTTTTTACAGCCCATTTTTCTGGTGATTTGGTAAAACGGATCAATGATTTAACGGATGGCATCAGTCAAGTTATGATGATTATTATTTCTTCATTTTTGCCTACATTTTGCACCATTTTAGCAGGTGTTATCTCCTTTACCTATATACATCCGATTTTTGGTGGCGTATTAATGGTTTGGCTGATACTCCATACTGCCACTTACTTTTTTTATTCAAAAAAGTGCAGCCGTGGTGTAGCATTGCATGCCGAAAAGGTAAGCCAATTGTCAGGTAGTATAGTAGATGGCTTTACCAATATATTAAGTATAAAACTTTTTGCACCTAAAGATCAAGAAACTATTCATTTATTGGCTCCACAAGCAGCAGAACAAGAAGCACATAAAAAAGCCTTAAGACTGATTATGCGCCTACATTTTATCATTAGTGGTCTTTCTATGGGATTTATGGGCATAGGAATGATTGCTTATGTGATCTATTATTGGCAACTGGATAAGCTTTCCATTTCTGAAGTCACCTATATTTTTTATGCTGGTAATAATATTTGTAATTTGGTTTGGGTTTCTGTAGCGGAATTTCCTGGTTTTTTCGAAGAAATTGGCTATTGTCAACAAGCTTTAAAATTATTACAGAAAGAGCATGCTGTGCTAGATGCACCCAACGCCTCTGTACTTAAATGTCAGTCAGCTGCTATTGCATTTCAAAACGTTTCTTTTTCCTATGGGCCAGATAACCCTATATTCCAGAATCAAACCATTACCATAGCGCCTGGTGAAAAAGTAGGATTGGTAGGTTTATCGGGTAGTGGAAAAACTACCTTTATCCATTTATTACTTAGGTTTTTTGACCTCAATGGAGGTGTAATTACCATTGATGGGCAAGACATCTCCACCGTTACCCAACCATCATTGCGTGCTGCTATTTCTGTTATACCCCAAGATACTACGCTTTTTCATACATGCATTTTAGAAAATATTCGTTATGGCCGTAGGGATGCAACAGATGATGAAGTAATTGATGCCGCTAAAAAAGCAAAGTGTCATGAGTTTATTGTGCATTTACCAAAAGGGTACTATACTTTAGTGGGAGAAAGAGGATCAACCCTTTCAGGTGGGCAGCGTCAACGGATCGCTATTGCACGTGCTATATTAAAAAATGCCCCTATTTTAATCTTAGATGAGGCCACCTCTGCATTGGATACTATTACTGAAAATGAAATACAAGAAAGCCTTTCTACCATTATGGTCGATAAAACCGTTATTGCGATTGCCCATAGGCTAACCGTTTTGGCCGCAATGGATCGACTATTGGTATTTAATAGCGGTAAAATAATTGCCAATGGCCCCCATAAGATGCTTTTAAAGACTAGTCCCTTCTATGCAAATATGTGTAGGTTACAGTTTGATGGGGCTCTATAGAAGCTAAGAATGGATACCTAAATTGATATGGATTAAGGTAAAAAAATTAAGAATTTTTATTAGCTAATAACTAGTTTTTGGTTTGTTTTGTAGAAAAAAAATGAGTGTTCTATCGCGTCTATCTTTGATTTTGTATAGCCGCTTTTTCCTTTTCGTCTTAAATTTTGCATCGGATATAGGTTGGAATCTGTCTAATCTACAGTTAATTTTATTTAGTAGATTCAGTTTAACTTCTTTCTACAATAAGGGCAGTCAGATAGTTGATTGATACAATCAGAACAAATAGATTGTTTATACATACAACATGAAAGTAGTATTTTTATTCTTCTTTCATTAAAAATCTCGAAGCATATATTACATTTATTTTCTTCTTCCTGAGATGCATGTGAGTCTTTTTTAGTTTCATGAGCCTGGTTCGTATTCCTTTCCTGTTTATCTGGAATATAATTTTTTGTTTCTGAATCTGAATACAATTGGTTCATAAACGCTTCTGCTTCCTGACTTTGTTGATCTTGAAATAAATAATCTTGATAAGATTGACCTCCACATTCTTCTTTAATCTGGTCTTCTATCTGTCTAGCCCATGCATCATCAGGGTTATCCTCTGCTGTTTCTTTCCATTTTATTGCTGTTTGTTTTCTTATACGTTGGCCTTCTTCTATACTTGGACCTGAGAATGCTTTATTTGGTATAATGTCTAATTGCTTTAAACCTATTGGTCCTTTATATTCTTCTGTTTTTTTGCCTTTACATTTAATATGTTCAAAACAGCCGCTACACAATAATAGAATGCTAAATAATAGCATTAACTGATTTATAAAAAGCGAAAAATCTACTTTTGATTTATTTATATAGTGCATCATATATACAATTTTATTTTAAGAAAATATATTAAAAAGATAACCAATTTAAAATAAACTTAAAGGAGCTATCCTATGCTTTTTTGATGCATCTTAAGGCTAAAGAAAATTTAAACGCTATACTACATGTATAGCATTTATAGTGTTTTTCGCTAGTATAGGTACTTGGACTAAGATGATTAGATGAGTTGACCCCTGTAGTAGTATACTATATTGTTTTGAGTTATGCAAGAGGTCTCATGGAGTTTGTCTCTGTTCCTGCTTGTAATTTTTCCGCATGATCTGCTACACGTAAGGCTTTGATCATATCCAATATAGCGCCATCTAATATAGCCATTAAGTTATGTTCAGTATAGCCAATCCGATGGTCTGTTGCACGGGCTTGGGGGAAGTTATAGGTTCTGATTTTATCTCCTCTTTCTCCATGTTTGACCATAGATCTTCGTTCTATACCAATAGCTTCCTGCTGCTTTTTAACTTCCATATCATAGAGGCGAGAACGCAATACCTTTAAAGCTTTTTCATAATTTTTAATTTGGGATTTACCATCTTGACAGGATACCACAAGCCCAGTAGGTATATGCGTCAGGCGAACGGCTGAATAGGTAGTGTTTACCGATTGACCACCTGGACCAGAAGAACAAAAAGTATCTTTTCGTATGTCATTTAAATCTAAGTGAATCTCAACTTCTCCTGCTTCTGGCAATACCACTACACTAGCTGCTGAAGTATGTATACGTCCTTGTGTTTCCGTAGCAGGAACCCGTTGTACACGATGTACGCCAGATTCATATTTCATAAGGCCATATACATCTTCACCAGCTATGGTACAAACAATCTCTTTCCACCCACCAGCTGTACCTTCTATGGTATATACAGTTGAAAAACTCCATTTCATTTTTTCAGCGAAACGTTTGTACATTCGAAAAAGATCACCTGTAAAAATGGCGGCTTCGTCTCCACCAATACCGGCTCGAATTTCTAAAACAATATTTCTACTGTCATTCGGATCACTTGGCATAAGTGCCTCACGCAATTGGCCTTCTAAATGGACTTTTTTGTCTAGCGCAGCCGTTAATTCTTGTTTGGCAATCTCACGAAAGTCTTCTTCTTTTTCAATATTTAATACCTCTTTTGCTTCTTTTAGATTTTCTAATACCTGCTCATAGTGGTTGTATAAATCGACAATTTTGGATAATTTACTATATTCTTTATTGAGTGCTGCGTAGCTTTTTATATCATTTAAGGCCTCTGGTTGATAAATCGCTGCTTCTACCTGAAGAAATCGCTTTTTGATGGATTTTAATTTTTCAATCATATGATCCTGATAGGTGGAAAATCCAAATATAGTCTATAGTACTCGGTTAAAATACTTCATTTATCTCTGTGGATATGTTACAAAAAGGCCTATGAAATAGGTGTTTTTAGATATTTGATAGAAACTTTATCTGATCCAATCATCGATAAGCAGCATTAGATAAGAAACGGTAGGCTATTGAACAAGTTTGCTCTGCCAATGGCTTTGCAGCAAGCTGACTTTAATGCACTACGCTTTAAGCTACTTTTTCCACAATAGCCTCAAATGCATTTGGATGGTTCATAGCCAAGTCGGCCAGTACTTTTCTATTTATATCCATATTACTTTGCTTAAGCTTACCCATAAACTGGGCATAAGCCATACCATGTAAACGAGCTGCTGCGTTGATGCGCTGTATCCATAAGCTTCTTATCGTTCTTTTTTTTGTTTTTCGATCCCTATAAGCATATAAGAGCCCTTTTTCAACCGCGTTTTTGGCTACGGTCCAAACATTTTTTCTTTTGCCCCAATAACCCTTTGCTAATTTTAATACCCGCTTTTTACGTGCTTTTGAGGCTACTGAGTTAACTGATCTTGGCATGTCTAGATTCTAATTTAGAAGTTAATAGTATCTTTACTAATAGATACTGTAGCATAAAGCCACATTAAATGACTAGCAATTTGCGAATGGTTGGTGCATTTGCGTCATGTACCAGTGTGCTATGGGTAAGCTGCCTTTTTTGCTTGGTGCTTTTAATTTTTTTTGCCAAGCAATGGTTCTTAAAAGCATGCTTTCGTTTGATCTTACCTGTACCGGTTACTTGAAATCTTTTTTTTGAACCAGAATGTGTTTTAATTTTTGGCATATCTTTGGTTATAACAGAGGTTTAATTGCTTAGTGATGGTAAAAATCACCTCTCGGCTTGTAACTTTCTGCTAATGGCTTAGCCATCTGGTGAGCTGTTTATACCACTGCTTAAAGGCTACAAGTCGCAACTGCTTTTGCTATAAGCATCCTATTCTTCTCACTGCATACTACAAACAGGTACAGCTAGCGTACGCTTATACAAGCCTTAAATATAGTGAAAAAGATGTAAATAAAAGGAAACTTTTATTAAAATTAAGCTTGTTTTTTATGGATGAGCGGCGCTATGGTTAGACTCATTTTTTTTCCTTCTAGTTTAGGAAGTTGTTCTACCTTTCCATAAGCTTCTAACCCTTGTGAAAATCTAAGTAAGATTAGTTCACCTCTTTCCTTAAACATAATTTCCCTACCTACAAATTTAACACAAACTTTCACTTTGGCACCAGCCTTTAAGAAGTTCATGGCATGCCTTAACTTAAAATCAAAGTCGTGATCGCTGGTATTAGGACCAAAACGAATCTCCTTTATGACAACTTTTTGGGCATTATTTTTTATTTCTTTGTGTTTTCTTTTTTGCAAGTACTTAAACTTAGCATAATCCATTACTTTACAAACTGAACAATCACTTGCTTTTGTAATTTCTACTAAGTCAAGCCCTTGGGCTGCAGCAATGGCTAAAGCTTCACGGATGGTATAGACACCAGTAGTGACATTATCCCCAACCAAACGAACTTCTGATGCAGTGATGTGCTCGTTTACGTTGAGCGTTTCTTTTATTGTATTTTTCAAATGGCCAAGTATTGATTATGGTCTGTTGTACGAAATGCTTTTAGTTGCCGTAGCATTTTTTTGCTATGCAACACCACATAATATACAAATATCTAAACAAGTTTTCAATAAATCAAATCCAAAATTTGGATGCTTTTGTGGCTATTTTAGCTTGTATTTTGGGAAGTAGTGCTATTGGGACGCCATATCAAAAATAATCCTATGATAATCCACGGTACGCTAAGCCATTGTCCCATATTAAGCCACATATTATTTTCAAATTCAACTTGATTTTCTTTATAAAATTCGTTCAAAAAACGGAGTGAAAAAGCGACTACTGCAAAAAATCCCAAAAAGCGGCCAGGTACTAACGTTTGACCTTTTTTATACCACCATAAGAATAGTATTATAAATACTAGAAAATAGGAGCATGCTTCATAAAGCTGTGCCGGGTGTCTTGGAATCGCCCAGGTGGATACACTCGCTTGATAGTTTCCATTTTGTTTTTGCAGTCTATAAGATAGGGGGCTACCATAGGGTTCATATATATGCGATGGCGGGTTAAAATAACTCATTTGAATCAACTCATTTTTTAAAGCCTGTTCAAGGAAATTTTTAATCAGGCTTTCATCTGTAATGTTTTTTTTAAAAGTAATGGCTAATTCAATGGGTGGATAGTTACCAGGTAGTCTGGTGGTTGCTTTACGTATCACTAAATTTTGAATGGTCGAGTCATACTTTTTGCATAGATGGTCATGCAAATCTCTGACAAATATTACGCCATAGTTGGATCCAGTAGGTTGGCCAATAATTTCAGAATTCATAAAATTACCTATCCGGATGATCGCACAACCCAAAGCAGCTAAAATAGCCAAATGATCTGCTAACCATAAAAATGTTAGAGTGGGCCGACGGTTTTTTAAATGGATACGAAAAGGAAAAAGGGAAACAGTAAGCCGTTTTACATATAAAAAAATAGCAAGTATAATGCCAATAGCAGCTCCGTGACTTGCCAACCCTCTAAACCCTGTTATTTTAAATTTGGGGGAGAAAGTAACAGGCAAGAATATTTCTAATAGATGGTGTTGATAGTAGTCCCATTCATAAAAAATAACATGGCCTAAACGAGCCCCAAATAGTACGGCCAAAGCGATGTAATTGGGCAGTGTTTCAGCTTCTGCTCTGTCTTTGCCAGCTTTGGCAAACATATAATGTAAAATAGGTATACCTGCCAACACAGCGGTACCAAAAAGTAGATTATACCAACGAAGGGTTAAAAATCCTTTGGTAAACAGCACTGGAGATAGATTCCATATAATAGCATTGGAAATCATCATAATAAGTTGAATGACATTAATAAAATTGGGTAAAAATAGTCTTTTTAATGTAGGATAGGGCCGATATACTTTGAACAACTTATTTTGTCCATTCAGGGCTTAACCATATCGACCCTATAGAAAAAACTTAACTATTTAGGATCCAATCTACTAGTAGGCGTACCCCGAAGCCTGTGGCACCTGCATGATGATAGGCCCATGCTTTTTCAGTCCAGACGGTACCAGCGATATCTAAGTGTGCCCAAGCTGTTTTTTTAACAAATTGTTTTAAAAATAGAGCTGCCGTAATAGACCCTCCTCCTGGTTTTTTGCCTGAATTGCATATATCTGCAATAATAGAATGCATATATTCAAAATAAGCATCTTCTAGTGGCATTTGCCAAATTTTTTCACCTGTTCTTGGCGCAGCAGCCATCAAGCTGTTGATCAATGATTGATCGCTGCCAAATATACCTGCCATACGTGTGCCGAGTGCAACGACCATAGCGCCTGTTAAAGTAGCTAAGTCTACAATTGCATCTACTCCAAGCCTTTCTGCATAAACCAATGCATCTGCTAGGGTAAGTCTTCCTTCTGCATCTGTATTGTCTATTTCAATGGTTTTACCATTAGAAGCAGTTACTATATCTCCAGGCTTCGTTGCATGGCCATTAATCATATTTTCTGTAGCAGCAACAATAAAGTGAATCTCTTTATTGGGTTGGATTGTGCCAATCACATCTGCTGTGCCCAGTACTGCTGCAGCACCAGCCATATCATATTTCATTAACTCAATCTGCGAATTCCCAATCTTTAGATTGAGCCCACCGGCGTCAAAGGTAACACCTTTGCCTATAAGGGCAATTTTTTGAAAGGGAGATTGGTTATCAAATGACTTAGGTTTATAACAAAGATGAATAAATTTGGGTGGTGCGCTAGAACCTTGTGTAACGGAAAGATAAGCCCCCATACCTAAGCGTTGGCAATCTTCTTTTTCTAATATATTGATATCGAAGCGATGCTTTTCAGCTAATGCAATGGCGGTTTCAGCCAAGGTGGAAGGGGTAACATGGTTGGCGGGGGCGTTTACCAAATCTTTTGCCAGATTAACCCCTTTTACAATTTTTTTTGCCAATTCAATCATTGAGCCATCCGGTATGCTATTTAAAAAATAGACTTTTCCCAAATTGGTAGCTTTGGTATGTTGCTGGGATTTAAAACGTTCGTCTACATAAGCAGCTAATAAGATGCCTTCAGCAAAAGCTTTTACATGCATTTTATCATTGCGTAGTGTGGTAAAATCGATGATTACGGATGGACTATGCAGCTTGATACATGCACTATAGACCATGGCTGCAGCTTGTCGAATGGATTCATCTCCAATGGCTTCCTCTTTTCCTAACCCAATCAATATTATTTTTCCTATGGTATGAAAACAGTTGGCTGTAGCCACCTCCCCTTGTTTGGCTGTAAATTTAGATTCTTTTATCAAGGGTGCGATAATATCATGGTAAAAAGGCTCATGGACCAGATGAGAGGTATCGGCCGAAGCGCCATTGTTTTCAAAAATACCAAACGCATAACAGTTCTGTGCTACTTGTGATGGTTGGCTACTCAAAAATTCAAATTCAGGATAGTGCATAGTAGTTGCTTTAAGTAGTGGTTTAAAGGGCACATAAATGGGTTGTGCTTGCTGACCTAGGTCGGTAGGAGATTAACTTTTCCTACGATTTTTTAAATATACATAAATAATTAAAGAATAGATGCTTGCTTGGAGGCTATTAAGAATGGCCATTTTTTTGACGGATAGTCTTTATAAAAGCCCTTTGATAAACTATTTTTAGTTGTGCTATAGGGGTAACTCCCCCATATCATCATGCGTTTCTAGTCTATTTTGTGGCATATGATTGATGACCTGTATCCCTTTGTCTTTAGGTTGTATACTACCTAATAATACCAACTGTTGACCCATAATTTGTACAATATATTTTTGTTCACCCTCTTTATCTGTATAGGACCTGTGTATTAACTTTCCTTCTATGTATACCTGTTGACCTTTGGTTAAATATTGGGCTGCTACTTCTGCATGAGGTGTCCAAAGTACTATTTCATGCCAGTCGGTATGATTTATTTTTTGACCTTCTTTTGTTTTGTAGCTATCATGGGTTGCTACAGTAAGTTGTACCCGCATGCGCCCATTTTCTAAGTGGCGTATTTCTGGCGCTTTACCTAGGTTACCCAAAATAATCACTTTATTAACACTTGCCATGTTGGTTGTGCATAATAGAAAAAAATAGTTTTTATCCCTGGTTAATTTAAGACCTTAGTAGGTAAGTTGCAACTGCTTAGTGACAGTTTTAAAAGCATGTATATCCTTTGTGTATAGAAGGATAACCTTATCATTTTTTGACCCTTTGCAAAAGGTTGTCATCAATAAGCCATCCTTGCTCTTTTCTTACTTCAAGTGAACGTTGGATGATAAAAGTAAGCAGTTGGGTAGGGTGGAGGCCAATTTCTGCTGCTTGATGGAATAAAAAGGAAGCGGGATGCATACCGGCCGTAGTATTGGGATCATTTAATATGATTTCATTATCATCGGTTATAAAGCCATCTATACGCGCATATACTTGACAATCTAGCAGTTGGAACAAGTCAACAGCCTGTTTTCGGATACGCTTCAGTAAGGAAGTCGATAAGACCATAGGCGTTTGTTTCCGTACTATACCGGGCAAATATTTTGCTCTATAGTCAAAATGGACCTTCCCCTTGATCATTTCAGTTGGGGGAAGTGGAATGGGATTTCCTTTTTCTGCTTCTAGTACCATACAAGAAAATTCTCTTCCTTGAATAAAAGCTTCAATGATTATAGAGGCTTCTGCTTGTGCGCTGATTAATAAGATAGGTGGCTGTTTCTTTTGAAAATAAAGTTCTAGGTAGTCTAGTAAGGTATAAGGCGTATAGAAAATTTGGTCAGCGATTCGTAAAGGAAATCCTATCCCTTCACGTACATCTATAAGGCTAGCCAACCAATTTTTTATCTCTTTTCGTCTATAAGTTTTCCATTGATCATAGCTTATTGCTTCCATAAAAAATGCCTTATGAACTGCATCGATAAAGGAATCAAGTATATCGTGTTCCACAATGGTCACGCCTA
>ENA-UOVY01000542-UOVY01000542.1-plant-metagenome-genome-assembly--contig:-NODE-542-length-16180-cov-615.813085_pt1 | contig 16180 bp, 10 predicted proteins | sample MGYA00249840_ERZ761561 | MGnify/ENA primary metagenome ERZ761561 (study PRJEB28882, sample SAMN05720143) | plant metagenome | isolation source: Guanajuato, Mexico | place: Mexico:Guanajuato, Mexico...
AGAGCGATTCTTGTCTCGCCCATCACGGTGGTTGAATGCCACCATCTTTAGTCGACCACTAAAGTTGGTAGCATTCAACTCTAGTCGCCAACTTTTGGGAGGAAACTAGACTTGGAGCGAGTGAGCACATAATTTATGCGATGAGCTCGCACAAAACAACTATCCTGCTGTCTTGCTCACTAATCGTACTTGAATTGCGCCATCAAGTTGGTGCCATCATGATTATTAAGCTTTTGCAACGCAAACAGACTAACTTGTTGCCTGGGTTTGCAATCTCGAGGGAAAGGAGACAATCGATCGAGTGTCCCGACAGAATTGATCGATCTTAATTCTGCAGCAAGGCAACTCTTTGGCCCAAAGGATGCTGGGGCCAAATTACAGCCCATCCAGCAGTGGAACCGACTGCCGTCTGTCGCATCAGGATGATGGTTTGCGCTCGTTTTGGGCGCTCGCTCAGAATTGGCCCCATTCTAAAACAGATGTCGAGCAAACTCAACCGTGTCCATGTCAATCAAACAATGTTTTTTCATCCATCCTTTGGGAGATGCAACTGCCGCTAGGTTGTTCGCCAGTTGTCAGTGACAAATTGTCGCCAAATTAGATTAGACCAGCAAACTTGTGAGACTGTCATCTTTGGTAGCGAGTTTGCAAAATTTCATCAAAACGAATCAGTGGTATCAGCACTAGGCATTCGAAACCTTCTCTCAATTTAAGGAACGTCCTCTAATCGGAGTGCAAGCTGGAGGTAGGCTTTCGCAAAGGTTATCTACAATTAAGTGTGAACGCGAATCACCATTCAAAGTTGGATATCTTAGAGCAGAAGCACCATCAGCTCGTAGCCGATTCTATGGGTTGATTGCGGGGGAAAATCGGGTCCATCTGATCACCTATGTTGGCAGGAGGAAACGACGGTTGAATCTCAACAGAGACGAGCTTGAGGTAGAGGACTCGTTTTGAAGTCAAGAGTGAACTCCTTCTTTTCGCTTCATGTAGGTATCACTATTGAAAAAGGAGTCGATTGCTAGATGTCAACTCTGGGGAGTCATCCCCTTTCGATGCTTCGTTTTGCACAAAGTTGGCTCTAAACGGCTCTCTCACATGTGGTGGCGCAAGTTTACCAATCTAGTTGCGTTGTCGTCTAGAGAACCTCAAGTCATTGCAACCAAAGAGTTCCAACATTCCAACGTCTCCAGAGTTGTGGTCCCTTTTCCGTGCTGAAACTGAGCAAAGTGAGGTAATTTCAATCCGAAATGGGATTGGGACTAAGCCAGAATTCTACTCGGACTGTTCTTTCGAGCGTATTATTGTCCTTGCAATTGATGCATTACTGCAATTAACACTTGATATCCAATGCCACCCAACACGATGGCCACACAATGGACAGTTGTTCGCGTCGCCGCAATAAACCGTTCGCTTGAGATTAGGAAGTGAGCCATGGGGGGGGGGGGAGTGCCGAATAGGTAGCGCAAAATTGTAGCTATCCAAACTTTTCTCCACCTCTATCCAGCTTTGCTTTGCGCAAGAAGCGGCCAAAATGACCTCGTATCACGATTATGATCACATTGGACAACGACCTGCCCAGCGAGGGAAGGCAGTCGTGTCCTTGATGTTTTTAATTCCTAATAAAGATTGTAAGAGTCTCTCAAAACCAATGCCAAAGCCACCATGCGGAAAGGAACCATATCTTCTTATGTCTATGTACCAGCTGAGATCCCTCAGTTGGTGGTCAGCTAGGCCGCTTGATTTAAGGTTCTCTAACAGCTTCTCCTGATCGTCCTCACGCAAACTACCGCCACAAATCTCCCCGCCATGCGGAGCTATCAAGTCAAAGCACTCTGCCTCTCTGTTGTCGATATCGCACTTCATATAAAAAGGCTTACATTGCTTGGGATAGTTGGTGATGAATATTGGAACATTTGCGCAATAGTCAAGCAACTTCCGCTCCTGAACAGTACCAATGTCACTTCCGTACTGCGTATCACCAGCAAAGTCCGTTTTGTCCTTAAGAATTTCTAGCGCCTCTCCATAGGTCATCCTAATGTAAGGTGAACTAGCTATCCGCTTAAAATTATCGATATTTGAGTTCCTCTGAATGAGATGAGAGACATCTGATTTGTGCTCGCTTAGTTCAGACAAGTATTTGGCCGCATACTTAATGACTAGCTCAACACGATCCATCAATGTTTCGAGATCCGTCAAGTTCGATTCTTCAGCTTCGAACATCAAAAATTCGCAAAGATGTCTCCTAGTTAGTGAGTTCTCTGCTCGAAAAGCGGTGGAAATGGTGTAAACTTTTGATAGGGACCCAGCAAGGTTTTCGAGGTGAAGCTGGGCAGAGCTAATTAGGAAGACGTCTTTGTTGAAATAGTTGCATTTAACGACGCGCCGGGTTTGATTTTTGTCATGCTTGCTATGTTCTTCAGGTAGATAGTCCCTATCGACGCTCTCTTCATCATGCTTCACATTATCTAACTCTGGATTGGTAGATCTATTGGACAAAGCGGTACGATCAACGAGGAACAGATCAGAGCTAGCCTCGCTATCATTTGCACTCAGGCTAGGAGTGTGAACCCTGAAGAAGTTCATCTGCCTCATAACATCTTGCAGCCCAAACTCTAATTCGCTTCTAATCCTCAGTAGGGATGCAAAGTGCTGAGCTCGAGGTCTTAGATGGATTGAGCGGCGAAACCAGTCGTCTGACAGATCGTCCGTCGTTGCGAGAGGATAGGACGAAGGATCACAACTTCCATGATACTTCAGGCTGCTAGCGTTGAACTCAACGTCCTGCTGGGGGCCTCGACTCTTGAGTAGCTTGCCTTCGAAAACCAGGTACGATCCTAGCTCTGGTTTCTTGAGCAGATCTTTCGAAATGACAACCTGTATTTTATTTATCGATGAGCCATCTACGAGATCAATGAAGTTGCACTTTCTGTAGGAACGAAAATTGTTTACACGGCCGCCGAGCACGTAATCGACTAGTTGGTCGGGTCGTGTTGCAAGGGCTTGTTTCACGCTCCATAATTTCAGGGTACCACTGGCCATGGATTCCCCTGACTAGTGACTGCCTTAATTGCGATATGTAGTTCACAGATATAATAAAGAATTCATAAAAATTTCATGTCAACAAAGATGCCTCGAGACACACGCGTTTAGTCGCTCACATGCACTTCAAATAGCCGGCTTTTGTGCCAAATCGATAGGCTCAATACCCAGATAGGGTATCAGCGTCTCGAAGTATCTTTGACGCTCAAGAAGCTCTTCCTCGATTTCGGTGGCCTTCTTTACAAGACGAGCTAGTATTTGCCTGAAGGGGGCTCCGCCACACATGTTTAGATGGCCTGTAGAGATCCTAAAGGGGCACAATTGCTTACGATTGATGAACTCGACTGTTCTCTCTTTAAACAACTTTCCCTCCTCGTGGTCTCTAGATGGATAAATCGACCAGAATCGGCGTCGACATTCGTTGGGGTCGATAGTTCGAATTAGATGGTACAGAATCTTTTCAGCATCCTTCGAGCTCAACCGCTGGGTGTGAGTGAGGTTGAACTCCAAGTCGTACTTGGCCAACACTGGCCTGAGAGCCTCATTGATAACATCCCAAGTAGGGATACCATCAGAGGCTGCTAGAAAGCTCGAGGTGTTGGATGACAACATTGAAGAGTTACTTTTCATGGTAGAGCGGTCTTTAGACATGGCTCGGTGGATTGTTACTACTGATTCATGAAGCCAAGAGAGATGACCACACTCGTCAGATAGGCGTTCAAATTTACGCGCATCGTTTCCATGAGTGAGCGAGCTACAACAATCACCTGAGAAAGCGTCATCTGTTTGCCATGAAATTGGATTTGAAACTAGATGAATCTTCCTTGTCTCAAGAACTAAACTGGGACTCTATTAACAATAACCCCGGACTAGCAGATCCTAGCCGTATTTTCGTCCAAAAATACAGTCATGCCATTGAAATTAGATGTCAAAAAGAAGCTCGTTGCGAGGTCAGAGCGTGTAAAATGCATCGACGTCCATCCAACAGAGAATTGGATCTTGGTCAGCTTATATGATGGTAAAGTCCATATTTGGCACTATGAGACACAACAGTTGCTCAAGACCTTCGAGGTGAACGATGGTCCAGTGAGGGTCGCTAAGTTCATAGCTAAGAAAAATTGGATTGTTTGCGGTTCGGATGACTTCAAGATAACTGTTTACAACTACAACACTTCTGAGAGAGTAAAGCAGTTCGATGGTCATAATGATTATGTCAGATCTATTGTTATCCACCCAACGCAGCCCTATATTCTATCATCATCAGACGACATGAGCATTAAATTATGGAACTGGGATAAAGACTTCCTTAATGTTCAGACCTTCGAGGGCCACGCGCACTATGTCATGCAAGTTGTTATCAATCCTAAAGATTCGAATACATTCGCCTCAGCCTCTCTTGACAGAACAATCAAAGTTTGGCAGCTGGGCTCTCCAGATGCAAATTTCACCCTCGAAGGACATGAACGTGGGGTTAATTGTGTAGATTACTACCCTGGTGGCGACAAACCCTATCTGATATCCGGCTCTGACGACAAAACTGTCAAGATATGGGATTACCAAACCAAGACTTGCGTTCAAACTCTAGAGGGTCACACGGAAAACATATCCTGTGTAATGTACTACCCAGACTTGCCGATCATTCTGACAGGTTCGGAGGATTTCTCAGTTCGAGTTTGGAACATGAACACATACCGTCTCGAGCAAACCTTCAACTATGGTATGGGCAGGGTTTGGACGGTTGCAAGTCTGAAAAACAGCAACACAGTTGCCATAGGATATGATAATGGGTCTATCGTGCTCAAACTTGGGAGGGAAGAGCCAGCAATGTCTATGGATAGCAATGGCAAGATAGTATGGGCGAAGCACTCGGAACTACAACAGGCTAATATTAAGACCCTCGGTGGACGTGAGTGCATAAAAGATGGCGCCATTTTACCTCTCCAGGTCAAGGATATGGGAACTTGTGAGATATATCCACAGTCACTATCTCATAGCCCAAACGGCAAATTTCTTGTTGTTTGTGGGGATGGACAGTTTATCATACATACAGCCCTCACATTACGTAATAAGGATTTTGGCAATGCTCTCGAATTCGTCTGGGCGAACGATCCGTCTCTATATGCGGTCCGAGACAGTCAGGTTAAGATCTACAAGAATTCCAAGCTACACCAGCAATTCAAGCCAGACTTTGGTTGTGAGGGCATCTACGGTGGATTTATGCTCGGTGTGAAGACTCTAGCCGGTCTGGCCTTATATGATTGGGATACTCTTGAACTGATCAGAAGGATTGAAGTTGACACCAAGAGTGTCTTCTGGTCTGAATACGGAGATTTATTTTGCATATCAACAGAAGAAAACTTTTATATCCTGAAATATTATCCAGATATAGTAGCGAAAGGCCGAGAAGTTGGCACGGACGAGTATGTTTCAGAGGATGGTCACGAGCATGCCTTCGATGTGATTGCTGATATCAGCGAGACCGTCAGGTCTGGGTTATGGGTCTGTGATTGTTTCGTTTACACAACTTCTGACGATAAGCTTAACTACTTCGTAGGTGGCGAGATAGTCACCATTGCACACTTAGAGCGCTCTATGTACTTGTTAGGCTACCTACAAAAAGAGAACAGAGTCTACCTTGGGGACAAAGAGCTTAATGTAGTCTCTTATTCATTACCCCTATCTGTGCTTAACTATCAAACGGCAGTGATGCGTGGTGACTTCGAGATTGCTGATGGTATACTTCCAGAAATTCCCGAAAATCAACTCACCCGAGTAGCTCATTTCTTGGAGAAACAAGGGCTCAAGGAAAGGGCACTTGCAATTACCAAAGATCCGGGCCACAAATTTGACCTCGCGGTGAGTCTTAAGGATCTCAAGATATCCTATCAGCTCGCTGAGGAGGAAGAGAGTGACGACAAACGCAAGCAAGTAGCTGATCTCGCCATAGCTGAATGTAATTTTGAATTGGCAGCAAAGTGCATGAAGAAGACCAGAGACTCAGCTGGTCTTCTTCTCTTGGCCTCAGCCACAAATGACAGAGCGGTGTTTGAGGAAGTCTCCAACATGGCCAAGGAAGATGATCTCGCTAGTCTATCGTTTGTGGCAGATTTTGTCTTGGGCAATAAGAAGAAGGCTATGGAGTCGATTATCAAGAATGAGACAGGTTTACCTTATGCAGCCATGATGGCCGCCAACTCGAAAGATATTGACCTGACGTCACACTACGTTGGATTGTGGAAGAATAGTATCAAATCAAAGAATCTAGCCGCAGCATCTAGAATAGCCGACCCGAAAGAATTTCCAAATCTCTTCCCAGATCTTTCGGTCAGCTCTGAATAAAATTTGCCAGTTTGATCGATGTAGCTTCCGCGTCTAAATATCATCCTTATTTTAATATAATTTTGGTATTGATTAGTCCACCATGACATTTGGACCTACTCGTTGTCCTCGCTTCTCAAACGAGCTGATCCGTTGGTCAAACGGATAGCAAGTTGCTTCGCCCTTTCAACTATGACCTTTCTAGATTTGGATGATACAGTGTGTGCAATTTCACCACAGAATCTTCGATTCAACATCATGAGCATCTCAAGTTCCTTAACGTTGTGGATGAGAACCTTTCGAAAGCCGTTGGGCAGCACGTGTCTGGTTGCCTTCGCATTTCTGTAGCCGATCTTCGGCATCTTAATCTGGCCCTTAAAGCGCCTTCTAACTCTGTTATCAATACCATGAGGCTTCCTCCAGTTTGGCTGCCGTTGTCGATTGAATGCGTTGAGGGGGGGGGGTTAGTGTCGGTCTAAGAGTTGGGATCGGATCAGAACTCGGGGCTCTAGCATACCTTGAGTTTGTCATACCGGTCACACTGGTGTCTTATGAAACGCTTGGTGCGCTTCTTGACAATCTTGGGTCTGGTGAGAGGTTGTACGAGAACCATAATGACCTAATATATTATTACAAATGTGGAAAAATTCTACGCTAATTGGATTTTGGTAATTTTCATAACAATTGTGTCCCTGCCACAAGTGTAACTCTTGGCCAGGCTAGTACGCGGACGCTAGTATCCAGGCTTGCTCCTCTGCTGCAGTTGTGAGCCCTCCTCGAACACGATAAATCCACGCACATGCGTTGAAATTGTAGGTCTCTCACCGGCGCCCAAATCTCTACCGCTTTCGCGCACGAGGGCTCGAGCTGCAGCTGCAGATGCTTGGATATCCGGTGAGTTGAATGGCGCCTGATTTTGAATTGCAAACTCAATTGCGCGTTCCAAACCCTGATTCCTTCCCCCATCAGTCGATTGCATCTCTAAACAACGAAAAGCGCAAGACATCAGGACGAATATAAATACTTGACCCTACCCTCAATTAGCGAGCTAGTTTGCAACCAGCTGAGATGGTAAATCACCCGTCGTCGAATGTACTTGTAAATAAATAATTAATATGTTATGTGTGCATTAGTGGATCGAGATGAACACGAGGAAGAATCGAGCCAAACGAGCTAAGCTCAGTGAAAGTGATTATGTTGCTGATTTTGATGAGACATCCATCTCCTCATCACACAACGACCAGGATGGCCAGGAGGAGGCCAGAAAGAGCAGGATCCGGGACTCAAACAAGGAGTTCGCACGCCGTATGACGATCCTCCAATCGTGGTCCGAACACTGGAGAGATTACTCGACAAGAGAGGGTGAAGCATATCCTCAGCAGCAGGCACGGGAAATGATAAAAAGATTGAAGAAGATTGCTTGTCCAATTGAATCGTGCGGCAAGACATTCACCTCAATAGGTGGCCTCAAATACCATTATGCGCGTTGCAATCTGGAGCGCAGTTTCACCTGCTTGGTCTGTGATCCGCACGCGCAACTTTCTACAAGAGGGGAGCTCCTGAAACACATGATACTTAATCACTACGAAGAACTACCTGCCTTAGTTGATGACCAAAGAGAAATAGCTAATTCATATCTAAGTTATGAGAACAGGATTGACAAGAACAAGAGGGACAAGAGAATCAGCGCTGACACTGAGATCTCTTACAGTGGTCAGCGTCTGGTGCGATCATATGGCGAGCTTCTGAATAGAGTTTTTGCTTCCGAAGGTTTTGCCAGTCGCCCATTTAAGGACTGGCAATTGTTGAGCGACGATTGGGAGCTAGTCTTACATGAATTTGATCGCAAACGCTACTATCCACCCGAATCGGAATCTGTCCGTTTTAAGCATTCAACAGGCGATGAGTGGTCAATAGTCAAAACTGGGGAGTCGCATGCACCCGAAACCGATAAAGCCAGCTCGACAAGCATAATATTTTTTACTGGAGGAATCAACACTGCCTCTGCATGGCTTCCAAAGCCTCCTCACGCTATGCAATCTCAACCCACCCCAGATCTAATATGTATTTCAGTCAATTGTTGCTCAATGGACCATAACCAGTCATACAGTGAAAGTAAAGAGGGCGAAAACTGTATCCAATTTTGGACATTAACCCAAGTTGAAGGGGCGAAAAATGGTACTCAAAATCTCAATTCCAGCCTGAATTTGAAAGCTAAAATGAACATCTCACTGAGTTACATTTTGGGCCACGATTACGGTACAGTATTTGAGATGTTATGGTGCCCACTTGGAGCTAGCTGGCAACCGCAGGTCAACATCGAGGATGCGCTTGCAAGAGTTGGCCTCTTGGCTTTGGCTTGTGGAGATGGTCGAGTTAGGATTTTAAGCATTCCGCATACGAATAGTCTACTGGCCAAGGTGCCGGAGAGAAAGTCTGTCGACGCTTTGGAAAGGACTCCAATTTTCAGGACTAAACCTATTGCAACTCTAATGCCGCCGGGAGTCGGCCCATCCACAGATTATCAACCGACAGCATGCAAATCCATTTGTTGGGACCTTGAAGGCAATCAAAGGTTATTAGCCGCTGGATACTCTAACGGCACGGTGGCCTTGTTTGATCTCGCCAATGGGTCACCAATCCTGTATACCAGTACACAAAATAGTCACATTTACCAGCCGCTTAAATCCTGGATCGCCCATGGTGCGCCTGTCACAGGTATCGCAATATCATCAAGTTCTAACGAAAAGATATTAATTGCGACGGGAAGTAATGATAGACAGCTCAAAATTTGGAACGCTCTCGATTTGAATTCCTGTCTGACCACTGATAGGGCTCCAATTACCAGAATCTTGTGGGACTTCAGGTTTAGAGGCGTAATCACGGCAACTGACACCGCTTTCACTAGCTACAATAATAGAGTTAGCTATAGGTATCCCATGGTGGATGGATATCATAGTGTAACGGTTTCTGCCCATCGTTCAACAGTATGGGGTCTGTCAAACTCCGTAGTTACCAACGCCGTTGCTACATCCGATGGAGCCGGCGAAGTGTTTGTTATACCCCAATTGATAAGTAGATCTCTGCATAAGCGAGACAGGAATTTACTGAGCACTCATAGTCTATACACGCTATTACCTCGTGCCCTCGACGGAACAAACAAACAAAGCTCGGTCGTTGATCTATTAACATTCCCAGAATCTGGTGATGAAGTCAATAAAGTATCCGAAGCACCTGCCAGCGACGGTGAGGAGAATGGTCTTGAGGCGGATGCTGATTTCTCGGCAGTGGAGCGTTCCATAGCAAACAAGCCAAGCAAGTTTCTCTTGCCCTTTGAGCACCGACCAGTAGAAACTTATTCAGATTTCAAAAACTCTTTTGGACTGGAATTCATAAATTATAGCTTCTCTGTACCAACACTGGACACAAAATTGCCTGAAAGTTGTACCCGCGCTGGTGATACTAAGAACATCTACTGCGATCGACCCTGCGACTACCCATTTTCGTCCGTAAACTCTGTTACCTGGAGCCCAAATGCAGACACGTTTCCATGTTTATTGAGTGCGACTCAAGTTGGACTATGCCGTCTAGATAGAGTGCAGATTGTTGAACAAGTTTACAAGGGTTATGTTGAGTCGATCGTTGTCGATCGAAACTTGGACAACAAAGACAAACAATAACTTCAGCATGCCTTTCAAATTAATTTGTGCCGGCTGATAATCAACTCGACCGCAGGAGAATAAATGAACTTTGAACTCATATTCAAACTGATCCGTTATCGATCCGTTCTCTAATTATGCTAGGTAGAGGAGTTAGTTCTTGCCGGAAACCATCCAAGTTGCTTGGTTGGGAGACTTCATCTGGTTTATATAACCCATTCAGTCGAAGAGCCTTGGGAATTTGTCACCTAAGGCAGATGAGCTTAGTCGATAGTGCTCGTGCAAGTTTTAATCTGACGATAAACGAAGCCGCCGGATAATTGATCTGGCAAAGTCTTGGTCCGATTATAGTTCCTAGCTGTGATAAAACATGCCCGGTGACGAACATGGGTAGGATTTATCGCTTTGGAAATCAAGAACTTTTTCGATCCCAGATTCGGATGGTGATTCATTAAGTACTATTTCAATCCAAATCGAAGCCATCGTTATAGAAATCGATATGCCGGTTCACATTCACTCAGACTTGATTTCTGATCTCTGTTCCAGGATAAAGCGCCCAACCAATTCAACCTGATCGCTGATGACAATTGTTGTATGCCGCATGCAATGATGATAGGGAGCAGTTCTCTAACAAGATGAGAACTAGACCGATGAGTCGTCATGCTCGGCAGCAAGCTCACTTGTGCAGCAATATCTCTCGTTTAAATGAAGACTTGTCGCGCAGTTTGTATCAGAAAGAGTTTGAATCCAACTCAAGATAGTTCACCTCAGCTCAACAGGTGCAGCTAGTAACGAGTTTTGGTGAGCTCGCTCTCGAGATTGAGCTTATCGAGTGAATAAATGCGGCCCTTATATAGAGCTCGCTAGATCATTCATCTGCTCGCTTTTCAACCAGCCTTCCGTCAGCTGAGGCCACCGAATATCCGAGATGGTTCCTTTTTGAGAACAAGATGAGCTTGAATATCGGAACAAGCAACTCTCCATCAATAGTGAAGTCTGTCCGATGGAATTTCGTCCTCGGACAGTCGGATTCCTGGCCAGTTCATATCGCCAGCAAGGAATTGCGGATCCATTGCGAGATACTTACCATATCAGTGTGAGCTACTCCCTTTGGCCGCAGATAGACTACTGCATCCTAGCCTGCAACTTCAGTTTGTCGCACTAGACCGACGAGTAACAATCTAGACTCCAACAAGGCATTACCTGGGTGGATTGTGCCTAACAGAGATCCCCAAGCGTCCATCAATCTAGAGGATAAGGTGGAATTTGGGAGTTTGCGTACGAATTCACGGACGAGAGACTATCGCTTGATTGATAGAATCAGGCAGGTGAATTCTCGTGACTAGGCGATTAACAATGTAGAGGCTCCTATCTGCTTTTGCTCCTTCGAACCGAACCAGTCTCTTGTACTCGACAAGCTTTTCTCCTACAGGTTTAGGTTCAGGCGCGATGGCTGCAGTTCTGTTTGCCCCTGAACCATAGACCGCTCATTTCCACTTTAGAAGCAGTCGTTGGGTGCTCTATTTTTAGAAAACAGCTAGTGAGGAGACGCATGGAGCCCACAACTTAGCTAGTTTGATCTTAGCATCGCTGATAGATGCAGTTAGCCATGGCACCAAGAACTGTCAACTGGGCGATGGCCCAAGTCGTATTGGTCATATTGATTTTGGCCCAACTAAGCTCGGCTAATACTGAAGTGGACGACTTAGCTGCGCAATTTGGGAGCAGCTTTGGCTCGATTGTTGGCAAACTAGGTTCAAGTGCAACATATGACGGGCCCATGGACATCTATGGTGCAGAAAGGCGAATGCGGGACCTCTACTCTGCGATGGAGAAGAACTTGATGGAAGCGAGACAAAGAGCGGCAAATTCGAGATCGCATTTGACTGCGGATGTAATCGAGAAGTTGAGATTAGTTTGAATAGCTATGAGCTCGTATTAAAGCGTTTCAGCAATTGAGTTTTGTTGCATGTCTAATCTGTTTTCCTCTGAGATTTGATGATGACCCAGATCTCTGGCTAAAAGAAGCGGGGACATCAGAAATGAATCGGCAAATTGGCGTGATCATCGGAGTAGGATGAGTTGGATGTGTAGGTGGATTTTTGCTAAAGATAAGGACCAAGTTGGGTAGGGAGGAGTTTTAGCCGAGGTGAACGTGCCTCCCATAGTTGTTCCAGTTGGTGGTGCAGGTGCAGATCGTGGATGAAAACTGAGACACCGTTTGATGGGACAAAAAAGAAACATCGCCCCCGGGTGGATTCGAACCACCAACCTTTTGGTTAACAGCCAAACGCGCTAGCCGATTGCGCCACGGAGGCACATACCTGCACTAGTAGTCCGTTTGCATTCGGATTTCCTGCACGAGCTCAGCGACAGCTCAGGGCTTCAACTTGTAGAGAGAGGGGAGATTTCGGTTACAAAACAGTGTGACATCGCGCGCTCATTTCTTTATCCGATCTATTTAAACCCAAAGTATCCAAGCGGAATGTTTACAACGGGCCCCAGGAAGCTAAGAGCCGAGAGAGGAAACAACCATGAACGAGTGTTTGAGCGAAATTGGTTTAGTGTCAAGCAGGGATCCAGGAAGAAGTTGAACCGACGCGTAAAGGCGGTCGATCCGAGGATTTTAACATTAACCTGCCGATTATCAGGTGTCGCCGGGTGGACTCAATAAGCGCAAGTAGCGAGAGACAATCGTCCGTGGCTGAAAACCCGTATCGCGAGACAACCACCTCACTTGGCGCCACCCACGATCGTGCAATCCCGCTGTTCCGCTTCCATTCGGCTCATGTTTGGCACCTGTAGATTGTTCACGCAATCTGGTTTTGTTTTGATTCGTTTAGTTTGCCTCCCGGAGCAACAAAGTGGCAAGCGTGTCGGATTGGTTGCAAGTCCATTAGCTTAAACTTGCTCCGTCCCCGAAGACCCTCTCGCTAGCTCTTGTCTGGCGGCCGGCTTCCTCTGGCTGCAAGGGCCGCTACTCCCGCTGCATTGCGGCGCCTCCAACGCCAACTAAACGGCTCTTTTCGTGCTCTCCTTGTCGCCGCTTGAGGCTGGAGGTCTAGAGAGAGTTCCAAACGAGCTGGGCCAAAGTTGACAAGTTGAGTGCAAGGAAGCTCGGGCATGTTTTCGCTCCTCCTAGCCAGGTCAGTTGGTGGTGCGAGTTAGGATGAATTCAGCTGCCCAGTGGCTGGCCGAGTGGACCAACCAGCGGAGAGGGCTGCTGGTGGCCGGCGAAAACACGAGATCCGCCTAGAGCTCCCTGTTCTGCACTCGTCTTGTTTGCAGGCGCCAGTTTGCTGCAGGCATCCGTCAGGCGACCTGCTCTGGCCGACGGAATGATTTAGATCTCAAGCCTCGTCGGCGCCACCGCAACAAGAGCAGCCGCAGCAGCAGCAGCAACAACAACAACAACAACCGGCCAACTGTCGATTCTTGACGAAGGATCACGATTTTGTGTGAGCAGCCGCTTAGTCAAGTTGGGCCGAGCCAGTCGGATTGAGCGGCTCCTCCGACGCAAGCAGCCGGGTTTCCGCCGCCGCCGCCGCCGCCGCCGCCGCTTAGCACTCTGTCGCCCTACAGCTCGCAAACCAGCCGGCCAAGTACAATAATAACGATAATGATAATCGTAAGCGCAATCATAATGCGTCGATTACATAAACACAAAATGAATCATCACCATGATCGTTAAGCGCGCTCAATCTCGGACGCTCGAACTGGCGCAATGTTGGCGCCGCCTCTAAGCCTCGAGGATAAGCCGGCCGAGCCTGGCGCACCGGACGGCGGGCGCTGCGAGCTCGCCGGCTTGCGGGCCAACTCTGATGGGAAGAAGGAGCTTTTGAGTGGAGATTGAGTTTGGGCCGAGCGAGCTGAGTTTGGGCACAAAGCGGCCGGCTAATGAAGACTCGCCCTCACTGTTCGGCGTGCGGCAAATATTTATTCATCAAGCCAAAATATTGATCTAATTTCTCAGCTATAAAGCCCAAGTCCACTCAGGCCGATTGGCCCGCAAGCCGCCGCCGCCACGAATGTGCCGGCCGATTAGATTATACCTTCGCTTGGTCTACTTTTGGCCCTGGCTGCCGGCGGCTCCATGACCTCTCGCCGATTGATTGAGTTGAGTGGCTCGCCGGCCAGTCGGCCAGGCAGCGGCCGACCTTCAGCGGCGGCCATCAATCGGAAAGTATCGGCTGCTCGAGGGATGATGGATGCGCGCGCGCCTCTCCGATTATCCGGGCGCTCGCTGCCGCCGGCTCAGGCTTGGCGCTCGGCCAAGGCGACTCGGCAGCCCCCTCATGTTGGCTCCTCCGCCCGCAACACCTGTCGCGCTCGCTCGGCCGCCGCCGCCGCCGCCGCCGCTGCCGCCGCCGCCGAGCACGCAAACCCGCGAGGCCGGCCAAAAGTCGAGCACTCAAGGAATCCATCGGGCGGCTATTTGATTAGCCGGCCGGTGGACACATTTGCACGCCGTTTGCCAGCCCTCCGTTGCTCGTTCAAGCGGCACAATGCAAGCGAGTCTAGGGGCCTAAGAGATGCCCGCCGGTCCCCGCTTGCTCGAGCCGCTGCCACTGTAGCCAGCAAGCGGAGTCGCTAATTTAAGCCACATTTCTATTCATTGCTCAAGCGGCGGGGGATGTTAGCTTGGGACTGGCCAACGCTTGCTGGCCAACCTGTTGGAAGAAGCGGCCAGTGCGCGAAACTTGTGCGCCGGCCACTCTGCGGACTTGGCCGCCAAGCTCGCTCGAACCGCCCACTTTCGGGAAAACCCCTTTGCGCCGCCAGCTCCACTTCAGCGGCCAGCAAACTTTCTCCGCGCAAAACGCTCGGCCAGTGAAACTCTCCGTTTGCTTAGAGTCTTGCTAGAAAGTGGCTAACAAGTCCAGCTACACGTCCGCAGGCCATTTGAACGAATGGACGAGCTTCTGCGGGGCGCTCAATCAACTCACACTCGCAACTCAACACTCGCCGTTACATATTCATTGCGCCAAGAGGCCCAATTCTAGGCCAGGCAAGAGCAACGAGCGATGCAAACACCATAAGCGTCCTCCTCTCTCTCAACCCGAGCAACCAAGAAAACCAAGACAACGAAGCGAGAAGCGGGAGCGAAAAGCCCGCCAGGAGCCAACAATAGCAAGAGCTGGCGCCAAGTTCCAAGCCCATCGAGCCTCCAGCAGCTGGGGCGCGCAAAATGGAAGAACTGGAGACAATAGGAGCGCGGCAAGGGCGCCCAAGCTGCACCAAAACACTCGCCTGGCTCCTCTTCCTCCTCCTCCAACTCCAGCCCCATGCAAGCTCACTGGGCGAACCCACAAGCAACTCGGCCGAGCCAAGCCCGGCGCCAGGTAAGCTCGCTGGATGCAGACTAATTCTGAGAAGTAAGCAGAGCTAGAAACTGACCGCATCTCTCTCCCTCCAACAACAACAACAACAACAACATCAACAACCACAGCAGCCGCAACAGAGGCCAGGTCGGCGGGCGCGAAACAGGCGCTCTCGAGCGGTCAGTTCTGCCAGCCGCAAACTGTTGGCCAGCGGCTGGCCGGCTCGCAGGCGGCCGACTTCACAAAAAAGGTCTTCTGCTTCTACGACATCCAAGACGATTTCAGGCCCCAAGACTTGAACCCGTGTCTCTGTACGCACGTCGTCTATTCGTACGTTGCCGTACGAAAGAATCTCTCCTTCATCGCTGGCAAAAAGGGTAAGTTTGGCTTGTTTCAGCTCCCAGGAGGGGAGCCCGAAGGGGGTCGCTTCTCTCGGTTGGTCGGGCGAAGAGGAGGGAGAGTTGTGTGAGTAACAAGCTGATGGATGGAGATGAGCGCAAGTGCAATGGCTGCTCTTTCAGAGCTCTCCTTTTGGGAGCCAACGGCGAGCGGCCATTGCATTTTAGCGTTACATTCATGTTAAATGTGCTAATCGGCCCAGCTAAGCGTTCCATTCCTAGTTTGTTCAACTCTTTATGGTTCCATTAAACTTTCCTTTTCGAGCTGAGAAGCCGACGAAGCAAACAGTTGGCTCCTCTGCGGTCTAGGCGCCGTTCGCTTGCCAAACAAATTTCGTCCTCCATTCGGTTGGCCGGCGGCGCAAGAGCTGCGCTGCTGCTGCTGCTGCTGCTGCTGCTGCTGCGGCCGCTGCTCATCAAGATGGTCAGTGGATTCAATTCA
>ENA-UOVY01000543-UOVY01000543.1-plant-metagenome-genome-assembly--contig:-NODE-543-length-16180-cov-599.982202_pt1 | contig 16180 bp, 10 predicted proteins | sample MGYA00249840_ERZ761561 | MGnify/ENA primary metagenome ERZ761561 (study PRJEB28882, sample SAMN05720143) | plant metagenome | isolation source: Guanajuato, Mexico | place: Mexico:Guanajuato, Mexico...
AACTCAACTCTACTCGGCGACACAACAGCGGATATCCTGGCAAACTATGGGCGCGCGCTCGGCCTCCAAGCAGACAATGCGGCCCAATTGACAAGTGAGAATTTTTGCGCAAACTTGGCAAACGAAAGCGAGTCTGGCATGATGGCGAACAGGATGGCGCCAGCCGCAAAGCAGCACCAACCCGGCGCGGCCAAGACGAGCGACCTGGGCGATGAGATGCCGCCCACCGAGTGCGACAAGTCGCTCGCGGGCACCAATGGCGCCGCCTCCTCCCCTGCAACCGCCCGCCGCATGGCCCATCTAATGCTACTCGAGGGGGCCGAGCTGAATCCGCAACTCGATTCGGACGGCATGAGCAGCGGAACGCAGCGGAGTCTCGCCACCACCAGCAATGGGTCGCCATCTAGCGGCATTGCGGAACTCGAGCAGCAGGCCGCAAGGCAGCAGCAACACTACCTCCAGTTTTCGAGTTCAGGAGCCCAAGCAAATGGCGGCTCAAGCTCGACCATTGTGTCCGACAGCGAGGCCGGCGGAAATCTCGTAAGTGTCCAGCAGCACCAACATCAAGCCAGCCGCTCGGATCTACAAATGGCAAAGTCGAACCTGATCGGCGCTAGCGGCATCAAGGAGGCTAAGAGGAGCGTAAGTACACAGTGTGTGATTGGCTCCCTTCCTCTGCATGCTTGATTGGCCCCCTAACCTGCTTGCTATGACATTAATTTGCCCCGCTTTGTTCGCCCATTCGCGCGCTCACCTTACCTGCCCGCTCTCAGTTCAACAAAATCTCGCGTTCTAGCGCCAAGCAGCTTGCTAGCTGAGCATAGAGAGAGACAACCAACTCAGCCTTAAATCGCCTTGAATCATTCACCACCCAACTCAATGGGACAGCTTGAAACCATCCAACTTTTAAGAAAGCTTTTGTGCACGAACTTTCCCTCGTCGAGTCAACAGACTGCAACTATGCGAATTGAAACTCGACTTCCTTAACCTGATCACCAAAACTAACATTGCAAACGAAAACCCGCGCTCAGTTTAATCTAGATCAATTTCCATTCGGCTCTGAGCTGGAAATTGTGGGCCAAAACTTTGACCCTCAGACAGAATCATACACGATGTACGTGGACAAAGACGGAACCTTGGATTGTAGAAACGTGAACCAATTTTACGTGTCGCTACCGCCGCCGCTGTCAGATTCAATCGACCGCTTTCCATGCACCAAAAACAGACTACAACTCCTCAATGGTGCAGGAGAAATACCCTTTGCCTACCACTTTCCGCCAGCAACTACAAACATCAACACAAACACCAATTCCAACGCTAGATCGGACGATGTTTCCGAATCTGGCCAGGTTGTGAAGCCTACGCAAGGCTGTGATTTGCACACGGACGTTTAGAGTTCAAAACTAACCTCAATTGAAAACTTTATTGTGATAGTATTTATACAGCCAGATTGTTACCTGCAGACATGAGCCTTTGTTTGGAGAAGAAAGTGAATAAAGAGTTTCTAAATTAACTTGTTCAATTTCTTGTTGCAGGTAGATTTTCGAGCTTGTCCATTCTAGAGGAGCATCGGCCTCTGCTGGACCAGTGCGACCAATACCTGGTATCCGCTGCCGCCTGGCGCTGGCGGCTGGGCACCGCTGGTTTGGATATTTGCGGTTTAAGATGCCCGGCCAAAGAGTCAGTTAGTCCAAGTCCTCGGAATACTCGATTGATGAACCTACTCGATTGACTTCGAGGCCGTCGCGCTGGCGACAAAGTAGTGACTGAAACCAGTGCCGTTGGAGGTTGCACATCGATTGGGACCTGATTGGCTCGGACACCTAGTTGTCCTATTATTGAGAAGAGCTGTTCTTGATTTTCGAGAAGCTTATCCTGATTTTCTAGGAGTTGTCTATATTGATCCCTTGCTGTCGCCATATCCAGCTTGATTTCCAGAAGAGTCTCCATTTTCATGGTTGATTCGAGCTTCTCTGAAAGGTTTTTGCTTTTAGGCATATGCTCGACAGCACCAGTGACGCAGGACCATAGACAAGCGGCAGCGGATACCCAGTGTCAACACAAACGCCGATTCCAATACTAGATCGCACGATGGTCCCGATTCTGGCCGGGTTGTGAAGGCTATGCAAGGCTGTGATTTGAACACGGACGTTCAGAGTTCCAAACTGACCCGAGTTGAAAGCTCGATTGTGACTAGGCGGTCTGCCTGCAGCTTCGCTCGCGTGGAGTACTTTTGGTAGGACGGCTCCATGGTATCTCTGTTCCGGGTTGGCAGACACCACCGGGCAGGGGAGGGCAACCCTCCGGTCTCTATCCAGTCCTAGTACCGACCCTCTATCCTCGCACGGGGGGGGGGAAGATGACGCGCCATCCCTACACGAACTTAGCTGCAGAAATGAGCGTTTGTTTGGCGAAGGAAATTAACAAAGAGTTTCTAAATTAATTGGTCAAACTTCTTGTTGCAGGTAGATTTTCGAGCTTGGCGAAAGACATGGTTTGAATATGGGCGGCCAGATGGCGCCGCGTTCGTGTTTGCCAACTCACTTGACGGGGTTTTTCTACCCAATTCGAGTTGAAGATTTTCGGGCAATCGGCTCTGAGTGGCCTGCGCAGAAGCCAGTTGCGCATCCTGCGCCCGCTCTCCCTTCCTCGCCAGCAGCAACAACAACATCAACATCAACAAGAGCAATCCCAAGAGCTGGTGCTTTCATTCTTGGCTCGGACGTTCTCGGACGCGCGCGCTTGTCTTCACCGGGAATCGCGCAATCTACCTGCAAGCCACCTGTAACCTGCCAACCAATCTAAGAGTGAACCCGCTCGCCACGTGAAGAGGCCGCCCAAGAGCAATCAACAAGTTTCCAACAAGTCAGAGGTAGACGCTGCAACCAGGTGCGAGGGTCAGAGTGTTTCTTGGGCCGAGAGAAGCGGTGAAGCCGACGGAGCAAGTGAAGCCAGCAAGATGATGTGCTTCGGCTTGAAGGATCGGAAGCGGGCACGAACAAACCATTGCGTCATCGTGCTGCTGGACGACACGCAGCTGGTGCATGAGCTCCACGTAAGTAGACCGGCGAAAGAGAGGGCCAGTTTTGGGGGTAGTTCAAGTTGGAGGAGCTGCTAGCACTTGGTTTGTCCGTGTTTGAGCAGCAGTCTTTGTTTTAGTTTCGAGTCCGTAGTTATGGTTGGAGTTCGAGCGCTAAGAAAAGAGGCGAAACTGGAGCGGCCACTCGTGCCAACGGTGATTTCGACCGTCGGCCAAATGACTAGTTTCGAGTTTGGAGAGTGAAACTTACCTGGCCAAGCGCAGTGGGCCCGCTAGCAGTTGCGAGCCCGCGGCGCAAGCGGCCGCTCGGCGGGCCCGCAAATTGTTCCCTCCTGCAGGTGGAGCTGGCGCAGCTTGGGGGTGGTTGGAAAATTGCGCTGCGGTTTGCGCCAGAGCCCCGCGCCGCCGGCCAACATTCACAAGCCGCATTCTTGAGCGCATTGTCTCCCCCTGAGCCGGCTTACCTGCCGTCCGTCGGGCTCGCCGGCGGATCCTCGATTGCGGCGGCAGTGGCGGCGGCGGCGGCGGCCACGTTGGTTGGCCCAGAGCCAGGAGGCTGCGATTTACAACTTGTCAGATTACCTTTGCCTTTGTGCAAAGGTTGCCGCTGGCAGAGCGCGCGCGCGCGACTCGCATCTCCGGCGCCCAGTCGGCGGCTCCACGCGCGGCTAGCAAACACACAGACGCACAATGGGCCAACCTGTGCCCTTACCTGCCGGCTCGGCCAAAACAAATTGGCCGCCTGGCCGCCGACTCGAAGCGCCGGCCGCCATCAATCAGTGGCCAGAGGTGCGGCCGGAGCACCAGAGGCTGTGGCGGCGGCCGCCGCAGCCGCTCTCTGGCAAAGCACCAGTCTCCAGCCGAGTGCGCGCGCGCTTCAGCCCGAATTAAATCCGGCTGAAACTGAAAATCAATTACCTGGCCGGCGAGGGATTGAGGCTGGGAGCTGCTGGCGGACTTTTATTGGCCGGCCGATGGGCTGATTCCGTGATTGGGATCGTGACTCTGCCGCGCCCCCGCCGGCTCGCCTGTCACTCATGCAAAAGCGACAACTCTCTGCCTCCTCCAGGCCGCCGCCGCCGCCACCGCCGCTTCTGCTAAACGAATGCAAACGGCAACAAATGTATTCCGGCGCGACAAGTCCACGACAGGGATGCCGCCGCCTCCCTGATGCCTTTAAATGGTCTAAACTGCCCCCAAAGCTCGCTCGGCGGCCGCCCGCAAAGCAGGTGAGCCGAGCAGCGGACGAGCTGGCCGCCGAGTGGACAGGCCGAACGGGAGCTGCTGGCGAGCGGGTCGCCTGGAAGCGCAAACAGTGCGCTCGCTCCAAATTGAGCTGGCCAACTGGCCGGGCACGAGCGGCTCTGTTTGGTTTGGTTTGTCCTCCATCCGTCGCCCTCGTTCAGGTTAGAGTGTGCGCGTTCTAAAGGGCTGCCGCTCGGCCGGCCTCCATTGAGCGGCCACTCTCGAGCGCGGCCCAACAAAGAGAGGGACAGGTGAACTCGCGCGCCCGCCAAGCCGCCCGGCCGGCGCGAGCCTGTCGAGCGTGAGAGTCGTCCTCTTCGCGTGCAACTAGCGCTGGCACTCGCTCCAATTGGCCATATTCAAACACTCTGCCGATTGTGTGGGTGCTAATTGATCAACCGGCTCCAGTCAGCCAGCAAGCCAGCGCCGCCAAACAAACAGACGGAAGCCAAGCGGCTAATGAATCCGCTTCTCGCCTTTCGCTCGCCGCGCTAGCCTGCCAGCCCGGCCATTAGGTGTTCGAATGGACGCCAACGCATCGCCGCCAGTCCGCCGGCGCCGGCAGCGGCGGGCAGCCCACTCGACTTCAGCGACCTTCAGCCCGGATTAAACATGACGGCCGGTTGAACTGTAAACGCTCTTCCAATTCAATTACCTTTCTCGCTCTCGCGCGTTCGCGCCCGAACTGGGCCAGCCGGCTACAGTTGGCCGGCTACAGTCGGCTAGGCAAATGAGCTAAGCCGGCCTTGTCCGCGCTGATCAGTGGCCAGCTCGCGGCCGCCGATCGGTCGCAAAACGATCGGCGCAAATAACGATGTCAATCCAGATCTCGACTTGAATGGCAATCGGCCAGGGCGGCCGCCTTTGTGTGTGTGTATCCTCGTCTTCCATAATAGAGTTAGAGCGGCTAAGGTTGAACCTTTTGCTCGCGCTCGAGCTGGACACGACAGGCGAGCAAAATGGAGGGTTTGTTTTGACGAAACTTGCAATGTGCAGACAGGGCTCCTCTTTGCTCTGGCTGGATTTGAATTTTGCGCGCGCGCCAATGGGAGCGCAAAGCGCGTTGGCGGAGTGCATGTATGCAAATGCGCGCTGTCAGCCCGTCAGCCGAGCGGCCAAGCCAGCCGCCCGCTCGCAATCTCGGCGCCCGCAACGCGGCCTCACCTGGCCAGGCGGCCGGCTAGTTATGATTCATGAGCTTGCTTCGAGGGCCAGTGGCGCCGATTGGCCGGTGGCGTGCGCTTTGTAATGCAACCGGCCGGCGTTGGCGCAATATGAGCGCAGGGGAGCCACCTGTGCGCGCCGACAGGCTAGCAGATGCGACCAGAGCAGGCCAATCAAGCCGCCCATGTTGCCGCATTATCGCCGGCTGCCAATGGGCCGCATTGTTTCCGCCAACCAACAACCGCTCGCCCTTCAAGTGCATCCGCCGCCGCCGCCGCTGCCCCTGCTTTCAACTTTGACCCGTAAAATTGAGCCCCGTGAAGTCAGGCCGGCCAGCACTTCCTGCCAAGCTCGCCAGCTCACTGCGGCCCTGTTGCTCGCTGGCCCGCTGGCCGCGCCGTCCGAGGTATGGAGCGAGCGCACTGAGTTTGAGTCGGCTCCGTGAAGCGGCTCAGACGGCGCCGCTCCACTCGAGTCCACCTGGAGGAGGCCCAATTGTTTGTCAGGCGTGAAGTTGCAACCACCGCTCCACTGTGAGCGCCCAAAGGCAAGATCTCGCTCGCTCGAGTTCGCGCCAACCTCCAGCTTCCTGGCCACCTGCTCGGCTGGCAGCCAGACCGGTGATCTACTTGCGCAACCGGCGGCTCGGCTGGCCCGCTAGCAGAGGGCCAGCGGTTGGCCTGTTAGCCAGCTCGGCCTACTCGCGCCGCAAGCCCATTCATCCTGCCGCTAGCTAGCCGGTGCTGGTCGCCCAGAGGGGGGGGGGGAAGGGCGCTTGTTGGCTTGTTGTTGGCCAGTTCGCTCGGCGGCCAACAACAGGGAAAGTCGGCGGCCAGTTCGAGCGAGAGTCGCACACTCGCCCAGCTCACCTGTGTGTGACACTTTCTCACAGCCAGCTAAAACTTTGCGCCGCACTCAAATCTCTCGCTCGCTAAAGACAGGTAGTTGGTCGGCCGGCTGAGCCGAGCAGCTAGCAGCGGATGCGCCCGCTCGGCTCGTTCTCACACTAGCAAACAATCACTCCGCCGCTCGCACCACCGAGAGCTTCCTCCCTTGGCGCTGACCCCCCCCCCTCCGTAACCCAAATCCGGCCGAGTTCGTGTGAGAAAGTTTGCTCCCTCGGCCGGCCAACTGTGCGACTGTCGCAGGACGAGCTGAGCCGACAATTTTGCATAACTTTTTCCCTCTCAGGATTATGCAAAGATCGGCGCCGGTTTGCGTTGGCGGACGCAGGTAACGAAAACAGGTGCTCGCATCGTGTTGCGCGGCTCTCGTCGGCCGCGCGATTGTTGTTTGCTCATCGGGCTTAGCCTTGATTGGAGGAAGCCGGCGAGAGGTTGGCCACGCTCGGCGTGATCGGCCGCCCAATGGACGTAAATCACCCGATGGCCCTGCTTGCGTGACCGGGCAGCCCGGGACCCGCCCACCGCGCGGACGGGTGGGTGCGGCGCTGGTTGCTCTCCATTTGCGCGGGCCGACCGTGGGGAGAGGCTGGGCCGTTCGGGAGCGGCGGGAGTTGGCTTACTCAGTGGGCAAATGCAATTCTAATTTTAGTTTTAAAACTTGTCGAGGAACGAGACTTGTGCCGCTCAATTGCTGGCATCATTTGCTTGTCCAGAGAGGCGGCTCACTTTGGCCGGCCTGTCGAGCGCCTGAAACAGACGTCCGCTTTGAGGAGAAATAGGGGGAGGATTCGTCCAGGTAGGAGGAGGAGAGGAGGCATTGTATTGGAGTTTGCCCATAGAGGGAGAGATGCAGCCAAATCGGGGCGCCTCGGTTTCGATTGCGCTCAAAGTGTTGCCGGCGCTTCTCTTGCTTCTGCTTGCGCTGCTCGGCAAGCAAGAGAGTTGCGCTTGCTTTGATAATAACCAACCCGACCCACGGACAGCCGAGCCTGTGAGGCCTTGCGAGCGCCACGATGAAGCCTACTTCGAACTGTGCAGCCACTGTTGCAGGCGCCTTCAGATGTCAGCCTCAAAGTGGACCTACTTCAAGGGCAAATGCCACTGCCGGCGGCCAGAATGATCGCTCGCCCTCCCCAACGCTCGTTTGATCGCAAGCCTGGCTCGGCGAGACGCGCCAAAGGAATTAAACTTTATCGTCGCATGACTCTGCACCCTCGCATCTGCTCGGCCCAGAATAGCACACAGACAGTTCGAGTTTTCAAGCTCTGCGTCTCCCTTTAAAGCCCGTCCATCCGTTTTGTTTTGCGCCACTTTTAGCAAGCTTCAGCAAGCACGTTCAGCAAGTCGAAACCTTCTCGAGCAAAGACGCAGAGACAAGAGGAAAGATGCTTTGCGGGCGCAAGTTTGTGGCCCCGTTCTTGGTTGTCTGCTGCTTGATTGCAGTGGCATGCTTGGCCGGCGCAGCTCTAGTGGACGCATTCTGCGAGGACCAGACAGGAAGCTTCGATGCCTGCGACGCGTGTTGCAACCGGATGAACTTGAACGCGCTGCTGCTGCCCTGGGCGAGGCAGAGGAGATGCGCGTGCGAGTGAACAGGAAGCGAGGGGCAGCCGCTCGAGCGGATCAACAATAAAGCGGCAAACAAATCCAATCCTTGCCTCGCTGCTCACCTGTTGCCCTTGCCCATCCACTTCGTTCTCCATTCTCGCTCGACCTCCGCTTGTGTGCCCCTGCAAGCGAGCCCATTGAGCCAAATTGGTATGAACTCTTCCAGCCGCCAGCAGCCAGCCGCCAGCCTTGCCCGCCGCCGGGCCGGCTAAAAATGGATCCGCCCTCCGCGGCGAGCGCCACTCGGCGGCCTGAGAACTCGGCCTGCAGCCAAGCGGCGACGAGCTATCATTATTGGCGCCGCTCGGCTCCACTTACGTGACGCCGCAACCGGAGCCGAGCGGCGGCCCCAGCCGGCCAGCTCCTACCTGCTGCTGCCGCTTGCTGTTGGGCTTGCGGCCAAGCGGCTGCGAGCGCTTCCAGCAGGCGCAGGATTCGCGCGCCCGGCAGCCCGTCGCTTCTCAGGCGGCGACACTTGTGTGCGAGGCGAGCCGCTCGCCGCCGGCCAACAATGGGCCGCCAGTGTCCAGCTCTTCCGCAACCAGAATACAAGCGCACAAGCTCGCCCGCTCGCCGTACAAAGCAATCAATCGATCTTGTTGTTGCAATTGTGCAACTTGGCCCGCAAGCCTCTTTGATACAGCTGCCAGCCGCTCGGCCAGAGAAAATCGATTGCTCAAAGCTCCGGTTGGCGCTGCCGGCGCTGCTGCACTGGCGGCGGCGGCGGCGGCTAAAACGTTTAGTCCCGCGCCTAGCTGGCGGCCAGGCGCGGACTCTTAAATGGGCCGCCGATGCGAGAGGAGCCGTCCGCTGGCTGCTGGCCCGAGCAACCGCAGCGCCCCCAGCTTGCTCGGCGGCCGGCGGGCGCGCTAGCCAGCTTTGGGGAAGCCAATCTCGTCTGCTGGGCAGCAATTTATGCCCCAAAGTGAGCGGCCGTCCTTGCAAGAGCGGGTTGCGCCGCCGCCGCTCGTCCGTCTTCGTCAGACTCAAGCGGCCAGTTGTTGGCCCATGAGAGCGGCCGTCAGCGGGCCCGAGTCAGGCTGGCCGCCAGTCCAGATTGAGCTTAGCGGCGCGTCGTCTGCAGTGCGATGGGCGCGCAGTGAGCGCCACAGGTCTGGCCGCCGCCGCCGAGTGAGCCAACTGGAGGCTCCATGCAAATGAGCGCCGGCTGGTGGACGCAGCCCTCGCCGGCAGCTGCCTCTTCTTCTCCAGCCAAGCGCACAATGGCGCCAGAGTGGCGCTTTGGTCTGGAGCCGGGCGAGTGGCAAGCTAGCGAGCGTGCAACTCCATTTGAACTGGCGCAGACTCCCACCTGACGCCCGTCAGCCTGGACCAATCCATCCGGCGAGCCTCCGCCTCTCGAGACCTCTTCCAGTCAAATCCAGTTCAAGTGCACAGACGAGCCCTGCGCCGCCGCCACAAGGTTGCCGTCGGCCCTCCATGTGTGGTCGCCGCCGCCGCCGCCGCCGCCGCCGCCGCCATTGGTGAATGGGAAAAGTGGAGCAGGCAATTGTTGCGGCCAACAAAGGAGCCGGCCGAGCTGGTGGCTAATGAATCGCCGCTCGGACCTGCAACCTCGTGGTCGTCGACAATTAGCGCCACCTGGGCGGCCTTTTCGCTCGCAAATCCACCGCAAGCTTGGCGGCTCGAGTCTTGCGAGTGGATGGAAACGGCAGTTGAAATGGAACTTCTCACACGAACTCTCCTCTCTGCGTCTCGGGCGACACATTTGTGGCCACTTGTTGGGCCGCCGGGTCTTTGTTTGCTTTGTTTGCAGAGTGCGCCTTTGCCGCAAACAGCGCACGGATATTGCTGCTTGCCCCTTTAGTTGTTGGCAAATAAATTTCTCACGACGAGCTGGCGGCCGATTGGTCGGCGGCGGCCACGTTCGAGTTTGCCGGCCGCCAGTCTTTGTTTGTATTCCATTTCCATCGCTGCCTGCTTCGTGTTCCTCCACTTCGGCCTCCATTGCATTGGTCGAGGCGGCAGCGGCAAACCAAACTCACACAAACTCTGCATACAGAAGCCGGCCCGACGCCAGTGGGACACTTCGGAGCCGCTCACTGTCTAGCCGAGCGTCTCGTGGCCAAAGGAGTCGGCGAGCTAGCTTGCCGGCCGGCCCAGTTTGCGGCCGCCAGCTTGCGAGCGGCCAGAGATAAGTCACGAAGAGAGGCGAGCGGTGGAAGCGATGGAATAATCGATTTAGCTTTGCCCGAATGGAAACGGGCTTCAGCCGAGCCGGCCAATTACATTGGAGCGGGCCAATTGCTGCGCCGGCGGAGCCACAAAACAAAATGCCCCCACCGGCTCCACTTTTACCTTATTGTGGCGCCAAAGCGGAGAGATTGCGATCGAGCTCTCGTCTATTCTTCTCCCCATTGGCTTGCTTGCTCGCCCGACCTCCACCGGCACTCTCAAAATTTATTTATATTATAAAATAACACATTTTAAACGCAAACAAAATTGCCGCCTCCAAGTGGAGCTCCAACCTTGCTGGTGGCGAAAATTTAATTACCTTTTATAATGTTGCGCCGGCTTTAAACTGTCTGGCGCAATTGAGCCAGCGGGCGGCGAGACAATGGAGCCCGGCGGCAGACGGGCAGCTTTCAGCAGAGGTGTGGCGCTCAACGCGGCTCCTCAGAGCGCCGCTTATGAGAGTGAGCGCGCTGATTGATTTATGCAGATTGTCGGCCACCTGTTGAAGCCGACAACACCGAATCTGTCACCTGGCCGCCGGATTGAGTTTGCGCGACCGGTTTTGGGGTTGCGTCAGCCGCGAGCGCTTTGCCAGCCGGCCGGCGAGTAGGAGGAGGAGGAGGAGGAGGAGGAGGAAATTGGCTTAAAGGTTGCCAGCGAGACTGCAAACGGCCGGCCGTCAACACAAGCTTTCCATTTGCGGCCAATCAGGGCCAACTTTCCTCCTGCCTCGGGCGCCACATCAATCTCGCATGAAGCGGGGTGAAAAAATAACATTCAGACAGTTATTGGCTCGCTTACCTGGCGGCCAGACGAGTTAGCTGGACGCAAGCGCTCTCATATGAGCGCCAACTAACTGGAGAGTTTCCTCTCAATCGCTGGCAACTGTAGAGGCGGACGAGCGCAAGGAAAACCCTTAGAATGGCCCATTAGGCAATTCTCGCTGGCCAACCAACCAACCAACCAACAATTACGCGCACCAACTGAGGGCTAAGTTCCGTTTTGTGAGCTCCCTTTGAGGCTTGCGCTGCGGCTAGAGCGTCTGATTGATTGCGGCCGCTCGCTTGGTTGGCTGGACCTTTCAATTGCGTTAAATGCGCCAGGTGGGCGAGCAGAGGCGAGCTGCCCGCAAGCGCCTCTACCTGCGCAAGCTGGCTTGAGTTGTGACGAGCGGCCTAAATATAGACAACTGTCACCCCTTTTTCAAACCTCCAAGAGCGCGAACGGCCTGATGGGCGGATAATTTTGGCTCCTTGTAGCTCGAGATGCCGATACTAGAGCTCAAATTTATAAATAAATATCAATATAAGCGGGCGAGCGCAAAACCATAGAAGTGTCGACCACAATTCGCATACAAGTGTTGAAAGAAAGGAAGAAAATTTGCCTCAAGAGCTAGAATAAGCCAAAATGAGGATCCTTACCTTTTTAGCGCTCCTCCTAACAATGGCCACTTGTGGCTTCGCGCTGCAGACGTATAATTTTTGCCGCTCCTTTGGAACGGATAGATACAAATGCATCGATTGTTGCAAGATTTTGAGCATGGTGCCAGATGCTGACGAGTTCGAGAAGGATAACGAGTGCGTTTGTTTCGATCGCAAATTGGAAGTTTATCTCGAGAAAATAGGCCGACGAAAGTGGAGAGATAGCGAAAGGAGGGCGCTGACTCTCGATTGAACCTGATACTGGAATGAAATTCATGGAAAATAAATTCAGGCGGGTTCACCAGGAGCAAGCGTTTTGTTGGCTAGACTTCACTGTTCCAGCTTCAGCCATTGTAGTTCAAGTAGCGAGTTGGAGAGAAAGATGAGGCTTGAGAAATAAAAATTGAACGCTGCTTTGCATTAGCGATCGATCAGCTAACTATCGGCTGCTGTCGAGCGATCGATCGATTGCTCGACTTGAATTTCCTCACTACCAACAAAGCTGGTTGGACCGTTTTAAACTAGTCCATACCTGCGATTTTCATTAGCTACCTGGCGCAGCTACCTCGGCCCGTCCGAGAGTGGTGGCCGATTCATTGGGCTAGTTTTTGCATTAAACGCTTGTAGTAGTTGTTGTTGTTGTTGATGTCTTGGCCAGCGTTAGAATTGTTGCCGATGGACATGATTTTGATTGAGAGCGAAAGAAAGGACCAATTCTGGCTGACAAACTAACCTGAGCGCCCCCCTTCCAACTTTAGGCCACCTCAACTGGTCAAGATCTGCTCGATGTTGTGATCAAGCACCTAAATCTACTTGAAACCTCCTACTTTGGCCTGAAGTACCTGGACTCTGCCTCGCCCAGCCACCAAAACGATCCGGGCCAAAAAGTCGAACAGATCTGGCTCGATGTAAACAAGAGTGCAATCAAACAATTGAAAGATATTCACCCGATGACCGTGTACTTTGGTGTTAAATATTATGCAACAGACCCGTGTAAATTAGCCGAAGAGATAACCAGGTACCAGTTCTTCCTTCAATGCAAACAAGATATACTCCACTCTCGTCTACCAGTTTCGTTCGATCTTGCAATCGAGCTGTTTGCTCTTGCAGTCCAGTCTGAGCTTGGTGATTATGATCCCCAGCGGCATCAGGATGGTTACGTGAGCGAGTTTCACTTCTTGCCAAACCAATCGATCGAGCTGGAGAAGAGGGTGGCCTTGTTTCATAGGAACCTAACCGGTCAGGTGCCCGCAACAGCGGAGTTAAACTTCCTCGAGCGGGTCAAGTGGCTAGACCTGTACGGATGCGAGCTCCATCCAATTCAATACGACGACACTAGAGAGGAGTACGCGCTTGGCTTGAACCCAAGCGGTGTGCTGGTGCTGCGCAACAAGCGCAAGGTGGCCCACTACCTGTGGCCCCGAATTGTCAAGACAAAATGTCAGGGCCGATGCTTCCTCATGGACGTGGTGGACAGCTCGACTGGCGGCGCCGGCACCAAGGGAACCCGAAACCGCTTCGGCTTCAGGCTCGCCGATCGGGCTGCCTCGCGTCGGCTTCGCTGGGCAGTGGAGGAACACAAAAGCTTCCATCACCTTATCCATGACTCTGCCACTCTTAACCAGTTGGCCCACCGACAGCTCCAGCTGCATCAGCAACAGATGAACTTTAGCCAGAGGTTTCGCCACAGCATTAGGAGCGCAATCAACGTGGGCCCCATGAGCGCGAGCAGCGCATTGCAAGCGCAACTGGCACAGCAACATAGGCTCAGGTCTTCCGTTAAGTCACTCAACAGTAACGCACTTGGCCAGCAGCACCAATACCCGCTCGACCTGAGACAACCACCCACTGTTGTCCGGATGCCAAGTAGACGCTACAATAATAGATCCCTAACCCGGAGCTCGCACACTCTCGGCCAGATGAACTCGGCCGGCAACGGCAACGGCCTGCCCAGCTCTGCACAAACGATGGTGGAGAGCCAACGCCAACAAGCCATCATGATGATGAACCAGTTCAACCAGATGAATAACGTGATGAGCAAGTCACAGACCCTCAAGCCAGTGACGAGCAAGCTTGATGTAAAAGAGGCCAAGAAGAATCCCTACTATCAGATGATGATGATGACGGCAGCGGCAAACAGCAACCAGCGGCCTGAAGTGGCGATCTTGCCGCCCGGTAGACACATCGTGCAGCCAAGTATTTATAGGGCCTCTTCGGTGGTGAACGGAATCAACCAAATGGGTAACCTGAAGCAGGAGCAAGGCAGCGCAATGATGCAATTTTTCAACACGAGGCCCCAACTTCCAACCCACCAAGCTGGCCACGAGTCTCCTCGTAGCACCAAGTCCGCTATTGCGCCAAGTAGTGCACTCAAGATGGCAACGAAACGGCTTGCAAGACAGCAACAGGTACTCTATGCCAATAATACGGATGCTCAGCCTCTAATGCCTTACGAGCAACATCAGCAAATGTACTCTTTGAACGCAAATGGAGAATACTATGCGCTCGGTGGCCAATACAATTTTAGCAACAGCGCAAATCCATCGCCAAGAAGCGTCAGGAGTGCCCGTTTGGCGAGCAGACACAAGAGCAAGTCAACCAATGAAAACTTACACCTGATACACAATCCAAAATTTGCTCAACCTGCCATGATAGATGAGGCTCTAATTCAGAACAACAAGATGTTGTTGTCAACAACACAACTTATGCAACACCAGAATATGCCACCACCGCCGCCAGGTTATAATAGCGGTGGAAGTAACAGTAGGCCACAAGTGTCCATTCAGAGACAATTGAACTCGGACAATGAGAGCGAGCTGAGCAAGATGTCTAAGAGGTCTGGCTTGAATAAGAAACGGGCAACTTTTGCGCTAGACAACGACCAAGCAAATCTCCTCTTGAACACACAGGGACTTATGGAAGGCGGTAGGGGGAAACAAAGGGTTGCAATTGGCGCAAAGATAGCCCAGCCAGTTGGTCGCGAGCTAAGCGATGGCGAAGACAATTATTGTTGCTCAAGATCCGATTGTTCCTCTATCGATGATGGAGAGCGCAACCAGCTTAACTCTAGCCAACAGTTTAGATCTGCTAGATTCAACAACCAGCTAACCAATCAGCAGAGACGGAAGCGCCCAGTTAACTTGGACAACCAGCACCAACAGGTGAGCTCGCGCCCAGATAAAACACAATTCCCCATCGACAACCAAGAGGAATGGAATGCAATCCGGAAGAGGCACAGCGAGTTTAGTAATGGAAAGGGATTTCTCATGAATAATTTGAACTTCAATCAAACGCCACAAGAATTGGAACAAAATGCCTGCTCGCCAATCGGCTTAAATGAACAGGAATCAGGAAACGCTAGGCGCTACGAGCAAGAGGATGTAAACAATAATGGAAATGGAAACGCAAGTAACCTGGTTAAGAATATAACAAACAAACAAGCAACACCGATTTTGTTGTCCATGAATTATGATCAAACCAACGCCAACAATAAGGCAGTACAATTGTTAAATATGCAACGCCAACAACTCAATAGCCAGTCATCGAACGATGGTGGCGTCAAAAGTCCATTGTCGGTGGTCGATTCAGCACCATCCTCAGTGGCGTCCTCGCCGTTAGCCACCGGAAACCAGCAACAATCGGCCCAAAAGGCCAATAAAACAGCCGACTCCACAGCCTCGAGCTCCACCACGAGTGGGTACTATGCTGGCTCAAATTCAACAGGCTCAGCCAGCGTGGATAGTGATAGCCAAGCTGATGGACACCAGGAGTCTTCGCAAGCTAGCAGAAAACAAGGCGCCGGAGGTAAGGGTGGTCCAAGCAGGAACCATACAAAGAGCAACAACCTGCCGCAATTTAGGGACTGGAAAGAGGAGGGAAGTAGGGCAAAGATTGCCATAGGATCCTATGCGTCGGCAGCTAATAGCAATCGGTCCTTCAGCAACAATCAACCGCAGTTTAAAAGCCCGATATCGGCTGATTTGAGACAAAAAAGGAGCCAACAACAACCAGGGAACCATCGGCAGTTCTATCTGGATGACTCTAATTACACTGACGAAGACAACAAGCTCGGCCAGAGTCTCCAGCCAACGCAAGTCAATTCAGCACAACATTGGTCACCCCTCGATCAGATCCAACAAAATGGCCCCTCATCCCTGAAATACGTGTCCTTCGATGTATGATAAATTTATACTTGTTTCTTCAGATTACTATTATTGGTTGTTACACTGACTAGTTGTTATAATATATGAAAGCTATTGTAATAAAACAATATCGATGATTTATTAATTCATTGGCGTTGCTATGCAGAAATCTCTTCGTTAGAGATCCAATATTCATCTCCCTTTAGCAAGATTGTGCATAGATGAGATCTATTCCCGAGAGAGTCGGATGATAAAGGCTTTGATTGGTTAATCAGATCACTGCTTTAACACCAATTCCAAACATCAGAAAGGTTTCATCCGCGCCATATGCTGTTGTTGTTGTTGCCTCTGTTGTTGATGTTGTTGTTGTTGCTGCTGCTGTTGTTGCTGTTGTTGTTGTTGCTGCTGCTGCTGTTGCTGTTGTTGCTGCTGCTGCTGCTGTTGCTGTTGCTGCTGTTG
>ENA-UOVY01000545-UOVY01000545.1-plant-metagenome-genome-assembly--contig:-NODE-545-length-16137-cov-4.420284_pt1 | contig 16137 bp, 15 predicted proteins | sample MGYA00249840_ERZ761561 | MGnify/ENA primary metagenome ERZ761561 (study PRJEB28882, sample SAMN05720143) | plant metagenome | isolation source: Guanajuato, Mexico | place: Mexico:Guanajuato, Mexico...
AGCATCGCAATGGTTTTTTTTAATAGCTGAAAAGGAAGTCATTCATGCATACCGATAGTAAAATTATTTGGGATAAATGCCTTCTATACATTCAAGGTCAGATCAGTGCACAAACTTATAAAACTTGGTTTAGTCCTATTATAGCTAAAGACTTCAAAGATGGTATTTTGACCATTCAAGTACCTAGTCAATTTTTTTATGAATGGTTAGAAGAACACCATTTACCATTGCTCAAGCAAGCAGTACGCCAAGAAATAGGTCCACATGGCAAACTAGCCTATGCAGTTGTGATCGATAAAGGGAATAAAAAACAGAAGCCGTTGATGGTCCACTTGCCTACCTATCCAGGACCCACACCAAAAGGGACCATTACACAACTACCTACTGTTTCAGAAAATGAAATTTTTCGATTAAATCCCAATTATATTTTTAATAACCTCATAGAAGGAAGTTGTAACCAGCTAGCCAAATCTGCTGCACAAGCAGTCGCAAAGCAACCAGGCGGAACAGCTTTTAATCCACTGACACTTTACGGAGGTATAGGACTAGGGAAAACGCATATTTCTCAAGCCATTGGAAATGAAGTTAAAACCTTTTTCCCAGATAAAAAAGTAGCCTATGTTTCCTCGGAAAAATTTACGACACAGTTTATAGAAGCGCTGCGTAACAACTACGTTCAAGCTTTTACAGGGCAATATCTAACAGTAGATGTACTTATTTTAGATGATATACAGTTTTTAGCTGGTAAAGAAAAAACACAAGAAATCTTTTTTCATATTTTTAATCATTTACATCAACTAAAAAAACAAATTATCATTACAAGTGACTGCGCACCTCGTGATTTAAAGGGATTACAAGAACGGCTGCTTTCCCGATTCAAATGGGGCTTAACGGCAGATTTACAGTGTCCTGATTTTGAAACCCGCGTGGCGATTATATATAGTAAGATCGCAGCTGATGGGATTACGCTTTCCTCAGATCTAATCGATTACATTGCCAAGCATGTGGATACCAATGTACGAGAATTAGAAGGCGTACTTATTTCCCTTATTGCACATGCTTCATTGACCAAACGCGATATCAACTTAGCCTTGGCACAACAGGTTTTAAAGGATATTGTAGCACAACAGCTCACTACTGAAACGACTATTGAAGCCATACAACAGCAAGTAGTAGCCCACTATACGATTTCTTTGGATGCACTCAAGGGTAAATCTCGTAAAAAAGAACTTGTAATGGCTCGACAAACTGCTATGCATCTGATCAAAAAATATACAACACACTCTTTAAAAACTATAGGTGCCTACTTTAGTGGAAGGGATCATACAACGGTGATACATGCTGTAGGAGTTATAGATGACCTATTGGATAGAGACCCGCAATATGCCCAGTTGTATGCATCACTTGAAAATAAGATCAAAACAACATTAAAGTAAAAAGTATATCAATAAAAAAGTATGTATGAAATCGAGTGTCTTACCAGACAATAGGCGCTTGGCCTGTGGCCAATAGGTAGCCATTTGTCTTACTAAAATGTCGATTTTGAAAAAATCCTCTATGGGCAGATAGTGGAGAAGGGTGTGCTGATTTTAGTACTAAATGTTGTTGCGCATCAATCAAATTGCTCTTTTGTTGCGCATAGCTTCCCCATAATATAAAGACTACATGTTTCTTACGTTCTGAAATAGATTGTATCACTGCATCGGTAAAAATCTCCCAGCCTTTCTTTTGATGGGAGCCTGCCTTATGCGCTTCCACGGTTAAAATTGCATTCAACAACAATACGCCTTGTTTGGCCCAATCATCCAATGAGCCAGATGTTCGCTTTGGGGTGCCCATATCTGCTTGCAGTTCTGTAAAAATATTCTGTAGTGACGGAGGAAAAGAAATGGATGAAGGAACGGAAAAAGACAATCCATCTGCTTGCCCTGGACCATGATAAGGATCCTGACCTAAAAGCACGACTTTGGTATGGGTAAAAGGTGAGAGCTCAAAAGCCCTAAATAGGTTTTTAGCTGCTGGATAGACGATACCGTTTTGGTAAGCCGCCCTCACATAATCGGTTAATTTTTTAAAATAGGGTTTTTCAAACTCTGTCGTAAGTTCATTTTTCCAGGATGATTCTATTCGTATATCCATACTTGGAAGTCTTAAGTGAAAAAGATAAACTTGTAAAAACTGTAGCTAGTGTAGGCTACAAAATACAATTTATTCTAAATATAAACTTGATTTTATCATTTTTTTTTTAGAAATTCGTTTGTGTTTTCCACTATTTTTTTAGAGTTGAAGATTATTTAATATAACATGAGACATTACGAAACAGTATTTATACTATCACCGGTACTTTCTAGCGATGAAATAAAAGCATCTATAGCTAGGTATAGATCTTTTTTAGTGAAGCGTAATGCAACGATAGCACATGAGGAAGAGATAGGGTTAAAACCTTTGGCTTATCAAATCAAGCATAAAAAAAATGGGGTATATCATTTGATAGAATTTGTAAGTGAGCCTAGCCTTATTAAGGAGTTAGAAATTACTTATGCACGGGATGAGACCGTATTACGTTTTTTAACATTTGTTTTAGACAAGCATGCATTGGCGCATAACATAGCTAGAAGATCAAATGAAAAAAAAGAATCTAAGAAAGAACTTATAGCCCTATGACTTTAGTAAACGAATCAATACAAAAAAAAACAATCACTAAGAAATTTTGTCGCTTCAAACGGTATGGTATTAAGTATGTGGATTATAAATGCGTTGAGTTTTTGATGAAATTTCTGAATGAACAAGGCAAAATATTACCTAGGCGTATTAGTGGGAATAGTTTAAAATATCAAAAAAAAGTAGCTCGTGCAGTAAAGCGTGCTAGGCAACTTGCTTTGCTTCCTTATGTAGCAGACAATTTAAAGTAAACCAAAAATGGAGGTAATATTAAAAAGTGCATATAAAACATTAGGGAAGAAAGGGGATGTTGTTTCGGTTAGGCCTGGTTATGCTAGAAACTACCTTATTCCGGAAGGGCTTGCTGTTGTGGCCAATGCTACAAATAAAAAAATTGCATTTGAAAATGCAAAGCAAGCAGCACATAAAGGATTAAAATTAAAAGCCGATGCGGAAGCACTTTTACCATTGCTCGCATCCGTTAAGGTGGTAATAACTGCAAAGGTAGGTGAAGGTGGCAAAATATTTGGCTCCATTACTCCCTTGCAAATTGCTAAGGCACTTAAAGTAAAAAATATTGGTGTAGACCATACTAAGATAAATATTGAGCACCCTATTAAAAAAATAGGAAATTATCAAGCCGTTTTAACTTTGCACGAAACAGTTTCTTATACATTAACTTTTGACGTAGTTCCTGCTTAGGACTATTCTGCTCCTGGGGGGCTTCTTAATAGCGTGTGAAAGGGGAATTGTTGCTAAAAACTCTTTTCCAGTATCATTTTTTTTGTTTTTTTTGATAAAAGCTATAGAGCCCCCTTCCCCATTGATTATTAAATATTATAGACATAATATTTTTCTTTATCATAATACTATATTGGATATCTTGGTAAAGATTTTGTCTTTAAATTGGCAAAGTCTTTTAACCCATATTTATAGTAGGCTGTAATGGCCACCATGGCTGCATTATCTGTACAATAGGCCATAGCGGGTATAAAAACTGTCCAACGATGTGGTATAGCCAACTTTTTAAGCTGCTGACGCAAATGACTATTTGCAGCAACACCTCCTGCCAATGCAATGGTAGTTATGCCCCTTTTTTGAGCAGCTTGGGTCAATTTAGCCAATAACATACGCACCAACACCGCTTGAATACTGGCACAGATATTAGCCCGATTGGTTAATATAAATTTAGAGCTTTTGCTTCGAATAAAAAGTGCAAAAGCTGTTTTTATACCGCTAAATGAAAAATCAAAATTGGGCATATGGCTAGATGGAAAGGCAAAAGCATTCGGGTCACCTTCTTGGGCATAGTGATCTATTAAAGCGCCACCTGGATAAGGTAATCCCATTAGATGGGCTATTTTATCAAAAGCTTCTCCTACAGCATCATCTTGGGTTGTTCCTAACACCTCCATAGCACAATAATCCTTTACCAATATAATCTGCGTATGCCCCCCACTAACAGCCAAACAAAGAAAAGGGAAAGTAGGCTTAGGATCATCAATAAAATTAGCCAATACATGGGCTTGAATATGGTGGACACCTATTAAAGGAATGTCAAGAGAAAAAGCCAATGATTTGGCAAAACAACTTCCTACCAAAAGGGGGCCTAGTAACCCTGGACCTTGTGTAAATCCAATAGCATGTAATACAGATTTTTCAAGGTTAGCTTGTTCGAGTGCAGCGGTTACAATAGGAATAATATTGATTTCATGTGCGCGCGCAGCAAGTTCTGGAACAACACCACCATATTTTTGATGGATCAATTGACTCATGACCACATTACTGACTATTTTGCCGTTATGGCTTATAGCAGCAGCTGTTTCATCGCAAGAAGATTCAATACCTAGAATGGTCAATTGTTTTTGCATAGCCTGTTCTTTTAGCTCAAACTTTAGATAGTTGTCTCTGAAGTATTATTTATTCATTGGTTAGTCAAAATAAAAAGTATAAAAACCCTGTTAATTTTCTGTTAATAAATAACTACTTTTTGAACTGCTTTGTACCAAAACCTTGCAAATATAGAGAGATGAAGGAATCTTTTATCCAGCAAAAAGTAAGTAAATAACTTTATCCCTCATGTAGTGCTTCTATAATCTTTTTTTGTGTTAACCATTTAATCGCAACATATAACGAAGTAGCAAGCGTCAAAAATATCAATATATTAGGAAACAAAATAGCTTTCCAATGGGTATAAATGGGTATGTAAGACATATAGTAAAGGGCTGGTTCAAGTCTAATACATCTATAATGCGCTTGTAAAAAAGATAAACCTAAGCCTAAAATATTCCCATAGAACATGCCTATACATAGGGTACGCAGACTATTATATAGTAAGATGAAATATACTTCATAAGCGCCTAAAACTTTTAATATGGCTATCATATAACTACGCTCTATAAGTTGGACGATAAGGGTAGCTACCATGGTACATCCTGCTACCAATAGTATAAAGAGCATAAAAATAGTTGTATTCTTTTGAATAATAGCAAGCCAATCGTAAAAATTAATGTACTTACATTGAGTAGGTATGAGACGTAAATCATAATCTATAAGGCGTAAAATGGTATCTCGTAATGCTTTAGTAGGGGTTACATGGTCTTTTAAAAAAATGGTATATCCATTTACTGTTTCTGAAGGCCAATTATTTAACCGTTGTATAAAACGCATGTCACAAAAAGCTACATTTTCATCTATATCACTTAAATAAGTGCAATAGATGCCTACAATTTTTAATTTTCGGTAGCGTACTGTAGGGTGAACCGTATGGATTACTACACTATCGCCTAGCGCAATAGATAGTTTTTGTGCAAGATGGTGGCTAATACACAATTCATTTTGATAGGTAGCTTTCGTTAGATGGGGCAGTCTACCTAAGATTAGATACTCCTTTAACCGGGTATGGGCTGCTATAGGATCTATTCCCTTGCACCATATGCCCTCTGCTCCTACTTTTGTATGGATCAGCATAAGCATTTGGGTAAATGGTGTTACTTTTTCAATGGAACTTGGTAAATTAGCCATTAATTGGCTAATTTGCCCAACTTGAACAGATGTGGGTCTATAAGGGGCTCCCATACTATATTTGGTAATTTCAAAATCGCCTGAAAAAGTCGTTATTTTCTTAGTAAGTTCTTTTTGAAATCCAAGAAGTACCATGGAAGCGATCAATATAGCTGCTGTACCTATGGCAATGCTTAAGGTAACGATTTTAGATATGGTAGCAGAAAAAACACCACTGTTGCGTTGTCTGACTCGGTTTGCCACAAAGACAATCCAGGAAATGGTCTGAAAAAGCAAAATAAAAAGGGTTAATAAGCTTGGGCAAAAACCACTCGTTTTCTAGAAGGTTTTCCGGAGTAGATACAAGCGCCTAGCTCTTCTTTCCCGTCCAATGGTATACAACGAATGGTAGCTTTTGTTTCAGCTTTAATTTTTTCTTCTGTTTCGGTAGTGCCATCCCAGTGGGCTAGCAAAAACCCTCCATTGGAAGCAATAAGCTTTTTAAAGGTTGTATAGTCATCCACTAATAAGGTACGCTGTTGATGTAGCCTAAGGGCCCGCTCGTAGATATGAGTTTGGATCATTTCCAACCAATCAATAACTTGTTGGGAACAATCGTCCACAGGAATGGTTATTTTTTCTTTTGTATCTCTACGGGCCAATTCAACTGTTTTATTGTGCAAATCATTAGGCCCTACTGCTATACGAATAGGGACACCCTTTTGTTCATATTCAGCAAATTTATAACCTGGCTTGTGGAGATCGCTATCATCTAACTGTACCCGAATACTTTGGGCAGTCAATGCAGTTTGCAAGTTAGCCAATTGGGCTACTATGGCACTACGTTGGACCTCTGTTTTATAAATAGGTATCATGATGACCTGTATAGGAGCAATTTTAGGTGGCAATACCAAGCCATCATCATCTGAATGGATCATAATTAATGCGCCCATTAAACGGGTCGTAATACCCCAAGAAGTACCCCATACATAGTCCCGTAGCCCTGCTTGATTGGTAAAAGTTACGTCAAAAGCTTGTGCAAATCGTTGGCCTAGGTAATGGGCAGTACCGGCTTGTAAAGCTTTGCCATCTTGAAGCAAGGCTTCAATGGTATAGGTGGTTTCTGCACCAGCAAAGCGCTCATATACAGTTTTAATACCTTTTATCAAAGGTATCGCCATATAGTCTCTAATAATTCGTTCATACAAATGCAACATCTGTAAAGCCTCTGCTTGGGCTTCTTCTTGCGTAGCATGAGCTGTATGGCCTTCTTGCCATAAAAACTCTGTAGTACGCAAAAAGAGTCTGGTACGCATTTCCCAACGGACTACATTACACCACTGATTCAGCAAAATTGGAAGATCTCTGTAGGATTGAATCCAATTTTTATAGGTACGCCATATAATGGTTTCTGAAGTAGGCCGCACAATAAGTTCCTCTTCTAACCTAGCAGTAGGATCAACCTCTACGCTACAACCGTCTTCAGCCATTTTTAAACGATAGTGGGTTACAACGGCACATTCTTTGGCAAAGCCTTCTATGTGTCCCGCTTCTTTGCTCAAATAAGATTTTGGAATAAGTAAAGGAAAGTAGCCATTGACATGACCGGTTGCCTTAAAAGCTGTATCAAAAATACTTTGTAGCCTTTCCCAAATGGCATAACCGTAAGGTTTAATAATCATACAGCCCCGCACAGAAGCATTTTCTGCCAATCCTGAACGAACGACTAATTCATTATACCAAGCGGAAAAATTGGATGCTCGAGTGGGTAAAGGGGTCATAGGTAATGAATCAAAAAAGTATTTAATATATCTAAATAGGAATACCGTTACTTAATTTGGGCAGATGCATAAAGAAAAACAAGCCTATAAGCCGGGTTCTGTAATGCCCTATGGGGCACTGCTTGTCATTTATCTGGAGCCATAATCACTTATGGCTTCTAGCGGCCTACCCGCATGCCTTAGAAACGAACGAGCAGCTCGTCACGCCATAGCAGCATGGACATGTTTATTTGGCCTTGCAATCCCTAAGGTTTACCCTGCCTCTACTGTCACCAATAGAGCGGTGAGCCCTTACCTCACCTTTTCACCCTTACTAGCCTTATTAAGGCTTAGCGGTCTTTTTTCTGTGGCACTTTCTGTCACATAGATTTGGTTCCATATGCCTTCCTGTTAAGAAGTAGGGTGCTCTGCATTGCCCGGACTTTCCTCTTTGGTATTTAATTACCAAAGCGACAAGCCAGCTTGTTTTCCTAGTACTACTCACTAATTTACAAAGTGGAATAATCTATTCCAACGGATGCCACTGAAAAAGGCGTGTTTTTTATTTGAAGACAACAAAACCATAACTGCTTTACCGACAATATAGTCTTCTGGAATAAAACCAATGAATCTAGAGTCAAAAGATTGATCGCGATTGTCGCCCATCGCGAAATAATAATTCTTACAGAAAGTATAAGAAGCTACTTGTTTACCATCTATCCAACATTCAGTTTGGGTAAATCGAATATTTTTTTTCCCTTCAAATTTTTCGATGATAGGACGATACAATAGAATATTTTGTCGGTTCATTGGAATAACTACTCCCCTTTTTGGCACCTGAAGGGGGCCAAAATTATCTTTGGTCCACCCTAAAGTAGACTCACAAGGATAGATCCTAGAGGCAAGGTTGTCAACTTCATCTTCTATTGGAGCTACTGACTGTATATAGGCAGGTAGCATAGTATTGAGCTTCTCTACCTTTGCTGGGGTCGTATAAATAATATAGCCTTCAGAACCCGGTACAGTAGATGGCAGAAGGTTTTTAATACCATTTTTTTCAAAAAAAGCAGCTGGTAAGTGGCGCTTGGTTTTCATAAAATAACGATACTGAGCTCTATCTGGAGGATCAGCTAATGCACCATTTACATAAAGTTGCTTCTGTTTTATTTGCAATAAATCACCAGGAAGTGCGATGCAACGCTTTATCCAATAGTCTGTTAAATCAGGGGGCGCATGGCCTACTGGCGTATTAAAAACAATAATATCATTGCGTTTTATTTTGCTCAATCCAGGCAATCGATATTGTGGCAATTGAAGCCAGCCAAGGTATGAAGGAATGTTTGTAAATGGAATGGTTTGATGGGTAATAGGGATCTGCAATGGAGTAGCAGGTGTACGGGCTCCATAGTGGAGCTTACTAACCAAAACAAAATCTCCTGTTAAAAGTGTCGGCTCCATAGAAGCAGAAGGGATAAGATAAAGACCAATAACCATCCAACGGATAAAGGCAGCTGCCATAGCAGCAAAAAAAACAGAACTTATCCAATCCCGAATAGCACTTAGAGCGGAACTAAGCTTTCCCTGTTTTTTAGATGAAAAAGAAGTCTTCATACGTGCGCTTCATTATAAAATACCTAGAATAAATAAGTAAGATGCAATATAACATTCTATTTAGAATTTTACTAAAAAAGGGTCATAAGGATAAATGGTAAGCCATTATGCGCTTTTAAAACAGCTACCTGAATCGTATAAGCCAAAATAAGCTTGTAGCCTTTTATCAACAAATAATATAGACTAACTCAATAACTCATTATTATGTAAACGAAAGTTTTTTACTTTTTATTTGATTAAAAAGTAAAAAAAAGCTGCACTTTGATCAAGAAAAAATCAAGACATTGCTTCCTTAGATTGATTAAAAAGATTAGCTTAAGGAGCCTAACATAGGGTTGAGTATATCGAATAGAAAACTTTATTTTAGAACAACCAACTACCTTCTTGCATCAAAGGTTCCAGCTGAAACTGTTTCAGTGACTACGGTTATCTGTTCTTTTATAAAATTTATTGCCCTATCCCTACTTAACTGATTATGCAATTTGGAATAATACTTACTTCCTTCATTACCCTGTAGAAAAGAAAGTGCACCTGTATGAATAGTCGCATCATTTCCTTCTAGCTGCAACCCATTATGAGCAGCATAATCAATATATGCACGCTTCGTTTCATCCACTACATCTGAAGTAGTAACTGCTAAGTTATTTTGACGAACTATATTACTCAACAAAAGCTCCCATCTTAAACTTTCTTTATGTGCATCATAATATTCTTCTATTGCTTCTAATGTTGCCTCTGTATTATTAACCATAAGCCATCGTTTAAGAAAAGCTTCTGGCAAATCAACTTTATTATGTTTAAAAAGGGCTTGTTGCAAATCTTGATAGAATGCATGATGTGCTTCTGTGCGCTTGTCAAATAAAATAATTTTAGTAATAGCTTCTCGGAATTCATTTTCGGAATGGGCAACTCCTTTTCCTAAGACAAGATCGAAAAAGGCAGGTTCAATAGCCATCGGTACAACTCGAACAATTTTATCAATCGTAAAAGTAGCAGGCCAAGCAGATTCACACCTTTTAAAAGCAGCAAAGGCACTAAAACTGACGCCTAAAAGGGCGGGAAAATGGTCCTGTAAACTCTCTTCTGTAAGGATCACTTTTTGACCAACACGACGTCCTACCAATTCCTCCCTTAAATGTTGAGGAATATGCATGATAGAAATACGAATGTCTAGACCAACTATACCCGTACTATTTACCAATGTACCATACAATATAGTGTCCATTTCACTTTCTTCAAGATGTGAAACTTGACCATGCACTATTTGCAGCCCTTCCAAAAATTCATCTACTAATTTAGATTCAACATGATCTATTTCAAATTCAGTAATAGAAATATTTGGTTCAAATGCAATAGGCTGTTCTTCTATTAAGCCAACTTCATAGGAGAAAGTAAAAGTATCTTGATTTTTAAAATCTATCTCTTGTAAAGGGGTAACTAAAACTGGGTCCATAAAAATAGGAATGTGCTCTTGTAAAATATAATTTTTTAAAGAGGTTACAGCTATTTTATGTAATTCTTCAGCAAGAATAGAAGAACCATGCATCTTTTTAATAAGATCTTCAGGAACAGATCCCAATCTAAACCCCTTTAAACGAACATTTTGGGCATAATGCTTGAGCTGTTTTGCAACAGCTGACTTATAGTCAAATTTATGTAACGTAATCGAGATAACCCCATGGTTGGGATTAATCTTATTAAACTGAATATCCAAAGTAAAACAGATTTAAAAGATAAGATAAAAACAGATCTTTATTATACTAAAACATAGAGCACAATGGTGCGGATGGAGGGACTCGAACCCCCATACTTTTCAGTACTAGATCCTAAGTCTAGCGCGTCTACCAGTTCCACCACATCCGCAAGCCTAAAAGAAATATATCAGAAAGGTCCCCTACAAAGGTAAAAAAAACGTGTTTCCTAACCAAATAAGAAAGACTACGTCAATGGTTTTATGTTAGCTGTTTAGTCTAAATATTGAGGTTTGGTGTATAAAGCAATAAGTAGTTTACATATAATTTTGTATACTTACAGGTTGCATTTTAAACTTTAATAATCTATGCGCATGATATGGAACAGATCGAAACACTACCAAAAATAGACCCTCCTCTCCCACTGATTGGTGCACATACCTCTACCCAAGGCGGACTTCATAATGCGTTATTAAATGGTGCAGCAATAGGTGCAACTACCATACAACTTTTTACCAATAACCAACGTCAATGGGAAAGTACCAAACTCCACCAAGCACAACTGGATAAATGGCACCATACATTAGAAGTTACTGCTATAAAAAAAGTGATGAGTCATGCTAGTTATTTGATCAACCTTGGCTCCAATAAAGCAGACTTATTGAGCAAAAGTCGTGAGGCTTTTTTAAAAGAAATAGAACGTTGCTTGGCTTTAGAAATCAGCTATTTAAACTTTCATCCAGGGGCTGCAACGGGAGACAGTACACTAGCGTGTTTAGACCGAATTGTACAAAGTTTATTGACCATTGAACCATTTTTTCAACCACAAACTACCTTACGTTTGCTTATAGAAACTACCGCAGGTCAAGGCTCTACGGTGGGAAATTCTTTTGAAGAGTTGGCCTATATAATCGATCGAGTCAAAACAGTAGTGCCGATTGGGGTTTGTATAGATACTTGCCATATTTTTGCAGCAGGCTATGACATCCGTACAGTAGATGGATGGGCCAATACATTGGCCAAATTTGAATCAATTGTTGGCCTAAATCACCTCTATGCGCTACATGTGAATGACTCCATAGCGCCACTTGGTTCAAGAAAAGATCGGCACGCTAATTTAGGAAATGGGGAAATAGGCATGGAGAGTTTCAAAGCCATGATGCGTCATCCAAAACTTCAGACGATTCCCAAATATTTGGAAACACCTAATGGTGCAACCATGTGGACAAAAGAAATAGAACTGCTGCGTAGTATTTATTAAAGTATAATGGCCCGAAAAAACCAGTTCTGTTCCATTTACTTTAAAACAGGCTTAAATAAAGTATACATAACATCCAATTCAATATTTTACAGTTTGTAATTTTTTATGTAGATTTGATTGGCGGAGTTTTAATGGTAAAAACTAAAATACAATAGTAAAGTATTCATAACTAAACTTTTTTCTTCAAGCTATAATTTTAATTGAGCAAATGCTTTTGATAGGTTTAAGTATATTACTCATCGCTTCTTTTCTAGGCGCTCGATTACAAGGGTTAAGTTTAAGTATGCTGGGGGGATTGGGTATATCGTTATTTATGGTAGTTGCAAACGCGACACCAGCAGATCCTCCTTTTCAAATCACACTCTGTATCGCTTCAGTAGTGGCTGCAGTAGGTACTATAGAAGCTGCAGGTGGATTGAGTTACCTGGTGCAACTGGCCGAGTCTTGCATCAGAAAACATCCACATAGTATCATATATATTAGTCCTATAGTCACTTATGCAATTACTTTTTTTGGAGGGACCAACCACATCGCTTATTCTATTCTTCCTGTTATTGCAGAAGTTTCTAAAGAAGTAGGTATTCGTCCAGAGCGTCCTTTATCACTTTCTGTTGTTGCGGCTTTGCATGGTGCACTGGCCAGTCCTATTTCTTCTATAATGGTTATTTTAAGCGGATTTTTAAGTCCCTTTGGGATCGATCTAGTCACCATCTTAAAGGTTATAATACCTTCCACAATGGGTGGCGTGCTGATGGCCACATGGGTTACCAATCTATTAAGCAAAGCCATGCCGGCCTCCTCAATGGTTGGTTCTCCCCCTCCTACTGTTGTGGCTCGAAGTGGCAACCGTGCAAAGCTTTCAATTGGTTTATTTTTACTGGGAAGCGTAGCAGTTGTGTTGCTAGATACTATACAATCTTTACGCCCTTCTTGGGAAGTAAATGGTATAAAGGTGGTATTCTCATCTATTTATATTATGCCACTGGTGATGTTATCTACTGCTGCATTTATTATGTTATTGTGCCAGGTTTCACCTAAATCTATTACGAAGGGAAAATCATTTTCTGCTGGTATACAAGGAATGTTAGCCCTTTTAGGGATTGCTTGGTTAAGTAGTACATTTGTAGAGAATAATAAATCTATATTGCTTCAGTTTATTTCGAGTTATTTTGCTGAACCTTGGAAATTTTTTATTATCCTAGTCTTTATGGCTGCTATCATGGGTAGCTCTGCTACCACGATTCAAGCTGTATTTCCACTAGGTATCGCATTAGGGATTCCTCCTAAAATATTATTGGCCTCTGCTGCAGCGGTAAATGGTGTATTTATCATTCCAATTTACCCAACGATGCTGGCGGCTATGCAGTTAGATACTACAGGTAGCACCCGGGTGGGCAAATTCCTTTTTAACCATAGCTTTATGTTACCAGGTTTGGTATCGATTACTGGTGCTATTGGTATTGGATTCTTAATGGTTTATATTGGGGCAGCTGGCCTATAATCTAACCATATTTATTGCGTTTATGATGTGTACAATTGGATGGGCTATGCTCCTTATCGTGCTGATCACAAGTCTGTACTTAGATGGAATTTCCCTTGGCTTACTGAGTGGATTGGGCTTGGGTCTCTTAACTTTTTTGGTACAACCTGCTCCCCCTCCTAATGACTTAATGCTCTTACAGGCAACTTGGTTCCTGCTGATGGCTACCCTGGAAGCAACTGGCTTTTTTTGCCTAATGACAAATAAATGTAAGATTTTTGTAGGACAGATCAAGAACCATTATGGGATTTTAATAGCATTATTTTGCTATGGATTGGTTTTTCTAACAGGAGATAAAAAATGGTTATATAGATCGGTATGCGACCCAAACTGTAAGGGTAAGGCCCGGCTACTTTTTCCCATTGCGGTTGCTGGACATATGGCCTTATTAGCCAGTCCTTTATCGATATCAGGCATACTCCTTATAGTGGTCGCAGGCAACAATGGATTGCCAAATTTAGTAGGAATGATTGTCATCCTAACAGTTGGCATAACAGCAGCCAGCAGTTGGTATGCTTACCTTATACCCGATAGATGGCTTAATAAGCTATATGCATCGTTTAATAGTGTTGCTAAGGATGAAATTGTAGCCCAATCAAAAAATAAAATACAACTACTTTTTTCCCTTTTAGTAGTGGCTGAACTACTATTTTTAAATACACAGCCTAAACCCAATGGATCCACCCAGTTAAGTAGCATTCAAAAGATTTTTCCAGTTCAATTTCCTATATTTTTTGCTTTAGTAATGCTTTCAACGGCAGCTGTAGCTATGTTATGGTTTAAAATAAAGCCTGCTGAAGTTTTACAAAGCCATCGATTTAAACTAGGTATCCAACAACTATTTATTTTTTTAGGATTAGCCTGGTTGGTAGATAGTTTACTAAGCCATGACAAAATTTATTGGATAAAAATGTGGTGGGATGGTAAGATGCATTATGGTTTTTATCTAATAGCAGCCTTGTATATGGTCTTGATGGATATTTCTATTATAATTTGGCTTTTTAGTGCACTATTGATAGAAGCTGATGGTCGGATTGTAACACTTGCCTTATGGCTTGTAGCAGTGCATAGCTTAGCACCTATCAGATTTTGGATCAGCCATGTGATAAAAGGCTATAAGCATAAGGAGTAGCATCTAGAAATACAAGCAAATGACCCATATGATCTTATCATTAGGCTTTAACTTATTACAATGGATATAAAGAATTTATTTGGTGCAATGAACCAGGTCCAGACAAAAATGGAAGCGGTTAAAAAACAGATGGACCAACTTACTGTAAGCAAAGAAACAGGCGCTGGACTGGTTCGCGTAACGGTGAGTGGAACTAAAAAGCTATGCGCTATTTCAATAGATGAAAACCTATTTAATAAAGCAGATCGGCAGATGGTTCAAGATCTTATAGTAGGTGCGGTAAATTTAGCGTTGGAAGAAGTAGATGATAAAATCCAAGCAGTTATACAAGAACATGCAGCCATGCTATAGACGCAACCGAATACCCCACTTGCCAACTGTTGCGATTGTAGTTTTGAATTACAATGGGCTACCATTGCTAAAAGCATATTTGCCTGCTCTATTGTTATATAGTAATGGCTACGAGGTTATAATAGTAGATAATGGCTCTACAGATGGATCGGTAGATTACCTACGCAACCATTTCCCGACCGTAACGTGTATGGTCCATGATGGAAACTATGGCGTAGCAAAAGGGTATAATTTGGCGCTAAGTCAGATTAAAGCCACCTACTATGTACTGTTGAATAACGATTTACTGGTTACAGCAAACTGGTTAACACAGATCTTAGCCCTTATGGAGCATGATCCTTTAATTGGGTTTTGTCAACCTAAAATATTGTCGCTTCAAAGACCAGATAAATTTGATTATGCCGGCGCAGCCGGTGGCTTTATAGATGTCTATGGTTATCCTTTTTGTCGAGGAAGAATTTTCAATCATATTGAAAAAGATATTGGACAATACGATGATACAAGGCCCATTTTTTGGGCCAGTGGCGCATGTGTATTGGTACGGGCTAAAGCTTTTCATACATTAGGAGGCTTTGATGAACTATTTTTTGCGCACTTTGAGGAAATTGATCTTTGCTGGCGTGCACATATTGCTGGTTGGAAGGTCTATTACTGTGGTAGCAGTACCGTTTATCACTTAGGGGGGGCTACACTAGCTTATCAGAGTCCACGCAAAACTTACTTAAATTTTAGAAATAGGTTATTGATCTTATACAAGTATTATCCAGCTCATTTAATGGATACAATACAAAATATAGCTTTTAATCTATTGGCTATTTTGAGGATGTGGTATTTAGGAAAGTTTGCACACAGCTGGGCCATTGTGCAAGCACAAATAGATTTTTTCAAACTTAAAAAGAAAAGCAAACCAAAATTTTCTTTACCCTACGTGGCTAATATATATAAAAGAAGTATGGTGATTGATTTTTTTACCAAAAAAAAGAAACGCTTTTCTGAAATTACCCCTGATGAGTTTACATAGAGCATTTCGCATTAAGCAAACTAGATAAGCGTTGCTCAAAGAGACGTTGGCAACTATGAACGCATAAGTTAAAATATTGTAACTTATGCGTTAAAAATTTTGTAAA
>ENA-UOVY01000549-UOVY01000549.1-plant-metagenome-genome-assembly--contig:-NODE-549-length-16030-cov-584.073552_pt1 | contig 16030 bp, 20 predicted proteins | sample MGYA00249840_ERZ761561 | MGnify/ENA primary metagenome ERZ761561 (study PRJEB28882, sample SAMN05720143) | plant metagenome | isolation source: Guanajuato, Mexico | place: Mexico:Guanajuato, Mexico...
GGCACTCGCGCCAGAGGAGCCAGGGCGCCCCAATTGGCCGCTCCGCTCTGGTGGCGGCCAACCGACCGGCCAGCCAGTCAACCGGCCAACTGGCTAACTGGCCAACCGGTCAGCTCGGCGCCAGAAGCTGTGAAAGGGAAAACAATTAATCAAATGGTAATATTACCGAGTGGCGCCCGCTCCTCCTGGCGGCCCCATTAAAGCGCAGCGACGCCCACGCGGCCGCCACTTGAGAGATGGAGTGGGCTTGCGCGAGGAGGGGCAGCTCGCCCGCGGCTTGCGCGAGTTTCCGGCCGCTTGGGCCGGTGTTTTGTTTCGCGCGCTTTTGCCGGCCGGGCGAGCCGGAAATCTGGCCGCCGCCGCCGCCGTCGCCGTCGCTGTCGCGCCCAAAGCCAAGCCATCAATTCGGGCCACAGGCGCGCTGCTGCCAGGCGCCGCGGACACACTATTTGTTTTCCAAAATAGACATCACACGTTAGAGGCTGGAGTTTGTTTGCTCGCTCGCTCGCTCGCGCCGGACGAGCGGGTGGCCTTTAAAGTGGAGCAAAGTTTAGATTAGAGGCTGGCTGGCTGGGCTGGCCTGGGCTGGGCTGGGCGCCTCCTCGCTCTCGGCGAGATGAATTATTGGCCAAGATTTCTCGCCCCCTTTGGCCCCAAAAGCGGGCCGCTCGAAGTGGCGCCGTTGCGCCAGACTTCGGCCCAGATGCGCGCGGGGGGGACGAGAAAGCGGCCGCTTGACACGGCGCCCACACGAGCAGCTCGCGCGCGCTGACACTTTTGTGCAAGCACCGCGCTAGGCGCCACCTGATGGGCGGCGGCGAGCTGGAGCTCCAACTGAAACTCAATCCGCCATTCGGACTCCACGACAAGCCGCCCATTAGGTAACCCAAACGCTCCTGCCGGCCACAGAGGCGAGCCGCCGGCCCAAATCCAAGAGCCGGCCCAAAGTCAGGGGAGGAGGCGGACCTAATTTCGTATTCTCGCCCGATTCAGACGAGCCACGCAACATCAACAAGCGGACGAGAGAGGAGAGGCGAGGCGAGGAGCGGAGCGGAGAGCCTAGGACAAATGGGCCGCCTGTCACGCACAGATCACCTGGCCGGCGCCGCGTGGGCGACGCTCGCCTCGCCTCCAAATCGGGCCGCTCCCGAGCGAGCGCGCCAAAGCAGAGTTGAAGTTTTAGCTGGAGCTGGAGCTTGAGGCTCGGTGGCCGCAAAAGGGCCAAATATGAACATCCATCATCTTTTGGCCGAGCCGGAACGGACAAACTGCTTTGGGGGCGGCAAAAGTCGGCCGACGCTGGCAGGAGTTGAATTTTGTGATTACTTTGCAGCAAATTGAATGGGACGAGAGGCGAGCGGCGGCTTCCAGGCCGGCGCTGTGGCGACAAGCGAGCGAGAGAGCCAGCCAGCCAGAGAGGGGGCTCCCATTTCTACGTGTACATTTGAGTACACCAGCGCCGGCGCCAGCGGCTGCGGTCCAGTTGCGGTGGCGCTCTCAACGGGCGGCTCAATTAGGGGGCGGCCGCAATCCGGCCGCCTCTCTGCGGCCAGACCCTCCGCTGGGCGAGTGTCACCCGCAGTGCCCGCCCGCTCGCCAAAGGCCGGCCCAGCCGCCGACGAGTCGCCCCTTCCGGCGGCGCCAAAACAAAGCGAGCAATCAGAGGCGCCGCCAACACTCGGGCCCCAATTACCTGGCGCCCGGGGAGAGGCGGCTGAAATTTGAAAATGATGGCCGAGTGGGGCGAGCAAAGGTTGGCGCCCATTGAGCGGACGTGTGCGCCAGATTCGGCCGCCCGGCCAGCTCGCCCGCCGGCAAAACCACTCTAGTCGGCACACTTCCGGTTGCCCAGAGCCAACGGCGCTCGTCGTTCGCTCCTCTGCCGCTAGGCCAGCGGCGGCTGCAAGTCAGTCAATAGCATGTAATTATACGCAGCTCAATCAGGCCGCCTCGCCGCCGCCGTCCTCCTCCTCATCGCCGCCGCCACAGCCGCCGCCGATCCAACGAGACTCGACCATTCAAGTGCAAGACGGATGCCAATTGCAGCGCCAACCAGCCGGCCGCTCAAACAAAGCGGCCCAATTTGGCTGGCGCCAGCGCCGCGAGCTGCGGAAGCCCGAAACAAAAGCAGAAAGGCAAACAAGCCAATCATTTGGCTCACCAGCCAGCCAGCCAGCCGACCCATTTGGCCGGAAACTGGCGGCTTGCTCGCAATTGGCCGGCCGGCCGGCCGCTGCGCCCGCCCCCCCTCCCCAAGTGGAGTCGCCGCCGCCTCTGGTTTGCGCTGGCCGCAGCAGGTGAATCCAATTGCGCACTAGATCGATCATCTAACGCGGCTCAAATTACCACAACACTGGCGCGAGCTATCAGCGCTATCGAGTTTTCCTATCAGCTTTGTCAAGCCCACTTTTGCGCGGCCCAAACAAGCAAGCGGCCAGGCTTGCGGGGAGATCCTGCACGAGGCCGGCTCCTTTCGTTGCGCTCGAGTTTCCTTTGCGGCGGCGGCGGCGGCCAAACAATTGCACGATCGATGGGAGCCGGACTGCGTGCTGTACGTGCGGCGGCCATTTTGTTGGCGCGCAAGTGGGCACAGCTCAATCTTGGCGGCGGCGGCGGCCAAATTGAGCGCGCGGCCCCCTCGACCGATGCCAGGTGAGCGCCGCCCGCTTCAAGGCAAAACTACAAGTGTCCTAGCCAACTGTCGAGCACTCTAGCCGCTCCTCTCGCCGAGCGGCCCAGACCGAGTCCGCCGGAGGGCCCGAACAAAGTCAAGGGCTGGCCGCCGACCAGAACACCAGGCCAGCCACATCCGCCAACGAGAAGGACCTTTGTGTTGGCGAGGCTCGCCTGTCATTAACGGGCGCTGCCTTTGCGAGCAAACGTCAAACGAGCTCAGCGAAAGATCATTAAAAAGCAAGCCAGTTGCAAGGCTCAAGTCGTTTGGGGGGGGGGCCAAAGAGAGTTGAGAGTGTTGAAAAGTGACAGCTAGCCGATCATCAGTCATTTGAAGTTGAGCTCAGCTGCTCAGGGCTCCCCGCTCCAGTGGGAGAGGGGATGAGATTGATTCCTGGCGGGCGGCTTTTGGCGGGATGGGTTTGCGCCATCAAAGGATGATGGCTCGCCGATGGACGACGACGACGACAGCCTCATTCGTGGAGGGTTGCCGATTTTCCCGTCAAGAGGCACGAAGGCTCCCTCTGACTGGGCCCTCGCTGGGGACGAGCTATAGCCAGTTTGGGGTCAGCTTGAGAAGGGGCCGGTTTGGCTGGACCCATGAGCCTCGAGGGTGCGATTAGCGCGGTCTACGTTCGGCCAGAGCTTGTGTGTCGCCTTCAAGTCTTTGTTGGAAAATTTCCCCGAAGTGGAAGCCATTTCAGGTGTCACGTAGAGCGGTCAAATGGGCGCTGCGGCGTCTAGGAGGCGGCGCTCATAATCAGGTGAGCTTAAATCAGGGCGAGATGATGAGCTTGGCTCGGCAACATCAATTCAGGATTCCCGCTTGCACACTCTTGGCGGATTCTTCCGCCTCCAACTCTGAGGGGCGCGATCGTAATTGGTTGATTATAATTGATCGTCCTTCAACAATAACCTCCACCAGCTTGGAGCGGTTTGACTCCCGCGCGCTGCGGGACGCACTGCAGCCGGGCAGAGACTCTAGATGGGCGCCAGTCTCTCGGTAGTTCTGGCCCGAAATGGCGGACAAGGCCGAAAGCTCGCCCGCGCTCGCGCTGAGGTCCCGCTAGAGTTGGCCAGCAGGGTGGACACCCCACGGAGCGATAATGCACCTCCCGTGTCTTATGGAAAGCGACACAGATTTGCGCACCTTTAAGCGGGCCAATATTAACCAAGCTCAACAAAGGGCTTCCAGGTACACGGAGCGGGGCCAGTTTTTGATCCAAAACTTTTTTCAAAACTTGTCGCCGGCTTTGCCCTTCACGGGTTGCATAGTCTTGATTGATGGGCGTCAGATGATGATCGCTGGCTGGCGCTCACTTACACCTGTACCTGCGCAAATGCAACTTTGCGCTGCCAGCGCTAGACTAGAAAAGCAATCTAAGCGCCATCAAGGGCCCATCGATATTCATCATCGGCCCTCAGCTCTTATTAGTTTTCCAATTGCCACCCTTGGTTGCCTAACGCCGCCAAGCTGAATCTTTGGCGCCACAATGACAGGCAAAATAATCAAAGCTCCTCCCAGTGCCGGCGAAGCTCGACTGGCCGCTTAGCTCCAATCAACTCCAACCACTCGCTTGCCTGCCTCTCCTACCTTTGGCCAACTCAGTTTGGAGGCGGCGAGTTGGCCAAGGTGAGGAACCTCAACGGGGCTAAGTTGCCGGCTGAGCCCTCAAATTGCCGCTTGTGCTCGATGGATGGCCCATCGAAAGGTCCACTCGTCCGACAATCGGCGCTTCCTTCTCCCACCAAATTCCAATCGTCGCCGGGCGACACTTGGCGCACCCTGTTAACTCTCGATTGTGTTCCAAATAGACGCACCTAGAATTGAAAGCTCGCTGGCCAATCATTGTTAGGCTCAGCTACCAACAATGACGCCACCAACAACTGACGCCCGATGGCAAAGCCCGGCGTTAGCTCCATTTGGCCAGACAAATTGATTGTTTTGTCTCCATCAGGCTGGCTAGTCTCAGGTTCAACGCCATCTAGCCGCTAGTGGCCTACTTTCCTCTTCCGGTCCGAAAGCCAAGCCATAGGGCTAGTGTTTTATGAAAATCGCCCCTCCCTGAGCTCATCCGCCCGCCAACCAACCAACCAAACAAAGACCCAAACCCCGTCGACGCGGCCCCACTTTCAGCCGGCTTTATCGCCCCTGCGCCAGCTTATCTTCGCTCCAATCGGTCAGAGAGCCTCACTTCCGATTAGGTTGCGTCATGGAAAGCGAGCCTCTGGAATTGATATCGTGCAGAGAGGGATAGCTGCTAACTCCATTTGGTAACTTTTGTCCGCTCGCCAGCGGGCTGCAAAGCGCGAAGGAGCGTCACTCTTGCTAGTGTTGGAGTTGAGACTGGCTGGGGCCAAGTTTGGCCCAGCAAGCTGAATTAGCGGCAGCAGAATCGATTAATGATTATCCTGGCGAGTTTAATGGTGCTTCAAACTGGCCAACAGCAGCAGCGGGCGCAAGCTTAGCTCTCCAGCCTGCTAAATCTGCGCCTGCTTGCGGACAGCGGAAGTGAAGTGGGCCGACCATGGCAGCGGCGCTGGCAGCTAGAGCGGCCCACTTTTTCCCCTCACTTCGGTGGCCTCATTGGCGACGACAAACAGAAGGAGTGGCCAGCACCGCCGCCGCCTCCTCCTCTTCCTAACTGAGCGGAGCCAAAACTGCGCCCTCGAGTTGAGATCGCCACTACAAACAACAATGGTGCTTAGGTGGTGGCACCCCCTTGGCCTCCTGCTCGTTGCTGTTGCCGTCGTTGTTTATCACTTTGTTGTGCGACTAACATCAATGTCACCATTGCTGATTCCATCTGGTGAAGAATTTGAGCATTGCTCCCCTCGCCCCATGTTATTGCCCGATGTCAAAGATGATGACGCCAACGCCATGGCCTCGCTCTTCAAACCTTCGCCCCTCTCCCCACTGTTGCTCAAACTGGCGTCGCCAACCCGGAAGGTTGGGGCCGTTAGCCATTATGGTGTTGGTTGGCCCCGCGCGAACAGTTTCCCAGCTAAAATTGAGGCTGCGGCCGCCTACTAGATCCCCAAAATAGATTATCGTTATCTTCACCCTCGATTGGTCGCGCTCTGAATCTCGGTGGCCGGGCGGATGGGGGGAGGGAGGGGGCCAACATTTGTAGTCGCAGCCAGCTCTTTGTATCCTAAGCTTTTGCGCTTCAGCTGCAACGCCGGCGGCATCGATGGCGGCTCAACTTTTGCCATAACAATAACTGCCTCTACCTATACCAACCATTGGCTGATTTACCCATCTAACCTGCAGCTGTCCTGATGAAAACGATATTCTCTAAGCTAAGACCCGAGACAATCCCGCTGAAATGGGATGGCTAATCTCCAAGAGAATGATCCCTAACCCTTTGGCGGGCTATCCGGTCTCGTGTCTTGGATTCGCTACCAGTGAGCCAACTAGCGCCACACCTAGCTGGCGCCAAAAATGCCAAACTCCCAGCTAACCTGGTCATCTCCATTAGGACGAAACCAAGTGGATTAGAGGTGACGTGCTCAGAATTCATCCACCAATCATTAGGACGAAACTTCAACACAGTGATGACGACCGATTGTATAAACCCTAACAAACCAACTGCGCCATCGAGCCAACATCATTATCAGTCTCCTCAAGGCTAGCAGTCTACCTTGAACGGGACTATGCGCGCGGTGTCTTCGAAATAATCAGGGGTCGCCCGGTTGTTCACTTGATTGCGTCATCCCGCAACCTCTTGGAAACTGACTCTCATTAGCCAGCTATCGATTGATTGCTTAATCCAACTTTAGGCGATGAGAATAGATGGCTATGAGCCAGAAACATCTGCGCTCGTAATATGAACTTGCCGACTACCAGCCTCCTTTATATCAATTGTGTTCAATTTGCTATGTTCATTCGCCCATTCATCAGACCCCATCACCATCAGAACGAAAGGTGACCGGCGGCCTTTGTCGTGCCCGATATTGTCCAGACTCTCACAAGTCTATCACTATCGGCTGGACCGCGAGCAATCGAATGGAACCGGGTTTATAAGCAGCATCAGAGCTTCTTATCTCGCCAATTCTGAGAGCACTAAGAGCGGTATGAGCGTCCACTGGGCTGGTGAAATGTTCGGATGATTTAATTTCTCGGTCACGTCGTAGCAAAGATTAACCGTTGATTTATTATCTTAACAGGGGTCCGAAAATGAATCAGTCCCCACGTCCATGCTAAAGCACTAATCTAATTTCGACCTAGACCACCTATCATTGGCGGTAGGAGCCAAGCAAGTGCTTGACCACTCTCACAGTGTCGGCAGCTATTGGTCTCGCCTTGAGCTCGCCCATTTTGAGCACCTCTTCTAAATAATCTTTGTGCGAAATCAATTGTTCGTACTTCGTTCTAGCCTCACTAAATTTGTCAATCAGAACGTCGGCCAATCTCAATTTGAATTGGCCAGTATCAAATCGTTCAAACTCTTTTGTGATCTGTTCAAAGGTATTACCGGTGACTAGATGGTACAGAATCATTAAATTAGAAACTGCTCGACGATTCTCAGGATCATAGTAGACGGCTGAGATTTCATCGGTCAAAGATTTTTTGCAATTTTCGAGGATAACATCTGGACTGTCAATCACAGTTATATAAGACTTTCGTGTTGGATCCGACTTGCTCATCTTCTTTTCGGGACTTCTCAAACTTTTCACACGCCTAGCATAGGGTGAGTCCTGAAGTAAGGCTTTTGGCTCCGGGAATAGTTGGCAATCGTATCGCGAGTTGAACTTGTGGGCTATATCACGAGCTAGCTCAATGTGCTGTACCTGGTCTTCACCCACTGGAACTAGATTTGCACGGTATGTCAATATGTCTGCGGTTTGTAGGACAGGGTAGTTGAGGAGACTATTCCAAATGAATTTGGAGGATTTGGATTTCTCTTTAAACTGAGTCATGTGAGTCAGTCTTCGAGCTGTCACAAAATTGTCCAATACGTTATCGATATAACAGTGCTCGAGCAAGTCTGATTGCCTGAATAATATGCTCTTATTTGGGTCTAAACCTAAGGCTAGTAAAGAGGCAGTGGTCTTTAAGATATTGTCATATAGTTGTTGGCCATATACACCGCTATCCGATGTGTAGGCATGAACGTCCACTATGCTGTAGATTGGCATCTCACAGTCCGATTCCTTGCCATCGATTACAACTCGTCTTTCGTTGGCTATCCTGATCCACTGAGATATGGACCCAAAGTAATTACCGAGATGTGGAACACCAGTTGGCTGGATCCCTGAAAAAATTCTACGAATGCAATTCATTTTGGCACCAACAACACGTCTTACCGTTTGTCCGGCATTTTATGCGATAGCTTCACCAGATTCTTTCGTAGCTACCTGACTTCGAAAAAGACGGCGTGCTTGATTTATATAAGTGGTGAGTACATACTGTGCAGCCTTGCTTATGCAGAACATTGAATGTGTCGCTCTGTGAATTTATATTTCACAAACAATTCGATGTCATCTTGAATAAGTTCATCTTTAACCTCTAAAAACCAGACTTTAGCCGGGATCGAAGGACTCGTTCCTCTTCAAAATAGGTAATTCAATCAACAAAGTTTCGGGCCCAGCGATGGAGGAGGCACAAAAATTAGTTCAAACAACCATAGCTTCCAAGCCGGTTGTGGTGTTCAGTAAGTCGTACTGTCCGTTCTGTGTCAAAGTTCGAAATTTGTTTCAGAACGACCTCAAGATACCTGAGGACAAGCTCGAGATAATGGAAATCGAATCGAGACCAGACTGTAGCAGTATTCAAGCTTACCTCAAGGAATTGACCGGAGCATCATCAGTAAGTATCGTGAGACCAATTAGTAATTCGTTGCAGACACGAATTTAGAGCTAGACGAATGTTTTTAGCTTAATTCTAAATGACGATTAGAGATGTCCCTTAGTTTAAGTCCTTAAAACGACATTTACCTGCATCTCAAAAATTAAATTGTATATTGCTCCCCAAACTAATTGGTTCCTGCACCTTATACTCCCATCCATAATCGTGTCGGTCACCTATGTAAACGTTTACTCATTTATAGGTTCCAAGGGTTTTTATAAAGGGCAAATCCGTTGGAGGTTGCGATGATACATTTCGTCTCCACGCATCTGGTGAGCTGAAGAAGCAACTTGATGCCGCTTTAGCTTAAACTTTTGATTGGTGCTGGCTATTCAATAAAATAACCTTCAACTATTGTGCGAAACCTATGAGCATCCAAGATTTGCAGGTAATTGCAGTGTGTTTTGTATTTTGATGGTAGAACAACAATACTGTAATCGATTGTAATAGAATGTTGGTTGTGGTTCCTTAAGTGACTGTCATCAGACGGTGACATTGAGATCAGAATCGGTTGGATCGTTTTGTTGTTTCTCATATAATCTCAAACATCTCAGGTATCACTTGGGTTGTTGAACAGGGAAAGAGCGATTGTTCTTAGGCTTTGTAAAGATAATTCACAATTCGTAGTCACTAGCCTATCTTTGACTTCTGGGCCTGATTTTTCCAAAATAGCGTAGGTGCCAGCTGGCACTAATCCATTGGACTCCATTTTCATAATATGCGATTTAGATCTTAAATGTTTGGCTAAATGCCCGTGTTTTCTGAATGCAACATCACATTCTGAACAGCCATAGGGTCTTGGATTGTCAATGGTTGGAATACCAAAAGCTTGAGTCATTGCAACACGGGTCTCATGGGCAGAGCTACGTTTGTGCTTTTGTAGGTGACCTGTTGACCGGGGGGGAGCATGTTTAGTATTTGATGATTAGCAATGGTTTGTTAGAAAGAGAGCAATGAAATCGTTCCACACTTACCCTGGGTGTTGAAGGAAACTTGGCATGGCTCGCATTTGTAGGGTCGTTCAATCACGTGCGTGTTGCGGTGTAAAGATAAATTTGAGGGGCTAGCTAGATCCTTATGGCAGATATCACAAATATATTTCTCTTCATCATTTTTCCGATTGAGCGCTGTAAAGAAGGATCTGGTCCATCTTGACTTGATCTTCTCCGTCGATTCCATTTCGGTTGCCTTGTGCACCCTTAAGCTTACTGATGTAAACCCGTATCTGTCCTCTAACTTGTCCTTCCTCTATTCCTAGTTAAGTGGTAAACCTACTCTTCCTCTCCTCCCCCTCCGCCTCCTTCCTCCACTCAAGTCCGCCCCTTTGTCTCTCGCGCTCGGTTACCAACTTGATTCCAACCTCAATGGAGCCACAGATCGGTGTTGCGGACGACGCTTTTCATCATTTAACGCCAGCTTATGGAAGGGCGACCTATGAATCAGGTTCTTTGATGCAGCCCAGTTTTACAGGGACTAAGATCGAGAGAGTGGTGCTTCTGAATGTTATCGATCGCCGATTCCCATCAATAGCATGGCCACTCCGTGCACAGAGCATCAGAGTTATAACTGCTGCCGCTGCATACAGGCACGCACACAGAAAGACAGACATTCGTTTACACAGACAATGGATAGAGAGAGTGAGATTGTCCAAACAGTGCCCTTATGGCTAACATTGCTAGAGGGCGAACAGGCTCCTACGACGCCTTTTATCCAGTTCGGAAACACGTTGTTACAGTTAGCTCAGATTAACCGCGAACATGTACTGTCACTCGGGAAGGGAGAGAAGTGAATCAAGTACGCCTCAACTTGTTCCAGTTTTGTAGCCAAAGATGACTCTCCTTTCAGTGGGGCTAAACTTTCTCGCTCCTCGAGCCAACTCCTCGAGGTGGCACTTTGAGGGGGGGGGGGAAGGTTCAATTTAGGGATAGATTTGGTGGCCTAATAGAGTTCGCTTTACGACGCTAGCGCTACAAAACAAACTATCCAGCTAGACCAGAGGAAAGAGCTAGACAGGACGAATGGATTGACTGACGAGGCTTTGCACTGCTCTCAGCACCTGATTAAAGTCCGATCCTAGCACGCGATTAGGGTTGCAAATAAAACAAGTTGGCTCAATGAAGTAGAGAGCTTTAGTAGGTTATAACTGAGATGGATCAAGATGAGGTTACTCTCACACAGTAGCCGGTCAATGCCCACGGGAACGCACTCACCGATGCGAGGGGACATGGAGTAGGCGAGAGTGGTTGCTCTTACCAGCACTGGCTAGCCTAGTTGATATATGGCTGCAACAGCACTTGACTCGGACACAAATCGCCACTCTCTCGGGCGATTCCACTGGCAACAACCAAAAGCTGTTCAGAGCTTGAATCCCAGTTAGATGTACACGAGCATCTTAGTCCCACTGGTCTCATCCCTTGTGGGCACTACATCTTACGAGCTTGTATAGGAGGTTTGTTGGCCTCAAGGAGGCGACCAGTATTGTTAGGTTGGCCCCATCGATTTGTACATGAGATGGAGCTGAATTTCCCCTAAATCTGTTGAAGGGTTTGAATCAGTGTAGTTTAGTCACGAAGCAGATGAGCTAGTCAATAGGGTAGAGTCCCTCGAAGGGCTGTTCCAAATTCCTCCTAGTTGAGTGTTTCCGTTGAAAATCGGGAAAGATTTAGTGGTGTTAGTAGGAGCTAGGCTATCTTTAGTTGCAGGTCAGAGAAACAAGGCCGAACACTAACATTGAACTCTTTCAGGTAATGCTGCAACTGATTCCTGCTCTCAACTCTGGCTAGCTCCTCTCGAACTAGTCTAAGTGCCTTATCTAGCGGCCGCTCATTGTCCCTATCGTTTGGCTCTGGTTCGAACGATATGTCGAACGCTATTTCACTCAATTGTCCCAACTGGTGCCCCTTTGTTCCCTCAATTCTCTCCTCGGGAAACTTTGAAGTGGTTAGTTAGAGAGTGGTTGGCAGCAGGATGGACACATTAATTTACAGCCGCTCATTCTAAGCAAACTAAACTCACCAAATCGGCCTCCTCGGTGATGAAAGAATCGTGAGTTCCCGCAAGGATGCGAAAAAGTACACGAGCTTTCAATGTTCTAACGCAACTTTTTACGAACATGTGATGCCTCTCCCATTCTTCGCGAGGATTTGAGGCAACTTTTTTGTTGTAAACAGCCTTGAACAGCTCATAATTGAACCAGAAAGGTAAATGTCCCTTGCGGGTTTTTGCGAATTTACCGCCGAGTAGTTTGATATTTTCCTCGCTCAAGTCGAAACTGGTCTCCTGATAGAATTCAGCTTTCCTCTGAAGCCAAGGGTTCTCATCCTGTCTTGTTGTTGGCGCTAGCTCAACAATTTGGGGCCCAAAGAGGAGCAAGAGGTTTGCAAAAACAAAGCCGGTTATCAATTGATTGAACAACAACATATTCCTGCTCTTTCCAAAATGAAGGGAGACTACATGAATGAATCCAACACAAAACAGACCCAGCGAGAGTCACCCAAACCATCTCCTCCTGCTTACACACTGGAACTCTCGCCTAGAACAATCCGCCTGTCGTCAGACTGGCTAAACAGTCGGATGCAACAAAGCGAACGATTAGTTTTATTTAGAGTTTAAAAGCGCTGAAATCCGCCCTTAGGTGCAACGTTTGTCAGTCAATATCTAATATTGATCGAGTCCAATGGAGGGGCGCTCAGTTTGGCCATCCCTCTCTGCATGGGCCTCAGATGGTTGCTTGAGATAGACTTTCTCGATTGCTCTGCTCTGGATTGAGTCTTTGTGTGTGTGTGTGTACGCGTGTGTGTGCTCGCGTGCTGTTCTGCGTGCGCGTGCGTGTGCTTGTTGGTGTGCTTTCCTGGGCGCCCATGGGACTAGGAGTTGTTTCGACTGAAACAGGTGCAGGTATGCAGCCTGAAAGCGGACACACGGAGAGAATATTTGTGCGACTTTCCAGTTGATTCGCAGCAGGTCTTGCAGAGAGCCTCGCTCTTCATGTCTTTGCATGGCCTACTCTTGGCCTCAACGAGGTTTGGAACACCATCCTCAAGGACATCAGTGTTGCCCCACAATTCCTTGATCTTTGAATCACCATCTGGATCAAAATCGTCCTCATCGGAGAGTTCGCTTTCCAACAAATCAGGATGCTCAGCTTCGTTAGCTGAAACTGCCACAAAATAGGTGACGGCCATTAGGCCCAGTAACAGAATTGTCAATTTGTTCATATTGGACGGCTTCTGTGATTTGTGCTCGTTTCAGAACTCCCAGTTGAGCTACTATTGTTGGCCCCACGAAAGACTATGGCCCAAGCTAGAATTGAGAATTTATAATAAAGCCTGAGGTAGGTCGGGCGAGCCGGATGCGGTGCTGCCGCGCCGACAGCTATTTTAGGCTTTGTTGCGGGGCGCCCAGGGCCAAAAATAGCCATTGTTAAGCTGGTTGCGGATTTCCAGCGTTTTAAGGGAAGAGCGCGAGCTCAGGGCGAGCGCACCAATCCTAAGTGAAAACGAGGGCTCCTCTCAGGATGGCCGCCCTTTAACGTGTGTCGCCGGATCAGGTTCAATCAGATCAGATGATCGTGGCTGTGGTTGGGGTTTTAGTTGGCGTTAAAAATAGTATTTGGTTGATGGGCCTTCTCCTTGGTTGGTTTGGGCCGCCCGCCGCACGAGTGACCCTCCCTCCCTGCTCGCCCCCTCCTCTTGCCTCACTCCTCCCTCGGCGGCAGGTAATTGAGTGGCCGCCTTTGAGTTCGAGCCGGCGCCCTTGGGCTCCCCAAGCGGCGGGCGGCCTTGAGGTTGCGCAAGTGCTCGCTCTTGCCACAGGTGTGCCGCTTTGCGCGCCTACGCGCTCGCAGACGATTGTGTGTGGGGAGGCCGGCCAAAGGTTAGGTTAGGGCCCTTGGAAGTCGGGCGCCGGCGCTAGATGGCGCGTCGGGGGCGCTCGGGCCGCCGCCGCCGCCGCCAGGTTGGGCGATAAATCAAATTTAGGCCAGAGCAACAAGCGAGCCAAAGGCCGACGAGCAAAACCAGACCAGACAGGCTCGCCCACTTCCACTTGGAGCTCAAGCCCAAGGCCGGTTTTGGTGGCGGCGGCGGGGGCGCCACTGCCGCCGCCAGCCGCGTCCGTCGCCCCGTCCGCCCGCAGGCTGCCGGCTGGGGGCGGCGGGCGCCTCTCGGGGGAGCCAAGCTAGGCTGCTCGCGAGCCGCCAGTCTAGCCGCCGGGGGCCGCCCATGGGAATTTGCTGCTCCCTCTCTGAGGCGCCCCCGACTCTGCCCCCGTGGCTGGCTTTGCGGCCGGCGCTGCCAATGGCGCAGCGGGCGCCGCTTGGCTTGCGTTGCAAGCGCTCGAATGCAAATGGAGCCGGTGGCCAGATTGCTGGTCGGGGCCGCGCGGGAGGGGCGCCATTGTGGAGGGCCATGAGGCGCTGGGCGGGCCGCCTTTCCCTCCAGCCTCAGGCCTCCGGCGTCTGGCTTCTGGCTCCGGCTCAGGCAAACACGAGAGCCGGCCTATGGGCGGCGGCGGCGGCGGCACCAGCAACGGCAACACAATGATAAGTGAGCCAGTGGGGGCGAGCAGCGAGCCCAGCGAGTCTCGGGTGGCTTTCGCTCGATCGCTCGCTCGCTCGCTCTCGCTAGGTTGCCAATGGCTGCCTTCTGCGCCCGCAACTTGCTAGTGCGACATTTTACGTGATCTGTCGCAGTTAGGAAGCCAGCTTTGGTTAGGCCGCTCGTTTGCTCGCTTGCTAATCTTCGGCCTGCGCCACCAGCTAGCAACGCGCCCGCCGCAAATCGGCCCAACTTGCTGGAGCTCGCTCGCCAGTTTCCTGCCCAAACTCGGCCAAGCTGGCGCCGCCGCGGCCGCCGCAGCCTCAGCTCGCTGGCTTCACTCTGGTGGGCGCTCGCATTTGGCTCCGTTTGGTTTGGCCGCCGGGCTGGCAGCGCAACAAGTGGCACAGGAGCGGAGAGTGACATCATCAGGTGCAACGCCCAACTGGGAGGCGCATTTGCATTTGCATTTGGGCAGCGAGCGGCCGGCGCCGCCTGAGCCTCGGGCGGCCAACTGCGGCCGGCCGAGTGGGGCGCTGGGAGCGCGCACTCGGCTGGGCGGCGGCCGGCGCGCTCAGCGTGAACTGGCCGCCCGGCTGGCCCAACCGGATGCTGGCCGAGAGCGGCGCGGCCAACCCGAGCCGAGAGTGCGCCCGAAAGTGAGGCGGCCCGACTGGACTGGACTGGACTGGACTGGACTGGCTGGCTGGCTGGCTAGCGAGCGTTGCAACAACGAGCTGGCCGCCGGTGGCGCCGATTGTGGCGGCGCCCAAGTTCATTGAACCCGTTCGCCTGGCAGCCGGGCGGCGGGCTGCAGGCGCCGCCGCCAAGGCGATCGGGGCGGCCCGGCGCTGGCGCAGTTGGGCCGGCGGCCGCCGAGGTCGCCACCAGCGCCGCCAAGACGCTTGCAGCGAGCTCGCCTGTGTGCCGCTGCCGGCCTGTCCCATTGGTTTGCTGCGCGGCGCCTTTGCGCTCGCGGGCCAGCCAGCCAGCCAGCCAACAGCAAGTGGTGGCCGCTCACGCACGCTAAGCGCGCAGACGGCGCTCACTGTCTGGCCGCCCGAGCTCGCCCCTCGCCGGCCGACACTTTGGGCCGGCCGCCAGCTAGCCAGCCAGCCTCTGTGGGTCCGGCGGGCCTGAAATAATCGCCTGCCCACTCAGCGCGTTAAAGCATTGCAAGCTCATGCAACACGACCCAGCGAGCGGTTGGCCGGCCGACCAGCTAGCTCGGCCGGCTGGAGGCGGAAAGCAGGCCAGCCCCTCTGGCTGGCGCCCACTGGCGGCCGGCATGACGGCGCCAAACTTGCGCTCCCACTTCGGCCTTCGTCCGGCGGCGGCGGCGGCGGCGGCCCACTGGCGGCGCTGGAGTTGCGCCAGTGCGAGAGGCTCTCCTGTTTGCGCGGCGCCGGCCGAGCTGGCCGCCCCGCCGGCCGCCCTACCTGAGCTGGCGGCTCCTCACTGGCGCTTGCAGTGAGCGGCGAGCGGCGAGCTGCGAGTTTGAGGCTGAGGCTGAGGCTGGCGCACACTGAGCGCCGTCCTCATTCCAGCGCCAGCCCAAATTGCGTCGGCCGCGGGGGGCAAGGGGGCGGCCGCAGCCCTCGGAGGGCCTTGGCTTGCTTGCGCAGGGCTCGCCCGTCGGCGGCGGCCGGCAGCGCTCGTTAGCTGGGCAAGAGTTGCGTTCGCTGGGAGCGGCCGCCCGCCAGCCCCTCCAGTGGCCAATTTGGCCGCCGATTTGAACCTGAATCGCCCGCTCGGCAGGCCGGCCGGCCGCTCGGCCAGCCAGCCAGCCAGCCAGCCAGCAAGCCCGAAGCCCATTCACGCCCAGGGTTCATTGTGAGGGCCGGCGACGTTTTCGTGCTCCCAAAGCCCTCACTTTGGCGGCCCAAGCGAGCGAGGCTCGCTCAAGGCGCTCAGCTGGCCGGCGCTCAAGTGCAAGCGCAAACTGGTTCCTCTCCTCTCTGTCTCTGTC
>ENA-UOVY01000550-UOVY01000550.1-plant-metagenome-genome-assembly--contig:-NODE-550-length-15968-cov-631.636524_pt1 | contig 15968 bp, 8 predicted proteins | sample MGYA00249840_ERZ761561 | MGnify/ENA primary metagenome ERZ761561 (study PRJEB28882, sample SAMN05720143) | plant metagenome | isolation source: Guanajuato, Mexico | place: Mexico:Guanajuato, Mexico...
GCTGCTCGTTTGCTTTGCTCCGAGTTCTGTTTGCGCGCCGCCGAGAGTTGCGGCGGCCAACTCGAGGACGGAGCGGCGCTGACTGGCGCCTAGCTCGCGCGCGCCACTTGCGCAACGGCTCTCCCCTTGCGCCGCCCGCCGCCCGCCGCGCACAGCGAGCGAGCGAGCCACCGACTAACCTGGCAACACACAAACTCTCCCTCCCGCAACAAACCAAACCAAACAAAACAGAGCGCCGCCAGTGTGACGCCTCTCCTGGCAACGTAATGGGCGAGCAACAGGCTGATTCGAGCGCCAACACCGAGGATCCATCATCCTGGCCGAGTGAAGGCGGCGGCCAAAGTGAGACAGACAGCAGCAGCAAGAGCAACAACAGCGACAATTACGCCAATTTGGGCCGCGATCAACAACGAGAAGAGCGGCGACCAAGTCTCAAGGGCTCGCAAGCCGAAGTGGCGGCGAGCAGCGCGGCGGAGAGCTCCTCAGACAAGAGCAACAATAGCGCCAATTGGCCGCAGCCGGAGAGAGACGAGATGGCGGCAGGCGGGAGGCCGAAAGCGGGCCAGCAGGAGCACCACTTGGCCAGGTGCTCGGCCCTCGGCGGCTCCAGGCGGCGCAGTTCGAGGCGCCGCAAGAGTGGCCAGCCGCGCCAGGTCAGATTCCAGCCGCTGGCCCAGCCGATCGAGCCGCCGCCGCCGCCAGCGCTGGGCGGCCGGACGGACGAGCCGGAAAGCAAGCTCGCCGGCCAAGCGGAGTTTGGGGCCCAGAGGCGGGCTGGCTGGCGCTCGCGGAGGGTGCAGCTGGCGGCCAAGCCGCTGACCAGGAGGCTCCACCACCTGAGCAACATCAGGTTCAACAAGATCAAGCTCAGGAGCTTCAACACTCTCGCGCACCACTTCCAGCAAACGATTGCGGCCAGCTACCAGCAGGCCGACTCCTTCAAACCCTCGAGCGAGCGGCAGCAGCAGCAGCAGCAGCAGGCGGCGGCCAAGCCAAAGCGGGCCAGCCAAGCAGCCGCCAGCTCAAACGGTTTGGCCGCAAACGCAACCCTAAACGAGCATGCAAACGAGGAGGACTTCGGCTGGGGTTCGGACTTTGACGAGCAGTCGCTCGACTCGTCGCACGCTGACGAAACCAGCTCAGGCGGCTACCTGCTCGAGATTGGAAAGTCGAGCGGCGACTTCCGAGCCATAGGCGACGTGATCCAGGATCAGGGCATCAGCGGCCAGTTCAAGAGGATTGAGCTGAGCGTCTGCCCCTCGCCAGAGCGCTGCTCGCCTCTGCTGAGGCGCTCGTCTGGCCGGCGCCGCAGTCGCAGCCGCGAGCAGGAGACGGCCGGCGAGCCCCTGCTCAGGCTGCAGCGCCAGGAGAGCGGCCAGCGGAGGCTCAGGCTAGAGCTGGAGCAGTTCCACTGCGACAGGATGGCCGGCGAGCCAGCCTTGGGCCACCTGGAGCGGGAGGGGGGCTCCGCTTGTTGGAGGCCAGCCGAGGGGCGGCAAGCCGAGGCGAGGGTTTGCGCGCAGGCCGAGCGGCAGGATGAAGAGGAGGAGGAGGAGGCCGAGCTCAGGAGCTTGGAGGCTCGGCAAGGGTTCAAGCAGATTCGCGACAAGCTCAAGGTGATATTAGACCAGCGGTTGGCCAGCTACGAGCGCTCGGCTTGCGCTGCTAGTGGCGCGGATAGCGCAACAAGTGGCGCCATCTCGCAGGCCGCAAACAAAATTGTTAACGCTGACACAACCAGCCCGGCGCACTCGCAAGCGAAGGAAAGTTGCGGCAAGACTGGCGCAGCCACCATCACAACATTGACCACAACAGCAACAACAACGGCCACGACCAAATCAGCAGCGGCGGCAGCAGCAACTGGCGGAATTGGCGAGTTTGATTGCCAGTCGCACTGTAGCGACGAATCCTCGTCCAGCGGCCTGGACAGCAACCACAGCGGCAGCCAGGACAGCGGCCACAGCACTCAGCACTCGGGCTACTCCGCCCACTCGTGCCCACTTGGCCGAAGCCACCGCCACTCGTCGGCAGAGCCAAGCCCGTCGGCACAGTCGGACGGAGGGCCGCCGCCCTCCTGCATTGGGCGGGCTGTCCACGACGGCCCGCACTCGCTCTCGCCGCCAAGCGAGTCGCCGCAGGTCAACGCAAACGAGCAACAAACAACGGATTCCCTCCGCCCGAAAGTGGCTCCCGCCGACCACGAGAGCCAGGAACGGCGAAATAGGTTCCTACAGAACAGGCTCATTATAAATAGCAAACTGGAGTCCATGTTCAAAAGCCGCAACCCACAGAAGGGCCCTAGCTCGAGCCAGGCGGCGAGGAGTTTGGCTGCAGTGCAAAGCGGCGTTGCCTTTGCGGCCGACGGGCAGCGGCCGCTAAGCGCTCAGACAAGTTGGAGGAGCCAGCCAACAGTTAACTTGCTGCCAAATTTACATACCCAACAATCATGCCAGGAACGAGCTGTATCCAATGAATCCGGGAAGCAAAGCGGTTCGATTGAGCCAGAGACAAGGCTCAGATTGCTCGAGCAGCAGAGGCAAATGTCGCTCAAGTTAAAGCAGAAGCCGCGACGGAAGAGCGCAAAACGTGCTCTCATGAATCCAGCAACGATTTTAGATTCCAACAACACCGACGACAATGGTTCCTATGCGAGTTGTAGCTCGAGCAGCGAGCTTTACCTTGCTGGCTCGCACTTGTCCAGGTACAACCAGGACAGTCTGACCAAGCAGCTGTCGATGATTTGTCTGCGCCAGGCTGGCCAGCCTGTGCAGTCGCACCACGAGAGCGCGACAAGCGGACAAGCCAATCACTTGCACCAGCGGCAACAGTCCCACCTGGCGGCCAGCGCCGCCAGTCCAGCGGCGGCAGCAGCCAATCAGGTCGGGGAACGGCAACAGGTGACCAAGAGCAACAGCAACAGCAACGGCAACGCAAGCAGAGAGCCGAGACCGGCGCTTAGCCTTAGACAGCTTGTTAAGGATGTGATTGACGACTGCGAGAAACCAGGAAAACTATCAACCCTAACCATGAGCATCCTAAACAGGAGCGACTCCCTCTCGAGCGACCTGGCGATTAGCGCGGACGAGACGAGCTCTTGCGCGCCCGACCCGTCGCGCCCCTCAACCCTCGGCTCAGCAAGCCGCAACGAGATGGTCGTCTCAACTTCCGACCAATCGGCCTCCTCCTCCTCCTCCTTGAGCTCGCTCAGTGATTCCAACCGGCAGCCGAGCCCCGCCGACCAGCGCCAATCTCGGTGCCCCTGCCGCCACTCTGCGTCCAACGAGCAAAGGTCGCCGCCTCACTGCTACCAGCAGCACCACCAGCTGCGCGGCCAACACTCGACGCCGCAAGCTGGCCAGCGAGACCAGGTGAACCAGCCGCCGCCGCTGCCAGTCGATCAGTCGCTCAGCAGCGTTGGAAGCATCGACGGTCTTGAATACAATCGCACCTGTAGCGAGCTCAGCTTCGACCAAAGGCTAAGCGGAACGCCAGCGAGAGGGGGCCACAGCCAGGGGGTTGGCCTTGCCCCAAGCGGACCTGCCCGGCTCTCTCCACAGACTAACACTGTTAAAAGGGCACCGAAATCAACCATCGGCTCCTATCTTAAGAGTTTGCGCGAAATTTCGCGATTTAAGCTGCCAAAAGTCAAACTAATCAGTGGAAACACATGCGATAACCAAAACGCCAATGGCTATGAAACAAGTGCCCATCTAGCTGCCAACAACAAAACGAGTGATTTCATTGGCCAAAAGTCGCCACCATTAAAGCATGTAGGGTACAATGTGCAGTTGAATAGTGAGGAGGCTCGTTACAAGAATCATAATTACGAGTATCAGCTGGACGCATTTGCAACATCGACCGCAAGACAGCCCGAGGGATCGAGCACAATTGCGGGCGCTTGGAGGAGTCGCATAAAGCGGGCGAGCGTTATTGGATCGCCAGTGTCGGCTTCCTCAGTTTGCGCAAAGGAAGACGGACTAACTAATCACTTTGTTACCATTAGCAATCGGAAGTGGAAGTCGTGCCATTTGCGCACAAGCCTCATGCAGATTGGCTTCACTGGAAACGGAGATAACAATTGTAGCGCTAATAGTGGTAGCCAAGCCAAACAGCATCTTGCTTACCTGGACAATTCGAGAAACTTTACCGATGACGACCATTACTACTAACTTAACGCATCAACTGCTCGACGAAAGCTTAAACTGCATCCCCATGAGAATCTTTGGTCTTCAGTTGGATGTTAGAATAAAAATAGTAACTCTGCAACTCTCACGCTTATCCAGGTGTCGGCCTCTCTTTTTCTCCTTCAGTTCGTCGATTTTTCCTTAAAAATATCCCTCCCCCCCTCTGGGGATGGTTGGATTGGAGCTCCTCATTCAAGGTAATGGCCACTCTCTATGGGCCAAGCCTCCGGGCTGCCAACTTGGAACCCTTTTGGGCCAAAAGTTTGGTTGACGCCGAGATTCGATGATATTCCTGGTATCAACAGGTCTCTCAGGTCACAAGGATTAGACCTGTGCTCTCTCTGCCACGCCCCTCGGCTGGCTAACAAGGTGCAGGATCTAGAGTGCATTTGTTCGCGCAGTTCTGCGCTCATTCATTCCATCATCTCTTACAACATTAAGGTTTGCCATATTTGTAACGCCCAATGATGATGTTATTACTATTATTACCCTTAAAAATTCTACATTATCACTATTATCAACACTTGTCCATTGAAACAACAGGTTCATGTTTGTATAGAATTTAGATTAAGATTTTGTAACCAAAGGCCAATCAACATTCCACGACAAACTGAAACGACAGAAACAAACAAAATGAACATAAACAATATGTTTCCTAGCTCAAGGCTACTAAATCCTATCGGCTCATCGGTTTCCAATAGCAACCATCATCACCATTCCAATTCAACTTCTAGCCAAAACGTCAACTTAGATTCGTTGACTGACGATGAGTTCAATATTAGGTTTGAGGCCTTCTTGGCTGACACCATTACTAGTGAGGAAGCGCGGAGAACTTGCCGCATTCTACCCATGGCGAAGAAACGAGAAATGTTAGCCAATGATATGAAGGCCAAAGAAAGTAGTCAACAGTCCCAGGGTAAAGGGGGGAAATTTGCCAATTATCAACCTAGTGATTACATTAAGTACCTACAGAAAGAGGAAGCGAAAAAGAATCATGACAACGTTTATCAATGCCTGGAGAGTTTACGAATTGATCTCAAAAGTAAGGGAGTCAGTTGGGTGCAAGAATTTGGTCAAAATTATGGACTCAAGTGTATCTTAACTATACTTCAAAACATTTATCGTGCCTATGATACTAAAGGGAAGACCAATTTTCGAGTTACTACTCATTCAATATGCATCAAGTGTCTTCAAGCATTTATGAACAACACCTACGGGTTGCAACAAATGTTCGACCATCAGGAGGCATTAGTCATTTTAGCTAAGAGCATCAATGTAAACTATCCACATGTTATGATGGATGCTGTGAAACTTATGGCGGCCCTATGTCTTATACCACCAAGCGGCCATGAAAAAGTTCTCGAAGCACTAACCACTTGCGCTGAAATGGAGAATAGGGAACGATTTTCGCAGATAATTGCAGGTTTGAAACTAACAGAGCACGACCCATTAGTTGTGTCCTGTATGCAACTAATCAACGCAGTTATCTCAAGTGTCGATGATTTAGATTACAAACTGCACCTAAGAAACGAGCTCGTTCGCTCTGGTCTAGGCGAAATGCTGGACAAGTTTGAAAAAGCCCGTCAGGCAGCCGAGCAACAAAATCATCAGCAGAACCACCTCAAGAAACTAGCCAACGAAATTAAGACAAATGGTGTGCATGTGGATCATGTACCTCCCATCTCATTCGCTTTAGCATTGCAAACTAAAATTTTCCATGAAGCTAAGGAGGAAGATCTTGAGGAGCTTTATCATCGCTATGAGAACATCCGTTTTGATCTCGACGACTCGCATGAGTGTTTTCAATTATTGAAAACTGCCCTAACCGATACCCCAGCAGAGCAATTATTTTTATCTATACTGCAACACTTGTTATTGATTCGTGACGACCCGTATGCACGTCCAGCCTATTACAAACTGATAGAGGAATGTGTTTCACAGATTGTCTTACACCGTAACGGTCTCGATCCAGATTTTAGTCATACCAAAAGGTTCAATGTTGATGTTGAATACGTTATTGATCACATTGTTGAGCGCTCGAAGATGGACGAGCAGTCGCAGTCCTCCGAGTTAATGCGAAAATTGGAAGAGGTTCTGACAACTAAAGAGGAACTTGAGGCCAAACTTGATGCTGCGTCCCAAAAAATAGCTGCCTTGCAGACGCAGGTAGCCAACACACCGAAACAACAGCTCGCTAGCCAGAATATGACATCAACAGTGCCCGTTCCCTCTTCACCGATGACATCAACGACAACGCCATTAATTGCACCTGTGATCACTTCAACACCTATAGCGGACACGCAAGCCGCTCCACCCCCACCGCCACCGCCACCGCCTCCTCCATTACCTCCCTCATTGTCTGGAGGTACACAGGGTCCTCCTCCTCCGCCTCCACCCCCGCTACCATCTTTCGGTGGGCCTATATCGGCTCCACCTCCTCCTCCTCCTCCGCCCACAGGTTTTCAACCAGCAGAGCCGGGCTTACCTTTTGGTCTTAAACCCAAAAGAACTTGGGAGTTGAAAACTCCTGTCAAGCGCACTAATTGGAATAAAATTCCTGTCCACAAACTAACTGAAGAGGCGTTCTGGGTTCAGGTGGATGAAACTAAACTCGACACTAGTGGCGAAATTTGTGAAGCCCTGGCGAACAAGTTCTCATCAGATCCTAAATCGCGCGTTCAAAAGCAAGAAAGTCAACGAAAAGGTACCGAGTCAAACACAACTTCGAAGAAATCTCGTGAACTCAAAGTTCTCGACCAGAAGTCTGCGCAAAATCTGATGATCACTTTAAGCTCTAGCAAGGTCACAGCCGATGAAATCACAAGATACATAATCACTGTCGATGAGGCTCACCTGAATGCTGCAACCTTGCAACAGCTCATTCACCTTCTTCCGCAGCAGCAGCAATTGAGCAAGCTTGAAGAATATCGATGTCAGATATCTGAATTACACGAAGCCGAACAATTTGCCCTCACTCTCGGATCTATCAAAAGGCTAGAACCGAGGCTCACGTCCATCATATTCAAGCTGAGATTCGAAGAGTATGTAGGCGATATCAAACCTGCAATTGTTGCTGCAACTGCCGCATGTGAAGAGATCAGGAAATCTAAGAAGCTTGCAAAGATACTGAAATACGTGCTGCTCATTGGTAACGTGCTCAATTCAGGCTCGAATCGTGGCGGTGCTTATGGTTTCGAGATAAGTTTCTTACCGAAACTTGTCACAACAAAAGCTGAGGACAACAAAACAACGCTCCTACATTTCTTAGCTGATACTGTCGAGAAGAAGGCCCCAGATGCTCTCAACTTTCACGAAGAGCTTCCTCACGTAGATCGCGCGAGTCGTATCTCACCTGAGCAATTACAAAAGTCTCTCGAGGTGATGAAAAGATCAATAGGGGACCTAGAGAAGGATTTGCGAAACTTTAAGCCGCACAATTCTGATGACCGCTTTGGAGAGATAATGAGCAAGTTCTTGAAGGAGACTACCGAACGATTTCAGCTTTTACAAACCATGTTCGGCAAGATGGAGAAGTTGTACAAAAATTTGGCCACTTATTACGCTTTCGACCCGAAAACGTATACGATGGACGAGTTTTTTACAGACATCAAGACTTTTAAGGATCAGTTCATCGGAGCCCACAAAGAGAATGCAAAACTTAGAGAACAAGAAGAGAAGATGCGAAGGGCATATATGGAAAGAGAAAAGCGTGAGTTGGAACGACAAAAGAAGCTGCAATTTCACACCATAAATAACGAAATGAATGGGGATGACGACCGGGGTCTTATGGATAACCTAATGAGTCGTTTGGAGACAGGTGCAGCTTTTGCTCTTAAACCTCGCCGAACCAGAATCGCAGACGCACGAAATAAGGGCCAGAGAACTAGAGCTCTGGCTAACAACATTCTATTGGCTTCCACCAACAGGTAACCAGCTAAGGGTTTTGTCCAGCTCTTATTTCGTTGGCAGCCATACATGTAATCAAAGTTTGCAAGATTCTCCCCACCACCTGACACCTGTGATATGTAAATAAAAAGTATAGGTTTTATAACTGAATTTCTAGAATCGAGGATAAACGAACACAAGAAGCCAAGCGCAACTATAACAATTTATAAACCCTTTGTCCACTTGAGCTGCCAACAAGCTATGCTCTCCTTCTTCCCTCCATATAAGTTCTTCGTACGAGGCTTCACCACTATTTGTTGTAACGGAAACAGCAATATGAGTCTCTGTTTATGCTGACAGTCCATGTAGCTCAGTCCGCTCCTGAGACTCGGGTTCAGCAGTGCAACTGAGAATGTTTTCAATTTCAACTTCAAGCGATTCTAGATCGTCTCTCTCGATGCCGTTTCTATCCAGTGAATAACTCATCGATATCAGGCAGCAGAGCGACACTTCGGCATCAGGGGCATATCTCATAGGATCGAGATTCGGTGGTCAACATATATGGAGCCGATCGTTAAGATATAATCTTGAACGAAATAAGATTCATAGTGCAACCTGCATCAGAAGCAAAATAGAACTTGATATGATCACAGATGCTATACCACTAGTTTGATTAGAAGCCTGCTACCAAAAGCGCGGGAATCGGCAAACTGACTCAAGTGAATGCTAGTCACTGCCGCGTTACATGTAGCGCATGATGGGCAAGTTGAGACTGAATTAAGCTAAAAGGAAGCTGTCCTGTCGACAATCTATAAGAAAAGTGGGATTCTTGAAACTTGCTTTGATTCGAGAATTTCCCGAACGACTAACAACTGAACACGAATGCTAGGAAGAGCATTCATCAGCATGAGTCAAACAATGTCATGAATCAATCGAGAGTTTATTGAAGATCGTGCCAGTTGATTAATTTTTGAAATTGATAGTCATCGAAGAGTCATTCATCGGCACGACTCAGTCGTAAGGCAGCGTGTCCCTCTATTCCATGTGGATTGATTGATTTACGGTGTGGTTGTCAACAACCCTGATTACAAAAACAAACTCTCACCAAAACGCTCTCTCATTCGACTCGATGGAAAATGCGTGATGGTCATCCGACTCTAATTGCAAACTCGACCTTGCCTCCACCTGATTCTTCATGGAGGTTTGCAAGGACTTCAAAAAACATAGCATCATCTGTCGGTATCAGCCGACCAGGGCAGATAAGTTCATATTTAAGTTGAGAAATTCGTCAAGTTCACTCAGGCCATGACAGTGATGGGTAAGCGCTTGGCTAACAGGGGCCTTGAAACTGGAACCAGTGATCGTACTCGCCCAACGAGATCCCACATGATCGATAATGACCGAGCTCATAGAGGCGGATCGAGCAGAATGCCAATCTCACCAGCCTGCTCGATGACCTCTGATGACAGTCAAAGATCAGATATCGAACAAGAATCTAGAGTTGTACCCAAAATGAGGAACGTTGATTCAATAGCGATGTATGTCCTGCCTAAGAGGAGTTACTTATCCTCAGTGGCGAAATTGAATGTTAGAGAGCTAGTCACTCGAATATTATCAAGTTTCATTCAAGAGAGCAGAGTTGTGGATGAAATTGTGTATGTTAGACGCTTTCATATTCCGAGGCAGGATCCTCAGAGTATTAGTTATTCGGATCAAAATGCGAGTCAAGTCAAGCATGAGGATGACAAGGCTTTTCAATTCACCAAGGTTATGCCGACGAGCTTTCTGCAAAGGAGCATGAGATTTATGATCGCAAAGGAAAGGAGTAGGCCAGACAATACACTAGCAGTGAGGATCTTGCCGAAAGAGATCGGCTTCTGGATAGACGAAATTCAAGTTTATTTGCTACCAAACTTTGCCCACAAGAACATCTTGCCTCTGTATGGTGCTGACATGACCACGGAGGACATCCGCTATCCAAGTGTCGAAGCTTTGGTCAAGGAGAGAAGTAGACGGGATGCTGGAGGTTGTGGAGGTAAGCAAGGTCGAAGCGAACTTGATAGCGACTCCATACGAGTCGAAAATTGGCTGATGAACAAATACCTCGATTGTATCACCTTGAGAGAGCACCTTGAAATGCACACACTGACGTGGTTGCAAATGATTAGCATCGCAAGAGGTATCATGGAAGGTCTCCACTATTTGCATGAGAAGGTTACCAACCCACACTCTGACAATGAAAAGTTGATTGATTCCTTTATAAAAAGCACCAATGGTGCAATCAAGAAGGTATCTTTCATCGATGGAGATTATAGTATCAGGATGGGACCAGAACCGCTTCTTTCTATTATTCATGGAAACCTCAGCTCCTTAAGCATAGTGCTGAGGGGCGACCGATTGACTCCCTGCATTTGGAACTTCAGCAAGTCGCATATTTATTACACCTTGCAGGCTTATGACGATTCTGGTCGCATGAAGATTGGAAACAGGAACTTGGCCAACCAATATTGGGCGCCAGAGTTGTTCAGTGGTGGGAGCGAAATTACACCGGAAGCCATGTGGAGCATCGACATGTACGCTGCTGGTATGATTCTTTGGGAGCTCATGTCTCGGTGCACCTTGCCTGAAATAAATATAGGAACTGAATCTCCACCGATAGTTAGAAACAAACCCGACAAATATCTCGAACCATTCGAGGACGAGTTGGGAGCTCGGCCTTCGATTAACACGTTGGAGTATGCAGTATGCAGATTGGAGGTGCGGCCTCAGATCAAGGATAGCTGGTTAGCAGGAATGAAGACCTATAGGTTTGTGCAGATATTTAAAGATTTATGGCAACAGGATCACAATGTTCGTCCACGGACAAAAACTACTATCGATCGTCTAGGCGGGCTAAGTCTTAGCAATGTTGATTTAAAAAGGAAGCTTGGTTCCACATCAGGCAAGAAAGTTTTCGGTCCCAAAACCATGTATCCGATACAGGTTGATTGCACGTTGGCACCGCCATATCCTGGCAAATGTTCGCCTAATTGTGTATTCGAAGATCTGAGTATCAAGAAAGACACTTCCGATAGTGAGGATTATGATTTCTTCTCCACCAGCCCCAATATACGCCGAGGGCTGTCTTCATCGTGCGCCTAGGCCGCCCTGTGATCATCGTTTCAGGATTCACAAGTATATGGCAAACTAGAAGTTTTGTCCGAAATCTAGAGCCCCCGGAGATGAGCCTAGGGTTGTTCGATTGAATTGTGCATAAACACACTCTCTCGAGCGATATAACATGGTTTCAGAGAACATACAGACAGTCATTCAGCAAAAATTAGCTGTACTTGTTCATGAAATTAACATGAAATTTCCTGAATCTATCCATCATGTCCTCGAACACCTCAGGCTGAGGAAGAATTGTCGTTCGGAAGTGGTAGGTTCCAGGTCTTTGACCAAATCCAGAACCTGGAACAACACAAACTCCGTAGCTCTCCAGAAATTGCATTGCATAATAGAAATCTGGCTCATGATTGAGCGATTTGGCTTCATCAATGGATTTCGGGGGTAGATGGAGACTGGGAAAGGCATACATGGCACCAGCGACCGGATTCGACCGTACTCCTGGCACTGAGTTGAAGGTGTCGGCGACGACTTTAGCTTTTTGTTTCAAATCTGCAAGAATCTTACTCTTTTCACTCTCAAAGAGGTCGTACGATTCACCTCCAGGCTTGGGTGGATTTACGACACAGTCCATTATGATCTGACCTAGAACTGAAGAGCACAACCAAGATGAGAGTCCCTTGTATAGAACAGCCCTCACTTCTTCATTGAAGTTGGACAGCTCGCAATATCCGCCTCTAAGACCACATTCGCCCATGTAACCTTTGCTTGATGACATCATTGAGACCAATTCCACCCTGTGGTCAGTTTTTTTATGCATGACCTCTTTGAAGGATACAAATTTGGAGTTTTCATCGAAAACGTTGTGCTGGTAAACTTCGTCTGCCATGATCACTAGATTTCGCTCTGCCGCAAAATTCAGTATCTCTATGATGTTAGCCTCACTAAGAATAGAACCTGTAGGATTTCCTGGATTAATTACTACAATAGCTCTGAGATCACAGTTGTCTTTGTTGACTTCGAATGCTTGCTCTAACTCATTAATGTCGAGACGCCAATTAGAATCTTCATTTAAATAATAATTTACTTGGAGCATGCCAAACTCGCAGACAGTTGCCGAGTATAGTGGATATTGAGGTATAGGTATCATAACGCCGACAGGTTTGCCGGGTTTGCGCGATTGGTTAATGAAAGATAAGATCGTCTTGACTCCTTGGCTAGCCCCAGTACAGAGGAACACATTACGCCAATCAGCTGGTACGCCACTATCCCGTTTCTCTATATAATCCGCAATGTGCTTACGAATAATCTCCAGGCCACAAGAATCGCTATAGGATCCGACAGAGCCTCCGCCACAATATTCTAGCAGCTCTCTGACCCGCTCTTTGACATCGTTCGGCAGATCAGGACTCTTTAGAAGTTCGGAGTCTGTCGCACAAGCCAATACCTGTCGGAAGAAGGTTAGCGGCTTTTGGTTCATAGCGTGACAATCGCCGATGTTTGCCTTAATGAGACTTTGGAACGGTTTCTTAGATCCATTATTCAACTCATTTTGAATCTGTCCGGCCCTGATAACAAGTGGACCTCTGACTGCATACTCAAGTCTGCGAATATTCTGGTTGATGTTTTCAACGTTCAGCAAATACCTGTCACTAGATGAAGTGCTGAATCTCATTCTAAAAGCTGATGAAACTAGCTGATTCTTGGCTAGTTTGTCAGCAAAGAGGGGGACGTTTGGCCAAGTCCTGATCATTTGGCAGCCTCAAGTCCACCAAAATGGCGATCAATCTCAGATGGGAGTTGTAATAGAGTGTTAAGTTACTATCCAATATTCAATACAAATTTCGATGAATTGATGATTCCGTGTGCTTCATCATTAATAAAGCATCAACAGCCATAGTTCGGCAGCCAGAAAGCCCCATAGATTCCACACGAGATAAGGAATCTTGATTGAAACCAATAGTTCTATTTAACTTCGATCTGAGTACATCCCATCATTTATGGCCTGTGATAGACGGCGGTGCTCTTAGCCTTCAAATTGTAGCGAATAACGTTACATAATTTCAGGATGGTTAAGTAATAACCTAACTATGCTCGCTGTGCCAGGGAAAGACAAAGCCAGATTCGGGCTTCAAGGTCAAGTAGTCGCCTGCGCACATGTGACAGCCTATAGAAATGGTGGTACTAGGCCAGAAGCGGAGTCTCGGAGTCGGAATCAGTATTACGACCATTTTTCTCGGTTTCTGATTCTCTGAATATAGCGAACCGTGGTAAAACAGGGAATGAATATATGTTCACTAGGCTTAAGTATCAGATCATTGTATCTGTTCGTGGAACGAGCTCGAGAACGAGTTGGCTCGAGCCCAAGCGGTAGCTCTCAGGCTTGGCCTAGTCTTCGCATCATCGATAAACTATCGTTCGAGATGGATTCCTAGTACTTTTTGATGAGTTAACTTTTATTTCATCGTGATCATGTGTGTTCGCTCAAATCTGATGAACGATTGGTCTTGTGGAAAAATTTGATCGGATGCGTTTACGGGGATTACCTTTCAGGAAGAGAAAATACATAGGGCAAGCAAACGACTTGTTGAGGAACCCCTCAACGATGGGTCCGAGGAGATTCGTTTCTGGGCAGCTGGGGCAACACTTCCCCGCTTTCAGGTAGCCCTCAGCTCACTGGACCAAAACCACCCGGCCTCAACCTCTCACGTGCCTTTGATCGCGAGCGGTGGCCTGCTAGAGTCTTTGTTATGGTCGGTCACTGCGGGCTCTTCGGCCTCCCTCCCTTCATTGGTCCACAGCACAGTCGCTTCCAATCGCAATCTGTGGTCAAAGTGCGGGTTTTGGAAGTGACAGGTACACCCTCATCAAATGGCGCCGGCCGACAACCCGATGGATAAGCTGGCCTCTGTGGTGGATTCGTTAAGCACAACCAATAAGGCATTACGAGAGGTGATCCAGATCAGGGATGACGAGATAGAACGGTTGGAACATTTTGAAAGCCATTTCAAGGGGATGAGGGAGAATTTTTCCCAGTTCAGAGAACTTGCCATCAAGCACGAAAATCAAGCGGACGAGTTGCAGCTTCGTCTTCGCCAACATTTGATTGACTACAGGAAGAGCGGCGAGAGTCTCCGAGGTCAAATTGCCAACCTAAAAGATGACATCGAAAGGCAGAGCTTAGAGAACGAGCTACTAGACCGCGAACTGAAGGACAACATTGAGAAATTGCAGCGGCTCAAGTATAGCAACGACCAAAACAATGCCTACGCTAACTCATTTCCTATTGTATCGAGCCCAAATTCGTTCATTCAACGCTTGTGTGACGATCTGAAATAGTTTGGGGCCACCAACTTTCTCACATTAAATTCGTAGAAATATAATCAAGCCTCAAGCTTGCGTTGATTCATCTCTGCCTAGCTAAGATTGGTCAACTTGATCGAGCTGCCCCTTTATTTGACTTGCTGATGGGCTATGAGGATGTCCGGGTACGGCCGTCGAGGTTTTATTACACTTTCTTTGGAATAAAACTATAACATCCCCGGTACTATAGCTTTCCTTTCTTTCGGGTAGTCTTTATAATTGTTCCTGTACCACTTGTGTTCCATCATGGCAGATATAGTCTGAATTGATGCAACGACGAGAAATATCGAGTTCCAGTAGATATTCCTGAACTCTTGAGCGACGAGTATGAGGAAATATATGATGACTTCAAATAGGTAATGCGGACAAGATACGTACTCAAACATTCCACCGGTTGGAACGTAATGTCGCTCTGTTATCACCCTACCTGTTTTATCCTTTCTTAAGTTGGCAAATATTTGATTGCATTTATGCTGGTGATGAGAGGCGTAGATGAACATTACAAACGCCAGTGCTCGTTGCTTTGTCACTAGGTTATCCAATAGAGCGATGTAGGTGAATTTAGTTGATGTGTTTGATAACAAGATTGGACATAGCGTACTGATGGCAGCGGCCAAGTAAAAGATGTGGCCGAGAATGTAATGTAGCACATTGATCTTGGAATGGCTTGAGTATACGCTGATAAACAGACACTCGTATAGTCTTCGTGAAGTTTGTAGAGTCATCAGTATGACTGTAAACACAAGGGATGTAATTGAATCGATCGTGTCAACAGTTTCGATCTTGACATATCTTTGGATCTGATGTATTAATGCATGGGACATTTTGACTACTTCGGCATTCAATTTGCCTGGCATATAATACAAAAATATTATGGCGAAACTTGAGATGAATGTTAGGGTTGCTGTAACGTAGAAGTGCATGAAATAACGCTTAGGTAACAAATAGAATTTCCAGAATATACCATCTTTCTTTTTCAAATTGAGATGTTTTCCGTAGACATACAAACTTGAACCAGTCTTGTTCGTTAGGAGCAAGTAGATACCGTATGGGGCGAAGCAGGTCCATAGTAATACCCAAAATAAAGCGATTGGGTCAAACATGGTGGGGCTTCTGGTGAGAGAAACCTATTCTCCATGCGAGAGACTCACTCGCTCTGCAGTGATGTCGATGAATCTTGATGTCACTGATTGGAAATTACGCATACGTTACAGGTGCCAACATATGGAGACCAGTTGCGATTGTTGTAACTACAATCGATTGGAGAAATTAAAGTCCAGAGCAACTACAAAGCTCATCCCTGGTATTTGGCCGCTCGATGGGTCTAGGCAGCTCCCAGGTCTCACAGAGGGAGAATGGCTGCTCCACGTGCATGCACTCGGGGATTGCGTGTGAAGCCAAGAACATTATTTATTTTTAGTCGTTTGGTAC
>ENA-UOVY01000554-UOVY01000554.1-plant-metagenome-genome-assembly--contig:-NODE-554-length-15825-cov-605.552568_pt1 | contig 15825 bp, 10 predicted proteins | sample MGYA00249840_ERZ761561 | MGnify/ENA primary metagenome ERZ761561 (study PRJEB28882, sample SAMN05720143) | plant metagenome | isolation source: Guanajuato, Mexico | place: Mexico:Guanajuato, Mexico...
AAGCCAACGAGCAAACAAAGGCAAACAAGAGGGTGGCCGCCGCCGCCGCCGCCGCCGCCGCCGCCGCAGCAGCAGCAGCCGCTCAGAGGAGAGCAAACGGGGCCGGCCAGTGGACGCGCCCTCTAGGCTCCAGATCCCAGCTCAGGCGGCCGGCAGCCGGGCAAGACTGGTGGCGAGCGAGAGGCAGAGGATGCGCGAGCGAGAGTGGGTTTTGCCGTTAGAGTAGCCCTGACAGATAGACAGACGGAAAGTGGAGCGCGACAGGTAGATCGATCGAGGCATGTTGCGTCACCGGCGGCTCAGCGAGCGCGCAAGCAAGCCCAAGCGAAAGCTCGCGAGGCCGGCCGGGGAGAGTTGCGAGGCCGAGTCGGCTGAGCAGCTGGCCGAGGACCAGTGGCGCCAGGCGGCCCAAATGCTGACCGACGACGACGAGCTCGAGCTGTTTGCTGGCGGCCGAGCGGCAAGCTCGCGGGCAAACAACGGCAACGGCATCAATGTGGAAGAGGAGGAGGAGGAGGAGGAGGAGGAAGACGACGACAGCAGCTCCTCAATCTCGTTCGCGCGCTCAGGTTGCCACTCGATTCTGTCGGCCTGGCGGCTCAGGGCCACAAGCAGGGCTTCGCGCGCAAGAAGACCGACTTCGGTGCTCTCGAATGGTTCAAGTCTTGGCAGGAAGTCTGCGGCCAGCTTGGCGCCAAAGTCGCCCGCCGGCCAGACGAGGATTGCGCTCGGCCCAAGGAGCGCGCAACACTTTGTCACAAACACGAGACGGAGGAGGCGCGCGAATGAACTCATCATGAGCACACTGGAGGCCCGGCGCCGCGCCTTTGGGCTCGCAAGGCAGGGGGCCAGTCTGCTCGGCTCGAGCTCCTACCTGGCCGACCACTACGAGCGGCAGTCGCAGCTTGCCGAGCCGCTGCTAATGCAGCAGCACCACGAGGACGCGCTCATTGGCCGCCTCTCGCTCAGCCCCTCGCCAGTGGCGCACAAAACTCCAAGTCAAATGCAAACGCGCTCCACGCACTCGGACCTTGGCGGCCGCAAGTTCAACCTCGAGCGGCCCCCAGTTGCGAGACAGGAGGCGGCGGCCAAGCAGCAGCGGCTGGCCGCAGCAAGACGCAGGCCGCCGCCGCCGCTCGCAAAACTCGACCAAAACTCCTCAGATCTCTGCTCCTCGAACTGCTCCTCAAGCTCTGAGTCGAGCTCGAGCGGCTCCCGCTTCACGCAACTGGTCACCAGCGAGCTAGCGCCAGATTGCGTGCTCCTCGAGGAGCAGTCGACTCGACTTGGCGCCTCCAGCCTGCGGCCAGGTGAGCGGCAAGCGGCCGGCCAGCGCGCACAGTCGAGGCTCGCGCAGGAGGCGCCCAAGCCGCCCGAGCGCCAGCGCCGGCGGCCCAAGGTGGCGGCCGGTAAGTCCGTCGGCCAACCTGTTGCGGCTGCAGCGCCGGCAGCAACGAGGGCCAACAAGGAGGAGGAGGAGGAGGCGGATGGGGCCGGCAGGTTGCGGCGGGGCGCCCTGAGGCGCGACTCCATCCGCCGGCTCAGACTGAACCGGGCTGGCGGCGCCGAGCAGCAGGCGCGCGGACGGCCGCGCGACTCCTCCTCGGATGTGGCGCCCTCCTCGAGCGACTCTTCGAGCTCTGTGGCCCAGCAACCGGCGCTTAGGGAGCAGCAAAAGCGGCAGCAACAGCAGAGACAAATCCCACTCTCAAGGAGTCGCAAGCTTGACATTGAGAACAATCCATTCTTGAATCGACACCATTTCAGGTCGACCTCAGTGCGCTCGAGCGCGAGCGTTGAGCCGGCCGAGAGCGTCGCGCCAGCTCGCAGTGAAAAGAGGAGCTCGTGGGCTCTGTTTGGCTTGGCGCCGCGGCAGCCGGGCGCAGAGAGGGCCAAGCCGAGCGAGGGGGAGGCGACGGCGGCTGCGACCAGGTTGCGGCCGCTCGGCCAGCTGAGCAGGCCGAACGAGGCCAGCGGAGAGCTCGCCGCCCGTGGGAGCCAGCAAAGTGAGCGGCGGCGGCAGGAGGAGGAGGAGGAGAGGGAGCGGATTGCGCAAGTGGAGCGGATGCTACGACAGATGCAACCAAACCAGGTGTTCGCCTCCCATGCCAAGGAGAGCGAGTTCACCAGGAGCGTTTCGGCCAGCTTTGCGCGCAAGTCCACCGAGAGCGCGGCCGCCAAGCCTAGTCATTCGGAAGCCAAGCCTCAAAGCGAGAGAGAGAAGGCGGAGGGAGCGAGCGGACGGAGGGAGCTCGTCAGCGAGGGTGCAAAGTCGAGCGACGACCTCAGGTTTGACTCAATGGGCAACAGGCGCCACACTGAGCTGAGGCACCGATGGAAGGAGGAGCGAGCCAACGAGGGTGCCGAGCGCCAGGAGCGGCGCTTCTTCAGCGAGCGCATGGAGCTCGTCCGCTCGAGCAGCATCAGTCCGCCAGTTGGCTTTGCCGACCCAAGCAGAGAGGAGCCAGCCAAGCTAGAGCGGCGCCAACCGGAGAGGACCTCTGGCAGGGGCGAGCCAGCTAGAGTTGAGCCAGCTCGAGTGAATCTGGAACAAAGGCTGGCCCCAGACTCGAGGAGGTCGCTCAGCGAGGAGCGGCCGGCGGTTGCGGCGCGGCCGAGGGCCAGGCAGCAACAGGCGGTGGCCAGCAGAAGCCAGGTGGGGGCCGCCGACAGGTTGGAGGCCGCGTCCGGCCGGCCAAGCTCGTTTCTTGGCCCCACTGGCCAGGTGGCCGGGATGCAGCAGTTGCCAAAGTTTGAGCGGACAGCCGACGACGAGTTCAAGAAACGAGCGGAACAGTTGAGAAAGTTGGCGAGAGAAAATGTTGGCGCCGAGCAAGGGCCGAAAACTAGCGCCGAGCGGCCAGCTGAGAGGCGGCTCCAGCTAAGCAAACCAACGACAGCAACAACAACGACCAATCCCGTCAGCTTGGATGCATTCTCGGCGCCCAAACGACTGGCGGCGCCTCAAGTGTCGCCAAGACCGAGGGCTCAGCTCGAGCAATCGAGGAGGACGAGCGAGGGGTTGGCGCCACCGAGGCGCCATCTGCCGGCCGACCAGCAGGCGCAGCTCGGTCGAGCTAGGCAACCGATTTCGGCAACAGTGACCAACCTGGACGCGCTCTTGGTTGGCCTAGAGGCTCAAGTTGGGATGAGAGAAGGCAGAGAGGCGCCACCAAAGTGGAAGCGCTCCAACTCTAGCTTAGCCTCGCTCACCCAGCCGGGCAGCGCGGGCGGGCAGGAGAGTGCGCGCATGCCAGCTCCGCCCACCTGTGTGCCCGAACCCGAATTCGAGTCCAGGAAGGGAAACCCGCAACACGCCCCCCAAGCCGCAAACTCGCCCGCAAGACCGCGCGAACTAACGAGCTCGGCCCTGGTGAAGCTGGTTGTTTGCGAGAAAAGCGCGCCGAAGCTCGATTTTGCGTTTGTTGAACGCCAACCGGAGCTCCATCATGGCCGCCAAGCGCAACCAGTTGGATTTGGCGGCCAGCCGAGGGGAAACTTGGCCAGTCAAGCACGAGCAAGCTCGCAAACGAGCGTCCTGCCACCGAGATCCCCGCTTCGGGTTGCAAGCCCGCGTTCGCCTGAGTTTGGACATACGGCAGCCTCAAGTAACGACGACAGCGCCATTGCTTCCTCAGTCTCCTCGCCGTCGCTCAGTTTTATGCTCAACACAAGCGGCGAGCAGCAGAGTAGTGCTCGGGGCCACCAAACGAGCGGCCGAAGCGCATCGCCGGTCGCAAGCAAAGTCAATGGGGCCCAAGCCGCGCGTCCACGACTCATTGGCTTGTCGCTTGCCCAGACTGACGCAGCCGGCGGCCTGCAGAGCATCCTGCGCCGCAACCAGCAGCAGCAGCAGCAGCAACAACAACAACAGCAACAACAGCAGCAGCAATTGCAACAGACGCACAACGTTGCCAGCGACACACCTTCCGGCCGGGAGAGCGAGCTCGCGAGTCCGGAACAGGAGACAAGGAGGCCCGTTGGCTCGCAGGAGGCGCGAGCGGGTTGCAACCAGGCAAGAGTGCCGCCCAGCCGCGACTCCCAGCTCCAGCTCGAAGGCCGCTCGCTCGCTGAGAGCCCAACTGGAGCCCTTTCGGCCAGACTGGCGCCCGAGTCCATGGGCCAGCAGGGCTCGTCGCCACCAAAGCGGGTTCACTTCAATGATCGGACGAGCATTAGATCTTTCGAGTCAGTTTCCTCGCTAGCCTCAAATTCAACGGCCGTTCAAAGCGAAATCATGCGCCAACGAATGGGCTCGCCCGACTCAATGGGCAGCGGCAGTACGAGTCGACTGAGCGCCGATTCGCCTGATCTCAGGAAGGGCGATGGTGCAGCCATTTACGCTGTTCGCGGCGACCCAGAACTCGAGTTGGCCGAGACAAGCAGCGGTGCGAGCGGCCAGCAGCAGCAGCAGCAACACTCGCAACTGGCAGCCGCACTGCAACAGCAGCAACAGCAGCAGCAGCTCTATGGCCAGCAGCACACCTACGGGTCCCCATTGGCGCAGGGAGCCCCCTTCATTCGGATGACGGCGCCTCCGAGCATCAGCACTGGCGCCGTGCAGCCGGTTGTTCTTGCGAGGCCGCTCCACTACATTGCGCGGCCGGCCAGCCAGGTTGCGGCCGCGAAGAGCAGCCAGCAGGAGCTGGAGGAGGACGAGGATCCCAACTACGCGCTCAGGTTGCGTCAGGCGGCAACGAGCCGCGTGTTCAACTTCGCGCAAGCCTCGCCGCCGATCCCGCCGCACCTGCTTCCGGCTCACACATCTCGCGCGCACCAGCCGCCTCAGTCCGTGCGACTCTCGCCCGTCGTTGGCCTTGCGAGCAAGCCGGCGGGGTCAATGCAGCGGCAGCAGCAGCAGTCTCGGCGCCAGTTTGCGCCCGCGGAAAACTTGCTCAACTTTCAGACTGAAGTTTGAGGGGTTCTCGCCAAAGGGGGGCCGGCAGAGCTCAGGTGTCCGTGAGCCAGGCCAAGTGCCAATAAGTCAAAATAAATCTAGTCGCCACCGATCGTCAGCACGAAAAAGCGGCCCTCTCCTTGCGTCCAATCTCTCTCTCTCTCTCTCGCTCACTCGGCGGCAATTTCCTCTCCAGCTTGTTTTGGCCACCGCTGGCGGCGCCAAAACAAGCTGCACTTACGCAAGCCGATGCGGAAGCAGGAAGTAGCCATCATTAGTAGTGCTGTCGGCTTGGAATGGACGTCGCTTTGCTCGTTTGAGCGCTCCTGCTGGCGGCCAACTCGCTCGTTGCGCCTGTTCGTCGGATTGGTTTTGGTTTTGCTCTTGGCTGGACGAAGCCAAGAGATCCAGTTTTGGCGAGAACAAATTACGACCAACCGGAGGGATGTGGCAGAGAGTTCACTTCCGAATGGGTTGCGCGCAAGCCAATTAACGGGATACAAGCGGACCGATTTGGTTCAAATTTGGGCGGGCGAAAAATAAGCGGCCGGCGTCAGGTAACTTGAGGGAAAACACATACGCACTTGTACGCAATCGTGCCATCACCTGGCCGCCCATCAATCTTTGCTCGTTCGCTTGCAAGCTTTTAGCCGCCCGCAACTCTCGCTTTTTTAGAAATGCGAAAGTGGAATAAGTATCTGGCGAAGAGGGGGGAGGCTTAGCGCGCGCAGATGCAATTTGAGGTGTCGGTTTATCTCGGCTTGACGATGGATTGGCCGGTCCAAGGCTCCTCTCTCTGCGGCCATGGGAACAGGTGAGCGGGATGGGGAACACTTGCGAGCGGAACTCTGCTGCGAGCGCGAGAGCTCGGAGCGAGGCTGCAGCGGCGCCGGCCAGGTAGAGGCGCCATTCAATTTGTCTGGACCGCAAGCGGCGATTGAGAGGCGGCCGCAAGCTGGCCGACGTGAGTGGGCATGCAAATGAGAACAGGAACGAGCAGACTGACAACAAAGCTCCATCTGTTGCAAGAACAGATACAATCCGTCTCTAGCTCGCCGCTTTTGTTGCCGCGCCAAGCGGGCAGCCTGTAGAGCGAAACAAGCCCACTCGCCGTTGCTCCACGCCAGGGCTGCCTCACGCTAAGCTAGCCGAGGGATCATAATCATCTGCTGCCTTGCATACGAGAGACTTGATGCGGTAAGATGTTAGCGGGCCGCAAGTGGTGAGCCGCCGCTCATGCCCCAGCCGGTCAGAGGGAGAGAGTGAGCTCTCGAAGCCGCCGTAAGCATTGTGAGGCTTCCCCTCGCCAACGTTCAGACCAACTGGCGACGGCCGGCCGGTGGCAAGTCCTCCAAGCTCTCCGTGTGTCCAACAGTCTAACAGCGCTCGAAGACTCAACCTGGGCCGCATGGTTCGCCAACTGATGGACAGGGTGGCGTTAGCGAGCGAGGGAGCGGGCATCTGTTCGTCTCTGGGGCTTGGAGCTCCTAGCTTGGCAAGCGGACTCGGATGCAGCAGAGAGTCTGGCTTCTCCTAATATCGACGTGTGCGAGCGGCCCAGCCAGCCCCACTCGAAATGGGCACAGACTGCCCATGCAACTCGTAAAGGGTGCCCATCTGACTCACTCCGCCCAGCTCCCTTTGCCACTCGATCCGCCCACAATGATTCAAACTCAAGGCTCCGTTATAATCGACATGTTTATTGGCTTCTCCATGCAAAGCAACCCTTCAATGGGAGCAAAACCTCCCTCACCTGCTCGAGCCCTGGGCCACCGTGCGCAAACTGGCAAACTTTCCGCTTGATCGTAAGAGCAAACTCTAACAATTTTTATGCACCAAACTGTGCCTAAACTCGACCTACAAGCATCCAACACACATTGGCTTCTGTTTTTAAATTAGTCAGTCCGCCAAGACTGCACATTTATCCATCCATCAGTATTAACCTTTGTTAATTATTAACTTATTTTTGCTCACTTGCTTGTGTCAATTTAGTCTACTGGCTGCTCGATACTCGCGCGTCCTCTTTCAGTATTCTCGTCCAACATCGCAAATCTTCAACCACCGCGCCATTGGCCCTCAAGAAAATCTGTCTTTCATCGCGCCAGCCAGTCTAGCTACAAGTTCAATGATAGGAAGAAAGTATCGAGACAGGCTGAGGCTAGCTGCTGAATCGTGAAGCGAAATGTTAGATTGGCCCCCTGGCTCTTAAATGCTCGACAAGCAAATGGGAGGGTCGGGCTTGGATCGGGTCGCTTATAAGCCTCTCGAGTTGGCATCAGCGGGGGAGGAATACCTAGACGATCATCTAGAACCAGATGGTGAAGCTGAGGATCCACCATTCTCTCTCAAGCACCAATATAAATCGCACCCAAGTATCCTTCTAACTACATTGAGTTACTTAAGCTTGCGACAGTTGAGGGTTCTATTATTTGTCGTCGCCATGTTGCTGCTTATCCTATTCATTGCCCAATTGGCAGCATTTAAGGGGGGAGCTGAATTCTTAGAGGTCAGGCATAATCTAGAGATCAGCAGTAGAAAGTACACCCAACAACCAAGAATTCAAAATCCAGAGCCATATCTCAAAGACCTCAACGCACCATCGGACTCGATTTCAGCGATTCCCTTGCCAATTAAGATGGATGATAGACCACCTTATGATAGTTATCTAACTTCAGTGCTTCATGAAGCAAATATTCGATCAACAAGAGAGTATTTCGATGATCTCCGTCTCCCTACTGAGGATCAACAAACAAATTCATCCCAATCTGCTTCGACTATTTGGTGGGTGTTGAACTTGCGTGATTCAAACAAGTATGTGACAGTTACAAACTACATAAGAGCAATGAAGTCTTTCAACTACAACTCCAGCATTACATTAACCACTCAAGCAACTACAGAATTCATGTTTCACACTCTGGAACTTTGCAAACGCTGGGACGGTCCAATCTCGGTAGCCGTGTTTACTCCTGGAGTTGAGATGTTGGTTGCAACAACTCTAATCAAATTCATGAGACAATGTCTACCTGTTCCTCTGAGTGCTTGTATCAGAGATAAAGTAACCTGGCACTTGGTTTACAACAAATCCCACGGCCCGCCGGCAAGTGCAATCAGTTATCCAAGGTTTCATCTGGACTCCAAGAACTATCCCCTATTTGTTCACCAGGATCAATGTCCCAAACTTGCAGGGCCTGAGCCAAGTGATCTGATCAAACAGTTTGAAGTAGAGCTGAGAAAAAGTAACAAAATCTACCCCGATTCCTATCGGCAAGAGTTCCAACTCCCATATCCAATAAATGTACTTCGCAATACAGCTCGGTTGGCTGCCGGTACAAATTATGTGCTCGCCTCTGACATAGAATTATATCCGAGCATAAATCTAGTGCCTTCTTTCACCAACTATATTATCAGGCACAACATTACCGAGGATTATAAATATATCAAGAAATACGGTTTCACACTGCCAATATTTGAAGTTAGTGCCAATGTTACAGCTCCGAAGACGAAAGATGAGCTTCTAAAGTTAGTGCAACAAGGTGATGCAATATTCTTCCATAAATGGGTCTGCGATTGGTGCCAAAACTTTCCTAATCGCTTAGATTGGCTTCAAACAGACAAGTATGGATTAGACAACTTTCGCTCCGATGGCGACGAGATTGTTATATTTGAAATTACCCAGAGAAACAGCTCGAGAGACTCATGGGAGCCCATATTTATCGGCACCAATGATGATCCTCTCTATGATGACCGTTTAACCTGGGAAGGTCGGCGTGACAAAATGGGCCAAATGTATGAGATGTGTCTACAAGATTATTACATGTTAGTGCTGGGAAACGCTTTCCTGGTTCACGCGCCTGGAATCAAGCATATTGATCGGAACGATAACATGAAGAGATCGAAATACATGAGAGAGAATAATGCCATTTATGATACGAGTTTGGCAGAGCTAAAAAAGCGGTACTCTGGAAGTGCCAATATAAATAAGTGTTAGATCTATCTAGACGATTAAAGTAGCCCGTGACATGTCATAACTGTATCACTCAAAGCACTTGAATGGTTGTTTGTCTTTTACTATGACCCACCACCATATAAGCTATCAGTGGCTATTAGACTATCAATACCCAAGCATGCTACTTGGGTATTGATAGTCTAATCACTCGAGCATAAATATGGGAATGTATCAAACGAACCCGTGGAGGGCTCTTGATACACGTGTATAGCATGCATCTGTTCGTGGCTTCTCACAACTAAAATGAATTCAGTGTTGCACGACCGCAGCCTGTGGTCCGCAGGAGCTCCAGCAGCACCTCAAGCTCTTCACATGCAAACAAAACATAAATGGATGGCTATTGACCACATGTGAATCTCTCATCACCTTGGCTTGATCGGGGGAACTATTTATCATGTTGGCACGAGGCATTCGAGCCATTCTCTTCGCAACACCTAGTCATGATATTAGTCGTAGTGCAAACCCACTAATTTTCGCTTCAAAAAGATGGAACCAATCAGCTATCGAGCACGTGGGCAAGCAAACAGTGAGGCGGATACCCGTGGTCACCATAATGGGCCATGTAGATCATGGGAAAACAACATTATTGGACAATCTCAGAAATAGCCAGATAGTGAAACAAGAGTTTGGCGGCATCACTCAACATATAGGTGCGTTTGTTGTTCCATTTAAGCAGAGAGACAAGACGGAATTAGTCACCTTCCTAGATACGCCGGGTCATGCGGCCTTCGCTGCAATGCGACAGAGGGGAGCTGATGTCACTGATATTGTAGTTCTTGTTGTAGCTTGTGAAGACGGGGTAATGGATCAGACGGTTGAATCCATCAATTATGCGAAGAATGCTGGAAAGCCGGTGATTGTTGCTGTCAACAAAATTGATAAGTTTACCGACGAGAGAAGTCTTAGGAAAAGTATTGATATGATTCAGCAACAATTGAACGTGCATGACCTGGTCTGTGAGGAACGAGGGGGTGATGTTCAAATGGTCAAGATGAGTGCTCTTGCTGGGATAGGAGTTGAGGATTTGAAGGAAGCGATCTTGGCCCAAGCAGAGACACTAGAATTGAAAACTGAGATCGACTGCAGAGTTGGTGGTCGTGTAATAGAATCCAGGATCGATCCACATAGAGGTAAGTTGTGCACAGTTCTGGTGCAACAAGGCCAACTAAGAAAAGGTGACATCTTGATTGCGGGCACAAACAATTGGGCCAAAGTGCGAGCCTTGTTCGACGAGAGAAATCAACTGAAGCAAGTTTGCGATCCTGGTATGCCTATCCAGGTTACGGGATGGCGCGGAGAAAGGTTGCCAGCTGCGGGTGATCCAGTAGCTCAAGTCGAAACAGAATCTGAAGCGAGATCGATAATCAACAAGTTCATGGAAGAACGCAAGCATCAGAAAGCTGTCGAGGATGCCGAAGTTGCACGCAAACGAGCTGAGGAATTTCATAAGTTATATAGGGAGAAATTCCTTGAGAAAAAAAGCAAGTATCATTCTGTCAGATTCACGCCCAGAGGTTTCAAGCCAAAAGAAAGTGCGTTACCCGAAGATTGGGACAAGAAGATAAATTTGATACTCAAGTGCGATGTGGATGGAAGCTTGGATGCTCTACTAGATGTTCTAGATACTTATGACAAAGACAATAGGCAATTGATTAAACTGGATTTGGTCCACTATGGGGTTGGCGATGTAACTGATGGAGACTACGTACTCGCCGCATCCTTCCCGAACTCTGTGATATATGGCTTCAATGTAAAATCAACCAATCAAAAGATATTCGTCAGAGCAAAGCAAGATGGAATTCCTTTGAAGTTCTTTAATGTGATTTACCATTTAGTCGATGATCTCAAAGAGCGACTAGCGGAAAAACTGCCAGAGTTAGAGCAAGAAGATGAAATTGGACGGGCTAGTGTGATTCAAGAGTTCATCGTGACCGATCTAAGTAAAAGAAAAAGCCGTGTTGCTGGTTGTCACTGTAATAGGGGTCTTTTGAGGCGTGACTCGCTCTACAAGTTGTTACGCAATAACGAAATTTTAGCAAAAGATTTAGAGGTCAAAAGCCTCAAGCACTTGAAAGACGACGTGAAAGAGATAGCGAAGGGTCGCGATTGTGGAATATCGTTTACAGCACTTCCAGAGGATATTGAATTCAAGATGGGCGATTTATTGATCGCATATGAGAAGAAGAAGTACAAACCCAAACTGAGATGGGAAATTAAGGGTTTTGGTCATTAAATGGGTTAGAGTTGGACTACCTAGTTTGTAATGTCTGCCAACCCTGTGCTTAGTTTTAAATTCTGAATGAGGTGACGATTTCCAAGAACTAGCTAACTGTTCAGCCAGAACGACCTCCCGCGACATGAGAACCCTTAGATCTAATGCTAGTTAACTACGATAAGTCTTTGAGGGCTAACAATCGTATGAAAAGAGCACAATGTTAATGAGAATGCAGCGCCACGAGCGTCACAGGGCTCTCATTCATCAAAATGTACTGCTACCGAAGTCACTTTTGCGGCCGGTTATTATCAGCTATAAAGTACTAGGATCTAGATGGGGACGGACGAGATGGATTGCTGTCCCATTCACTTGGCTCACGCTAGCTATCTCTCAGACTAGCGTCATGGTTAGGCCTAAGGCTAGCAGATTCGCTTGCTTAAGATTTCAACAATGTGCCTTGAGGTTCGCGCAAACAGTAGTCAGCGAAATCCTCAAAGCGAGAGGCTGGCTGAGGATCGGCTCGCTTGCGAATAAGGACTAAAGTCTTTGAATCATCACAATGGATCTATGGGTCTCGAAATGAGACTTAACCACGAGCTAGCCGAGTTGCGATTGGGTACAAGCTGCTGCCGCTGTTGTGTTCTTCGAGATAAACCAACGACCTTGGATTATGTAACCAATGTCGCCAATTATCCGTTCAAAGCGAGAAGCGAGCCACTGATTGAATGGGAGGCAATTGTAGTATTTGCGCCAACAATGGGCAGTGGAGGTGGCTCAAGCCAGCGAGTGTTAGAGAGGAGAGGTGGAGAGTTGAATAATGAACCTTCGAGAGTTCCTTATTTGACGCTTGCGCTTTCCGCGCCGCCCCTCTCTCAGGCCTGAGCCCGCGAGAGCAGGAAACAAATTGCATAATCTCTGAGATCGTCTGCTGGATCCGTGTAATCCTCCCCGTTCGCTAGCCAGCCTGCTCGCTCGACCCACCGGCGTTGCAAGGAGCGCGAGTTGCACAGTTGGAGGCAGAAATTTTACTCAAATTTACGGCCTTAACTCTCACCCTGCAAGGGCGAACAGTAGTCGGCAGTTTCGGCTAAGGCGGCCAATTCATGAATTCAATATCTTGGCTCAGTTTGGGGCCGTCGCACGAGAGCAGGAGAGGTAGTTTGAATGAGGTTAATGAGCGCCCTCACTTGGCACCAACGAGCGCCATTGAGCTCGCGATCTTGGCGCTCGCTTCTCGGCTCCAATGGTGTAATTATCCAGACTTGAAATTGACTCTCCTCCCGCCTACCGCTGAGTCAATTTGACTAAAACTAAGCTCCTCCAAGTGACAAGTCAGCGATGAGCTGGAAAAGAGCGAGCTAGGGAGAGGGGCGAAAAGTTGGAGGAGGAAACCAAACAGCTGCTTGGATGGCCTTTGCCGTTGAGCTTACTCGCTCGAAAGTCACTGAGAGCGCATCAGTCGCTAGAGGCGCCAATTTGCGGGCGATAAGTTGAAAAAGCGACAAGATTTTGGCCCAGCTCCCTGGCGGCGAGCTTTGCGCCGATGTTTGCTTTGCCGCTCGGGCAACTTTATGTAAATGAGCCAAGTACTATGGCTTTGCTCTCTCCCTCTCGTGTCAGATTGCGCCCTCGGCCGGCTCTCAACACCCACCCCTGTGGCTGCGGGCCGCCACTCTGTTGGGGCCGAGATTGAAATAAAAACAAGGCCAACGGTTTGGTGGCGCTCGGCGTGTTTAGATAGCGCGCAAGTCGGCTAACTAACATTTGTTTAGGCCGCCTGGGGTACCAAGAGGGCAGTTTGCTTGCAGGCGCTTGCGCGCCGCCCTCCTAGCGGGCGAGTTATCCCACTCGAGGGCCGCCTAAAACCACAGGGATGGTGATTTTGTCGCTGGAGCTTTCAGAGGAGAGTGAACGGGCGGTCGAGCGGAGGCCAAGTTGGCGAGGTTTGCGCAGACCAGCGGGCGCCAATAAATTAAACAAACACACTCTCGACAACTGACCACACAAACGCGCCCCACGTGATTGTGGCCAGCCTCAAGTTAGGTGGCGAGTTTTGAGGATTTGAGTTGATCAACGTGAGTGCAATTACTTAGTCGGCTAAGCTAATTTGTCGGCCAAGTGGGCCGCGTTTTGGAGGGGCCAGTTTGAATGCTAGTGATAGACTGGCTTTTCAGCTTGGCGCTCGGGTTGGCGGGCGAGCGAGCGAGCGAGCGAGCGAGTGGCGATTGCGCAGGCGGCGCCGACGACAATGGTAGACGAAAAGGAGGAGGACGATATTCAGACACTGTCGAGCGAGCGAGAGCGGTAGGCGAGCAGCCGAGAACAGACGAGAGCATTGGCGCCGGAAGAGCGCTCAGTGGAGCTAGTTTCAATTTTCATGGTCGATTGAAGTGGCGGCCAGCGCTCGTCAGTCTGGCTGATAGTTTGGCCGATAGTTTGCCATTGGTTTCCATCGTTGCGATCGAAGGGCGAGCGGAGGAGGTTATAATTGTTATTGCGCTCGGCGTGTCGTTGGCGCCACTTAGCTAATAGCCCATTGCGTCAGACTGGAAGGCGGAGGTGCGAGGAGAGAGAGAGAGAGAGAGTGCGAGCGCAAGTGGGCTCGAGTTGGAGGCGGAAAGAGGGGCGAGGCCGAGGGGAGACGTCTCGTCGCTTGAGGGGAGGCCGGTTTGAGGAAATTAGATCCGCCACCGCGAGGGGCGGCCAGTGGGAGCAGCAAATGAACTTGCAAGCCTGAGACGACAAGAGGACAGCAGGCGAAGCAGCCACAACAACAATAACAACAACAGCAGCAGCAGCAGCAGCAGCGGCAGATCCAAACTCCAGCCAGAGAGATAGAGAGGCGTCCAGCCGGATGAGATTGAAGCATGCGCTTCCATCACTCGACCAGGAGAGGTAGGAACAGGTTGGCCCACAACGGCGGCCTACAGCTTGGCGGTCAGCGGGCCGCCGGCCAGTTGGCTTCCGCGAGCAGGTGGTCGCAGCTGAGCTACTGTCGCGAGACAAACATTCACTTCAATCGCCGGCTGCCAGTTGAGCCGCCAGCCGGGAGCAAGCAGGCGGAGGGCGATTCGTTGGCCAGAGAGGAGGGCGAGTTTGTGGAGGCGGGCAAGCAAGTTGTTTGCTCGCCACTGCGGCAACTCTCGTGCAAGAGTGGCGCCGGCGCCAACGAGCACGACCAGCGAGACCGGGGAGCCCATCTGTTGCAACAGATCGACGACAGTCTCCACAAGCTGAGCATTGGGGAGCAGAAGGAGGGGACGGCGGCCGACTCAGGCGCCAGGATCAACCTGGAGGAGGCGCGAGAGAGGCTTGTGGCGCAGGTTGTGAAGCATCCCTTTTGGAGCAACAAGGCGGCGCGGAGGATGCAGCTGACGGATCTGGAGGAGAGGAACATTTACATCTACGAGTTGCTGAGCTATTGCGAGCGGCGCGACCTAGAGTGGCGCTACGAACCCTACAAGGGCGGCCTGGTCTCCTCCATTCCACTCCGCCAGCGGCCAGACTTTGGCAGTTCAGCCACGAGCAGCCAGCCTAGCGCACCGGCTGGCCACCTAACGGCGGACCTAGTGGCCGGACAACGGATGCAGCAGGGCCAGCTCTTCGTGAGCGCATTCAGCCAGCCGGGCGGCGGCTCCACTTTGGCCACCAAGCGCCAGCACCACCGACCTTGGGGCTCGGAAAGCGAATCCCAGGGGCCAAGTCCAATCAGGCGCAGCTGCTCCAGCGCGGCCACATCCACAACCATGCGCGACCTCTACGAGCCCATAAGTGTCATCGAGCGGCCCCTGCCAAGCCCAGAGCTCGTCTGGTCCATCCAGGTGCCGGGCCAGCTTAAGCCGGAACCTTTTGCCGGCTACGCGCACTCCACCGAGTTGGCCAACAGCTCCTTCGTGAAGAGGTGCCACGGGTGTAGGGGTCGCGGGCGGCTCAAGTGCAACTCCTGCTATGGTGTCGGCTACGAGGTCTGCATCTCGTGCTCGGGCAAGGGAACCACCAAAAGCCTCTCATCGGCCGCCTCCGCCTCCAATGCGCGCCACTCAAGCCGCCACTACGGCGCCGATGGCTACAATTTGCGCAATTCAACCCATGCAAATGGGTACGCCGACGACCAGGACTCCTCGGCCGCCGACCTTGGCAGGCGGCCAGAGGAGCGGGGCGGCATTTCGGGTTCGAGCTCTGGCCAAGGAACCGCATGGCTCACTGAATCGTGCCACTTCTGCCACGGTGCCGGCCAAAAACGCTGCTGGGTTTGCGCAGGCAAATCCTACAATCACTGTCTCGCCTGCTCAGGTTTGGGCCAGTTGCGCTGCTACCTCAATTTAACCGTCACCTGGATCAACCATCGCGATGAAAGTATCTTAAACAACTCAGACAATATCATTCCAAGAGAGAGGTTGCGCTTGTCTTCAGGTCTCGTGATTGCCGACGAGACTGGCAACAGGTTGTCGGCCTTGGCGCGCGCGCGCATAGATGGCGCCACCGGGCGCGTTGAAGATGCAAACCAGCTCCACCTTGCAAGCAGAAAGCTGCTCGACAAGCACGCTCAGCTCTACCGCAGCGAGAGGCTGATCAAGCAGGTGGGTATAGCTCTTTGTTGGGCACTCGCTTGCTAGAGCCAAGGTCTAACTCTCTCTCTCTCTAACTTCTTGCCTCAAAAACACGCAACTCCAGCGACACAAGGTGACGCAAATCAAGGCTCACGTG
>ENA-UOVY01000557-UOVY01000557.1-plant-metagenome-genome-assembly--contig:-NODE-557-length-15737-cov-638.500957_pt1 | contig 15737 bp, 9 predicted proteins | sample MGYA00249840_ERZ761561 | MGnify/ENA primary metagenome ERZ761561 (study PRJEB28882, sample SAMN05720143) | plant metagenome | isolation source: Guanajuato, Mexico | place: Mexico:Guanajuato, Mexico...
GAGTTGGCCACCAGAGGGACTAAATTAAAAGCGCCGAGTTACGTGTTAGTGGCGGCTGCGGCCAACTCTGCCGGCGCCGCCAAAACAAGTATCATCCATCGGAGCCAATGGAGCGCGCAAGTCCAAAATTTATCATTGTATTTAGAGAGAGAGAGAGAGGAGCAAAATTGAGTTTGCGCCCGCCGAGTTTGTGTGTGTGTGTGTGTGTGTGTGTGTGCGAATGGGCCAGTTTAGGCTTTATTTTGGGCGCTCTCAAAATAAAACCAGCTTTCCTGTTCCAAATTGACGCTCGGCTGCGCTGAGCCGGGCTGGCGCTCTCGCTGACAAACAGACGGGCCGAGTGAAAAATGGCACTCAGAGCGACAGCTTCAGCGACCAAACAGCAGACCAAACAGCCAGACAAGCGGGCGGCCAAACAAGAGCGGCGGCGAGCTGCAACTCTCGCGGCACAACCTGGGAGGGGCGCCAGGTGGAGGCGGTTCAATTAGCGAGTTTAAACGGAGCGAGCACAAGATTTGTTTGCGCGAGAGTTGGGCGTCGACAGCTCGCGCGTCAGGTGCTTCAGTTTGGGGCTGCCTCGGCCGCCAGATGGATCCATCCAATTCTAGGCGGCTGCTCCGGCCGGACTTGCGCCCAACTTGGTCGCGCCGGTTAGTGTCGCTGGTTTGCGTGCGAGCGCCAAGTCGAGTGGATTTGGTTAAAGTCGAGCGAGGTGGCCACTCGACTCGCCGCAACTGGGCGCCGCAACCAACCAGCCTCGCTCTCTGGGGCCGGAAGCGGCCGGCCGTGCGCTTGGTTGGGCCGAGGCGGGCCAGTTGGGAATCAATCAATCAGCTCTCCTCTGCTCTCCTCCGCGCGCCCGCAGAGACGGCCGGGCCGGGCCGAGCCGAGCCGAGCCGGCGGCGAGCAAAGCCGTCCAGTCCGCGGCTTGAGCCCAGCTCACCTGGCCGGCGCCGCTCTCGCTTTGGTGCCTTATCAGCGGTCGGCGGGCCGGCCAGCGCAGGTCGGCCGCCGTGCGCTCGATTTGTTTCGCCCAATTGAATGCTTGCGCCGGCGCCACCAAATGCGACTTCGTGGCTCCGGACGCAGAATGTAGATCAGCCGGCTTGCAGGCGAGCTGGCAGTCGACGTCCTCGTCCTCGTCCTATTAGTCTTGCCAGCGCGGCTTTGCGGCCAACTCGGCAGGAATCGTTTAGGCTTAATTATGGGAAACGTGACCATCCTTTGGTCCGGTTTCGCCGCTGCCGCTGCCGCTGGAGCCGCAGCCGCCGCCGCCGCCTCTCTCAGCTCCAACTGAAACAATGCACAGTCTCGTCTGCGCCCGTCGACTAGTCACCTGGCGGCCAGAGTCAGTGGGCAAAGTTGGCAGTTTACATTAGTTAGGTTATTGCCCAAAACTGCATGCGGGTTTTCTCTCAATTCTCTCCTCCCATTTCGAGCATCCCAAAGTCGCTCGCTGGCCCGCCAAAAGCGCACTCGCGCGGCCAGTCATCTTTGCAATGGACTCAAATTGACAAGTTAACAAAGAGCCGATTCATTTGGGCAAAATTTAACAAGTTTAATGGCTAATGTAAACATTGGCCTGAGAGCGCAGAGTTGGCCAGGCGGAGTGAAAAGGCCAACGCAAGCGGCGGGCAGTTTGGGCGGACGAGCGAGCGAGCGAGTGAGCTAACTAACTTGCTTGAGCGGGGCCAACCGTCCGTATGGCCTCGCTCGCTCCCTCTATCGCCGCTTTCTGCCGGCCGCGGCCGTTCGAGGCAAGTAGGTAGCCTCCAACGGTGAGGAGCTTTCACAATTATGCCGCCGCCGCAGTCGCCTCCCTTTGCTGCGAGTTCGTGAGCGCGATCAGCTAACTGAGAGACGAATGAATTATGATGAATCCTTTTAGATTCATTTACCTGCTCATTGGGGTTCAAGTTTTGCAACTAACGAGCGGCCGGCCGGCCAGCCAGCCTCCAGCTTGAGCACTCAATCGGAGCTAACAGACAAAGCCTCCATTATAAGAGCATTATTCATCCAATGATATCCGGACGCCCGAATGCACCTGTTGGCCAGCGAGCGCTCGCGGCTCGAGTCGGCCTGCTGGCTGGCTGGCTGGTTGGCTGACTGGCTGCCGCTGCTGCTGGTGCGGCGAGTAAATCACCCGCCGTTAGGCTTGCGCCTCAACGGACGCCAAGCTGACGGAGCAATGAAATCACTGACTCGCCGCCAGTCGCCTTATCAAGCGCGCAAAATCTCCCTCCCATCGTCCGAGCAAAGGGAGCCGGCAAGCTGACTCAATCCGGGGCCACTCTTCGGATTGAGCCGGAGATCAAGGATTTGGCATTGCTGTTGGCGCTAACGTAACAGGCGCCTGTTGTGATTTAGGGCCAACTTGCGGCCTAGTGTGCAGGCGAATCTAGATAAGAAATCAATTTGCCTGCCAAGAGGCTCTCGTGTGTCGCTTGAAGGAGAGTTTGAGCGAGAGAGAGAGAGGAGAAAAGTCGAGTGTCCATTGGAGGGAGGCGAAGAGGAGCTCCCATTTGTGTATAGTTTGCGAGTGGAGTGGACTTTTGTTTGTTTTGCTCCAAGTTTCGTTTGGCTGCCGGCGCAACCTGAGCCGCGGGCTTGGCTCGCACGACAACCGATTGGCCGGCCAATGTTTGCGCCGGCGAGATTGCGGCCAATTTGAATGGCCGCTCGCCCTGTCTTGTCCTCTCCGCTTCTCTTCTCTTCTCTCCTCTCTGGCTCCGTCTACCTGGAGGCCGAGTGGATGTGCGTGCTTTCGGGCTCAGCGAGCGGCTTTGCTGCCGCCGCCGCCGCCGCCGAGCCACTTGAATGGGTCCTCCAACCTCGAACGAGAGTCGAGTCGCAGCCAGCCAGCAGGCGCTCGCCTTTGCTTGGTGTTGAATTGCGAGTCAAAACACTTGCCCCATCGAGGAGAAAAAGAGAGGAAATTTGTCAGAAGGTTGGATGAAGTTTGGAAACAACTTGATTCGTTCGCCTCGCCGAGCGCACCTGTTGTAACAATGTGGCCGCCAAAGGAGCTGGCCAATCGGCGGCCTTGGAGGCGGCGGCGGCCAATCTGCTCGCTTCAGCTTGCCATCCTTGCTGCCGCTGCTGCCGCTTGCAACAATTAGGAGTCGGGGAAATTTTTTTCCCAAATCGCCACTTCTACCTGTCCGAGTTGGCCGCCCCACTGAAGCGCACTGATTGGGGGCGAGAGGAGGAGCGGAGAGCCCCGTTGATTGGTGGCCACGACGAGGGGAAGGGAAAAAGTAAACACGGCTCCTTTTCCTTCCATTGTTGGCTTCTGATTGATCAATTTGATAGCGACCAAGCAAGTCTATGCAAATGCTGATTCAATCCTCCGAAGGGAGCCTTGCGCTTGCTCTTGGTTTTGGTTCGAGCTTTAGTTTTAGCTTCGGCTGGCCGCAAAAAGCAGCAACGCCGCCAATTTTCAGCGGAATCAGCGGCGACCAATTTGCCGGCCGGAGCCAACTGAAGCCGTGGGAGCGGAGGCAACAGGTGAAGCTGCGGCCGTTGTTGTGTTCGTGTTCGAAACACAATCGTTGCTTTTGCGCTGAAAGTGTCGCCCACGCGCCAGGCCAGCAGTTGGCAGTCGCAAGGCGGGCGCCCATCGCTCACTGGGGGCGCCGATCGACTTGCCGAGCCGGCTTGCGATTCAATTCTCTCGCAAAGCGACGCTCCCATCGGCTAAGTTTCAGCTCACACTCTACCTGCCTGCCTGCTGGCCCATAATTAACCTCCCAGTGCCAATCAATCAAGCCATAAAGATCTAGCGCCGCCAGCCCGATCACGTTCAGCCCATCCGCCGGCCAATAGGAGAGCGAGCCAGCCTCTCGGCCAACTTTGCGAGAGGGCGTTCGAGTCGGCCGGCGAAACTGGCCCGCTGGCGGCGGCTTCCAGGTTCGCACTTGTTGCACCTCAGCTAGACCAATTCGAGCCGACCTGCCCACCTGAGCTTGGCGTGTTGGGAGACAATAACAATTACTACTCGTGTCTGCGGTCAGCTGAACATGATTTAAATGGTTCGCCCAAGCAAAACGGCCGCCACAAGCGCAAGCTCGGGGTGGTCGCCGCCTCGCTCATCTAAAGGCGCCACCAAACTGGTTGCCGTGGAAGCGTCGGCGGCGGCGGCTTAAAAACTGGAACCAACCGAGTGGCGGCCAACTCTACGCTTGCAAGCCAGTTCTAGGTGAGAGCTGGCTCGCGGGTCAGCGTATTAGTTATTTAGATGGGCGGCCAATGCACCAAGTGCGATCGTAGACGCTCGCCCATTGGCGCTCCAAATGGCTAGCAAAGCTGGAGCTCGATCTGAATGGTGGAGGAGGAAGCGACACTGGCGAGCAGAAGTCGGTGGCTGCCGGTTGGATTGCAACAAGTGGCCTTAGCTCTCACTTGAGCCCAGCAGCAGGCCACTTGTTGCCATGCAAACCCAGCTCGCTTGTGGGCTTTTGTAGGCCCGTCGGCCATTCCGATTGCGGGGCGGCACATTGGCCGATGTATGCAGCCTCCATTGGCTGTATGCCGATGGTCAGCTCTCTCTCTCTCTACCTGGGAGTGTTGGCCTCCTTAGGCCTGATATACCTCCGGCCGTAGCCTCGGCTCTTGTCTCTATTTCTGAATTAAATTTAGACCGGCGGCTAGCAGAAGAGAGGAGCACTGGTGCACTTTATCACTGCGCCTCGGCCAATTGAGCTCCACTTGGAGTCGGCGCCGCCTTCCAAGATTAGCGAGTAATTTGAAGCCTCTCATGGCCCTCCAAGCTCTAGCTCGCCTCCTCTAGCTAAGCAAACCGAAACAGACGGGAGCTCCTGACGAGAACATTGCCCAGTTCATCTCTCATTGCCATCCGAGCTGCCGTTGTTGTTGTTGCCGCCGCCGCCGCCGCTTCTCTAGCCACTAAAAATGATCGATTGATTTATTGGATTTTGCCGCAAACTCTCTAACCAAATTCTAAAACCAGAACCTGATTGATCGGAGAGTCTCGCTCTCTCTCTCTCTCTCTTTCTCAGCTCAAATACGCCGAGTTGAATATGCAAGCCCAGCGCCTGCAACTAGAAGTGGCGGCCAGCACACCTGGCCGAGCGCGCCCTCCTTCGGCCCCATTCAACTAATTGAACAACCCTCCTCTCCTCTGCTCCAACTCTAATCCAAAACTCTCCACTCTCTTTTGCCGCCATTGTTACCCTCGATTGCTGTGTAAACAATACAACAACAACAACAACCGACTACTCCAGTCAAGATTCGCTGGATTGGGCCGAATGGGCTGGACATAACCGAGGACAGATCGCAGCGGGTTCACGCGGAGTCGGCCGGTCCGCACGGCCACCGGCTCGTCGTGATGAATGCCACCGTTTCCGCCGACGATGGCCAGTACAAGTGCACTCTAGGTAGCACCGACGATAGGAACCCGCGCGAACACACCGAGTTCAATCTCAAACTTTACAAGGCAACCAGCTTCAGGGATACGCCAACCCATTTGATCTTGCCCGCTGGCCAGCAGGGGACCCTAAATTGTCGCGTTGAATTCGATCCAAGCGTTTCAACGGCGAGCGTTAGCTGGGTTCGTGATCAGAGGCCAATCGACATGTTCAACGATTCGGCTTACACCGTTTTGGATTACGATCCAAACAGGCAACTTAGCCAGCTAATTGTGTCGCCGGTGACTAAACATCACGACGGAGTTTACACCTGCCGGGCGGTGGCCGAAACTGCCCAGTTGTCTAAGATAAGCGACCACAATATTCGCCTAGAGACAAATTATGCGCCAACCTTTGACTCGGCAACGCACACTGTTTGGGTGGAGAGGAGCCAGTCGTTGTTGAACAGACTGCAGCAGCAGCATCTCCAGCCCCAAGCTAACCTTTACGGCCAGGCGAACCGTCATCGCCACGGACTCGGCAGCAGCAGCGGCAGCGGCAGCAACAACAACAACAACAACAACAACAAACAGTTCCAACCAAACGGAGCCCTCATGGCCACCATGCTACAGGGCAACATGTACGGCCGCAGACGCCCCGGACAGGAGGCGGCGGAGGCCTCCAGCGATGAGGCGCGAGCAACGGATGGAGGACAGGTAAATGGCACTAATCAGCTCGTGCGCGTTGAACTCCATTGCACCTGCCAGGCAAATCCGCCTGCGACGATCCGCTGGATCTCAACTGAAAACTCGCGCTACGTTCTGGCAAAGGGTGACCCGGCCCACGTTCTCGAGGAGCCAAGCTCGGAAAGCGACGGCCACAACACCTCCTCCGTCCTGGTTATTGGCTACAACTTGGACGTCAATTGGGCCCACAGGCGCGACAAATACGTTTGCTCTGCCTCAAACAAGCTCGGACAAGCGAGCAAAACGTTCACCATCGAACAGGGAGATCCGCCGCCCGCCTTCAACGTTGGCCCCCTCAAACATTACGACCCCCTCACCTATCTCTTCAAATTCACCCTGATGGGGCCTAATTTTGATCCAGAATCGCAAACCAACAGTCCAGAACAAATGGACCAGTCGCTAGAAATTGTTCCAGCTGTTGACTCGTTCAGAATTAGAGCCGAGAATCCATTGTCGCAAACGCAAGCTTGGACCTCAAAGGCGACGAAGAGACAGAATGAGCATAGCGTTCAGTGGAGCATCTTGCCGGTGCAAGCTGGCCGCCAGCAACAATCTCTCTCTGTCTTGAAGAGCCCAATGCCAGAGCAAATCCAACTAAACAAACCTCAAAACTTCACCGTAAAATTGGGCCAACTTCCCTCAGGAAACCAGAAGCTTTTCCTCGAGGCTCACAATGCAGTTGGTTGGTCGCCGAACGCGACTTACTTGGGCGATTATTACATTGTTAGTGGAGCCTCATCAGCAACTATTCCATCTTCAACCAGCAACCAACTTTGGGCCAATTTAGTCCTAGGTCTCATAATTGGAGGCTCCGCTTGCTTCTCAGCTAGCTGGCCTCTGAAAACAAAGCCTAGATTCCAGTAGCATGGGCCCGCGAGAGGGAGAGAGAGAGAAAGAGGTGACGGTGAAAGAGATCCACTTGTTGCGTAATCGCGCCATTTCTAGTCCAAATTAAAAATATTAGCAGCAAACAACGGCCGCAACACCATTCAAACATTATCGACCACTTAAATAAGGATCCCAATTTGAATAAAATGCACTAAACTCTCCAGTTGGCGCGTAGCTAACAGGGAGTCTCGGTGGAAACTAAACTTCATGTGTCGAACCAACTAGCTCAGTCTATTCCCAACTCTTGAAGTCCAGTGTTAGAACTCTATGCAACAACCACAAAGGTCTTCAATGGTTCGAATTGGGATATTATTAGTTATCAGCTCGATTCCGACTATGAGAACCATGTCTAGCTGGTTGCAATTCGGCAAAAAAGGTCATACACACTAAAGACACCATTCGATGGGTGGAAATGTCAATATAGAGACGATTGAAGACAAAGCGATCGATAAATTGGACAGCTTTCGTCGTCCTGCTGAATTTGGTAACACCTGATTTCCTTTCAGAACTTTAGGTTACCATTCACAGAATCAATCCCTGTATCTGGTTCTATGGGAGCTGCAATCTTTTTCCGCATTGAACGACTGTCCTGTTTAGCCCTATGACATCACCCGTTGGAGAGGCAGCCTAAGTAAAGTGAGGTAGCCAGTGAGGATGGAGTACGACAGTGGTGCCAATTACAATCACTGAAATTCAGCCATTAGCACAACTTGAATCTCAAATCGATTTATCGGATTCATCTGGATATACTCTTTCTAACCCAAGATCCGACTAGATAGCCGCCATAATGCAACATGCGCCTCCTTCTAGTGCCATGTGTAGTTTAACCTGATCATTTGGTTATCGCATGCCACATCGGCCTGTATCCAGGTGTCGTAAGCGGATTTCCGCGCGGGGAGGCCGATTCAAGCCGATTGTCGCTCGAGACAGATTCAAATAGAGTCACAAACCGTCGGCACCTACCTGAGCCAAAGTGTGATAGTGACCAAGAACTAGCAAAGATTTAACCGCTTCATACAAGATGGAGGCTAAATTTGTATTGGCTGTCGTGTTCACGTTTGTAGTCATTAGTTGTGTGGGCTGCGAAAGTTCCACTAATACACGTGAACCTGAGGCACCAGTTTCTAGAGTTTTGATCTCGGCAAAAGGGAAGCAACAAGAGAGTTTGCATCAAAACAGACTGACCAGATTTTTGCAATCAAGACTAGAAAAACTCGGTGTTACAGTTGACGAGTCTGATTTGGGTCCGATCTCAAATTATGAGTATGGAGACAATCTAATTAGCCTGGTCTTGGGCGATCCATTGCAGGCGGTGAGCGTTATTTACGATTCCATGTCATCGGACTTTTGGATTACATCGAAAAAGTGCCAAAGTGAGGCTTGCCAAGGAAGGAAATCATACAATAGCGCCTCCTCAAAAAGCTACAAGCCTAATGGGACTGAAATTTCAGCAAACTACGTCAAGGGTAGCATGAAGGGTCACCTGAGCGTCGACAACTTCATCTTCGTTTACTCACAGTTCTCGCTGACTTTCGGCGAGGCAACGGAGCTCAGCGATGAATTTAAAGGAACCAAATTTGATGGCATCTTAGGTCTGAGTGCAGACATGATGTCTAATAAGCGACCCATAAATCCAGTTGCAGCCTATCTCAGGTATGGATCCATGAAGTATACTGTTAGCAGCTCTTTAGGAAGGAAGGGCAACAACCCGTACTTTGTTCTAGGAGACCCCGTGCCCAAATTATACTCCGGCCCCATCACCTATGCCCCACTCACTCACAAGGTCTACTGGCAATTCAAGCTCGACGACGTTGCAGTTGCCGGCTCCAACGCCCTCGCGGGCACCTGCACCCAAGGCTGCCAGGCCATCGCTGACACCGGTAGCTCGCTCATCTATGGACCCGCAGAGGCCGTCCAAAAGCTCAACAAGGCCATCGGCGCCACCAAGACCAGAGATGGCGCTTGGCTGCTGCGAAGCTGTGACGAGGACCAACTGCCCAACGTGGTGTTCACTGTGGCCGGAAATCCGCTACCCATGAGCGCAACAACCTACGTGATTGAGGAGAAGGAGGGAGATAAGAAGAGTTGCTACTCGAGCTTCGTCGAGGTCACGGGCTCGGACTCGCTCTGGATTCTAGGAAGCAGGTTCAGTGGCCGTGAATATTACACGATACTAGAATTCGACAATCAGCGTGTTGGGTTTGCTCAAGGCAAATGAGGGGCTGAGATGTAACTCAGTCGTGCTATCCTGTCTTTGTGGCTTTGTAATAAAGGATTACTCGCCCTCTACTCGAGACGAATTTCGAAGAGCAGACTAACATTGGTGCTTCTTGTTTTTAGAGGTGAAACCCCCGATCAGCTACGATGAACTTGGATGCTGTCGAGGAGAGAGACCGACCAGGTCATGGGTTCGTCATCAAACATTTCTCGGTGGTTTGATTGGCTTATCTGCCGATCGTCTCCCTCACCAATACCACCAGCAATGTTATATCTCATCAAAACTGAGAGGCAATCACCTCCGTGTGATATCATCGGCGCTCGTGACGTTGGTCTGTCATTCGCTCTCGCAATGAATCAGGGTGCGTGGAAATCATTTGATTCAATCACGAGTGATCCAATTTAATGTCACTCTAAAGCCCATTAGTCCATCTAACAAGAACAAACAGATTTGAGGGTGCGGTTGCTTCAAATAGCCCCGATTTGGACAGACATCTCGTTGTCTTTCCTAGAGCGAAGCCTGTCACCTGGTACCTTGACGGACTTCTTTCAAAACAATCTTGGTGAAGAATGACGCCGAATTTCACCGTCGCAATCCTCTTTGCTCTATTAGCCTTATTCCATGGCTGTACTTGCCATGAACAAAACTCAGAAAAAGCATTGAAAAGCTACTCGACAATCGGATTCAAGACCGGTGAGCTCAGCTATAGCTCGCTGAGATCGAGATTGAACCATCTTGGGGTCACCGTTGATCAGTCTACTCTAAGCCCCATCCCAGACTATGCCTATGCCTCCCGTTGGATAAACTTGGCTCTTGGAACACCCAGTCAGGGTTTTAAGCTGCTCCTTGACAGTTTGTCCGCAGAATTCTGGGTTCCGTCGAGGAAATGCAAGAGTTCGGCTTGTTCGAAGCATAAAACCTACGATAGCACCGCCTCAACCTCGTACAAACCAGACGGATCGAATGCCTCAGTGGAGTACGTCAAAGGCAGCATTAAGGGCATTATAAGTCGCGATGTGGTTAACATTTTGGCCAGGAGTCCCAAAGTTCCATTTATAGAAGTGACAGAGTTATCGGACGACACCTTTACGGATGCAGTGTTCGACGGAATGTTAGGCATGAATTTGAACGCACTGTCGGAGACGTCCAAGAACCCTATCGCCCTGTACATCAGATCCAGTAGGGCACCAATGATAATCAGCCTAAGAAATTATCGAAACCAGACAAAAAATCCTGGCGGCGAGATTGCCCTAGGTGGCTACTTGCCGGATGTTTCCTACGTTGGTCCCATCACCTATGCCCCTCTCACTCACAAGGTCTACTGGCAATTCAAGCTCGACGACGTTGCAGTTGCCGGCTCCAACGCCCTCGCGGGCACCTGCACCCAAGGCTGCCAGGCCATCGCTGACACCGGTAGCTCGCTCATCTATGGACCCGCAGAGGCCGTCCAAAAGCTCAACAAGGCCATCGGCGCCACCAAGACCAGAGATGGCGCTTGGCTGCTGCGAAGCTGTGACGAGGACCAACTGCCCAACGTGGTGTTCACTGTGGCCGGAAATCCGCTACCCATGAGCGCAACAACCTACGTGATTGAGGAGAAGGAGGGAGATAAGAAGAGTTGCTACTCGAGCTTCGTCGAGGTCACGGGCTCGGACTCGCGCTGGATTCTGGGCGGCAAATTCGCTGGCGAGGAATACCTCACTGTATTCGATGCCAGATCCCGTAGAGTCGGTTTCGCCCTCAATAAGTAACTGAGATACGAACATCTGTATCCAATCCTTCGCATCGATAAAACTTGGAGGAAAATTAACATGAATCCCGATCATTTTTGCAGATTAAAGACCTTTGTGCCTGACCTACCTGAGCTGCGGATACAGTAAGCCATCTCTTATGATATTTCAGTTCTTGGCTTCTCAAGCTGGGGTTCGATTCTCATACGCCCCCTTTTTTTCAGAAAACACGGGCAGCTCAGTAAATAAAATCCAGCCTCGTTACAGAAATAAACACTAAGCCCCTCGGCGACGAGCATCGTTGAAATCATCCAAGGGTAATCATTCTGTGATCTTCATAAAACTAGACATATATTCTTCCAACTTCTTAATCGGCCTTTAACTCTAAGTAAAAATCCAAGTTTGATGACCATATGATCCTATTCTATACAATCTTCCACGTCCCAAAACAAGCATGACTCACCATACATGATCCAACCAACCAAGTTCTCAGCTCCAATCCATCTCCGCTAATAGTTTAGAAACAACCATCATCATGCTTGCCGCCGCTAGATTAACCAGTTTGGCCAGAACTATTATGCCATACGCAACGTGGGTAGCCTGTGTGATTAATTTGGGTTATGTTGGTTACAACCTCTATGAATTATACCGCGTGTATGTGGCTCAAGTAGGGCGTGATTTGAATTCCGGCACCACGAGGAGCTTTGACGATACAATTGAACTTGTCGTCAAATCAAGGCGGCGTCGCACTCAGCTCAGGTCTGACGATTCTACACAAAATCTTCCGCAACCTAGCTCATCGACTGAAGAAAATCATTTAGTCAGAGAGTGTCCAACATTACCTACACAGGATGGTATGAATTGCGAGAACACTTGGAATAAACATTTTAGAACGGAATATCCACATCAAGATCCAATAAGTATTGAATGCCATGATGGAGACTCAACAACGGCATCTACTTCTCTGGAATCGACCGACTCCAATAGGGGCGTAGTGGCGGATATCTACAGCGATTGTTTCATATGTGCCACACCTTTGGATGATTCACAAAAAGCAATAGTAACACTACCATTCTGCATGCACCCTTTCCACAAAAACTGCTTAGATGGCGTCGTCAAGTGGCACAAAAAGTGTCCAGTTTGCAACTATAGCATAATTTGTCCAATCTGATCACGATATACATATATATATATATATTCAATGTTGCATTTTGTTCAACGAGAAGGTCATTCAAGCAAGAAGTCTAGGAGAGCGTAACTGGGTTGGGTCTAGTTGTATCATAAAGCAACTTGATCTCGAGATTATCACCAGATATAGTTAGTGTATGAGGTATCTCGAGTGATTCGATCGAGAAAGAGACAATAGAAACAAGGAAAGGAACTATAATCAATAAAATGACAAAAACAAGAGCAAATTCTGACACTCGTTGTACACTGCGCAACTCACGTTTATCATATCCTCTCGGTTTACTTGCTCAAGCCTTCGTGTACTTTAATATATTCATGGTCAGCTTGTATGCCATCTGACGGTGAATCCTACCACCTACATGATTCATAATATCAGCTCCAATAATTCCCGATGAATGCAAAAGAAAGCTCGTGAGATGGAGGGAAGTCTCTCGATGGAGCCACCTTTCTTGAGTACAATTGGAGGCCTTTCGGCAAAATATTGATTTAACACAAACGAGCAAGCTCATCAAGGGTACGAATGGTTGGTTTGGCTGGTTTGTGGAGGGCGGAAGCGAGGAGCGCATGCGCTTGCCTATTGTTCGCGATAGTTCGCCAGTCTTGGCACCCTACCTCGCGCCGAGAGAGTTGCGCACCCTCGATCACAAGGTTGTTCCAGTTCGGACCGGTTGGGTTTGCACGCCCACCTGGTCGCCTGCCTTGCCTCCAAGTATCAGCTGGAGGTTGCATTTGGACAGCGATACTGGGGCCCTACAGTTGGACCTCCTTTGCCACCGGCAGGGGCTAGAGTGGTTGCGGCGTCGGTCGCGGCGGCCGCAAATGCAACCGCGCTCGTCTCTGCCCGACTTGGTGTCCGAATCCCGACTGACAGGCGGCTCGCGGATGCGCTGTCGCCGACAAACTAGGCGCCCGATCTCATTGTTGCCAGCGAGCTTGATTGCGGCAGTCAAATGTCAAGAAGGCTCGACAACAATTCAAATCTGAGATTAAAGAATCCTCAACGCCCGACCAAATCATTCATTTCATTCGTGGCCAAGAACCTGTTCGCTTGAATTGAAGGTATTCTTCGCTTGCAAGCACCATCAGTGATTCACTGCGCTAGCAAAACGAGAGAGTAAGAAGCCCGGGAAAGGGAAGGAATCGAGAGTAGAGAGGGTTTACTTGGTTGGCATTGGAATAGAGCTTGCTCAGATTCGCTTCGGCCTAGGTAGACCGAAGTTTATTTTGGGTAAAAGCCGAACACAGTTGCATTGAACCAGCAGAAGCTTCGCGCGCTTATTTGGCGACACTAGAATAGTTCAACCAGAAATTAAGTATAGAGCTAGTGGGACTTGAAGCCTTCCAACGCGCTTATTTCGCGAACCTCTATTTGTTTCAATCGATCAAGATAGAGGATTTACAACCAGAGCCGCCGCCAGCGCTATTGATCTGGGCTCAAAGGGCGGAACACTATCAACATCATGATCATAAATTGCCTAGTTGCCTTCCTATTGACGAGCGCCTTCGTCTTGCTTCGAGCTGATTACGGCGCCACCTCGCCCGCCATCTCATCAGGTAAGCTAATCGAGTTGCCACACAAAACGTTAATTGTTGCCCTGCCAGATTCTTGATATCTAACATTGACATCAAATCTAATTATGAACTAGCGTCGAAAGGGCGAGAGTACCAAGAGAAAGCAGCCACAACAACAACAACAACAACCAGCACCACAGCTACGCCCACAACAACACAACAATCTGCCGAAATCTCCAGCTCGTCCACCCAAACTGCCAGTCTAGTGCCAGAACTGCTAACAAGCCAAACGCCAGTTTACCCAAAGTCGGCGAGCCGCCCAAACAACGCGGAAAAACTCAAAAGAGGCCTAACAAACTTCATGAACCAGCTCAATCCGGCGCCATTCTTTGTGCCAACGCTGCCGCAAAGCCATGCCCAACAGCAGCAGCAGCAGCAAGCGTCCGGCAGCAGCAGCGGTGGCCAGCAGGTGCCTAGCGACATGAAGCTGGTGCAACAGAGCTCGGCCGAGCCTGCCACCATCGTGAACGGCGAGCAGACGGTCGATCTGATCATCAATCGAGGCCCAACTAGGTTAACCTACAGTCGGCCCATCGGTGGCCCATTGCGCTGGGGCCGGCGCTGAGCTAGCTCGGCGCTCCACTGGAGGCAACGGCGGATCTCTTAGCTCCATGATTGTTATTATTGGCTTCGTCTGTTTGAACCCTCTTAATCACAGTGAAAGATACCAAAGCAAAGAGCGAAAGCTCAAATGAAAACACGACAAAACCTGAACACTTAATCAACAAATTGACATACCTGACGCGAACATCCCACCAGAAAGAACCGCAACTGCACCATCGCGCGAGAGCCCATCGGCGGCCGCAGAGTAAGGGGCCAGCACTCGATGGAGGTCGAGCGATCTCACTTAAGCGCACCAGCCTCGCCTGTCCAAACTGTACCCCCTCCCACCCCCTTCCGCAATCAACAACAAGCCTTAGACAACCTCAGAAAAACAAAAATGGAATATATTTATACCTTGAACTGTATTGTGCTGTATTATTTATTATCATTATTATTGTTATAATTACTATTAAAGACGAAAACTTTGTCTCGCTATGAAACGAGCAAATAGGAGAAAGCCTGCAGTTCGTACTTAAACTTGGCTAGCAACAGTAGATTCAGCCTTCTTGCCGTACAATCTGCTTAATTTCGTCACTCTCAAGACGTTTCAATCCTTAATTGCACTATGAGCAATACCTATCTCAATCTTGTAGTCGTAAATATGGCTCAAAAGCCAGCTTAAACTCTCGCTCCCCCGCCCACTTGCGCTCGCCTTGCTTTCGCTCGGGCAAGTCGAGCTCAAGCTCAAGCTTAGACTTAAGCCTAGCCTATCGCTCGCCCACTCGCTCGATCTGGTTGGCCTTTAGAGGATTGCGGATGCCTACGTATCCGCGACTTGCGTTCGAGACTCTGCCGCTAATGGAGCTGCCATTGAGATTTCCAAGTGCCACTTGTTTATGAGCCCGAGTGGTTTGATCTTGTAGAGCCACAAATGGAGACAAAGCGAGCGGTACTCACTAGCTCTCTTGTAGCCAAAATTTTCGCTCCGTCGGCTGCCAGATCAAAGCTGATCTTACGCGACCGCGGCCACCGTGACCTCCTGGCGAAAGTTGCAGCCTTTCAAGCTACCACAAATGAAGCAGAGCCACCTCCTTGCCTCTGCCCTTGCTCGCTGCTCTCTGCCTCATCCATGCGCCCTCATCCTCCTGCTCAACAAGCCTATCTGCCCATCTAGCCATTGCGAAGCCGCTTGAGCTCAAGGAACAACAACAACACTCGCGAGCCTTATCTAAGCTCGCTAATAAGCCGCAAGGAGGCATCTGGAGCAGCTGGAAAGTTCCCCTCACCTTTGATGGAGGCCAGCCTCGAGTGGCAGACCGAGCGACGCTGACGACGCTCGCACGTAGGCCGCCGGAAGCGGCGCACTTGGCCCCCCTGGTTTGGGTCCGAGTTTGGAGGAAGCCGAGTGCGCTTGCGCGCAACCAGCCATGCTCGGCTAGGTTGGTTTGGCGCAAGCAATGGGAGCCAACAGAGAGAGAGAGAGAGA
>ENA-UOVY01000558-UOVY01000558.1-plant-metagenome-genome-assembly--contig:-NODE-558-length-15729-cov-633.967590_pt1 | contig 15729 bp, 16 predicted proteins | sample MGYA00249840_ERZ761561 | MGnify/ENA primary metagenome ERZ761561 (study PRJEB28882, sample SAMN05720143) | plant metagenome | isolation source: Guanajuato, Mexico | place: Mexico:Guanajuato, Mexico...
AAGTGAAGTGAAGTGAAGTGAAGTGAAGGCCAACAAGTGGCTTGTTTCGTGCCAATTGTTTGTTTCTACGAGCGCCAGAGGGACGAGAGGAAAAGTTTTTAATTTTGAATGGAGGAGCCGCATTGGATTCGCTCCATCGGCGCCCCCAAGCAAATCGGCGCCCGATCTGGTTGCGCGCCGGCTCGCTCGCCTCAACTCGGCCGGCCAAGAGGCGAGCGGACTGACGGAGGCGCCAAGAGTCGAGCTGCGGCGGCGGCGGCGGCGGCGGCGGCGGCGGCGGCGACGACAATTCGGGGCCAGTTTGCATGCCTGTTGCATTGTTGACGCCTGCTTGCGGCCGCGCAGGCGCACTAGGCCAACCCAAAGGCACCTGAGCAAGTGCATAGGCTAGCAAACATTAAGCAAATGGAAGCGCGCAAATGCCAGGATGCAAATGAAACAGCTTCCAACGAGCGAGCCGCCTCCCCTAGGTTTTGTTGCGCGCGCGCAGCCGCACTTGCGAGCGCAAACCAGCGAGCTAGAACTTGCCTCCCCTTATCTGCATATCAGCCATTTGCCTTTATTCATTGGCCCGCTCCTCAGCAAGCAAAGCCAAGCTCCTCCAAACACACACACACATGCAACTCGGTGCGCCAAGAGGAGGCCGCAACTTCCAAGCTTGAGACTAGAGTGCGCGGCAATGTCCGGCGGAAGTGGACAGCCAAAGCGAGTTCGAGTTGTCTGAGATTCAAGTTCTGAGTGTTAACTGTTGGCCCAGCGGCAATTTAGCGACGGCAACAAGTAGAGGAAGCAGAAGGGAAGCGCGCGCGACAAGAGTGCGCCTCTGGCCAAGCAAGCGGCCACTCTTTGACATAGGTAAGTTTTGTTCGCTTTCAAAAATGGTAGTGCCACTTTAAAACTGGTTCAAACACAACTTGCGCGCTCTGCTCATGGCGCACACATCCGGCTCGCGCAACTCGGCCAGCCGAGCCGCAGCAAGCGGGGCTCACCTGCGCGCCTAATTGAGCTGCGGGCGCACGAATCTTGCGAGTATTCATTAATCAGCCTTGAAGCTCGAGCGCGCTCATTGAACAATACGCTCAACTAGCTTGCGGCTAGAGCAAATTGAATTTGCATGTTAATTATAAGCGAGCTGAAGGGAAGGGAGAGATGTCTTCATTGGAGTTGCTTGCGCAAGACTTTTGGCCATTAATATGATTACGATCGACACAGATGGGAGCCGATGCTGTTGGCGCCCTCGCTGTTCGTGTTCAAAGTCCTGCTTTGTTTTCCTCCTTTCGCCTTCGCTTAACGCCAAGTGCAGCTTACCTGGCCGCGAACAACAGGTTGCTGTTGCAGCGGGAGGAGGAGCAGCAGCAGCAACAACAACATGGAGCCGCTTCATTAACATGATTATGATATTCAACAAGTTGTTATTATAAATATGCATCCAGGTGATGCAAATAAATTCTGCGCTCCTCCCGGCTGAAGCGCCTTCCCCCTGGGCCAGCGGAATGGAGGAGAATTAATCGTCTTTTGTTGGCCGACTTGGCTTGCTCTTGCTGGAAAGAAGCCTCCATTGGGCCCTTTGCTAGCCGATGCGTGTGCTATCTCGCGCGCATCTCAATCGGGAGCGAGGGCCATTTTCTCACTTCGAAGCAGGCAGGCAGACACAAGCTCGAGCTTAAGCCGAATTGCGGATTTCGGATTGCGGATTGAGATATCCACAATCAGCGCTCGCTTTGCTCCCCAGCGCGAGCCTTCCAAAATGGCCGCCCGCCAAACTCTTGGGGGCAGAATTTAAATAAAGAGCGCGAGCGCACAATAGCCAATTAATTATCCTAGTTAACCTTTGTGTTTCGCTCTCGGCGCCTCAGTGTGCGGAGGAGCGAGTTACCTAATGATGTTGCGTGCGCCCGCAACAATGCGGCGCAATTAACCTGTAAATCATCTCTCGCTGGCCGGCTCTTGGCGCGAATGGCCCGCTGGCTGGCTGGCTGAACGGGCGGCCGGCCGGCGGGAGTAGTCGCGGGCACGACTTGCGGGCCGGCCTATGCAAATCGGGCCGCATTTGGAGCGCTGCGAGCAAGTGCAAACAAGCGGCGCCGCGCAAATGGCTCGCACGACCTCCTCTTCCTGCCGGCGATCAATCTGGCCGGCGAAAGTTCAGCCGTCGGCCGGCCGCAGCTGCAGTGGCAGACTGCAGACTGCCTGCGCGACGGGCGCTCCCGCAAGCTGGCCGGCCAGCCAGCCAGCGGCCAGCCTCACGGCTCTGGCCGCCGGAAGCGCGCCAGCGGTGATCGACCAGGGCGGCGGGCGCGCGAAAAGCCAACCATTGGGCGCCCAGAGATCGGCTTCGGAGATCATAATCGGGCACTTGGAGCCTTTTGTGCACGATATTGCGCAATCGCTGCCATTCATCATCGATCGTTGGCTCGGCCGGCCCATCAGCGGGCGAGTTTGAGCTTGAGCTTGAGTTGGAGCTTGAGCTCGAACTCAGAGATAAGCGGCAGCCGAGTTGCAGGTAGGCGCTCGAGCGGATCGGCCCACAAACTCGCCTGCTCGCTGGCGAGCCGCTCGGACGAGTTGAGGGGGTAGCTTTGCATTTGGAGCGGGCGCCATTTCGTGATGCAGTTATGCAAAACGCACCTTTGGCCCGGCGACCTTCGATTGGCCTGCCCGAGCGAGCCTTGTTTGCGCGCCGCCGGACGCCGCCGCTGCTGCTGCTGCTGCTGCCCCCTTTCAGCGGCTCGCTTGTGTGACATAAACGGCCGGGCTCGGAGTGGCCCTCCAAGCAGAGGTTAGCCGGCTTTGGAGGAGCCGCTCTCGGTGGCTTGCGTGCCTCAATTTACATCTGCCTCTCGCCATCTGCATGCGGCCGGCCTGCTCGACAGCTCCAGCGCGACAGCTCGACGAGCGGACGGCGCAACACTGACGGGAGAGCCGCTACCTTATAGGATGCGGCCGCCGCACGCTTACCTGGCCGCCCGCTCGCTCGCTCGGCCGAGGCGAAAATTAATTGGCCCATGCAAAAATCAAATCAGCACGAATTGATTTTCGGCCGAATGCTCGTTGATCTTGATTTGCTAGCCAAATGAGTGGCGCCTCCAACAGGTGAGGCGAGGCCAGGCGGCTTTTCCAACAATCGGCCAGCTTATTTAGAGGAAAGGAGAGTTGAGTTGAGCTCGGAATCTGCGAATGTTTGCCCGTGACAGCAAACAGGTGCGCAAATTAAGCCGCTCGCTCATTTGATCTTTCCTCTCTCGTCGTCCTCGTTTGCTCGCTCGCCGGCCACTTCCAAAGGCCAACCAGCCAACCAGCCAACCAACCGCTTTGGATCGTTGCAATTGATAGGCGCTCTTTGGGCCGCTCTCGGGGATTTGCGGCCGGCTGAACAGGTGGAGAGGACTGTGCTGAGTTTGCGTCATCGGCTGGCCGCAATTGGATAGGGCAGGTAGGGCGAGCGGCTAGCTTCGAGTTCAGTTTGCCAGAATCGAGCGAGGCGGCAAATTAATTTGCCGCCTCGCTCGATTCTGCCACATTCCCAGCGCTAGCCTAGGCTCCAATTGGAGGTCGCAACTACCTGGCCGGCGCACAATGGGCCAATCGGTGCCGCTCGCTCAAAGCAACAGCCAATCGGCCGGCTTCCTCATCTCTATATGCTTGAGCCGCCTAGGGAGCAGCCAGTGAAAAGGCTCATTAGTCATTCATGAGATTGCAATGCAAGCAGACTCGCCGGCCAACCGGCTAGCAAAACAAACCAACCTCAGAAGCTGGCGCTCTGCTTAAAGGAAAACGCGCGCTCACTTAGCCAACTGAAGTCCCCCCAAATTAACATTTCAATTTGCGGTTAAGCAAGCAAATTGGCCACAGCAAGTGATTTGCATGAGTTTTGCGCCAACCGGAACTCGGCAGAGCATTTGCATGTTCAAATTATGCTAATTTTCCTATGCAAACTCATGCCCACGATCGATCGCTTGCCTGCTCAACGCCAGCGCCCAGCCTATTACGACCTTTGCCTGGCCTTTGTGCAGCCTCCAATTAATTCAAATTCAAATTGATTACCTGCAAAGTCGACGCCGATCGTGCCAGTTCTATTTTGGTTGGCCTGATTAGGTTTGTGGCGACACTGGCGCGGCGGCAATTGGTTGTTGCAGTTCCCCGGGCCATCTGTGGTGGAACTTTATGGAGGGCGTGGCGCCATCTGTCTGCAGGCAAGCCAAAATGGTGCGTATGGTTGACACTAGATGTCGCCGGGGCGCACTCCAGAACGAGCGCCCAAAAGTGGAGAGCCATCCAACTCTCCTTCTATCTGTCCATCTCTAACTCATCTCAATTCTGGGCACTTCCTCGCCTATTCCGGCCACTTCCTGGCACGATTCAAATGAGAGCGCGAGGAGCCAAGCACATGATTGGGTGCTGGATGGCCGGGTTGGCCAGCATGAAATGGGGGCAGCGCGCGAGTTTAAATGACAACTTGAAATCATTTATATAGGAGGCTCTCGAGTTCAAGAGGGAAAGAGAAGTATCCTATTGCAAGTGGTGTAGTTTTCTAGTGCGCGAAAGTCTCCATAAAACAAGATGGATTTGAGTGAAAACTTTTCCTCCGAGCTCGGAATGGCTCAGTAAACTTGAAAGGGAGAGAGATCTTAAGCTCGCTAGCAGACTAGAGCCCTCGGCCATAGGCTAGCCGGTTCAAGTGTGCGCCTCTTCCGCTTCATTTTGTCCGGCTCAGCGCGCTCGCCCAGTTTGGTCGGAGTTTTCGTTATTTAAAGTTTGCAAAACAACGCAGCCTGGCCAACAATGGAAATGACGCTTGAACCGCTTGGACTTGGCGCCAGCCTATTGGCCGGCGCCAGCAAGCGAGATGCTCTTGGGCCAAAGCGGAGGACTTTGATGAGTTTGCTCAAAAATCATCGTCATCAAATATTTTACACGACTCAATGGGTCCGCCAAGGGCCCAGCCAAAGTTGGAGCTTTGGTGCGGCTCCTTCCGGTCTCTTTTTGGGCACAATCAATGCCAAATGCTGTCCAGCAGCTTTTCGATCAACATTTCCACCGGCGGCGGCTCCTTGCTGCGCGGCCAGATATTGATGCGGAATTAATCAAAGGCGAGCCCCTTGTTTAGGCGGCCCGACTTGGGGCTAGCCAGCCGCGCGTCCCACAGCAAACCCTTGAGCTGGCTCCTCGGGCGCCTTGGGGGCATTAAGGCGGCCAGCATGAGAAATTAGGGGCGCCTCTGTGGCAGTGGCGGCGGCGGCGGCGGCCCATTTTAGAGGCGGGCGGCGCCGCGAGCTAGCAAAGGGGATTTTTAAATTTGGAGCTGCCATAAACACGTAGTTTCGTTATGTATTCCTATAGGTGAACTTGGGCGCCGCCAATAATGATATTGCGCCCGCTTCAGCGAGCACGATTCTGGGGCCAGTTTGCTTTGGCGAGATTACATCCTAGGCTGGCGGCTAGTGGCCTTGTTTGTTGTTGGCCAGCAAGATAGTTGATAAACTAATGGCTATAATTTTAAATTGCGCGCCAGACGAGCGCGCTCGTTGTCCTGCTTGCCGCTGGCGCCCAAAAACACTCGCTCAGCAAGCAAGCAAGCCAGCCAGCCAGCCAGCAAGCTTGGCTAGCCAGTCTCATTGAGATAAATAGAAGCCGGCCAAACGTGCGCTTATCTTGGCTCCAGTTGACCGGAAATGGCCGTTTTATGTTTTTAAATCACGTGCAAGTTGAATGAAAAATTAAACGAATCCATTAATTTCAATATACGAGCTCGAGTTGCAATCAGAGTTGGAGGCTGAAGCAGTTGGCAGCTGGTGGACTAAGTCGGCCAAGGTGGGCTTGCTTGCGGCAAAATGGGCCGAGGCAGTAAGGCAGAAGTAAAAAATGGCAAATGGACGCCACTCGAAAAGTTGACAAGTTGACTTCTCGGCAAACGAAAACTAAACCTCCAAGGGCGAGCGAGGAAATGGAGCGCCCTTGCAGCTTGCAAGCGGAAGGAGCGCGGAAGCAACACAAGAGCGAGGGCGCAAATTCGGGGTGTTTCGAGTGACCGGAAGTAATTTCAATTCCAAATGAGAGAATATGTCGCGCGCTGAAGTAAGTCTGTGCTCGCTCTTGCAAGTTTGTCGCCCGCTCCAGTCGGTGGCCAGTTTGCGCGCGAGAGTTGCACAGATTTGCAAGCGAGAGCAACGCCAGCCTTGCTTACTCCTCCTCCTCCTCCTCCTTCGGCCCCAAGTGACAGATATTCTTGATTATATAATCAGATTAGCGCCCAAGACTTGGACGAGCGAGCGGCCGGCGCCGATTAATCATCGCGCCGCCTTTGGGCCAATCCGGCGGGCGGAAGCTGCGCCAAGTTGTAATTAACACCTACGCGAGCCGCGCATGGGGGCGCCGGCGGTGTCATATGCAGCGACAAGATCAGCATATCGCGCAACTCTATCATGTTTTGGGGCCGCCGCCATGCAAGCTAATGATCCGCCCACCCGATTATGTGCGGCCGCATCCGGGCCTGGCGGGGACACTGCGATCATTAGCGGGCGCCGGCCCACTTTGCGCCGGCCGGGCTGGCCGTCGATTCTTATCGGCGCCCTCTTCCTGTCTCGCCGCTGCCGCCGGTTAGCCAGCGCCAGTTCAGCGTTCGGGGCGACAATGACCGCTCGCCGGCGGCCGCTTGCCGCTGGCTGGCAGCGGAGGGCGGCCAATGTGACCAGTGGGCCGGCGCCGGCGAGAGGCGCTCGAGTTTTGTTCACAAATCAGAGCCAAAACTCCCGGCCGAGAACCCCAAAAGCCAAAAGGCCCCGAACGCTGCTGGATAAAGCCCCAACGCGGCCGCCTGGCCCATCAATATTCCCTCCTCCCTATTCATAACTATTCAATATCCGCCCGGCGGCCGGCGCGAGCGGACGCAATCAAATCAATAATCGATCCATTGTGCTCGTCGGGCGCATTAATCTCGGCCTAGCGAGCTCGCTGAGCCCTATGCGCCGGCCAGCTCGCTCGCCGGCTCCAATTTATACAAACTTATATATGAATTGCGCGCAAATAAAAGTCACATTAACATTTGGCAGCCAATAGGCCCATGCAAGCTAGGCGGCTAGCCTGGCTGGCCCAGTGCGGCCCAAGCGAGAGGCGCAAAGGCTGAACAGGGCCGAAAAGTCCAACTTTGCGCAAAGCAAACGCTGGTAGCCCATTCAATATAAATAAGAATCAATGCGCCCACCATTTCATTGGTCAGTGACAATTTATGAGCCCAATTTGGAGCGGGCGCCTTGCAAATCCCAGAGCAACACATCCCATCTCCTTATTCTTGCCTTTTTAGGGCCGCCAGCCGGGGGCCAAGGGGCTCAGAGTGGCCGCTTTTGGGGGCAGCGATAATTTTCAATTTACCTCCGAGAGTGGCGAGCGGGTGGGTTTGTTTTTTAATGCCGTCCATTCTATTGGCCACGTCAGCGGCGGCTGCGGCGGCGGCGGCAGCGACGGCAGCAAAGCCAAGAGCCCCACTGGCTCTCGGGAGGCCGGCGGCAATTTCACTAAAAGTGGCCACAATAATCGACCCCGATCGTTGCATACAATGAGCACTCGGAACTCGCAAATCCCCTCTCCTGGGGGGCGCAACTAAAACCCTTGGCTCGAGCAAGCGGCCCAGCGGCTCCCCTCCTGGCCGCAAACTTAATAAACTGCCACTGTGCCCACCTGACGCCCGCTAATTAAGCTGGGCCAGGTGAGTTGCGCTAGCGGACGCAAATTACTTGTTCGCCCGCTTGCAAGCCTTTTAATTATGCAAAATAACGACCAGCCATTAGCATGGCCGCCAGTCGCGCGGCCTCAATCGTGAGTTGCCGCCCCCTTCCGGTCGACTCAGTCCGGCCAAGCTCGGCGGGCCAGCTCCTTGGGCGGGGCGATTAAGTTGCGCGCAGCGCCATTACGTGAACTGTGTTTCAAATGAGCGGCTGCGTTTAGCCAACTGTTGTAGCATGTGCAAGTTGTTTGCATCAATTTACATTAATTTTGTCCGTCAACGAGGCCAAGGGGCCAAGATGTACTTATGGGCGCGTATATGGGCGCTGGCCGGCTCGCGGCGCTAGGCGCTCGTGCGAGCCAAAGGAGGCCGAAATATTGGCCAAGAAGGGCGGCAAATGGGCAAAGCAAAGCAGGGCCAGGCTGAGCGAGGAGTTGGCCCTGAGAGGGGCCCATTTGGCTGCTGTCCGGTTCATTTGCGCGCTAGCATTAATAGGCTGTTGCCGGGCTGCCAGAGTTGGATTCGCAGAAAATCCCCGACTTTCGTCTGCAAAGCGGGGCATTTTGCGCGCCAAAAGTCCCCGAGTCTCTTGGTCTTGGCCGCGCTAGCTCGCGGGCAATAAAAATGATAATTCAATTTAAATTAATGCGCATATTTAAATGCAGACGACGTCCCCACTTCCGGCCGGCTCGGCAGCTCTATAAGGGGCGCCTATAGGAGTGGGGCGTTGCGCTTGTTAGCGCAACTTATGCAAATTTGCTTGCGCGGCGCAGTTTAAAGCGGCTCTGTGGGGGCGCCAAAAGCCGACCTATAAGGGCGCGGGGGCCAATAATCAAATCGGCTCCGGCCGGCCGGCGGCCATAATCCAGTCCATTATTTCGGCGCCCCAAAGTCCCGGCCGAAATCTTAAAAGCGCGCGCTCGTTATCCTGCCCGTCCCGTGGCCCTAAAGCGCGCACCTGGCTTGCGAGCGCCCCCTCTGGACGGACGAGCGCTCTCCAGTGGCCTTGCCCCTTTAAAATGGGAAGCCAGCTCTTATCTTGGGGCTCTCAGGCCGGCCACTTGGGTCAAGGCTCTCCAGTTGCTCCAGCGCGAGATGCAAGCAAGCGCGCGAGCCAAGCGTCCACTTTTTGGCCTTGCGAGGCGGCCGCTATTATTTATATAAATCCACTTAATCAAGACAAATGAGCTTAGCCGGCCGAGCGCCCAAAATGAATGTAAACCTCTCCTTGTTTTAAAGCCGCCCAAAAAGCGCGCCGCACGCCCAGAGCGTTCGCTTCCCATTTCCTGTTTGCAGTTGGTCGCAAATTGGCTTCGCGGGCCGCGCAAAACCTGGACAGGGGGCGCCGTCCAGCTTTTCCTTGGCTTTGCGTTCAGCGGCGGCGGCGGCGGCTGCGGCGGCCGCCGCTCTGCGCCGCCGTTATTATTACTTTCATTTCGTTCGCCTTCCTCTTCCTCTTCATTTGAATCGGCAATATTTTATCGGCTCCAATCCGGAAGCGGCGGCGCTCCAACGGCCCATTGAGCCGGTTGCATTTTTAACCAACTTCCTGTTGGCGCCAACCTCGCCGCCGCTCCTGGAGGCTCTAAAACTGGAGCGGGCCCATTAATTTTGTGCTATATGAGTATAAGTATTACACTGGCCCTCCTCTCGGCCGTTCGATGCTGGGCCGGCCGCGGCCGCGCTCAGGGTGTTAGTTGGGCGAGGGGGAATTCAATTTGGGCAAAACGCCCCGTCTTGGGCCGGCCGCCGGCCAAAGGTGCCTAATGAGCGAGCGAGAGGGGAGAATTTATAATGAGCGAGCAAGGAGTCGCCGCTTCCCTTCTGGGCCAAACAAACGGGAGCCGCTGGACTAGATAGCGCACTTTGTTTAGCCCACTCGAGCGGCGCGCGCAAGGCCAACTTGTTATTGCCATTGCCGTTGCCGTTGCCGCCGCAGCTGCAACTGGCCGCTCCAGTTGGCTCCACGTTGATAATCAAATCGATCAATTTTATTATTATTTCGCCCAACTTTCTCCCTCCAGCCAACCCAAACTGGGCCGGCCGCGCGCCTCTTTCGCCCCGTTTGCCCAACCAACAAGACACCAACAGAGCCCCAAAAATCGCTACTCAACTCGGGCGCGCCAAGATTCAATTCTCTCGCTAAAGCCAACTTTTCCAGCCAGCGCCTACAACAACAACAACAACAACTCAAACTGCCAACTTCGGCCCACTTTCCCATTGTTATTTTATTCCGGCCTCCCTTTTATGGCTCTCTCACTGGCCACTGGAAAAGTGGTGTAAATTTCAACATTTTATCATTCTAATGAGCGCTCTTCTCGCAACCAAGTCTCCTCCAAAGTTGGTCCGCGCAACTTGGATTGGCCGCCGCCGCCGCTCGTGGAGAAATATTCCGCTCGCGCGCGCAATTTGAATGGCGGATCCTTGACAGCTCGCGCGCTGACCAACTGGCCGCCGGCTGACTGACGCGCCACTTGCTAGCCTTCCATTTTGCGACGGAAATTTGATTATTTGCGGCCCTTTCCAAGGGCGAGAGGCCCGCCGGCCAGCCTATATGGGGCGGCGGCGGCCGCTGTGCGAGCGGCTTGGGTGGCGCCAAAGCTCGGCCATGCAAATGAGTGGTTTTGGGCGCGCACTCTCGACCGCCAAAGTCAAGGGCGCCCGTTGAGGCCACTCGACTCTGTGCGGCGGCGGCGGCAGGGGCCACCGCCGCTACAACAGGGAACAAATGGACTCCACTTATGCAAATTACTCGCTCGCTCGCAGATCCCCGCACAAAACCCCGCTCCTAAATCTCAAAACGCGTGCGCAATTGGGGCAATTCAGCCCCGCGCTTGGAAGCGCGCAAACTGGCGCCCGATTAACGGGACTCGGTGAAGGAAAGTTTGCACTCGCGTCAACCCGCCGCCAACCACGAGCGCCAATAAATCTCTCCCCGCCTCTCGCGCCTCTTGGGGGATTTGGCCGCGACAGCGAGAGCGCCCGACTCCGCGGCCAACATCTGGCCCAAACTTTGTGCCCAAATTGGCTCCCTAGCTCTGCGTGCGCCAGACGAAAGTGAGCGAAACTCTTTTTTAGTCTCTCGCTGCCCCCTTTTTGCCACAAGCGCTCTCGCCTTTTTATCCCGCTTTGCCGCTGAAAAAGGGTGTCAAAATGTTTGCCCTGTCAGCGCGCCAGCTCGCCGCTATGCAAATTGATTTGCGGCTTTGCCTGCGCGCGCGCGGCCGGTAGCAAGCGGGCCAGAAGCGGGATGATGGTGATTTTTGGGGTTATGACAGGCGCGCTTGTAAGGGCTTGTGTTTGCGCTTGTTTAACGCCACTTGCGCCTGTCACCCATTTGCATATCCAATCCATTAGTCAGCGCTGCCCCGATGGGCCAACGGGGTTGCGGCCCATTTGACAGCTCAATCATCATCTCTATAGGCTAGCTCAGCGCGCCCGGCTTGCTGGCGCGCCAAGTGGGCGTGTCGGCGTGATCTGTGAAATATGATAATTTACTTTGCGTGCGTTGCGGAAGCCATAATTTGGGGGCCGTAAAACTCTTGGCGTTGGCCTTTGGAGCGACGGCGGGCGGAGGCGCCAATTTCACACGCGCCGAGGGGGGGACAGAGAGGCGAATCGGGCGAAATGGACACTTTTGCGCTAGGGGCCGGCAATGATGCGGCCGCCCAATTTGCTGACCTCTCCCAGAGTTCTGCGCGCGCTTTGCCCGAAACGCCCACCGCGCGCTCGCTCGACCCAAAAGTTGGGTCTGAGGGGAGGGGGTCGAATTTCTTCGCAAAACGTCGTCCCTTGTATCCATTGCTCCTATCACTTCGGCCCAAATAGGAGCTGGCGCTTTAAAATCTAAATTTTAAATTAGATTTGAATTGTATTTCTTCAGCTCAGTGTCAATATTTGTTCTTGTCAAGTTCTATCAGCGACTTAAATTTGCCCGCATCTATAGGACTGAAGTGCGCCAGTTTGGACTTCGGCCGGCCGCTTCAGGGGCGTCGCAGCGGCGGCGGCGGCCAGTTGGTCTTGGCGGCGGGTTGGCCGGAAGCGGCGGGTCAGGCGGATGCAAATTAGTTTGCGCTCGATCCATCATTGGGCGTCGATTTGATCGGCGGAGGCTCTATATGAGCGCGCGCGCAAAGTGAGACATCGGCCGGCGCTTGGAAGGGGGCCGATTGGTGCGAGTCTGGGAATCAAGTTGGCGTGAAACTTGCACGGCCGCCCCTCCGTTGGCGTTGCCGGGGAAACAGCGGCCGCAGCTGAGGCGACTTTGCATGGCCGAATCATTAATCATCATCATCACGGATTCAAAAAGTGCAAAATTGTTGACACAACACGGCCAAAATGATTGGCCGCGGGCGCCGCCGATGAGCTCACCTTTTGCTGGGCCGGCCTGAGGAGCTTTGGGCGCGAGTGGCCGGCTGGCGGCGTAATTACACGTCTCTATCTCGGGCGCGACTTGGCCGCGCGCCAGCTTCCGCCCGCCGGCGACTCGGCCCGTGCAAGTGACACTGGCGCCCGCGGGCCAAATGTGGCCGCCGCCGCCGCCGATCCGTTTCCGGCGGCGGCGACCAGCGAGCGCAAATTGATGATTATTTTAGAGGAAAGCGGTCAGCCTGGTTGGTGCGTGTTGCGCGTCACTCAACTCGCGCCGCTTGGTCAACTCGGCCGGCGCCGGGCGACCAAACTGGCGGCCAGTTTGGTGGCCCAAAGCGGGCCGAAATATTCTGAATTTTCCATTCTATATTTAGATGAGATCTTATCTGGGCCACTATAAGTCTGAGCCCGCTTTGCCTTCCGGCCGAGCAAACGCGCGGCGCCAGCTGCAGCGAGTCGCCCGGCAGGCGCCTATAGCGCCGCGCGTCAGGTGGACGCTCGGCGACATGTCAGCCGGAAATCTGGGCCCCAGAATGAATCATCGTCGCTTGTCACGCACGTTGGCCGAGTCCATCTCTTCGGCTCGCTCGGTATTAATAATCGATGGTCATCCTTGGATGCCCATGATAATGAGCCGAGGAAATATGAAGATTTGGCCAGGCAAGGGAGGCCGCGAATGGAGGGGGCGGCCGCCTCTCCTCTCGAGCCGCTCTGGGGCCGGCTTATCCGTCCGCTAGCTTACGTGACTCGGCCGGCGCGCCATTAGCGGCGTCTTAATTAATGCAATCGCTCGAGTTCGCGCCAAAGGCCCATCAGCGGCCGCCCTGCGCAGGATAATAGAGTTGCGCAATCAGTGCGCGCTTGCGGCTTCTCGCCGCTTCCAACCGGCAAACCAGATTCCGCCGCCTGGGGGCCCCAAGTTTGTCTGTCCGCCTGTCTGTTTGTTGGCCAGCTCGTTAGGTAAACTTTGTTTCTCTCTGCGGCACGACAAAATTAAACGCAGGCCAATTTTCTCTCGCAAGCAGAGTTTGCTTTTTATCAACTCGCTCGCTCGCCCGCTTACTTCAATCAATCAAAGTTGGCCCGCGAGCGGCGGACGAGCGGAGCCAGCGGCGGCTCCGCCAGGGGCAGCGCAAACGCAAACGCCAACGCCAACGCCAAGAGCCGCAGCGACAACAAACATCACGCGCCCGCCTCTATATGCCGGACGTCCGGCCGCGACGCTAGAGCCAGCGCCAGCGCCAGATAAGCGAATGCGTTTAGCCGGCTCATTACTAGGCGCCCGCTTGCGCCACTTCGATTGCGGGCCGCTCGATTCAATTAAATAGATCACGATGAGCCGGCTAGTCCGCTCCTGTCCCTCCACCGGCTTAGCCGGCCGCCCCACTCTGCTCTGCTCTGCGCTGGCCAGCGAGCGAGCGGGCCGACTGGCCGGCTAACCAGCGACCCGCTAAGACTAATGTAAATCTCGTCATTTCACTATTCACCGCCGAGCATTAAGCATAGAGGGATAAACATCCTGGGCGCATAGAGGCGGGCAGAGTGCGCGAAGGGAGCTAGAGCGCGAGCGAGCAAACCCTTAATTCGCTCCACTTGGCGCGCTGAACAAGCTCGCGCTCAGGAGAGCGAGCGAGCGTTTGAACACACTCTGCTCTGCGCTCCACTGCAGCGGGCGCCCGATTGAATCTAAATAAATTCAGATTCAAATTAGGCGCGCGAAAGTGGACGCCCAGCGTGGCGCTCGGCCCATCTGCATGAGTGCGCTCGCTGGCGGCCGGCCGGCCAGATTGATGGCCTGCGGACAGACCAGTGCGCAGTGCGGCCGCTCGCCCATATAGAGCGGCAAAGAGTCCGCCCCTCTGGCCGGCCCGAGCAAAGACCAGAGGGCTACTCGACCGGATTGGCAGGCCGGCCGGCCGGCTGGCCAGCAGATACGCGCCGCGAACACCTATTCAATTTGCGCCGCGCTTCCGTCTTGATTTTGAGGCCACAAAATCAAGAATCAGCCAATGGCAGGAATGGACCCATCGACTCCCACGAGCGAGCGCGCGTGACCAAAGCGCGCCGCTTCTGGTTGGCCGGGGCCACTGGATTTGGTTTGAGTTTTAGTTTTAGTTTTAGTCTGAGTTTGGGGTTGGTTGTGTTTTGTTTGAGCGCGAGCGCGACAGACTGGCCGCCAGTTTGGGCGGCGAGCCGAGAGCTGAGGGCTGAGGAAAAATGGAAATTAGATAAGAAAGTTTTGTATAAAAGCTGGCGGCCGAGCGCCAAAATTAAGCCAACTTCCCGGTTGCGTCACATTAAATCCTGCCCGCTTTGGCCAGCGCCGCCCACGCGCAAAGATCGATGGCGGATGCAAATTTGCGGGCCCCCGTCGGCTGGCCGGCGGCGGCGGCGGCCGCGTGACAAGTCGAGCGCAGTTGGCCGGCCGCGGCGCTGGTCCACTGCGACTCCCGATTAGGAGTTGCGTTTGCTCGCCCAACTTTAGCCCGCGCTGCAAATCAAACCGCGCCGGTTTGCTCTGGTTTCGCTCGGCTAATGGGCCAGTTTTGCTTAAACTAGCCCAAGGAGGGATTGCAAGGAGGAAGAGTGGAAGTTGAGGGCAGAGCAGACGGAAGCGGAAGGAGCGAGAGATTATTTTGCGCCAGCTGACCAATGGCAACAATAATAGCCACCATCGATCAGGACGTCGGGCGGTCGGCCGAGTGGTGGGCCGGTCGGCGGGTCTGCTGGACGGCCGGCCGGCCGGCCGGCTGGTTTGGCCGGCCGGCGGCGGCGGGGAAACTGGACACCTCCTTTGCCATATGTTACGCAAACGGGCGGCCAACATGTTGCGTTGGCGCGCGCGCGCCACCGCCCATGCGCCCGGGGCCAGGTGAGCGCGCCGGCCGCTTCCGCCGGCGCCGAGCTCAGCGCCCCAAAGCCGGTTCAAAAGTTGCGCCTGATTGACAAGCACACGCGCGCGCTGGAGGCTTTCGCGCGGCCGGAAGTGGGAAGCAGCGGCCGCCAATCAATCAGGCGCACACACTGGCCGCCGTTGGGGGAGCCTCCAACTTGTTGGTCCGGCGGCGGCGGCCGCCGCGGCTGCTCGTCGCGAGCGGGCCGAGCGCTCGATTATGCAGTTATATTGGGCCCACTTCCGCCCTTCATAGACTGGCGCCGCTTCCGGTTGGGCGGCCACCTGAGCATCGTCGGTGTCTGAGCGGCGAGTTTGGCGGCGGCAACCGCCGTTTGCAGTGGCAGCGGCAGCGGCAGTGGCAGTGGCAGTGGCAGCGGCAACGGCGCGAGAAGCGGCGCCAGCGGCCACAGTGGAAGCGCCGGCCGGCCCATTAAAGTTTATTGCGTCTCGTCTGCCTTCGCCGCTCCATCTTTTGCGCGCGCCAATTTCCGGCCAGAAGTGCGAACTCCTGAGGAGGCGAAATTTGTTTATCTTCTCCTTCTCCTTCTTCTCGCAACGCAGTCGTGGGCTTATTTGCGAGCGGCGGAAATGAAGTAGCGGCGCCGGCGGAAGGAGGGGAGAGCGAGAATCCAATTTGAATGACGAAATGTTGCGTGAATTTTAAACTCTCAAAATAAGCGGCCGGCTGGAGTTGAGGCTAAGGCTGGGGCTAAGGCTGAGGCTGAGGCTGAGGCTGAGGCTG
>ENA-UOVY01000565-UOVY01000565.1-plant-metagenome-genome-assembly--contig:-NODE-565-length-15486-cov-649.965394_pt1 | contig 15486 bp, 14 predicted proteins | sample MGYA00249840_ERZ761561 | MGnify/ENA primary metagenome ERZ761561 (study PRJEB28882, sample SAMN05720143) | plant metagenome | isolation source: Guanajuato, Mexico | place: Mexico:Guanajuato, Mexico...
GACACGGCGCCTTGTTGAGAATATAGTATAGTCGAGTTTGTTGGCAATAAAGAACTCTTGTTTACTCTTCGTCATCTAGCTCCGCCTCGTTCTGGTGTCATATCCAGATGCATAACATATGCTCTTTCCAGGAGAATCTGGTTCAGCGGTCAACCATAAACTGGCGCCATTGTTTAGAACACGTATTAGTGTCTGAGTGTTTGTTTTGCCCATTCCATTGCCGGAATTGGAGGGGGAATTCTAACAAACTTCTCAACAAGTTCAATTACTTCTAGGGAAGCCGGCAGGCGCAACTTTCCCGCTGGCCAGATAGATCACTGGGGCGCCGCAAAAGATCTCACTTGTTGAGCGTGGCGGCCAGAAACAAGCGTAAAAATATACGCATGACCGACATAATTGGCTGCATTATGGCGCCAAAAGGTAAATGTACACGTTGGACAGCTGACTGGGACGGAACACAAACCCACCTTTGCAATCGGCTCGGCTATAGAAAATTGTGGTCTTCATCTGGCCGGTTGAGTTTGAGAGAAGGGGGAGGAGCTAGTTAATTTGCTAGTCGGGAACAAGGGTGGCGAACCAGCATAGTGGATGAGCGTGCAACTTGCCGTATTGGCCACTAATTTAAGGGGCCCAAACAGCGGCTCGGTCTGACGGCGCCGCCTTCCTGTAGGCGCTAGGGCACTTGAGTGTTGCCGTCAGGCTGACAAGGACGACCGATGATGCCTTACGTCACTGAAACATCTCAGCATCCAAAGATCGCAAAATAACCCAACTAGCCGCTCGCTCTTTCACTCCACCAGCTTCCGGGACGATATATCTCTCTACAATACTTGTGCGTAATACGTAGGTTCAGACCTAGATCATGAATTCCTGTTTCTATCATCGCAAGACGAACCATTGAGATTGGCTCGAGTCGGAACTAAACTCTGACAACGCCATAGAACAATCTAGCATCCTAGCCATCACAGCTAACCCACATAGTTAAAGTGAAGAAATTCGTCCATTGTCGTCTCCAAGGAGTCGTTCCTGGCTCCGATCAAACCGCATTGGATCACTGAAAAGGACAACTTTTAGCCAAGCTTGTTAGTTTCTTGATGCTCATCGAGTGATGAAATTTAATCCGTATGTTACAATCGCCAGTGCTGGGCTGTAAAAGTATAACCTGGACCATGAATGAAGATCCTCCTTGTAACTTGCAGCATCAGGATTATCTTTGAAAATGAACCCTAAATAAGTTAAGTGTAGGAGGGCTAAGACTCTAAACAAAGCATTGATCACTATCACAAACATGGAATTATATATAGTTCTTTCGTGTCCTTTAAGGCATCTGTTCTTCTCCGAGTACATGCAATCTCTGGCCAAGACACATGCGCTGAATCTAGAGGCTAGATTGCGTCTTAAATTATACTCGATCCAAGTCAGAAGTCCGAGGCTTAGGAGCACTGACCATATGTTAAATTTCAATCCATGTAGAGTTGAGCTTACGAAATATGTCGAACACACAGCTGTGAAACTACCGGATGTTGAGGCTTTGATGGGCAGAAATATCTCTTCTTTCAACCATTTGTGCATTGGCTTATTCCATAATATGACAACCTCCACGAGTGATCTAGGCCATTCGACGCTCGAGGGAACGCATAACTTTCCCGGACTGTTCCATAGAGTTAATAGACTTTCTACCAAATGACACATAAAGTAATGACTGAACCTAAATTCTAAGGCTACCAGGTAGACTGACAACACATCGGTGAACAAGTTTGATCCAACGTTTTCGATTAAGTGAAGCCGAACCAAATCAGACAAAGCGGTAGAGATGAACAAAAATACAAGTGTTTTGGTGAAGACTCTAAGTGCTTTTATCGACTGTCTGGTTAGCTCCAGGAAGCTTGAAGCGGATCCTGTCGAGCTAGCCTCCTCCATGTGCCATGGCCCAAAAATGCACGTAGCTGGATGAAGTAGGTGAGCAAATGTTGCTAACTGGCTACGGGACGAGTTTTTCTGCGATAACCTGTGGATGACTTTCATGAATAAAGTTGCAAGGATGCTTCGCAAGTGCGTGTGATAGTGTTCTTGTGCCACATGAATGAAGTATTCATTGACAAAGAAGGGTAGTGATACAATCAGGTAGGTCTTGAATTCCGGTCTCGAGTTCTTTCTGGATAAGGCGACTTTGGGATGTTTGACCGATGGATTGATCGATATCAACATGTAGAATAGGGTTGCAATAAATATGAGACACCTTCCAGATCGGCTCCCTCCGCTTTCAAGAGAGTTCAAATAATTATGGATTTGCCAACAGCCAAACGTGAAGGTGATAATGTTTTTGAGGAAGTTGAGATTCAATGAGAGATCAATCATGTAATGAGCTATTCGCGTAGCTAAGACAACTGTGATAAATAGGGACAGCTTCGAAAGTACAGCGATAGGTCCAGCAAAAAGATTGTATAGTTCATAATAATAGTAGTCAATATCACGCAAAGTGGTCGGATTGGCTTCATAGTACTGTGAAAAGAGGTGATTTTCATCAATACTGTGGCGGATAAAGTCCTCTGAACTCCACAATTCGCTAATAGCATCTGGCGGAAAACTCTCATGATATATGTGGCTCATGACTACAAAGAGTGCAAATAGGCCTCGGCATGGACAGTGCAAGCATCCTTAAATATGAGGGAGCTTTTATCAATGGAGCCCTGAGGACTTTCGTCTTGACATCAACTTTATGCTTTAGGAGCAATCGCAGGAAACAACAGCACTTCTACGGTGTACTTGTATCGATGAACAAGTTAGAGCAGGTTAACTTGTCAGCTGCTCGCTGTTTCACTGTGCCGGTGCGCTCGGCGCCGTAAATTGACAGATGAGTTGAACACGTTATCCAATATTGGCGAGTTTTTGGCTCAATCCTAGAACCGAATCGCTAGACCCAGATTAGACGGGCCTAAAATAATCAATTAAATATTTATACAATGCTATGTACATTCACATTTCTGGCTCATGCACCCCTGTCCGTGTTTCTCATATTGGTCGCCATAGTACACCACTCTGAGGCCTACATAACAACCCTGGACGCCCACTCGGAGGAATGTTTCTTCGAGAAGGCCATCGCCCATACCAAATTAGGCTTTACATTTGAAGTTATAGAAGGTGGCTTTCTCGACATAGATGTCTCGATATTTGATCCAGATAACAACATGATTCATCAAGAACCTAAAGCGTCCTCTGGCAAGTATACAATAGAAGCCAACAAGGATGGGCCGTATAAATACTGCTTTAGCAACAAGATGTCCACAGTTACACCAAAGGTCGTTATGTTCAGTATTGAGACAGCAAGACAAGTTCAGCACAAACTTTCCGGGGCGCAAGACCAAGAGAAACTGGACGATATGATCAAGAGCCTAACAGAGTCAATGACGTCGGCAAAGCACGAGCTTGAGTATCTTTCGGTCAGGGATCGAATGCACAGACAAATCAATGAATCGACAAATTCAAGAGTCAATCTGTGGACCTACATCGAGTTCGTCATACTACTATGCGTCTCATTAGGGCAAGTTGCGTATTTAAAACGCTTCTTTGAGGTTAGAAGAGTGATCTGATTTATGATCAGTTGCTGTATTTTTTGATTTCAGCTCCATGCCCCCACTCCCCAATAAATGCCCTCTCTTTCCTACAGTTAATATTGAGAGGCCCATCCGCCTCCAAAATTGTAAGCTCTGGCGCTCACTATCGGTTTCATCTTGCGTTTTCACCGTTGAGGATCAATCTTAGGGCCAAGATCGATCTTGGCGCGAACGAGGTCGCAACGAGATTGATATTTTTTGAAGTAAGCGCCGCGAGCGAGCTCGTGCATCTGAGCATGTGTACGAGCCAGCGCGCAGAGCTTCCAATTCGACCTGAACTCCCAGATACCAACAACAAACTTGTCCTTCGGCCGAGGTCGCAATCTCTCGCTCGACACCCTGACGTCGATATTGCCCTTATACTCTCTAGACCAAGTCAATATATTACCAGCTCTCAATCCTAGGGGCCCATTTCAGGATGGCTGACGAAGAAATCATTGACCCCTTGCTAATAAGGAGAGAAAAGTGCCGAGAAGATCCCGATTGCAAGAAGCTCAAACTCAGGCTTGACAAATGCACCAAACGTGTGACAAAAGCCGGAGAGAAGACGGAGGAAACTTGTTTCGAAGAAATTATCGACTACGTAAACTGTGTAGATCACTGTGCAATGCACGGCTTATTCTCTAAACTGAAGTAGACAGCTGGAATAAATCAATTTAGTACCCTAAATGCGAGAAAGCCTTAGAGTGAGCGCCAGTAGTAGATGGCCAGAGCGAGGGAGGGAATATTTTTATCTCTCTCTCTAATCAATCGACTTTGCTGGCCACCATTTCCGTCCAATCTCGAAGATGTGCTTTTATCGGCGCTCAATTTATGTGGGCCACACACGCATTGTGTCCATCGGCTGTGGTATTCTTGCGGCAGCGGTGGCCGCAGGAGCACAACAAACTTTTCGAATCCCTCTTTCCATTGGTCAGTTTAACAATGGAACGAAAAACGTAAGCGGCTTGAGATAGTGTTGTTTGTGTAAACGAAAGAAATCAATTTTCTTGTCCAATTGAATTGATAGCAAAGCGATAGATTCAAATGTGATAAAATAGAATTGATTGGCTTCCATTTACACTCTTGCGGGCAAAGTATACGAGAGAGCCGAGAGGAGATAAATAGACACACTAGCCCCTTTAGTTGGCGCGCCGGCCAGTAGATTGTGGCTCTTGCACCATAGATCGAGCGCAAGGGGAAGCCATGAAAAGTGGGCCTGTTTTGTGTTCACCTGTGTGAATTGAATTCTCCGTGTTCCTAACTCTAGAGTTGTGTGAGTGGGCAAATCTATCACTACTGCGGTTGCTCCAGCCTAAGCTGCTGCCGGCTATCCTGCGTGCGCAACCAACCAACCAACTAGCCAACCTGAGCCACTTGAGCTTTGAAAGGCAACAATGTTCCTTCAGATGGGCTCGTTGTGCTGGTTCTGGGAGGAGAGGACTCGGACAGAGTTGGCTCACGATACGCGTAGTTGGAACAAACTGCCTCCTCGGCTACCCTCGTCATCTTCTCATTGCCTCTGCAACTGTAAAGGCCAACTGCGCCCAAGCTCTCGCGGGTGACCCCTGCGCAGTGCGAGCTGCCCAAACTGGTAGTGGTAGAGGTTGTTGTGTTTGCAAATCGTTTGCAACCACAACAGAAGCGCCAGAGACTCCCAGTTGTTGGATAGCTTTTTGATTTTCCTTCGCCATACATCGGAACTTCAGTGGGCTGACTGGGTCTGATTGTTGTAAGAGAATCTGGACGGATGTAAGGATTTGGCGTACGAGTGTTAAGGTGTAAGTTCAATTTAGCCAATTGTGGTTCATTCGTTGGACACAATTGAGCCCTTGCAGTCAGGCCGAGTAAGTTTAGTTTGCAGGGACACAATTGATTGTTTGATAACGAGAGGGAGGTAGAGAGAATATAACTGGAATAGCGACGATGACAGCAAAAAGTTCACTTGCGTGTGCTGAATAACAGTTTACCTTTTCAACTCGAAAAGAGTGATCTTGAGTGAGGAGAGACCCGGTTCTTGTGTGTCCAGTTGCTGGCTGCACAATGGCCCCTCTGTGTGTGCGTGCGCGCTTGTTTGTGTGATCAAAGTCATTCAATTTTTGGCGCCGAAAGAGGAGCATCTAGTCCGAGAGTAGCCCTAGCAAGAGTTGGTTCTGTACACCTTTGGTGTGATAGGTTGAGGATCAGTTGTCGCTTAACGCACATTTGGAGCGAGTTGAAAGAGTTGCATTGGTTGAGAGGAACTCGAATGTTCATATAGGTATGACCAGTCTGCAACAAGAGGTTTCGAGGGCCGAGAAGATGAGTGAAGAGGAGGAAGAGGAAACTGACGAGAATGGAAACGATTCAAACAAGATGGAGGACTGCCTAAGTTTGCAAACTAACCACGAGGATCAAGGCGAGGGCCTGGATGTTTTGAGTGAGGACGAAGCATTCGAGGGGAAACCGACAGATTGTATCGAGAGTAATCCTCACACAAATAGGGCAAACAATTATCATTCAACTACCACCAAAATGTTCGAACAACACCAACAGGATCAATACCAGCAATACTTGAGCAGGTTCATGATGATAGAGAGACAAACGGCGGCCGCCAAGTCGATCTATCTCAGGTCGGCGGAGGAGGAGGCTAGCAAGGCGGCTGGCGCTTACTTTCAACAAGCTCTCGAAGTCAACAAGTCTGATCCTTTCAACTTCAGTCAATATGCGGCCAATTTCACGCCACAACCCATGCTCTGTCAACAACAGCAACAGCAACAAGGGCCACCAAGTCAATCGCCCGCCAGCTCAAGCGGAATATTGAATCAAACCGACTCGATGTCGGGACTTTCGCCAGTCAACAATCGACCAGCCACCGCGGGTGGACATATCAAGCGACCTATGAATGCTTTCATGGTTTGGTCGAGAGCTCAGAGGCGTAAAATGGCGCGCGAAAACCCGAAGATGCACAATTCAGAGATCAGCAAGCGGCTCGGAAGCAGATGGAAGCATCTGGATGATCAAGACAAGCGTCCCTTCATTGAGGAGGCCAAGAGATTGAGAGCTCTGCACATGAAAGAGTATCCAGATTACAAATATAAACCTAGAAGGAAGCCAAAGAAGTTTTCCGGCACAAGCGGCGATCTTATGTCCTTGCAATTCGGTGGCAACGACTCGTCACCTTACTACGCGAGCTTACCATATCTCCAATTTCCATTCCCCCTGCTCAGCCCATTTGCTCCACAAACAGATCAGACTGATCCTCAAGGACCCTCCTCGTCCGCTAATCAGCAGACTCAACAGCGCCTACGGCAGCTGGCAAACAATCGAGAACAGTCGACTAGTGGCTTGTTTGGGCAACCTATCTCTGCTAGTCATCTTCAACCCCAACTACCTGATGGGGAATTTCGCAATCAAGAGCAACTTCAACATCAAATTGTGGCGTCCTCCATATATCCAGCCCATTTTGGCGCAGTCAATCAGGCATTGTATCAATCAAGTAGGGCTATTAATCGGCCATATTGGCCATCTTCAGCCAGTAACAATCAAGCGAACGGCAACCAAGTGCAATATATTTCAAATGCCAGCCAAGTTTTCAATCAAAATCCGATGAATTCACAATCCTACCTGCCTCAGCAGCAGAGTCTGAATAAACTGGAAGAAAACAAGCAATCAGATTATCCAGCTTCGAAGAAAATGTCCTTAGGAGCAAGCGAGCGTTCGCGAGCTTATTTACTCGAGAATTTGATCGGACCAACGGATGAGCAGCAAAATACAACAGTGGACGTGACCACGCACTAAGCTATGCAAGCCAAAAATAAACCTGACTCATATCCTATAACTCTTCAGCCTTTCGCGCCCATTATAGGTTCTATCATCCTTGAATCCATTCGCTGTTTTGCGACACTCTCAAATACATCTTTCCTGATTCTAGCTCCCAGAATGAGCCACACGGACAACGAATTCTGCTCAAGCTTGCGTTTGTCAGTTTCCATCCGACGTGTGTGGCCAATCAAGTTTTCAATCAGGGTCGGCGAGATTACCGCCTCAGATTGACAACAAACCTGTGATCTAATTACAGCACATTGATTGGTTCTCAGTCCAATGGAGTGTTAAGGGGCGGGATCAAGATCGAGCGGTCAAAGTTGTTGCAATTCTTGGGCGGATCCATCAAAAGGATCGCCGAGCAAAGAGCCAGCTGACAGGTTGTTGACAATTTGTTGCTCTCGTTTCATTGTTATACTCGTACATTTGCACCATCAAAGTGATTGTTAACACAATTCGCTCAAGAAACCACCCATGCAATTCTTGGTCACGACCAAACGATTGTCAAAGCAGTGTGCTCGCTTTTGTGGCCCGATTATCATTGTGCAATTTCGGCAGACAAGCTACTTTGAAGTCCGCATTGTTGTCACATCTTTTCAACTTCCTATTCTTGTTACTTCAAGAGACTGCGGCCAATCTATTGTTGCAAGCAACCAGCGTCTTGTCCGGATGTGTACGTTTCTTTTCCATAGGCTTGCCCTTTTGCTCATTCAAAAAATCTGAAACAAGCGCAAAGCGGTCTTGACCTGGAGTTAACGAATTGGGAGCGGGCAAAATTATATAACCAATGCAAGATTGCCTTGGGAAACAATGGGCCATTTGTGCGGGGATAGTTTAGAGTTCGTTCAATTATTTGATCGTGCGTGTGGCGCGCACTTTCAAACAGTCACTCTTTATCCAGCGTCCATCTAAACGATTGTACATTCTTTGCCGCCCCTGGCTCAGTATCTCTCTGACAGTTTAGTTGGCGCGCTTTGAGAACAGGGATACCCGGCTGAAGCTCTGTCGGCAATTTAAGCGCCAATTGTTAGCGCAGCCTCACGAGATCAAGCCACTTAGCCGAGGGTATTCTGTAATCTCGCTTAATTGATTTGCCATCTCCCAAGATGTTTGCCCAACAAAACAGGAGGCAATTTTTCATCTTTTGACAGCTAAACGCTACAAACGTTAAAACTCCCTCGACAGGTTGCTTTCAGGATTCAAGCACTTGTTTTCAACAACAGCAATCTTGTTGTTATCTTGTCCTCTTACGTTTGGTAGTTAAGGAACCGGAAGATTTGTAACAAATCAACAAGTTATGAATTGTGAATTTAGACCATCATGCGAGTGTGCAGGTAGAACCAAGAGCGCTTAGTGGGGTATTCGTGAACTTTTGTGGAGTCACGAAGTTCCATTTAGCTAAGCACTGGCTTGATTTCGGGTAGTACATTTTGTTCTTGGTTCTCAACAGCGAAAATCTATTAAGTGAATACGATGGTGGCTTAGATAGCTAGACGCATTTCCGTTCCAACACTAAACAATCAAAGAGAGAATCCATGCCACTAGTACAATAATTTGCGGTTATATAATTAATTACACATACGAAACCTAAAGGAGGCTACTAGATGATTCAAATTTTAGCCAATTGCATGACGACCAGGGCGACCGGTAATGGCAAAATAATTAATCATTTATCCTATCTCTGGATTATAATCGGAGAGTTTGAGTGGCCTCATGTTTATTCTAGTGGCCTAGCTGGTTGGGCTAGATTTGTTTAAAAATCAGTGGTAAGAGGGCTGAGTTTGTGGAGGGGCTTTGGGTGAGTTGTGCCATTGTAAGTGTTTCGCGGCCGGCCAAGATGTACACATCATTCGCCCGATAGGTAACACGAGTTTCCAATGGCCAGCTTTGAAATTCTAAACAAAATCAACAATGGCCACTTGATCGATGGGCACCAACGTGACTCTCTAGTGGTGCTTTGTGGCCTCTGATTATCATCGCAATAACTCGTTATGCGATGCGAGCATTGCCAGCCACTGGACCCAACTTATACGCTCATGCTATGGAGTCCTGGATGAGAGCGTTTGCTGACACGAAGCTATACAAACCAACCGCATTCACAGCTGCTCTAAATAAATCCCCTCAATTCTTCCCCATTTCCTCTCTTAGCGTAAGCATTTCGAGGAGATACTTCGAGATAAACGGATAAGCGACGATCTGTGAGAGCTGTTGAACTGGTCACTCCAACGATTCATCCTCAACTGCCGCCATCTGGAAGCTAATGGTGACTCGTTTCCCCGAGACGCGCCCCCATTTCGGGCAAGTCTTTGAGCGAAACGACGAGTTGGACACAGTACAATGCCCATTGACACTATACGGTATATGATCAGCGAAGAAACTTTAAAGCTAACCTTTACATTGTGTCTAATAGCACAAGAGACAAGGATCCATTGTTGTATACAGTCGTCCCTCAGTGTCAACCTGAGCAACCACAAAAAGTTGGCCACTTCCAAGTGGCTGCTCACCCGCTTGGAGTCAAGTGCGGTTTGTGTTTTTGAGAGAACCAGCGGCTTGTGTTGCGACAGGTAATGGTGTTGCAGGTGGGATAGCCATGCGAACCGAATGGTGCTCGAAAGTGTCCGTCTAAGCGGCCAAGACTTTTCGTTCGCTTCCAAACACGAGCGCTGTTGCTGTCTCTACTTCGCCGCGAATTCGTAAAATTGATTCAATAATAATCATTAGCCATAAAGTTCTAAGCAAACACTTACTTTTTTGTCCCCGGCTCGTTTAACTAGGTTGCCAGCCCTCGAGTTTGGATCGGTGCAAACTTGTGAGCGAGTCCAGACAGAGGACGAGGGTTAGAGAGACAGAGGCAGCGACAGAGAAAGGAACGGTCAGCTTGAGTGAGGGAGAGAAAGATCATTATAATGCCACTATTGCAATGGTGTTCGTCAGCGCCGACAAAGCAGGTGAACTTGAAAGCTCTGAAATGTGTCCCTCAATTGGGAGTTGAGTGAGCGAGAAAAAAGCTCGCGCCGCCAGCACACCTGAGCCCTGGCCTCTATCCGTCCTTCCATAATTTTGCGCAACGTAACATTGTTTGCACTCCTGAATCCTCCGCTTCCATGGAGGGAGGAACCTCCGAAATTGTAACTTCTTCTGACACCCTAATGATGTGTTGACGTTCCATGTCTGGTTCCCCTAAAGCGGGCGCTCACCGGACGATGTAATGATGTAGTCCAGTAGTTGGCAAACAGTCGAAGTGGCCGATATTCTTCGAGTTCCTTCGCTCCGATTCCACTGACAGGCAAAGGTAGACTCGGAGGAGAAAACAAAACAAAATCTCGGATCAGAATACACAAACAGAAGGCTATCATTTGAGTTAAAATTGGATTGTTTATTCACTTTGAGTAGCGTTTGTATGTGAGCATTTGTTGGGATAAAGATGACATCTAAATGTCCAAATATTGGACTGATGTATTGCTCTCAGGCCAAGAGAATCCCTACCAACACTGATTTGCATTGTTCATCAATCTACCTAGTGTGCCTATCTCTATCTCTACATCTTGCGCCATTAACAAGCACGAATCTTGACTTGATGACTCTAGATGGCGGAAAGGTCGACGTTGATTCCCTAGCCGAACCAAGACACTTTGCTCGCATCCAAGCCTCTAAATTAGCTTCCTAGCTCTTCCTGTGCCAATCAAACTGCTCTGGTTTCAATCAAAGAGAGTTCTTATATCTAGAGTTACGGTTAAATCTGAGATTATTTGCTTAAGAACAGGGTGCTGTAGGAGCTCCATTTCAGGTATTGGCGGGTATGAGCGTGGATAATAATTGCAAGTCCTAAACAGTCTATGCAGTCGCATGATTGTAAAACAAAATATAAATCTGAATATAAGCAAACGTAAAAAATCATCGCCACATAAGCTTATATAAGATGGATCTAAAAGTCTTGATTGTAAAATTATTTGTCCCAATTCAGTGTAGAACTTATCCATGTAAAATTGTGCTTGCCGCCAGATTGTCTCTGGTAGCTCAATAATGTTTGAGATTGAACATAAGGCAGTAAGTGGACAATGTAGGAATAATGTAAATAAGGACCCCTTTGTATTATCATTAAAGGGCGCCGGATACTCGCTAGGCGACATCAGCACGAGCAACGGCAATCCAAAATGGCGCGACATCTGCTGAAATGCATAGCTGTTATTGCTATCTACGATCAACACGAGCGGCTTTCTTGTGAAAGGATACAGGTCTCCCGGGTGCAAGCAATTTAGTTTCTTGAAGTGCATTGATTGCGAGTGGCGCAAGCTTGAAGCCGAGCTGGGCGCACCTGTCGAGCCGCCATGGTACTGGAAGCGCTGGTTTCCACCTGACGAGTTTGTCTTGGCTTGCTGGTAAGCTTGATTGCTGTTTGAGTTCGCCTGATTTGTTGCCACTCCTCCAAGATCATAACCTGTCTCGTCGCCATTGGCCGTCATGTGGCCAAAAGAGCCATCGGCCGATAAGTAGAGGAGGAGGACCCCGTTTTGGGGTAGCTCCTTGTAGCCAGAGGCAAGGAATAGAAACAATTGGCTAAAAGTTGGCCTAAACAATAAGTACTTATGCGGACTACCCTTGACACCCTGAGCTTGTTGGCTATTGAATGTGGGCCGCGTCAACAAATTGAACGATCTTGTTTGGTTTGAAGTTTGCCCGTATAATTGGTGGTTCGGGGATACGTTCAATGTTTGTTGCTGTTGCTGGTTCGATAGTTGCTGTTGCTCGTTTGGTTCCCGTTCGAGCACTTGTAAAAGCCTATACATGTCCACTGTAAGCTCGCTAAATTTAACCTGCCGCTGATAGTTGCCCACAATCAAGACCTCAGATAAGAAAAGCTTACCTGTTGGCATTTTTAAGGGTTGCGGGATGTTTGCTGAGCAGAGTCGCTGGGAAAGAGTCAACTGTTTGCCTGGTCCGTCTGGATGGGTTGGTCCGCTCATGATGGCAACAATTGATTCGGCATCAATAAAAGCCTTGATTTCCTGCAAAACTAGGGACCATTCTAATTGTGCCTCAGGCTCATAAACGTGACTATAATCATTCAAAGATTGACCAAATTCCCTAACTAAATCTTTGACTAGCTTTGTTCGTTTCAGTAGTAGACAAACAACAATATAGCGCGCAAAATAACGCAATTTCTTTATGACTAGAGCGGACCTAATATCTTTAGACAAAATGTTGAAATATCCGCGAGATCTAATGGCTGCATAAAAGTTGCTAGCCTCTATAAGATGACTACAATCGCTGGTGCGAAGACTTTCGTTTAGGAGCGAGATAATTTGAACGGTCAGTTGGGTTTCAGTGGAGATCTGAGCCCAGGAGAGAAAGATATCGGAATAAATCAAACTTACTAGTAGTGATAATAGAGTTGACCTATTTTGGAAGCAATCTCGCCGATTTGCCATCTCTTGAGATCGTATTTCGAGTCAAGGATGTGACGATACTGTTGCTGAAAGCGCCAAAGTCTTGTATAGGCATTGAATGCGGCTTCAAAGTGAGCTTGCCACCCTTTGTGGCCAATCTGTGGCAGATCTCTACGTGGTTCGATGGAGAATGTTTAGGTTAGAGACTTTTGATTATGGTTGAGGAAATGGGTGGCTCGTTTTGCAAGAGAAAGGGGCTTACCTTAAACCATTGAACAGCTGACGAGACTCGTCGTGTAGGATACAGAACTCGTTGACAATCTTCTGTTCTGTATCTAAAGCTTCGCCAAGCGCAGAAGCTTGATCACTCATCAAGAGATCACCTGCCATTGATCTCCTTCCTCCGCCGCCATGCAGCCACTGAGTCTGTAGCGATTGATTGAAGCCACGAGTTGATTCTAGATTGTAAAAGGGTTTGTGCGATCTGGCTGAGTATCGTAGGTTTAGATGGGGCGAGGAGTTTGTGTGGTTGTAGAATTGAGTGTCTAGGAGCGGATTTGAGCTTGAATAGTAGCGGTTGTCGTCAAAGAGTAGCTTGTTTGCTGATTGGTAATAGTGGCGCTGGAGCTGCTGTTGCTGTTGTCTGGCCTGTAGCTGTTGGACGATCGGCGGCGGCAAGGGCAACGATCGTTGATGGTGAAGGTGATGTCTACCTGTTTGCAGGGGTTGCGAGAGTGGCAACTGCTGCTGGCTGAAGGGTCTGCCTGGTTGTTGTTGTTGCTGCTGCAGGTTGTTGAAGAGTTGTTGCTGGTACTGTTGTTGCTGTTGCTGTGCGAGCTTGTTTGCGGGGATATTGTATGGGTCATTTGGTATCACTTGATCGCTTCCAATGCTGGCCACTTGCGCATCGGAAGCAAACGAATTGGGCGGCTGGTAGACGAGTGGTTGCTGTTGCTGACTGGCTAAAATTGTTGCTCGATTTGGGTAGCTGGACGCCTGCAATTGGGCGCCAGCCAGCTGGTTTGTGGATACAAGTTGGCTTTGGTTTGCAAACAGCTGGGGGTTTTGCGACTGCAGCGAGTGTTGGCCTTGGTTCTGTAGGTGTTGTTCATTTGCAGTTTGATTTTGGCGCAGAGATAGCTCGGCCAGTAGGTTTTGTTGCTGCTGTTGGTGCTGTTCGGATTGCTGGAAGTTTGGATGGAGCTGGCCGGGCGCAACGAGAAGAGGAGCGGCCTGTTGGTTGATGCTCGCGGTTTGTTGCGGATATTGCGGCTGCAGCCCGTCGGCTCTCAGCAGCGGGGGCTCCTGGTGCTGGTTGTTGTTGTTGTTGTTGTTGCTACCTAATAGACTACCGCTAAAGATCGAGTGCTTGTTGGTGAAAAACGTGATGAATTATTTTGCCTCGAGTTTGTGGACTCAAGTGGTGGGCATCAATGAATGTTTCGCCTTCTTTCGTAAGTGGCTGTTTATCTCGAAAACTCTATATCAGTTTCCCACTGACAGTTAGCTGGCTGGCTTGTTGTTCCCTGTTTCTTGCTCGTGAAACTCATGTAAGTACATTCGCTCTCTTATTTCACAAGCAAAGCTGAACAGGTTAAGCTGACCCGGTTCGGGTTAATTGGATTACCCAGTTTGGATTGAATGCGAGCCATGAGCAGCAGGACGAGGAAGCGAGAAAGTAAACACAGTCAAGGGACTCTAACGAGGCCTCGCCACTCGAGGCCAGCCTACGTCGGCCGCCTCGTCCGCTTGCCGGCACTGGCGCTTGCCTTTACGATTTGCGAGCCCACCACCTCTGTATAAATGATTTGTGACACGATTGCTGGTGGGCAAACTTGCGACTGGCCCCAAACAGAAGCGCGGCCAGCAGAGCAGGGGGCTGAGTTTGTTTCCTCCTCCTCTCCTCTCCTCCACTCTCGCTCGCTAACTCTCCGCGCCTTCTCCTCCTTCTCCTCTTGACTCGCTTGCCCATCGACTAGTGGTTGTCACAAACACGCATTGTAGCTCTCAATGGCTCGTGGCTATGCTAATGCCAGGCAGGCCTCCTCCCGTGCGCCTTCAAGGTAAACCGAGCGGGCCCATTGCAGCTTCGTCCTCGAGGCCGAGTTAGCCCGTCGAGAGGGCTCGTTTTCAGCGGGCACAATTTGTTCGCCAGCCGCGACCTCACTCCAGGCGTGTTGCCGCTAGGTGTGCCACTTTCTCCCCCCACCCGCTCGCTCTCCCTCTCCCTCTCGCTCTCTCTCTCTCTCTCTCCGCGCCTCCTGACCCAAAACGCGTTCTCGCAAGCTGCAAACTCCTCTCGTCGTCGTCGATCCTCTTTGCAGGTCCAATTTGTGGCTTGACTACACTGCTGCTGCTGCCGCCGCCGCCGCCGCCGCCATACGGTCGATTCAATTGGCAAACCTGGCCGCCCAGCCGGCAGCCCACTCAAACACTCAGCCAACTGCTCGACAACTACGCAATCGGCTGGCCACAAAACTCCAAAGGCCGAGCTCTCAACTCGCAATCGCGCTCTGCCTTACCCTGCGATGCGGCCCCTTCAGCGCCACAACGGAGGCGACGATAACGCAGACAGGGACAATGATAATGACTGCTCTTGTTATTGTTCACCTAGAGGCGAATTAACGATGCTATATCGATGCGTGTATGTTGTTGGCCCGCAGTTGAGCGCGCGTGTTGGATAGCTCACTCTCGCTCTCGCT
>ENA-UOVY01000567-UOVY01000567.1-plant-metagenome-genome-assembly--contig:-NODE-567-length-15477-cov-626.594022_pt1 | contig 15477 bp, 16 predicted proteins | sample MGYA00249840_ERZ761561 | MGnify/ENA primary metagenome ERZ761561 (study PRJEB28882, sample SAMN05720143) | plant metagenome | isolation source: Guanajuato, Mexico | place: Mexico:Guanajuato, Mexico...
CAGCCAGCCAGGCAGGCGGCGCGGCCGGCGAGGGAGGCTCGCGCGCAACTCGCTCGCACTGGAGGCGGCCGGCCGGCCGGCCTGCAGCAAACTGGGCCAAGCTGGCTGCGAGCGAGCTGCGCCGTCTGGGCGGGCGCCTAGCGAGGGGCGCATGCGCCGCCCCTGCCGGCGCCACTTGCGCGAGCGGCTCCGCTCGGCTCCAATTAGAGCGCCGGCCGTTCTGCAGCTTCCGCAGTCGCAGTTCTCACGCCGCGCGCTCAACAGCAAGCGGCCGGCCGAGTTTAGCGAGAGACGGGCGAGCTTATGCAAGGGCCGTTGGAAGCGAGTTAGAGAGTTGTGTGCTGGCGCTAGTTTTGTCCCCCTCTGGAACGAGAATGGTGGTTCGAAAGATGAAGGAGAAGTGCAAGGACGCTGCAAGGATGCGGCGCGAGAAGGAGCGCGCAGAGTTCCTGGAACTGTCAAGGCTGCTTCCGCTTCCGTCGAGCACGACCAGCCAACTGGACAAGGCCTCAATCATCCGTCTCACCTCCAGCTACCTGCGAATGCGCGCCGCCTTCCCGCAAGGTAAGTCACCTGCAGCGAGCCTATAGCTCCGGTTCGACTTGCGCCCGATTTGCGGGCCGCGCAAAGTGGAGTCATTATTGAGTTGCGCAAATTGGGTTGACCAAATTGGCGCTCGGAAGCGAGTTGAGCGGCCAGTGCGGCGCCCTTGCGAGCAAAGCAGCGCGTTGCAATGGGAGCGAGCGGACAGACAAACAGAGGCGGCCACTTTTCTCAAAAGTTGCGAGCCGAGCGCGCTCATTAAAAATAACAACCACTGTTTTGCTGGCGCCGCTTCTGCTAGCGCAGCCAACAGTGGCAGCCCCAAATAGATCACGTTCAGCAATGGAAGTGTCGGCAAATTTGCAAACTCAAAGTTTGCGGCCGCCAAACTGCGAGCGAGTTGGCCGCGCCGTTCACTCACCTCTGGCTGCAAGCGGAGTCGCCGGCGCCGAGGGAGGAAGTGGAGTGGCCGGCGAACAAGTGGAAGCCGCTTTCCTGTCCGAATCAATCTGGCGCCGATTGGCCGCCGCCGCCGCCTGAGCGCGGAAAACGGCGCTCGGCCAGTGACGTTTCGAGCCAGCTGGCTGTTGCTCGCCCAGTGTGTCCCTGTCGCACCATCCTCGCGCACACGAACTCAACTGCGCCAGTTTGAGCTGCCGGGCTGGAATATTAAGCAGCCAGTTGATTGACCTCTGCGCCCAAAACTCCACATCCATCCTGCCGCTCAAAGGTTGCATTTCAATTTGCTTGATTAGTTTTGCGCCGCTCACTTTACTTTTGCGCCCCGCAAACAATGGGCCAAATTCATTATGCAAAAATGACGCCAACTTGCCTCTCAGGGCCCACCGATGACGCCGCTTCCAGGTGAGCAAATGGGGCGCAAAAACCGCAAGCGCGCCCCTTTCGTAATGTCTCGCTGGTTTTGGTGTCGTCGTCGCTGGTGTTGGCTTTGGTGCTTGTTTCTCGCTCGCTCGCTCGCTCTTGCCGTTGCTTTCGTGATGCTTTAATCATAATCTTAGCATTCAACTGAATGCTAATTTGGCCGCCGCCGCTAACCAGCCGCCCAAACGATAACTCGCAGGCCTGGGCGAGAGATGGGGCAACGAGCGGCGCGGCCAACGCCAGCCGCCGGCCGCCTACCTCGCAAACGCAAACCCAAACCCAAACCCGAACGAGCAACCCGCTCGCCAAGTCCGAGAGCTGGGCTCGCTCATCCTCCAGGTAAGTTGGGCGCGTGAGAGCGACACAAGGCAAGCAACTCGCTCCAGACTCTAGCTCCCAGGCTAACCGCTCAGCTGGCGCCCATCGAATTGCGCGCGAAGACCCTCGACGGGTTCGTGTTCGCCTTGCACAGGGACGGAAAGATCATGTACATCTCCGAGACGGCCTCCGTCCACTTGGGCCTGCCGCAGATCGACCTCACGGGCAGCAGCATCTTCGAGTACGTTCACCCCTCCGACCACAACGACATCCATGAAGTGCTAAGCCTGAACGAGCTCGACAGGGAGAGGCTCCAATCGGGCGCAAGGGGCGGAGGACCGCAAAACGAGCTCGCCCGCTCCTTCAGCATGCGAATGAAGTGCATCCTGCCGAAGAGGAACGCGGGCCTTGTGAGCAGCGGCTACAAGACAATCCACTGCAATGGATACCTGAAGGCCGAGTGCAAACTGGCCGCCAGACAGCAGCAGCAGCAGCAGCAGCTGGTGAACTCGGCCAGCCAGGAGCCGGCCGGCGGAGCTGAGCTCTCGTGGGAGAGCTGCGCGCTCGTTGCAGTCGGACACTCGCTCCTCCCGAGCGCCTCCACGGAGGTCAAACTGACCGCAAGCTCCTTCATGTTCAAGGCCAACCTGGACCTCAGGCTCTACTATGTCGAGTCGCCGTAAGTAGCTCACCGGCCAGAGAGAGTCTCCAGCTCAAGGCGGGGCCACCACTCTAACTGTTTCAAACCCGCAAATCCACAGAGTAAGCCGGTTGCTCGGCTTCGAGCAAAGCGAAATGGTTGGCCAGAGTCTGTACCAGTTTGTGCACGCAGGCGACGTCCTTGACTTGGAACGGGCGCACAAGGTTTTGCTGGAAAAGGGACAGGCGGTGAGCAAGTATTACAGGCTCATGAAGAAAGGCGGCGGCTTCTTCTGGGTCCAGTGCTACGCAATCCTGGTGAACAACTCGCGCAACATGCCCAAGCCGCAGCATATAGTGTCCGTCTGCCTGGTGCTTGGCGAGGATGAGCTCGATCGTTCTAGTATCCTCCAACATCCGCAAAGCGAGCAACAGGTTCTATTGGGCAGCGCAGAGTCGGCTCAGCCGATTGGAGCGCAAGACTTTCATCTTGGCCAGAGCATAAGCGCCAACAGGAGCGGACTGGACGCAGTGCCAGCTCAACAATCAAGCTCGCACCAACAACAGAGGCGCAAAAGCAGACACTCGGCCCAGAGGAAATCGCGTAAAATTAGAATCAGCTCGACGAGCCCAATGGGATTAACAAGAGTCCAAGCGGAGAAGAGGCAATCCTCTCATCTCTGCGCCTCCTGTTTGCCCTCGCTCGCCAGACAAGTCGAGTGCGAGCAGGAACACATTACATCCATCGGCTCCATTAGAAGATCCTCAGACGACTCCTACTCGGTGGTCTCGAGCGCCTCGTCGCTGCAAACAAACCACGACTTTTCATCCAGTTACTCGACCAGCGAGGCGTATGCAACCATCCAGGATAACGTAATGCCCCCGCTAACTCATATCACATACAACCCCGACTCAAACATCAGGACGGAAGAAGGTGCGCCCCCAGACTCAGCAACCAATGCCGCCTACGACGAGTATCATGCCGTCATAGGTGGCCACACTCATCATCGTGTGCCTGTCATGTTGGACGGGAGCGGCGCAAATCTAGGCTGGATTGGCCCGATCGTTCGGGGCGACGACTTCAACTCGAAGATAGTTATCGAGGAGCCACTTGTTGGGTTTAGTCAGCAAGCTTGCAATACAAGCAGCCAGCATGTCGAGCTGTCGTCGGATTGGTCCCCTCAGGTGGCTAACATGCCACAGTTAGTTCTGAGCTCAAGCCAACATTTAGCCTGCATGAGCTACAACTGTCCCGAGCAAGCGCAATCGAGCCTCTGCGAAAACTCAACCAGCTCGCAGCAGTATGGCCAATCGCCGCCTTATTTGATCAACCCAAATCCCATTCACCAGCATCACCAGGTTCCAGTAAACAATGGCTACACAATGTTCAGCATGTGAACGGTGTAATGTCAAATAAAGGCGGGTTGGTTAAATTTAGTGAATTGACTGCTAGAATTATATTGGATTTGGCTTGTCGCCTTCGAGCATCCTCGACTGAGGAGAGTCTCTTCCATCGGTTGCACAGAACACTTCATCAATCTCATGCATTGTGCAGCCGTGTTGTTGGCTCAATCAGCTTTTCCACCTCCTCCTCTAGGTACTCTGTAAGCTTGATTCTCTTTATGTCGTCGTTGCTCCTTGATTTGATACACCTATTGCTCAGCGTCCGAGTGCCCAAAATATTTGCAAGCAAAGCTCGGTTCATCTCTATCACCGATGGTCGCATATAAACAGTTATCTTTTTTCCAAATCTCGGTATGTAAGGCCACCCTATTGGCAATATGTCATCCATACCGAGATGATAGAATGGTAATATTCTGATTTGTTTCTCACTAGATGTCGGCTTGTTGTCATTGGCTGTCTTAAAATGGTTGAGTATGAGCTCGGAGATGCCCCATTTGAACACGTAACCTCTCTCCCTGTTGCTGATCACCCGCTGTTTGTCGTCTCGCATCACCTTACCTTCCGGAAACAAGTGAAGCCATTGATTGTAGCGTAGCAAAGCAGACATGAAATCCATTGCAGGCTGATTTAGGCCGTCGCCACGTACGATAGGGAAAGTTTTACCCAACGCGAAGAAGGTCGAGTGCCATGGTTTGGAGAAGCAAATTTCTAGAGCGGCAGCGGACCATCTCACGGATTCGGTGTGAGTCGAATAGTAGGTGAGTGGCAGAAGTGTGGCCCATAAAATAGGATCATCAATACAAGAGATGTGATTTGATAGTGTTAGAAGGGGCGCTTTTCCGTCCAAACTCCCCAGTTGCCTCTTATCCTGTTCGGCGGACTCGAGCATCTTCAGCTTGCTCTCTACTCTGGCGAGCTCTCGATTGAAAACTTCAACATTGAACACTCTACTCTTGTTCAGCACATTGGCCAGCAAATATGCCCACGAACCGATAAATTGGAGCACCAGTTTTGAGCAGAGTGGCGATCTGATGATACGCAGTTTGGTCCTCAGTCTCAGGGCCTGGACCAGCTCGCTCGGGGTGCTGAGCTGGCGGGGCCATTGTAGGGGCTTCGAGCTGAGCGAGTTGGTGCTTTTAATTAGGGTCATGTGTAGACAGTAATAAGTGTCCAAGGGTTTATGTAACAGGGTTTGAGTATAAATGGTCCAGCATGGTTTGGCTGGATTGAGTTGTTTACCTTTTATCCACTTTTATGCCACAGACTCGACTTGGCCCGCCGTCTGCAGGAACCAGTGAGCGAGTTCCTGCAGAAATGGGCTAGCCTCTCGTTGTGCTGGACAGGCTGCGTTTGTCTTGAGCCAAAACTCTCGGCTATAGTTTAGAGGATTTTGGCTGTAGTGTCCATCCAAACTTTTAGTTCCACAACATTCAAGGGTTGCCTCTCTCTTTCTCTCTTGGAACAGAAGGCAAATCTTGAAACGGTTACACTGCCAAGCATTTACATCGGACGAGGGTGGGAGTGTCTGAGGAAGGCTCGGATCTGGCTGCAGTAGAGGGATAGTCTTCGGTTCGAGTTAAAACTGATCCGATTTTGCTCGCCATTCATCCATTAGGGGGGCCTCAACTCATCATCAATATCTCGTTATTTAGTCCCCACTCGTGTGCTCCTCACAGGGGAGAGCAGATCCACCATAGACATCCAGAGGCGACACTCACCTAGCGTCCGCAATGCGCGCGTGTCGAGCATAAATCATAAGTCAACTTCTGGAAGCCGAGCCAAAAAACTCAGCCGCCTTGCAATGGGTTGTTTGTTCAAATTAGTCCACGTTTGCCTGCAGCACTTAATCTGACTACGCGGCTTTTGCAGATACGCGATGAACAAGGCAGCTGACCAGGTTACTCGGCCGGATAACTCTATGAAAAATGGTCCCTGATTAGTCAATCTGGGCTCTTTGAGTTCCTGTGCGAATTTGCAACTTCATCGGCTCCCAATTAATCAATAAACCATTAGGACCTGAGGGCATAACTCTGAAGCCTCGTCGATTCTGAACTCGGTTTGGCTGCACCAAACTTATCCCCTTTGGCTTTTGGCGCCCGTCTGCCTATCTGGTGGTCAAGTTGGAGGCTGAAAATGGGGTTCAGGATAACATTATTAGGGCGCGTTGGCGGCAAGTGCAAGTTCAAGTCGACCGTTTGACAGTGGACATTGGGACAGGCGTAACGAATAGGCCGGCGCCAGATTTAGCATCAATCTGAAGCGCGATTGCGTAAGGTTGGCCGACAAGTTGGCTCTGCTCCAGCTTATCCGCTTTCACGAGAATCTTGCGCTTTTCGCGCGCCCCAAGCAAGCGTGTTGATGCCGCAAATCCGCCCCTCGCTCTCTTTCTCTTCCGCTTTCGCTCGATTGACCCCACAAAACACAATCGGTTTGTTCGAATCTGGAAGCGAAACTCTCGCTTACAATGTCAACTGGCCAAGATTAGGGGCTGGCCGAGCAAGCGAGCTGGCGGCCAACTTGCTCGCGAGCGGCAGATATTTTGCGGTCATTAGCTATGAGCGGAAGGAGCGCCAATTGTGCGCCACGAACAAATCATATTTGGAGGAGGCAGCAAGTTGATTTCGCTCCTATTATTTGAATATAACTTTGCGCTGCGCGACAAACAAGTGCAACCGTTTCCGGTCCAACGAAGCAGACGAGGCTCGCAGGCGCAAGTTTCCGCTTTTCCTCAAAATTTGGCCCACAACCGAAAGGGAGCGCAGAGCTTTGCGGGCCAACTTGGTAGGCAATTAATTTGAAAGCCAATCAAGTGTTAACGTGGCTCGAGTTTGTCCTGATTCATTTTTCAAAGAGCCTCCACCTGATTCAGCTTCAGCCTTCAAACTCGCGGCCGCCACAAAGCTGCTCATCCCGCAACTGGCTCCAAACTTAGGGTAGCACCGCGCAAGAGGGATAGAGCAGCGCGCTTTCCGGGCGACAGATTCGAACGGAAACTCTTCTCTTCTCCTCTCCTCGTGGGCTTGAAATTGTTTCCAACTCGGCCGGCGCAGCAAGCGAGCAAAGCTGCCGAGCATCTGCCAGCTGAATCGCAATACTTTTGCCAACACGAGCGCGGCCCATAAATAAGGCTGCCTGTTTGTCAAAGGATTCCTCGGGCCTCCCAATTGGAGCGCCTCCGGCCAGTTTCAACGCTGGTTTTATGATTATTTTTATTGCCATAATGACAATTTGATGGTAATATGGAGTTTCGCGCAACGCTTATTCAAAACGCGACGCGAGCCCAACTTGTCGTCGCCTCTGCCTCCACTTCCGCTTCTGCAGCCGCATCAACCGGTTAGCTGGCTGGCTGGCTGGTTGGTTGCCATTGTGTTGCGCGAGCAGCGGGCGCCAAGCAATGACCAACTGGTTCTCCTCGGCTGCCCAATTGGCCACCTCGACCGGCCGATCGGGCCCATAAACAAGTGCCGTCCTTCTTGGCGAGCGGAACTAGATTAGATGAGCAAACGCTAAAGCGGCTAATGTGATTCATCATGTTCACCATTAGCATCTTGCGCGCAACCAGGAAGCCGTCAGCAAGTCAACTAAACGCCGCCAGACAGAGGCAGCAACACGAGCAGACAGAGGCAGCAACTTGGCCCCGCCGCTCAAAGCTCATGAATTGTAAACAAAGCAGTTGGCTCGCATTGCACACAATAATCCACTGGCCATCATCGGCTTTATCTTTATAGTTTTGCACTTGTTTGCCCATTTTCTCCCATTGGTGCGCCGCCAAATCTCGCCCGGGCGCCAACGGACCCAGTGGGGGTGGCGGCCCGACCCATTGGAGCGCCGCCGATGGAGACAGATGATCAATCGATATTGTTGGCCGAGCCAGGGGCGAAATGGGCCAGCAAAAGCGGGAAAACGATAGGTGGGCCGAGATTATGGTAATCTTGTCTTGTCCACCTCGGGCGCACTTGTTATCCTTCGGGATCCCCGAAAATCCGTCCTGCTTCCCGGTTGAGCTGGGCGAGGAAAAACGGCTCACGCTTGCATTGCTCATGCAGGGCTCAGCCTGAGCCTCAGAGGCAAGGGCTTAAATTTGGCGCCCCGAATGGGCGCACGAGAGAGCTTGCGCACCAGCGAACAAATTCAATTCAACCGAAAGGGAGCCGATTATTTTGCAGAGCACATACGCCTTTGCTTGTGCGTATATAGTTTGCGCGCGCCCCCTACCTCCACGTTGCAAATAGGACACAACAATCTTTTTGAGGGCTAGCCAACCGAGTGCGATGGAGAGCAGGCGCTTGCATGAATATTATTGATTGCAAATGGGGCCCATCATTTGAAGTCGGCGGCGGTCTTATTGACTCGCGCAATTGTGTGTATATGTGTCGCCCAGGAAGCCGGCCGAGGGGCCAGAATGATGTGTAAACATTGGCCGGCCTCCAGCTGGGCACAAATGACCATTTTCAACGCCATCAGGTTCCGTTGGCCCCATTTGGGCCGAAATCGGCCGCACTTGTTTGACCGTTCGTTGGCGCAAACGCAATTGGCTCGCAATGGCGATCAAAAGGGAAACGCCAACCAAGTGGGGCAAGCAAATGACCTGCTGTTAATGATTCGAAGGACACCAGAGGAGTGGGGGCGAGCTCAAATCTAAGTTGGCCAAAAATTGCTCCCCAAAAGTCTAATGGATTGAGCTGGCTCGACTCGGCCAATTGTATTGTCATGGCCATGGGGGTGGCTGCTGAAACCTTGCGAGTATGAGATAATGGCCAATCATGCGCCCATCCAACAGTTGCCCGCTTGTATTGTTAGCGCGGGGATTTGCGAAGTGGACGAGTTAGCTGGGGGCCGATTGAAACGGGCCCACAACTGGAAGTGTCAACCACAATGGGCGAAATGCGTACAGTAAACTTGACTGGCGCGAACCAAAGCTGGAACATGGCAGAGGGGCTTCAATGTATTTGCAGGTTATGGCGGGCAGTGCAATGACTAAAGTCCATCTTCGCTAGTGTCAGCATGCTCGCAGAAAATTAATAGATTGCCCAACTAGAGCTTGACCAAACCACTCATTCAGCAATATTGTGCGGAACCAGCAGGTTGCATGATCGGCCCGTCACAATCAGCCCACGCAAGTTGCCAGCGGTTAGCGTGGTGGATTCAGTAGCTGTAGCTAATTTGGATACGACTTTGCGTAAGCCGAACTATGATCGCAATCTATGCGCCGATAAGTAATGAGCCAGTGGCGCTTTCCGGCCGGCGAACAGATAACAAATTATTATCATTATTATTTCCATTATTTTTGCCATCAAATCGAGTTGTTTATTTTGCTGACCACCGCCCACAAGCGCAACTAACAGGTTCAAACCAACTGCCAGCATAAACGCCAGCAACCGCTCCTCTGGTGCCAGCTTGTACAGTTGGGCCAACCGTCGGTCAACTCCGAACAGAACGCAGAACTTAAGCGCGCGAACCGCCAATCGGCACAATTCATCAATTCGAACGACAGGTTGAACCAGATAATTAATGATTGTTGCAGGTCGGCCGCTAGTTGGCGTTTGAATGCACCGGCGAAAACACTGGCCACTGGAGGAGGAGGAGGAGAAAAAAAAGTTCAGTTGCGCCGGACAAGTGCAACTGCAAGCCCGATTGCATGTTACCAGTCGACCTTTGGATTGACCGGTGCCATTCGGAGAGTGGAGAGCATATAGTTTCCGCCCACCCAACCGACAACGCTAGGGCCACTCTCACCTAGCGGCAACTTCGGCCTAGCAACGTAGGTTTGCGCGAATCCGGCAGTTGAATGATCACAATTCCATCAATCACCAGTTGTTATTGTTGTTGTGGTTTCGATTGGTTCAGCTGCATCATGGATTCAAATCTAGCATCCACCTGCTGGAGCGGATCCAGCAATTGGGTTTCAAGTGGAGAGGGCGGCGCAATAGCGCGACAACAATCCCGATCAGTGGGCTGAATCGATGTGCTGGAAATCGGGCGGCAAAAGACGAGTGGCAACGGAAGCGGTTGCGAAGTGTGGCCAACGAGGAAGCTAATTCGAATTATGGCCGATGTTCAATCATACGGCTGCCATGAGTGTAGTTTTTTGGCAACAGAAAGCCATAGATAGATGGCGACGCTTTGGTTTGGATCTATGGGCCCATCCATGGGGAGAGAGAGAGAGAGAGAGGGAACAAGTTGAGCTAATTTTGTTCGCGCTTCATTTTGTTGGGCCCCATCAGCTGGGCGGGCGCGCCGGGCAAACCCACTCGGGCGTCAAGCGGAAGGAGCGGCCATCGCGGTCTGAGGCAGGGCAAGTGCAACGGGGAGCAGATCCATTGCAGAGGATCCGTAACGAGGAGCGCAAAAGTTAACCCTCAAGCCGAGAGGCAGCCCAATGAGTTCTGGCTTCGGTTTTTGGTTTGTTGCAAGTGGTTTGGTTGGTTTGGTTGCATCACAATCATTTGCGTTTGGGTCTCTCAGTTCACTGTTGATTGATTTTATGGCTAAAAAATGGCCAACTTAGCTCATAAGTGAAAGAGGAGAACTGATACACATTTGCTCCAGTTTGAGCCTCACTTGTTCATTCAATCGACATTAATCTAAATGCTCCTAAACGTAGACAGAATTGGGCGCCGTTTAAGGAGCAGAGCGGCAACGAACAAGGGAGGTGCTAGTCTCTGGATGGACAAAAGGATGAATTATGGTTGATCGTTTTGGATGAAGTTGTTGTGGGGCCTCGCGAGCTTAGTGCAAGCAATGAATCCCCTGGTGCTGGAGCCCATGATTCATGCGCCGCTTCCGTTATGGAGCAAACGCGTTAGTTTAGAGTGAGAGTTAGGCAGACCGAATTGAGGCGAGATTGAGCGCTCAACAATGAGGCCATGCGATCGGTGTTCTGGAATCAAAACAAAGGTTGCATCTTGTGCAATATGAAAACAAACTTGCATGATCAATTTCCACTCTTGCGCTCGCTGGCTTAGTGCCTTCGAATATGGCGAGCGGCATTGTGTAGGTCAACTTAAATTGCAAACTCTGCTGTTCAATGTTTGAGTGCTTGCAAACGCTCGAAGTTGACGGCTGGCTTTGGGTTGGTTTGAGGGGTAACCGACCGGGCTGCGTGGGCGTCCGAGGTTTGCTTGCAAGCGAGAATCAAGTCTCATATGCAGGCGGAATTGGCAGGAGGACTGCATGCTGTCAGTGAGCCGCAAACTGGTTACAGGATAAGGCTGGCAGAGGGAGCAAACTTGGGCCCGAGTTTAACCGAACAATAATTTAATAATTGCAAGCATACATCTCGCTCGTCTGCTATAGAGGCTATAGAAGCGCGAAAAGTGCCAACCCCTCACGGCGCCAACTTACAAGCCTTGCGAATTTGATCCGCAAACATACATAGAAATCGACACTTGTTCTAGATCGGGTCTGGCTGGCAACGCGAGCACGAGTTTGCCCACTCTAAAGCGTCCATGTTGCAACTGATTGACAGCCTCACTTGAACCCTCCTGCTCCTCTTGGCCGTGTTCGTGTTCGCGTTGGCGCTCCAGTTGTGTGGGTGGATGGCACTTGTTTCGGCCGCCAGCTACGTTGAACGTCAATCAAAAGTTTTCACAAGTTTGCTTAGAGCAGGGTTTGGCCAAACTGGCGCCTCCTCAAACCTCCGACCTTTTCAAAGCGACACACAATTCGAATTCAACCGCCACTCGCAATGTCTCCTCTGTTCCACAAGACGAGCGCCCGCGATGCTTGCAGTGAAGCCAACAACAAAAGGGCTGGCCTCTAGACCTTTTCGCACGTTAATTTGCGTTCAGTTTGCTCGCGAAACTTGAAACCGAGCGCAAAGATTTTCCTGTTTGAATCGCGAAATTTGCATAGGACATTTGTTGTTGGTCAAAAGTGTGTAGCCGTTTGCTATCGATATTGCATCGATTCTTTCGGGCGCTGCTTTGCGATCTGGCCGCCAGACTGCGCTGCTCGCATTTCAACCAAAGGCTGCCACTCGCAAATGGGAGCTCGTGTTAACTCTCGTCGCTTGCAGGGAAAACAATGGGTGTTGAATTTGCATAATTAACGCCGGCTACTCCTCTTTATCAAACAGTTTGCTCAGTTGATTTTATACAATTCAGAAAATCAATTTGCTCGCAGTGCAAGGGGCTAGCTGGCTGGCCGGTTGGTTGGCAAAACTTTCGCACGCCTCTAAATGTTTCACATTGCATAATAATAAGTTTGTTAGCCGAGTGGGCGCCAAAGCGCTGGAAGTGTCCAGCGAGAGTGGACAAGGGAGCGCGCCGATTATGATGAATGGCGGCGAGCGTTGGTCAGTTGGGGCGTCTGGACTTGTTTGGCTTGTTGGTGGTGGCGGCGGCGGCGGCGGCTGGCTGGCTGGCGGGCGGTTTGCGCGTGTGAATGGCCCCCGGACGCGCCTCTTCCTGTTCTCGTTAGGACCAATGCGCGGCCTCTCGAGTGTCCAAGGGCGGCCGCCGGTCGAGATTTGGGCCCAGATGCGGGCGGCGCATGATTGAGGGCGCTAGGTAATCTTGATTCATCACTGGCGGCCGCGCGTGCCAAAGTGGACAAGTTGGCCCAGGAGTGGCACTTGGATTCGAGTCTCCCTGTTGCTCCAATTGCTCGCCCCCACTCTCAAACTGCGTCCGCCCTCTCACCTAGACTTGGCCGGCCGAGCTGGCGGATAATCGATGGGTTAATAAGATTAGCGCGCGTGTGAACCCGCCGGCCATCGAATGTCGGCGCCAAAATCATTCAAATTCGAGCAAGCCGAGCTGTTGACTCAAAAGAGTTGTTCTAAACTGGACCACTTTGCCCGCTGGTGTTAATATTTACGCCTTGCGGGTCACTCAAACAGACTGGCGGCCACGCGGCGGCGGCGGCGGAAGTGGCGCCCTCCAAGCTGGCCGATTATCTGTCCCAATTGGTTTGCGCACTTCGCTTGTGGCTCAGCTCGGCCAGTCGGCGCTGACCGGCCGCCAGCCAGCCAGCCAGCTGACCGGCCACAATCAATCATGGCAAACTGGCTCAGTGGGCGCAATTGGAGCTGCGCCCGCTGAGCCCACATTGAGAGATCATTCGCGCGCTCAGACGCAAGCGCAAACGCGAACCCAAACCAAAATTCAAATCCGTCCCTCACGACGAGCCTTGCGCACTTCCGGCGCCCACTTCCTCTCTCTCTCTCTCTCTCTCGGTTAGGTGCGCTTGGCGGCGCGGAAGTGGCGCCCCCAGGAAGCGCTCGCTCGGCCACTTGCTAATGGACTGCCGAGAGGCGCCGCTCGAACGCGCAACCAGCAACCAGCCAGACTGCAGCCCAAGCCAAACCCCTTTAAGGGAATCCATTTTTCACCCTCGAACACTCGGAGCCTCAAACTGCCGGCGGGCCGCTCGGACACTGCCTGTCACTCAGCCCTCTCGTTGGCCCCCAAAATGGAACTTAAAAATAACAAACACAGCGAGCCAAATGTCAAACTCGCGCGCCCAAAAGCGGAACAATCGTTGCTGTTGTCGCTGCTTCGAGCAGAGCGGGCGCGCTCACTTCTGAGGGCGCGAGCAGTTTCCCTTGGCGGCGCACTTGTCTCCTGCTTGCGGTTTTGATTTGAGTCGCGCAAATTGGCCCTTCCGCTTCCGCTCTTCCTCTTCCCCCCTCTCTCTTCCTTCCTTCCTTCCTCGCTCCCTCCTCTTCCTCCTCCCTTCCGCCGCCCAAAGCTCGGATTCCGCCGCTAAATCGAGCGGCCGCAAAAGTTGGGCCCAAGTTGGAATCAAGTAGTGGGCCAAACTAATGGAGCGGCCAACTAATGACTGGCGCCGGCGGCCGCAAACCAACCTGCGCCAAGCAAGCCTGGTTCAGTTAACCAAATCAAGCTCACTCGCCGCTGGCCCAAACTGAACTGAACTCAATCGAACCAAACCGAACCGAACTGAGCCGAAGTTGCACGAGGAAGCCAATTAAGTTTACTTTGTTCGGGACTAAAACGACAAGTGCAATTATTTTGCTCCTCCTTGAGCTGGGTCAACATCCGGCCGGCGCGCGCACTTGTCGCTCGAGGGCCGCGCGAGTGCAACACTTTCGCCGCAGCCGCCGCCGCCCCTGCTGCTTGCTGTGCGGTTATGGCGGCGGCCGCGCAGAGCAAACAAGAGCCACTTGAGGTGACCCGTCGCGCGTTCGCCAAGGAGAGCGGCCAGCGCGGAGAGGCGGCGCCATTTGTCAACTTTGCGCCCGTTTCGCCTGTCGCCTAGCGCCCGCAGAGTTCCGGTCCCGGGCGGAAGGAGCCGGCCGGCCTTGAGTGTGACAAGTGGATTGTAAAATTGGAAAAATGTTCACCCTCTAAATGCGAGCTTAAACCAACAGGAGATCGAGAGGCATGAAGGCCTCGGAGGGAGAGCGTGACTTTGGTTGGAGCGGCGCGTTTGGCGCTCCAATCGAGAGTTTTCCAAAAAATGCAACCAGGCCAGGTGATGGCCAGTTGCCGGCGCTGGCCGCTGAGCGGCGCTCGCAAGCAACACGCAATCAAACAGCGTTGCTTCGACAACTGAAAACCAGAAACATTTTTGAAACTCCAAACGCTAATGAGCTTTTCCTGCGATTGGTTTATTTTATGCCTTTTTAATTGATTACCTGGCCTCCAGTTTGGAGGTGAAGGTGGTTGCTTGAGTGGGAGCCTATTTACAGTGTTGCTCTTGCTGCCACTTTGCCTTGAGCAATCATTTTGACGCAAGAATGGCGTCTGACTTAGATGCGTTGCCTCTCATTGCAAAGTTGCCAGCAGCCGGCGAAAGCAGCCGAGCAGCCAGCCAAGACTGCCGCTTGGCGTGATTGTTGCCGGCGCCAATCTAGCCGCCCGCTGGCGCGCAAACTCGTCGCTGAGCGCGCGCAGGTGGCGGCCGACTTCCGGCCAGCAGCAGCAGCAACACGCGAGCTGGCTTGCTCCTGTTGGGCGTCGGCTCGTCTTCCGGCTCGAGCAGGGCGCTCGGTCAAGGTGAAACTGGAGGCTCACTTTCACTGCCGACCAGTCGGCCTGCAAGCTTGGACGGGCGCTTGTCTGCTCTCGCGGCAGCATCTCGGGCTTCTGGCGCTTGGACGGATTCTGTTGCTGACTCTTGCCGACTTGACTGCTTCTTCAGTGGGTTGGCGGCGCCTCTTCCGTTTTGCAGGTGGACGAGCTTGTTCTTGGAGAGGGGGAGGAGTTGTTTGCGTTCAGCCAGTTGGCGTCTGGTGGCCGGATGAGATCATTTGTTGCTCTTGTTCGCTCTGATTGGACGAGTTCAAGTTCGAGTGCGAGCGGCTTAGCTCTGCTCTGCTCGCTTCCAACTTGACAACTGAGCGCGCGTTCTGCGTCATCGGCCGCTTATATCCGGTTTGGCGCGCGTATAGTGTCTCTGGGCCGCGGCTGCCACTCGGCGGTCCAGGGCGCAGGCGCACTGGCCTCGCGCTCAACCGGAGCGCCGTGTCGCGTTCAATTCATGAACTTCGGCCGGCGGCCAATGGGGCCAATGGAGGCGAGCACGCGAACTCAAACTCGGGCCAACCGGGCGGCCGGCTCGCCAAGCTGGCAAAGTTAATTGAATCGCCTCTTGGCCTCGATGAGAATTGGCAATCAATCAATTTCTCACTCGCCGCCCTCAAGTGGCGCCCACTCTAATTATCAGCTCGCCCACTCGGCCTTTGCGTAATCGGATCAACCGGAAGCGGCGGCGGCGGCGGCG